>SDBV01007499.1_pt1 | contig 14903 bp, 12 predicted proteins | sample 2277081 | NCBI WGS metagenome assembly SDBV01 (sample SAMN10402039, study PRJNA504765) | marine sediment metagenome | isolation source: marine sediment core GS10_PC15, 223 cmbsf | place: Arctic Ocean: Southern Knipovich Ridge | collected 2010
AGAGGAAATAATTGAAACAAACATCGTCCGCCCTGTAATTGCCGACTCGTGGAAGAGGTGCAGGGCCGGGGAGCTTGACTCCTACTCAAAGAACCCTCCCAATCTCGGTCCCGGTGAAGTGAAAGAACTAATAAACCATAACCAGCATTTTATTGACATATCCAGGCCGATTATGAAAATGATAGGAGATATGATAAAAGGGACAGGATTTATGGTATATCTTTATGACAGGGACGGCTATATTCTGAAGTTTATTACTGATAAAACGATGCTGTCAAAGGCAAAAGAGCTGGGTAATGTCATAGGCGGCAACAGGGCTGAACAGAACGCCGGGACAAACGCTATCGGGCTTGCGCTGTTGACCGGTAGTCCTATTCAGATTGTCGGACCGGAACACTACAATAAAAACCTTCACTGTCTGGTTTGTTCAGCGGCGCCGGTCCGTGATCCCTCAGGTTGTATAATCGGGGTGATAAACATACATGGAAATTACAAACTGCTGCATAAGCACACGCTCGGCACGGCTGTGGGTATAGCAAACGCGGTTGAGCGGGCGCTTTTAACGGATGACAAAATCAACGAGCTGACCACCACAAATAAGTTTCTAAACACTTTGATCGATTCTATCAGTAACGGTTTAATCGCCATAAACAGGGAAGGTAATATAATAAATGTTAATTCAATCGGCGGGAAAATCCTAGGCCTCAAACCGGAGAGCCTGGTCGATAAGCCGGTTGATGACGTCATGACCGCGGATTTTTCTTTAACCGATGTCCTCAAATCCCGTAAAGTCATGGTCGATAAAAATGTATTCGTAAAACCTTTCGGCAGCAATGAAAAATATCAATACCTCGTAACGACCAGGCCCTTCGATGACCATGAGGGGCAACTCCAGGGTGCAATCGCGGTATTCAGCGAGATGGAGCGGGTCCACAAACTGATTGGCGGTATTATCGGGGCAAAGGCGCGGTTCGATTTTTCCTCAATTGTCGGCAACAACGCGAAATTGATCAGTGCAATAAACATGGCGAAGGTCGCGTCTGTGAGCTCCTGCAAGATCCTGCTATACGGGGAAAGCGGTACGGGAAAGGAAGTGTTCGCTCAGGCAATTCACAATAACAGCAGCAGGAGTGATAAACCATTTATTGCTGTTAATTGCGCGGCAATCCCCAGAGACCTTGTGGAAAGTGAGCTGTTTGGATATGATGACGGAGCCTTTACAGGTGCCAGGAGAGGAGGAAGGCCCGGGAAATTTGAACTGGCCAGTGACGGGACCCTGTATCTTGATGAAATAGACAGCATGTCTTTTGAAGCCCAGCCGAAGTTATTACGGGTGCTTGAAACAAACCAGGTGATGAGAGTCGGCGGCAGCAAATTCATACCTGTGAATGTGAGAATTATTTCTTCTGCAAAGAAAGACCTGATGACCGCTGTACGGGAAGGGACCTTTAGGGAGGACCTTTTTTACCGTTTGAACATGACAACTATTAAGATCGTTCCCTTGAGAGAACGCAGGGATGACCTTCCGGTATTGATCGAATATTTTCTTACAAAAATCGGATCCAGGCTGGGGGAAAGTAAAATTGATATCGGTAAAGAAGTCATGAAAGTACTCTCAGATTATGACTGGTCTGGAAATATTCGAGAACTTGAAAATGTTATTGAAAACGCTATCCTTCTATCCCAGGGAAATGCCATTACTCTTGATGTGCTTCCGGAAAGGATAAGGCAAGGTTCTCCAAACTCCCCTGTTAATGAAATAACATCAAGTTCTCTTGAAAACGCTGAAAAAAAGATGATAATAAACGTGCTTCACGAAAGTTATGGAAATATATCAAAAGCATCAAGAGTGCTGGAGATTGACAGAACCACACTTTACAGAAAAATGAAAAAACACATGATTACAATTTGAGTTGTCGCGGGCCGTGAATGTTTTCAGGAATTACTAAAACAGTTCGGTGTTGCAAAATACTGTAGCATTATACAACACTCAAAGCGATATGTAATGTATTAATTACGTATCATTTTTTTATTTGTTGATAAGCAAGTATTAAAGAGCTTCAAGATATACGCAAATATGATGGCATGTAAATTGCATTATGGTTTGCATGAGTAAAATAAAAATATAGTTTAGAGTAAAATATCGTGGTATTCGAACCGTCAATTTTTAAAAACCGGATGTCTAAAAAATCTATTGTTAAGGACCTGGAGGAAAAAGCAAAGAATATCCGAAAGCATATAATTAAAACAATATTTTCAACGGGGTCGGGTTATCTGGGGAGCTCTTTATCAATCGCTGATATTATGGCTGTGCTGTATTTTCATATACTTCGAGTAAACCCATTGAAACCGGAATGGGATGACCGTGACCGATTTGTCCTTTCAAAAGTGCGTGCTTACGCGTCTCTTTACGTGTCTCTTGCAGAAAGGGGGTTTTTCCCTTTAGAAGAGCTGGACAATTACAGCTTGTTGTGCGAACGACCGGCAGAGGGTGCCGGTATGAGAAAACCTCCCGGAGTCGACTTGCCGTTGTTCCTTCCCGGGCAGGGGCTTTCACTTGGCCTGGGAATGGCGATGGGAGCGCGTTACCTGCAAAACAGTTACAGAGTGTTCGTTCTGATGGGCGATGAAGAAGTTCAGGAAGGCCAGGTGTGGGAAGCGGCCCTGTTCGCTTCACACCGCGGGCTGGATAATTTTATAGCCATACTTGATTATAACAAACTGCAGATGTGCGGTCAGACAAATTCAATCTTGAATATCGAACCGTTGGTAGAGAAATGGCAGGTATTCGGGTGGAATACTATTGAAATCAACGGCCATAACATCGTTGAAATCATTCAGTCACTTGAAGCTGCAATCGTGTTTTACGGTAAACCTACTGTTATAATCGCTCATACAATCAGGGGAAAGGGTGTTTCTTTCATGGAAAATGTAATCGAGAACCCTGGGTTACGGATTACAAAAGAACAGACAGGGCTGGCATTGGATGAATTAGATTCGATGGAAGACCATGGCTAAAATGTTGGTAAAATCGACCGGTACTGCGTTTGTCGAAGCTCTCACAGAAATTGGGGGACGAAGAGAGGATGTTGTTGTACTCGATACTGATACCGCGTCGTTGACTGGTACGTCTTTGTTTAGGAAGCAATTTCCGGACAGGTTTTTTCAGATGGGGACCGCGGAGCAGAATATGCTGGGGGCCGCGGCCGGCATGTCGACTACAAAAAAGATAATGCCGTTTGCTGTGACACTTACGGATTATATCAGCAAGAGGGGTCTCGCACATGTGAGTCTGTCGCTGGCCTACTCCGGACTTAATGTAAAGATCGTGGGATGCTTAGGCGGAGCCATTGAGGATAAATTCGCGGCTTTTAGCTGGGCAGTCGATGACCTTGCAATAATGCGGACTGTTCCAAACATTACTATTATTAATCCTGCGGACGCGGTCGAAATGGAGCATGCTGTCACCGCATGCGTTAATAACAAGGGGCCTGTGTACATCAGGGCGGTATACCGTGATACAGCAATAATCTTTAATGAAAGTTACCATTTTAAATGGTGCGAAGGTGCGGAAATAAAAGGGGGAAATGATATCGCGATTATTTCTACGGGGATAATGACACCGGTTGCTTTACAGGCTGCCCGGATGCTTTCTGTGGAAGGGATCAATGCACGGTTGATTCACCTGCACACTATAAAGCCCCTGGATAGCAGAATAATTCTAAAAGCCGCCCGGGAAACAAAAGCTGTTGTAACGGTTGAAAATCACGGCACAACCGGAGGGCTGGGCGGAGCAGTATCAGAAGTGATCGGTGAAAATGAACCGGTTTTGTTAAAAAGGGTCGGTATCAATGACCTGTGCAGACAGCCCTTTCAGTTGAGAGATATATTTAACGACAACAATGAATTTATGAAACTGGTTGTGGGAAAGGCAGTTAAAGATACCTTGCGGGCAAGACAATAGGGTGGTATTTTTTTTAGTCAATATTAAAAATGTAAAAAATTAAATTTTAGGAGGGTTTAAAATGGCAGAAAAGTTTACTATCCCAGATGAACTGAAGGATAAGGGCAACTTAATCGGGGGAACCTGGACCAATGCGGGTTCCGGGAAAACGTTTGATGTAAAAAGCCCGGTCACCGGAGAGGTTTTGTCAAGCGTCCCTCTCTGTGATTCATCAGATGTTGATAAGGCGGTTAAAGCAGCAAGGAAAGTCAGGGATTTTTTCAAGGATACCCCGGTTTTAACACGTGTTGATCTCTGCAACAGGATCCATGACAATATCCTGGAAAGGATGGAGATCATTGCTCAGGTCCAGACAATGGAGCAGGGGAAACCTTATATCGCGGAATCGATTCCCGATATCGAGGAAACAGCGCTTCTTTTTAAAGATTTTGCGGAAGATATTGTCCGTCTGGAAACTACGGTTTTTCCAGTGAAAGATCCAAACAAACGGGCATTTTCTGTCAAGGAAGGCGTGGGGGTTACAGCTGCAATAACACCGTGGAATTTTCCGGTAATAATTCCCACTGAGATCATCGCGCCATGCATGGCCTGTGGTAATCCGGTTGTATTTAAACCGGCATCTACCACGCCTCTTTCGGGTATTCTTCTTGCCCGCTGCATCCAGGACGCGTTGGATGACATGGACCTGCCAAAAGGAATATTTAATTTAATAACAGGGCCAGGGTCAACTATAGGAGTAGATCTGGTAAAACATCCCGATATTGCCTGCATTGGGTTCGTGGGAGAAACAGTGACAGGTGAAAATATATGCAGTAACGCGGGAATTAAAAGGACCCTCATGGAGCTTGGAGGCAACGGGCCGCAGATAGTTTGCGAGGACGCGAATCTTGAAGAAGCCGCAGCCGCAGCCGGTCTGGGATGCTACCTTTTAGCCGGGCAGGTCTGCTGTGCCACAGAGCGGCTGTTGGTCCATAGAAAAGTCCATGATGAGTTTGTCTCACTTATGCTTAAAGAAACCGAGAAGTGGAAGCTGGGCGACCCGCGCAAAGAAGAGACCACAGTGGGGCCTCTCAACAATGAACCTACGGCATTAAAGGTAGAGGCTCATCTCAAAGACGCCAGGGAAAAAGGCGCGAAAATATTGTGCGGTGGTGAAAGGGAAGGATCACGGCCCACGGATCTTTATTTTTCACCCACAGTGATTGACGGTGTGACCCGTGATATGCTCTTGAACAAAGAGGAGACATTCGGCCCTGTTGCCCCGATTATTACTTTTGACAGCGATGAAGAAGCCGTGGAGATTGCAAATGAAACAGGATACGGGCTGCAGATGGCAGTCTTTACCGGCTCATTAAAAAAATGCTTTTTTTACACACAGAAACTGAGGACAGGCACTATCGTGTTCAATGATTCTACCAATTTTTGGGAAGATCTGTATGTTCCTTTTGGGGGGGGAGGCGGGACAAAAAGCGGTCATGGCCGGATCGCGACCCATTACACCCTTGATTCCCTGATGTACTTGAAGAGTGTATCAATAGATATAGCCAAAGTAAAGTAGTGCGGCAAAACAATATAAAAATTTCTAATTAAGGAGAGAGAAAATGAAAAGAAAGTCAGAAAGCAAGAAATTTTATCTGATGCTTGGTGTTGTTGTGGTGATTGCCCTGCTTGTTGTGCTCTCATCAACGATACTCTTTGCCGGTAAGCCCAAATCCAAAGAAGAGCCTGCCCCGGCAGAGGTAAAAGAAGAGAAAGCAGCGCCGGCGGAGGAGAAAGTGGAAACCGTGAAAATTGGTTTTCTTGTTCCTCTCACAGGTGAAGCGGCGGCATGGGGGCTCCCGGGCCTGTATGGGGCACAGATGTGGGTAGAGGATGTGAATGAAGCCGGTGGAATAAAGGCCGGCGGTAAGACTTACATGGTGGAAATCGTCAAGTACGATGACGAAAACATCTCCTCAAAGGCACTGCTCGGTGCAAAGAAACTGGTGCTCGAGGAAGATGTATCGGTTGTGCTGAACATGGCCGGCGCGACGGTAACCGCAATCCAGGATTTCCTCACCAAAAATGAGATGCTTTCAATCAGTCTTGCACCCTATGACACAAGACCTGAAGCGCCGTATCATCTGGCTACTGTTGAACCGTCGATGATTTACCACCTGGACACTGTCCGCTATATCAAAGAAACTTACCCCGATGTACAGAAGGTGGCAATTGTTGCCCAGGATGATATACTGGGTATAATCGGGCTTGCAATATTGAGAGCGGCCATTGAAGCCGAGGGTATGGAACTTGTATACGACAAATTCTACGGTTTTGAAACCACTGATTTTGCTCCTATCATGACAGCCATACTCGCCAAAAAACCTGATCTGATAAGCTTTGATGGCGGATATTCCTATTATGTTGAGCTTTTAGCAGAACAGGCCTATCTGCTCGGGTATGAGGGCTATCTGGAATCAGCGGAATTTATTCTCGGTTCGCTTTCAGCAAAGGTACCGATGGAGTGGCTCGAAGGTCGCACAATCGCGAGCTTTCCGGACTGGGATGACCCGAAACTCCCAAAATACAGCCATGATTTTTATGCCGAATACAACGAAAGATGGCCCGGCCAGTGGGGTGCTGTTTCATGGGAATATGCTGCGAACCTGGACGTGTGGAGAAAAGGAGTAGAAAAAGCAGGGAGCGTTGATCCCATGGACGTATTTAAAGCTCTCAAGTCTATGGATACCATTCAAACTATTTATGGCGAAGGCCGCTGGGGTGGTGAGGATATGTGGGGAATCGATAACTGGCTAATGACCACGTGGCACACTACAAACGTTGTAAATGGAAAACACTCGATCGTGTCTTCCCAGATGATTTTACTTGACTGGGCGGCAAGAAACCCGGGTAATATGGACATCCTGATCGAGCAATTCAGAGATGCAGGACTCTAGACAGAGTAAAAAAGAAAATTTTTTAGTTAGGGGTTAATAAAACGTCTTTTTTTTATTAACCCCTAATGTGTACAAGCCGCATTCTTGATTTTTAATATTTTTTCTTGCAAACTAAAGTTTGTACCCAAAAAGCAAGAAAATTGTTATTAAGGTACTCACTAGCTATTTCAATTGACCCGATATAAGAGCGAGAATTTATGATTATAATATTTCAGACATTCGTTAACGGTTTGATTACGAGTTCGTTTTATATACTTCTTGCGGTAGGCCTGACATTGGTTTTTGGAGTAATGAACATAGCGAATTTTGCGCATGGCGAATTCTTTATGCTCGGCGCCTATGCTGTCTGGCTCCTCTACGGTGTTTCCGGTCTGCCTTTCATAGTAGCTGTACTTATTGCGGCCGTTGTGGTCGGAGGGTTTGGAATATTGAGTGAGCGCGTGCTGTTCAGACCCGTGCAGGGCAACGTACTTGGCGGTTTTATCGTGTCGATCGGGCTTGTATTTATTCTTCAGGTTTTTGTGGGGCAGGTCTGGGGGGTCGGAATGGCAAAGCCTGTGTCCAAGGTTTTTCCGGGCTCTTTGAAGTTCTTCGGGATCTATGTCGGCTGGCAGCGGTTCATAGTGATGCCTGTAACTGCCGTTTTTATGGGAGTGTTGTGGATTTTTTTAAACAGGACCAGGCACGGCCGGGGGTTGAGAGCGGCTGCCCAGGATAGCGAGGCTGCGGTTTTGCAGGGGATAAGTATAAATAAAAGCTCGGCAATAGCGATGGGGCTCGGCAGTATGCTTGTAGCGGCAGGGGGCGCCCTTATGGCACCGCTGGTTTCCGTGTATCCCTATATGGGGCATTCGGTAGTCTGGACCGCTTTCGTAATTGTTATTGTAGGCGGACCTGGGAATATCAAAGGAACAATATTAGCTGCTTTCTTTTTCGGTTTCCTGCATACTATTGTTGCTACCGTTCTTGATTCAACGATCGGGAATTTGATGGGTGTTGTGTTTATGCTGATTATATTAGCAATCAAGCCAGAGGGGTTGATGGGTGAAGAACAAGTATAATAATATGAAAATTGCGGGACTAATAATTTTAGCAGCCGTATTATTGTCCCTCCCTTTTGTATTGGGCGCTTATTACCATGAGCTTATAATCATGCTTTATATAAATATAATTGTTGTTGTTAGTTTTAGAATGATCGCGGTAACAGGAGGATGGTCGCTTGCCCATATACCTCTAATGGGAGTCGGCGCCTACGCGGCGGCGCTGATGTCAAAACATTTCGGCTTCCCGTTCTGGGCTACCCTTCCTCTTGGCGGACTGGCATCCGCATTTGTCGCTTTTATCATGAGCTACCCCCTCCTCAGAATGAAAGGGTTTTCCTTTTTCATAGGGTCTTATGCCGCAGGGGAAGCGGTTAGATTGTCCTGGATACGTTTCAGAAACCCATTCGGGGGTCCAAGAGGTCTTATCGGTATTCCTTCTCCCGGGATAATAAACATTTCAGGTACGCCATTAATAGATTTCAGCAACGACGTGCCTTTTTATATTTTAACTCTGGCAATTACAGTGATAATACTTATACTGCTTCGCAGGTTTGACAGGTCCCGGATTGGCAATACGCTGAAAGCAATAAGCTCGAGTGACCGGCTGGCGAAGAGCGTAGGAATAAACATTACTTATTATAAGGCCCTGGCTTTTATCCTGGCGTCTTTTTTTAACGGGATAGCAGGTGTCCTTTTAGCTCATCGTCTGGGGACCATAGATCCCCACCAGTTCGGGTTTACATCGACACTATACCTGCTTCTCTGGGCCATTATCGGGGGGACTACGACATTCGCCGGACCCATTATCGGGATATCCGCGCTGACTTTGATAGGTGAATTAATACGCCGTTTCAATGAATGGGTACCGATGATATACGGGGTGATACTGATAATTACTGTTATTTTTCTTCCGGAGGGGCTTGAGAGTCTGCCGAAGAAAATGCCAGGGTTTTTCTCGAAATTAATGTTTTCTCAAAAGAGTGGTACCGGTGCGGATAAGAAAAATAGCCGGAAGCTTTTTTAGATCTAACGGAATAAAGAATAATCATTATTATATACCTGAATGTGGAGTAGTTTGTTGAAAATAATTGAGTTAATAAGCTTGAAAAAACAATTTGGAGAACTGGTGGCTGTCAACAATATCGATATGTCGGTTGAAAAGGGTGAAATAAGGGGACTTATCGGACCAAACGGTTCAGGAAAAACAACGCTGTTTAACCTGGTAACAGGATTTATTAAACCCACAGAGGGTAAAGTGTTTTTGGAAGGACAGGATATATCCGGATTTTCCACTGATTTAATAGCGAAAAAAGGATTGGTCCGAACATTTCAACATACCGTTCTGTTCAAGGAGATGACTGTACTGAAGAATATGCTCATTGCGAGCCATTTACACACCGGCATGGGGCTTTTTGAGCAGTTTTTACAGACACCAAAAAACCTTGGTAAGGAAAAAGAAGTCGAGAAAAGGTCATTGGCCAAACTGGAGATAGTAGAACTGGCGGAAAAAAAAGATGAGCTGGCCGGGGCTCTGCCCCACGGGAGCCAGAAGGCCCTCGGTATCGCTATCGCGCTGGCGGCAGAACCAAAGTTATTATTGCTGGATGAGCCTGTCGCTGGTATGAATCCGTCGGAAACAAATAAAATTATGAAAAGCATTAAAAAGCTCAGAAAGGATGGGATTACAATCCTGCTTGTGGAACACGACATGAAGGCTGTCATGAGTACCTGCGACAGGATCACCGTGATGAGCTTTGGTGAGAAAATTGCCGAGGGAAAACCTGAGGAAATAAGCAGGAACGAAGACGTGATTGAAGCTTATCTGGGTAAAGGGCTCCGAGTATGATATTACTGAGCATAAAAAATATAGTAGTCCGTTACGGGGGAGTTGAGGCATTAAAAGGTATCTCACTTGAAATTGAGGAGGGAAGCATAACAACCCTTATAGGGTCAAACGGAGCTGGAAAGAGCACATGCCTGAAAGCGGTATCAGGAATAACGCCTCTCAGTTCCGGGGAGATCTGGTTTAAAGATAAAAGAATTGATGGGGTGAAACCGGAGAAGATTGTTAAGATGGGTGTAGCCCATATCCCCGAGGGGCGAAGGCTTTTTCCTCACATGAGTGTGTATGACAACCTGATGACCGGGGCATTTCTGCGCAGGGATAAGCCGGGAATAAACAGAGACATAGAAAAAGCCTATTCACATTTCCCTATATTACGGAAAAGGAAAAGACAATACGCCCAATCCCTGAGCGGTGGTGAGCAGCAGATGGTCGCATTCGGCCGCGGTTTGCTTTCTAACCCAAAACTTTTTCTATTCGATGAACCTTCGCTGGGTCTGGCGCCGATCCTTGTAAATGAAGTAGCCGACCATATTAAAAGACTCGCGGATGAGGGATACACGGTAATTCTGGTTGAGCAAAACGCGAATCTGGCCCTTTCGCTGGCAAAAAGAGCTTATGTGCTTGAGCTCGGCAAAGTAACGGTCGAAGGCGACGCACGTGAACTTCAGAACAACGAATATGTAAGAAAAGCATATCTTGGAATATAGTGCAATAAATAAAAAATGGATGTTCCGCAGTTTTAAACGACACATAGAAAATCATTATTAAAATACAGAGGAGGAAAGGAGATGCGGATAGTTGTTATTGGTGGTGCCGGGGCCATGGCAAAAACAGTAATACAGGACCTTAGTGAAAACCCCGGGGTGAAAGAAATCCTTATAGCTGATTACGATGAAAAGAAAGCCCTTGAATCCGCGGTATCATACAAGGATGCCAGGATAAAGGGAGCTTTTGTGGACGGCTATGAAATCGAAAAAACAGCAGAATTAATCAAAGGTTATGACATCGTTGTTAACTCAGCCCAGCATTATATCAATATACCGGTTATGAAAGCGTGCCTCAGGTCAGGGTGTCATTACAATGATCTTGGAGGGCTTTTCTATGGCACCATTGAGCAAAAGAAACTGTTCGATGATTTCAAAAAATCCGGAATAAACGCCGTATTGTGCATTGGAGGTGCGCCTGGAATAACTAATGTTCTCGCGCGGTATGCCTATGACAGGCTGGACGAAGTTGAGACTGTGAGTCTTTCAGACGCGGCGGTTGACATGACCGATATGAAGGGCATCGATGTTTTTATGCCGGGTTACTCTATCAGAACGATCATGGAAGAGTATGCCGCACAACCGGTTGAATTCATCGACGGGAAATTAAAGAAACTCACCCCGCTCTCAGGCGCGATGGATATCGATTTCCCGGAACCTGTCGGCCGCAGGACCTGTATTCACACACTGCATTCGGAACCGGCTACAATCGGCGAGTCCTTCAAAGACAAGGGAATAAAAGAGGTGACCTGGCGCTTGAGTCTGCCGCCCGATTTTGAAAAAAAGGCGATTTTTCTGGCTTCTCTGGGTTTTTCCGAAGACAAACCGATCGATGTACAGGGCGTAAAGATTGTCCCCAGGGATGTAATAGCGGCAATAGTAGATAAGCATATAAAAGACAGGACAAAAGGGGTGGAGCTGACAATAAAGGATTTAGAAATTTTGCGGGCCCAGGTTATCGGAAAAAAGGATGGAAAAAAAGTTGAATACAACGTTGATTGTACCGCAAAGACACACACCCGCTGGGGCTGCTCGAGCGGAGATGTATGCACTGCGGTTCCTCAATCAATCTGCACCCAGATGCAGGTTCGGGGTGAAATAAAAGAACCGGGAGTGTGGGCGCCTGAACAGGTCATCGACCCGGAGTATTTTTTTAAAGAGCTGGCAAAGAGGGAGATGACCTTTCAGGTTACCAAAAAAGAAGACATTGCATAGGAGCAGCCTGATATCATCACCGATTGCAGTGTATTTGCTCAAATAAAAAGGGTAAATGAATGAGCTCACAAAAAAAATGAAAGAACTGAGAAATATAAAAAAGCCTGAATTAAAAACAGCTATTCCCGGCCCTGAGTCTAAAAAGCTGTTAAAATTAAAAGATAGATACGTCCCAAAAGGCATTTTTGTCACTGTTCCAGCTTTTATTAAGAGAGCTGAGGGGGCGGTAATCGAGGATATCGATGGAAACATAATGCTCGATTTCGCCGGTGGAATCGGGTCGTTGAATATAGGTTACAGCCACCCTGAAGTGGTAGAGACAGTAAAACGTCAGGCTGAAAAGTTTTTCCACTCAAGCATCAATGTGCTGTTGTATGAATCCTATATCCAGCTGGCAAAAGTTTTAGCTGAAATTACACCGGGCAATTTCGATAAAAAAACCATGTTCGTGAACAGCGGGGCTGAAGCTGTAGAAAATGCTGTTAAAATCGCAAGAAGATACACGGGAAAAACGGACATTGTCTGTTTTGAGGGAGGGTTCCACGGAAGAACACTCCTGGCAATGTCACTTACCAGTAAAGTAAAGCCTTACAGCTTTGGATTCGGCCCTTTCGCTCCGGGGATTCATAAGCTTCCTTTCGCTTACTGTTACAGGTGCTCCTACGGGCTTGAGCCGGACGGGTGTAATTTTAGGTGCGCCGAGAGACTAATTGAGATATTCGAAAGCGTGGTAAGCGCTGAAAATGTTGCAGCGGTCATTCTCGAGCCGGTGCAGGGTGAAGGAGGGTTTATCCTCCCACCCGATGAATTTATTACGAGGATCCGGAATATTTGTGACAGGAATAACGTGCTGTTGATATCAGACGAAGTCCAGACAGGTTTCTGCAGGACAGGTAAGATGTTTGCCTCCGGGTACTGGGAGGTAGAGCCTGATATAATCACCACTGCCAAGTCGATCAGCGGGGGGCTGCCTTTAAGCGCTGTTACAGCAAGGGCTGAGATTATTGAATCCCCCCAGGTCGGCGGAATCGGAGGGACGTTCAGCGGTAATCCTGTTGCTTGCGCGGCCGCTCTTAAAACAATAGAAATCATGAAGCGGGACAATTTTGAAGCAAAGGCCATGGAAATAGGGGAAGTAGTCCGCCGGCGTTTTGGAAAGATGATGAGGGAGTTTGAAATAATTGGAGATGTCAGAGGAAGAGGGGCCATGATTGCCATGGAGCTTGTGAAAGATAGAAAAACTAAAGAACCTGCCGCGGACGAAACAAAAGTCATTATAAAAGAATGCTATGAGAAAGGCCTCGTGCTTTTGAACGCAGGACTTTACAGCAACGTGCTGCGTATTCTGGTACCTCTTGTGGTCACCAAAGAACAGCTTGAAAGCGGTCTGGATATCATTGAAAGAACGGTTAATAAATTTGATTGATAGGAGTTTTTATAATTATTGATAGGAGTTTTAATAATTCGAAATTCGCCAACATACGGAAAAAAACCGTGAAAAGCCCCCGATTTGCCCATGAAATATTCACGAATGCTTTTCCTACCGAAAAACGGCAGCCTTATTGTAAATACGAATCATGGTTTCTTTTCAGACACTCAAGTACTTTTTGTACTTCGAGTGAGTGTTTACACTCACTCGAAGTGAGCAAAATACTCGGGTACCTGAAAAGAAATCATGCTCCACCGTTCGAATAACAAAAGCATCATAAGCCTCATTTTATTATGCTTTCCAAATCTTCCCTTTTTCGATAGGCCGTTTTTACGGGCTCAATACGTCCACTGCTTGCTGTAATAATTCAATATAATGTGAGATTATTACAATCTTTCTTGACATAGTATTATAGCATGTTATGATGTAATAGATGAAAAGCATATATTTGAAAGATGCTTGGAGGGATGAGATTCTTTATTCGCTGTTCTGCTTAAAAATCGTGGCTTCGGTGGTATTTCCGGGAAAGGATCTTTCGTTCCTTCGCTCTATTCACGAGGAGATGCTGCGCGAAACCGAATACCACGGCTCAATGTGGCTGGCAATGTTTGGTATTTCAGCTCTCGACAGGGCAATCTGGGACTGCCTGGGCAAAGCCATGGGCGTTACCTGCTGGAAGCTCTGGGGAGCGGTAAACCACAGGATACCGGCCTATGCCATGGTTGGATGGCTGAACTACTCCGACAAAGAGGTGCAGGAGATCTGCTCTCGCGCCGTGGATCAGGGATCCCTTGCGGTGAAAATCAAGGTCGGGTACCCGAGTCTACGGGAGGACATTGACCGCATCGACACAGTGCGTAAGGCAGTGGGTTTGGATATTCAGCTGATGGTAGACGCGAACAAGTCTTTGTTGACGGTGGCGGGCCTTTTCAGCTCAACGTCATGGCCTGTCTGCCCAACGCGCTCTCTGGAGACAGGCATGATCCCGTCCGACTCACCCCTCAAGTTGGAGGTCGGCTGCGCCCGACTTCCAGAAGGTCCGGCTTCTCCTGGGAGTAGAGATCATACCCGGTCTTACGAGAGATTACGGTGATCGTGTTTTCCTATGGATCGGCGAGAGCCGGGGTTTCTCCGATGTGGGCTGTATCAGTTGACGGGCGCGGTGTCAATACACTGACGTTGTCTTTTATGTACAATTTGAAGTTTTGGCTTTGGTCGACATAGGCGATGAGCAAATCGCTCTCCTGCTGCACCTTCGCCCCTTCGATGCGCGCCGACTCGTCCATGGTAACAGACGGCGCCAGGAACATATAGCCCGGGACAGTGAGCGCAGCAACAACTATCGTGCTGGGGAGCATAAGGTATTTTTTCATCGCGCGCTCCAAACCTCTGATGTGTGTACTTCTATAGCCTCCATTCCCTACAGCAACCCAACACTGGATGCCAACGAACCGATAGCGATTTTTCCGCTTTCTGCTTCCCTCGGGAAGGAAAACTATTGTTGACCGAGCGTTGCATGATCTGCTGTCAACTCCCTGCCGTTCGCGCAGCCGTAAACCTGCCGAAGCCTGATTAGTGATAGATTGTAGTTCTGGAAAAGCAAAGAATCAAGGAAGACAGAGGAAATCGCACAAAAACTGGCGAGATTCTCTTTAGAAATCGAATAAGGAGTTCTGGCTACGCATTAGCACATGACCACAGTTCAG
>SDBV01007500.1_pt1 | contig 14903 bp, 14 predicted proteins | sample 2277081 | NCBI WGS metagenome assembly SDBV01 (sample SAMN10402039, study PRJNA504765) | marine sediment metagenome | isolation source: marine sediment core GS10_PC15, 223 cmbsf | place: Arctic Ocean: Southern Knipovich Ridge | collected 2010
GGAAATGATCAGATCAAAAGTCTTGTCCTCATAAGGCATTTCTGTGGCGCTGCCAGGATATAAATTTACCGAATCTCCCAGCTTTTCCCTGGCTTTTTCCATCATTGCAGGGGATGGTTCGATACCATATAGTTTACATTTATACCTTTGATAGAGTTGGAGATGGGAACCTGTTCCGCAGCCGACATCCAGGATGCTCATCCCTTTTTTAGGCATGAAGAGCCGCAGGCCGAGCATTCTGAGACCGCTGTTCATAGGCTCGAAGAGTTTATCGTAGAATTTTGCGCTGAATCGATAGGGGTCTTTGGTCATAAATTATAACCTTCAGATATTACTAATTCTAATACACCATCTCCCCATCTACAAATGCCTTCACGCGGGGGTCTTTTGGCTTTTCAAAGAATTCATCCGTCGGGGCGACCTCAACCAACTGTCCATTGAGCATTAACCCAACCCGATCTGCAAGCCGCTTGGCCTGGAAAATGTTGTGAGTCACCATCACGATGGTCGTATCATTCTGATGCATCTCATGGATAATATTCTCGATCAATTCAGTGTTGAAGGGATCGAGGTTGGCAGTAGGCTCGTCCAGGAGCAAAACTTTTGGGTGAGTGACCAGGGCACGCGCCAGAGCGACCCGCTGCATTTCTCCCCCCGAAAGTGTGTCCGGAAAAGTCTGGGCGAAATCGGTGAGGTCTAAACGTTCTAGGGCGTCCGCAACCCTGCGATCATCTTTGATCTTGCGAAGGCGGAGAGGGAAATTGATATTCTCTATGACAGTAGCGTCCAATAATTCTGGTCGTTGGAAAACCATCCCGATCTCACGGCGTTTGTTTAAGGGAAGGGGTATTGAAACAGGCTGTCCGTGAAATTGAATTTCTCCGGCTGTTGGTTCTTCGAGGAAATGAAGCATGCGCAAGAATGTGGATTTACCTGCGCCGTTTGGACCGACAATTACAAACAACTCCCCGGACTGGATGGTCAACTTATCCACATCAACAATCACACGGCCATTGACTTGCTTTTTAAGATCAGATACTTGGTAAACCAATTGATCGTTCAACTTTGCCCACGACCTCCAAAACGCAGCATCAAAGCATTAGACAGCAGCGCAATACCCAAAAGAACCAATCCTAACGCCAGTGCTAGACTAAAATCACCCTGACGGGTTTCTAATACAATTGCTGTACTGAGAACCCGGGTCTTTCCAGCAATATTCCCTCCAACCAGCATAGCAGCGCCCACCTCGGAAATGATCCGTCCCAAAGCGGCTAACACGGCAACAACCACACCCCTGCGAGCCTGGAGAAACACTGTCCAGCGTTCCTGCCAGATGTTTGCACCCATAGACCGGATCTGGAGGATCAGCTTGGGAGAAACATCCCCAATCGCCGCGGAAGTCAGCCCAGCCGCGAGAGGGAGTGCAAGAATAGTCTGAGCGACTATCATCCCATTATATGTAAATAACCACTCAAGAAAACCTAATGGGCCATTATTTGAAAGGAGGAGAAAAACGACCAATCCTATCACCACAGGAGGGAATCCCATCCCGGTGTATATCAGGATCTGGAGGAGACGTTTCCCGGGGAAATTACCGATCCCGATCAATACCCCAAAGGGAATCCCTATCAGGCATGCGAGTAGTAAGGCAGTCCCACTGACCCGAATCGTCATCCCGGCCACATCCCAAAAGGGCGAGCCAGATTGAAATATTAAAGACAGCTCAGAGATCACAACGCCCCCTCCTGATCCAGAAGAAAAAAAGAGGTGTTATCACCCTCCTCCAGGTGGAGATACCATTCTTCTGAATTGGGGTAGAAAAGAGGTGTTCCAAAAAGGTCAATATTAAACTCCCCGATCGCCTTTTGGATTGGCACAGAGGTGATCCATTTGACAAAATCCAAGGCTAGATCGTTGTTCACATTGGGATGGGTAACTGGATTCACTGGGATAACGCTGTAATAGTTCATCAAGGCAGGATCAGGATTCTCCTCAGCAGATTCCCCGCCAAATACAATTTTCAGATTAGGGAGGTTCTCGCTTTGAGCGAGAAAAGTTCCCCGGTCTGTGAAGGTGTAAATTCCTTTCTCATTGGTGAAATTCAAAGTCGCGCCCATCCCCTGCCCGACAGAAAAGTACCAATCATCGTCAGATGAAGGCGTGTATCCTATCTGCTTCCAGATTGACATCTCCAAAAAGTGGGTCCCAGAATTATCCCCACGAGAAACAAAAGGGACAGCTTGAAATGCGACTACTGAAAATACAGTCTCAATATCCTCCCATTCAGAAATGCCTGCAAAGTCGTCATTCGGGCCGACGATGACGAAGTCATTGTACATGACCGGATACCGTTGGGTGCCAAAGCCAGAAGTTACAAACTCGTATTCCAAAGCTGGGGCATGTACAAAGACAATATCTACGTCACCTCTTTCCCCTAATGCGAGTGCCTGCCCGGTGCCTACGGCGATCACATCAACCTCCGCGTTATACGCCTCTTCAAAAAGCGGAATTATCTCAGTAAGCAGACCTGAATTTTCCACGCTGGTAGTGGTTGCTAATTTTAATGTGCGTCTTTCAGCGTCCTCTCCCCCACAAGAAACAGAAATTAAAACGAAGAAAAATAATAATCCTCCTAAAATAATTTTCGTTTTAAGCATCCGCGGTCTCCTTAAATAAACGAAATTTCACTGCTTGATTGGTATCCTCAGTGATCCTGAATTGATGTCCGATCCGGTGACCAGGAATCCAGGCGATTTTATCATCAATAATAATGATCGGCCAATTTCTTCTGGCGCTTTTTGGTAATTTAATGTTGATAAAAAAATCAGTGATCCTGAGTTTTCGTCCCCCCATTCCCAAAGGTTGAAACCAATCTCCTGGTTTCCGCGCTCGGACATTGACTTCAGCGGAAATGGAATCGGAAGCGAACCAACCGACAAAGGGGTCAGGGTTTTCCATGATCTGATCCAAAGGATTTTCACCTAAAGTTATTAATTCAGTTTCTAAACACCACCGATCCCCCAAGGAATTCTTCCCAGGAATTTCCAGTTTCAATTCAGATTGACTTACATGAGGCCATAATGAATTGGTTATTTCCGCATGCCATTCAGAGATCCAAAAACGATTGTCTTCAAGCTGGATGCAAAGTCCAGCGATCAAATCTTTTTGGAGTGTCTTTGTTGGATTATTGGCAAAAGCCACCGCGCTTTCAATTGCTCTGAAATCGATATTCTTTAAATCTGAACGAAGGCTGGCGATCATCCGCCGGATTATCCCCCTCTGCACTCCCTTGAGTTGTCGAAGGAATATTTCTCGATCTACGGAAATAAATTTTTCGCCAATATCAAGAACACACTCCTCCCAGGCTTGTTCAACAACACTCTCGACCACTTGAAAATCTGATCCCAAAGTATTGGCCATCTGCAAGAACAAGATTTTCACGCGAGGATTATAGTTTTCTAATTCTGGAATTAACTCATGACGGAGGCGATTGCGGAAATAAGTAGTATCCAGGTTGCTGTGGTCAAAACGCGGTTGTAGATCATTGGTTTGGCAAAACGACAATACCTCATCCCGCCAGACATTCAATAACGGCCTGACAAGTGGGATATGATCATGCCAAATTGAATTAATGCTGGATGTTTGCATACCCCGCAGTCCCGAAAGACCCGCGCCCCGGAGCAAATGCATCAACACAGTTTCTACCTGGTCGTCAGCTGTATGACCAACCACAACTGCTTGGGCGTTCCGTTTATCCGCTTCAGAAAATAAAAACATGTAGCGCAAATGACGGGCAGCTTCTTCGATCGACATGCTCTGAAGTTCAGCAAAGGCTTGGGTATCTTCATATCCAGAAACAAAAGTTACTCCCAGGCGTTCAGCTTCTAACTGAACAGACTTTGCGTCTTCTTCAGCTTCGGGGCGAAGACCATGGTTGAGATGGGCAGCAACCATTTCATAGCCTGCCTGAGCTAACCCATGGAGCAAACTTAGGCTGTCAGGCCCTCCCGAAACGCCCACTACCAAGAGCTTTCCGGTCTCCAGAGAACATTCTTCTTTTAGCGCTTTTTTTAAAGTTTCTAACATCACCTCAGGATTATAGCACTGAGCGTTAGGCAAGTGAATTAGTATTTTTATACACATTTATCATACAATTACACGATTGTTTTAGGCATTCATTGTTATAATAAAATTGAAAATAAGCCAAGGCTATTCTTTACTTGCTATCACCGCGGCTTTATGCTAGACTGAACCAATAAGCTCTTAATAAAATCGAGGGATGTATGGACAAAAAAATACTAATTGTTGATGATGATTTTGATACCCTTCACATGGTTGGGAAGATGTTGGAACGCCATGGATTTAAAATCCTGGCCGCTAACAATGGTGAAAAAGCGCTCCAAATCGTAAAAGAAGAAAAACCTGACCTTATCCTACTTGACGTGATGATGCCAGGAATGGATGGTTATGAGGTGACCCGCAAGCTGAGAGCCATGGAAAACACTGCTTTCATTCCCATAATTCTGTTCACTGCTAAAGCTCAAGTGGACGATAAATTAGAGGGTTTTGAAGCTGGCGCAGATGACTATCTGACCAAACCCACTCATCCAGCAGAATTGATCGCAAGAGTGAATACGATCCTTACCCGACCTAAAACCGGCACGTTGAGCATGGGAGAGGATACTGCACCGTCAATACAGGGGGCAAATGTAACGGGAATAATTGCCGCAAAAGGCGGTTTAGGAGTTTCTACTTTAGCAGTAAACCTGGCTATCTGCGTACATAACCAAACAAATGATTATATTACCCTGGCTGAACTGCGTCCAGGATTTGGGTCAATCGGGCTTCAATTGGGCTACCGCAAATCTGATGCCCTAAACAATTTACTTCAAAAAAATACGGGGGATATCCTCCTCAGAGACGTGGAACGCGAATTGGTAACCCACGGGTCTGGGATCCAAATTCTCCTGGCTTCTTATAACCCCATCGATGCGGACCTATCAAGTAAAATTGATCAAATAGAAACTGTTGTAAAACACCTGCCCCGGATTTCCAAAGGAACAATAATAGATATGGGAGCAGGGTTGACTGAAATAAACAAGAGGATCCTACCACTTTGCACTCAAATTCTTGTTGTTGTTGAACCGCAACCCGCAAACATTATCCAAACCAAAGCGCTAATCAATAATCTCAAAGAACTCGGAGTAGCTGAACATTCAATTTTCCCTGTTTTGGTAAACCGGATCCGCCTGGAGATCACCGTCCCCAACAGTCAGGTTCAACAAGAACTTGGAATCCAGCTTGGAGGTGTGATCATGCCTGCCCCAGAACTTGCAGTCCAGGCTGCCTCTCGGAATGAACCCATCGTTATCCATCAATCGGACAGTATTACTACCCGACAATTTCAAAAACTCGCTGAGACCGTCGTAGCAAACTGGTAGCGCCCTGGATTAATGTCGATTGAAAAAGCGGCCAATATTTTACGTGAAGCTCAGCACTCGGTAGTTTTATCTGGAGCAGGGATTTCAACACCTTCAGGTATTCCAGATTTCCGTTCAAGCAATGTTGGACTGTGGCAGCAATTTAACCCCATGGAAGTCGCATCCTTAACAGCCTTTAGAAATACACCAGAAAAGTTTTACGCGTGGTTTCGCCCTTTAGCTAAATTAATAGAAGCTGCTGTCCCAAACCCCGCTCACAAAGCATTGGCTCAAATTGAGGAATCTGGGATCGTCATGGAAATTATTACCCAGAATATTGATGGGCTTCACCAAGAAGCAGGTTCAACCGTGGTTCATGAAGTTCACGGCTCGTCAAAAACAATGACTTGTGAAGCTTGCAATAAAAATTATGATTCAGGGGATTTCATTCAACCCTACATTGAAAATGGGCACATTCCTCGTTGTAAAGAATGTGATAGGATACTCAAGCCGGATGTTGTATTTTTCGAAGAACTGCTTCCTCCTCGTACATGGGAAGCAGCCGAAAGAGCGATCAACAAATGCGATGTCATCATTGTTGTTGGAACCTCACTAGAAGTTATGCCGGTTGCACATTTGCCCACTCATGCAGTAGGAAAAGGCGCCAAATTGATCATCGTAAACGACACCCCAACCTACGTTGACCCAAAAGCAGATGCCATTTTCCATCAAGATGTGGCTGATATTTTACCAAAGATAGCAAATGAACTCACCCAATAAAAAACAAACCGATACTCTATTTGAACGCTACCTGCGGTTGATGGATATCACTCGAGACCTCTCTTCTACGCTAAACCTCGATACGGTATTGGATAAGATCGTTGGAGCTGCTGCTGATCTGACCGATTCTAATGATGCTTCAATCTTGTTATATGATGAAAAACACAACTTGTTGTATTTCCACACTTCAACCAATCTTGATACCGTGGAAATGAAGGGGCTTCTTGTCCCAGTTGAGGGGAGCATCGCCGGAACGATTGTGACAACTCGCGAGCCTTTAAAAGTCATGAAAGTAGAGGATGATCCCCGCCATTATGATGAGATCGGTGAATCTGTTCGGTATGATATCGAATCCCTTCTTGGGGTTCCAATGATCACTAAAGATAAGGTGGTTGGTGTGCTCGAGACCATTAACAAACGAGAAGGAGAATTCACCCAAGATGATGAGGACCTTCTCAGCGCGCTAGGTTCACAAGCTGCTGTAGCAATCGAAAACACCCGTCTTTTCAATCAATCAGACCTTATCGCGGAAATGGTTCATGAATTGCGGACCCCTCTCGCATCCATAAATACAGCGTCAAACCTCTTGATGCGGTCAGAAATATCTCAGGAACAGCGGGCAAGTATGGCAGAGACAATCCAACGTGAATCCAACCGCCTTTCTGAAATGGCGACTTCGTTCCTTGATCTAGCAAGATTGGAATCTGGGCGAACGACATATAATATGAAAAGGGTAGATCTAAAAAAACTGCTTGAAGAAGGGGTTGAGATCATGGATAGCAGGATTAAGGAACAAAACCTTACTCTGGAATGGGCCATTGAGAAAAAAACTTCCGCTTTTCGAGGAGACGCGGACAAACTAAAACAAGTGATCCTCAATTTGTTGAGCAATGCGATTAAGTACAACCAGACAAACGGAAAAATCACAATCGGATTGTCATCCAATAAAAAAGAAATCTCATTCTATGTAAGCGATACTGGGCGCGGGATACTGCCGGAACACCGGGAATCCCTATTTGAAAAATTCTACCGTGTCCCAGGCTCAGAAAAGATTGCTGAAGGAACTGGATTAGGTCTTTCGATCACCAAGAAAATTATAGAGGATCATGGGGGAACGATAATAGTTGAAAGCGAACTTAGAAAAGGAACAATCTTCACTGTTATTTTACCCCGGAGCCAATAAGCCGATTATTTCGCGCCTTTCCGTCCAAATTGACGTTCTAATAAATCTATAGATAAATGGATCATTGTTGGGCGACCATGAGGACATGTCCGCGGTGCCTGGCAGGCTTCCAAATCAGTCAACAAAGCTTTTTGCTCTTCAGGAGAGAGTGCTTGCCCGGCTTTTACAGCCGCTCGCTTGCATACTCTGGCAATGATCTTTGCTTCAATCTCACTCTCAAGAGGGGTCTCATCCTCTTCAAAATCTTCGATCACGGCTCGTACCGCTGCGGCAGGGTCACTCCCGACCAACATGGCAGGCATACTCCGGATCTGGAAGGTTTGCGGGCCAAAAGGCTCAACCTGAAAGCCAAGCTTATTGATCATTGGGAGCTGTTCTTCTAACAAGCGGCTGCTGTCAGATGCCAGTTCAATTGTCACCGGCTCCAACAAAGACTGGGATGGGATTTCCTGACCCCGGAGTTTACTGAACCGTTCAAACAATACCCGTTCATGGGCGGCATGCTGATCGATCAAATACAAACCATCCGGGCCTTCAGCAACCAAGAACGCCAAACCTACCTGCCCCACCAGCCTAAACAGGGGAACCCCTGAATCTGGCAAATGAGATTGTTCGGGTTTAGGTATTCCCTCTTTTGATTCATCCTCAAATCCTTCCCCCTGAAATTCAGGTTTGGAGGATTCCCAAGTGCTTCCTGATGCTGAAGAACTGAAATCACGCGGTGGTTGAGGTGTCCAGCGAACTTGAGCATCCACAGATGGGACCGGGGAATATGCCAACAGCGCCCCCCTGACAGCACGCTGTACGCCTCTGAAAATCTCATCTTTTTCCGAGAAACGAACTTCCGATTTAGCAGGGTGAACATTGACATCCACTTTGTCAGGCGGAATACTCAAAAATATAACAGCCATCGGATACCGCCCAACCATCAACATAGAATGATAGGCCTGAACCAGAGCAGTGGTGAGGGTAAAATCCTGGATAAAGCGACCATTAACGAAAAAGTTTATAGCCTGGCGATTCGAACGAGTTACTGATGTGGGACTGATAAATCCTTTAACTTCAAGGTGATCATATTTGACATCGACTGCCAACATTTTGCGCCCAATGTCGGAGTTGAACATAGCCCCCAACACCTCACGCCGGTCGCCGTTACCGCTGGTATGGAGCGCTGTCCGACCTTCTTGAGTTAAATGAATACGCACATTTGGATAAGCAATCGCATATCTGGTAACCAATGCATCGATTTGGCGCCGCTCTGTTGTGTCTTTCTTCAAGAATTTGCGTCTTGCAGGTACGTTATAAAACAAATCCTCCACCCTAACCAACGTGCCTGCAGGAGCTCCGGCAGGTTGGACATCCTCTGGTTTTCCCCCTTCCACATGCAGGCGCGCTCCCGTTTCCGCCTCTTTTGGACGGGATGTGATCGTAAATCGCGAGACAGAGGCGATAGAAGCCAGTGCTTCTCCACGGAATCCCAGCGTGGTGATCCGGAATAATTCCTCGGCGGAACTCAATTTACTGGTGGCATGACGCGAAAGGGCAAGGTTCAATTCTTCAGCGGGGATGCCCCTGCCATCATCAGCAACCTCGATCAGCTTCTGACCCGCGGATTCAATTGTGATAGAAATATAAGAAGCGTCAGCGTCGAGAGCGTTTTCGATCAACTCTTTCACGACAGATGCAGGGCGTTCAACAACTTCACCAGCAGCAATTTGAGAAGCAATCTCATCAGGGAGAATTTTTATGGGCATTATGATTTAAAGTTAAGATGGAATATCATTTTCGTCAAGCAAAAAAGGAGTTTGGTTCTAATACCCAATTTCAAAACATTCTAAAAAGCAAAAAATCTCCCGGCTCAGCGGGAGATTTTTATAATATTTTATGCTTGGGGTTTTTCAATCAAAACCACTCCCTCTTTTGCCCCGACACCAATACATTCTACAGCTTTTATCCGTAATGTTTCACCACCAGTAGCCCATTGAGAAGCAGCATTCAAAACCCCGACTGCCAGATGGCATAGAGGCTCATCCGATTTCCTTCCCCAGCAAATTGGGCAGCGTTCAATTATCCATCTCCAATGGGTATCGTCCTCTTCAACTCGAACTTTTTGGTCACTTACTGTATTAAAGAATTTAGCAAAGAAGAAGATCCCTGCTTTTATTTTGGTACTCATTGACCCCACGGCTACTGCCATTGCTGCTTGAGCTGCTTTTGAAACCTTATCATACTTTTCAAGGCTGAAATTAAAAGTCTCCTCACCACCTTTAATAGCAAACACCCGAGACCCCTTAGCGCCATACATATCCAACAAAGCTTGTTGGATCTTTGCAACATGGGTAAATGGAAATTCCTTTTTTATATTATCCGGTGGATAATTATCAATGTATTCCGACAGTCCAGCTAAATTGAGGAGCGCGTTAACACCCTTTTTGCCAAGGATATCCTCAGCCGCGTTCAACACACCTAGTCCCCAAATATTCGGATAAAAATACTCATCGGTCATAGACGCCTCATAGATTAGTTACATTCTATTTTATCTGTGAATATCATCTCCGTCAAACAAAATTTCGCTTGAATTGGAATAAGTTTTTCTGAAACAAAAGAAATTTGTTTTTGATGATATCAACTATGGTGATTGGTTTATATAAAAAAACCAATAATAGTTTGCTCCAAAAACTTGCGTTTAACAAAAAGAGGCAGTGACACTGCCTCTTTATAACCCATTCAGATATGTATCTTATTTTCCGTGATCTTCCCACCCTTCCCAATAACTAGGTCCATCGGTGAAAAAATCATAATTGGGTTGGATATCTGGGGTTAGATCTAAGGTCTCACCAGCTTCCAATTCTTTGGCGCCCGATAGCTTGACATCAACACCAACATGATTGGTGCCAGAGAATTCCGCGTCGTAACCAGCGGTACCAACAGGCATGCTGGCATATTCACCGCCCGAAGCCTCATAAGCATCCGGCACCTCATCCTCAGTGAATATAGCATCGTAGGGGCACTCGGGAATGCAAGCGCCACAATCGATGCATGTGTCTGGATCAATGTAGTACCAAGGATATTTGTCTTGAGGATTCCCAGGAACTATGCATTCCACAGGGCAAACTTCAACGCATCCCCCGTCACGTAAACACAATTGAGTAATTATATGGGTCATAAATTTTTTCCTCCGAAAAATGATTGAAACATCGTTGTTAAGTTTTCAATATTGTAATATATGTTTTAGTTTTTGGTTGACGAAATCTAAAACTACACGTAGGATATAACGCATCAAGATTTTAGCCCTCACTATCCGGTTTGTCAAGCATTATAAAATTTTTATGGAAAACCACACGAGTTCACCAAGATTTCCCCCTAAATTTATTGTAATTTTTGGTATCCTGGCAGTATCCACAGCTTCAATTTTTATCCGGTTCGCTCAAGATGAAGCAGGCTCAATAGTCATTGCCGCCTATCGCCTGGGAATTGCCACTATAATTTTAAGCCCAATTACTTTTTTCCGACACCGGCAGGAATTAAAAACTCTTTCAAAAAACGATTTAACCCTCGGATTGCTTTCCGGATTATTTCTCGCGATCCACTTCGCAACCTGGATCACATCACTAGAATATACTTCAGTAACAAGCTCTGTTGTGTTGGTCACAACTACACCTTTGTGGGTGGCGATCCTTTCCCCAAAAATATTGAAAGAGTCTATTTCTAAGAAAGTGTATTTTGGTTTATTTGTTGCCATAGCTGGAACCGTTGTTATAGCCATGAGTGATGTATGCAAATTTACAAATAATCTTACATGCCCTCCTATAGAAGAATTCTTTGAGGGAAGAGCGTTTTGGGGTGATCTCCTGGCAGTAATTGGGGCGTGGGCAGCCGCAGGGTACGTTTTGATAGGAAGGAAGATCAGAACAAATTTATCTTTAATTCCCTATATCTTCATCGTTTATGGAATGGCGGCCATCATCCTGATAGGTCTGATGTTTGGAAGCGGGCAGAAACCAGTTGGGTTTTCTCCAATAATTTACATTTGGCTGGTCCTTCTTGCAATAATACCTCAACTGCTGGGGCATTCAACCTTTAATTGGGCTTTAGGATACCTTCCTGCTACTTTTGTAGCTGTGTCCCTATTGGGAGAACCGATCGGATCGACTATTTTGGCTTATATCTTTCTCAAGGAAATTCCTGCCCTTTTCAAGCTGTTTGGTGCTATACTCCTTTTAGGAGGTATCCTGATCGTTTCCATAGAAAAATCACCTCCAGACGCTGAATAATAACGCGTCGAAAATTTTGAAAAAGCATAAGCCTTAGGAGTCAATCATGCAGATCCGATTGCGTTGTTATAATTGTCGAACCCCTTTTGCAGTAAAAGATGATGAAATACAGGCTGCTTTGAACCAACTCCATCATGAGGGGCATAAACATTACAATGCCTTATGCCCACGATGCGGACGGACCAACAAAGTATCCAAGAAGCAGTTAAAATGGGCTGCGCCGAACTGGGAGCCATCTAAAGTGCCCGAAAAAGCCAAGCCAAAAACAAAAGCTAGCCCGAAAACAAAAACTAAAACAACCACACCAAAACAAGCTAAACCCAAGGCTGAAGTAAAGGCAAAGGCTAAAACAAAGTCGAAAGTAAAAGCTAAGGCAAAGACCAAAGCGAAGACGAAAACAAAAACTAAAGCTAAAGCAAAAACAAAGAAAGTTAGTAAATAAATATTTATTGGGATAGGATATGTAAACCAGATCAAATTTGCAAACAGCAATTGTATTTGTGTATGATTGAAACATATTAGAAAGGGATTGGAACCATGGCAAAAGATAACAAGCCTTATGAAAGAGATTTAAAACCTGATGACATTTTAATAGCTGAATTCAACTACATCGCTCAAACAGCTTTTCAGGCTAGCGAGGACAAAGTAAAAGTTACAAACTTTTTTCTAGCATCAATCGGGAGTCTTTTCATTGCTTTTATGAACTGGGATTCGTTGGCCAACAATTCTTCTTCGACCCTTCTTATTATTAGCATTCTGTTTTTTTTGTTAACTTATTTAGGATTTCTAACCTTATTGCAATTAGTCCGATTAAGGGTAGCTTGGTATGAAAGCGCTAAAGCTATGAACCATATTAAAGATTATTATTGTAAAAACTATGCGGATTTGAATTTTCATGATGCATTTCTCTGGAGTAAAGATACTATCCCCGATATGTATAAACCAGATAGTGTGGGTTATTATCTAGCGGTTCAGGTAGTGGTCCTAAGCAGTGCAACACTAGCGGCAGGAATTGTCTTTTTTGCGCGTAGTCGAGGACTTCCAGACAGCGGTCTAATTCTTGGGGGATTAACGGGATTTATTAGCTTAACAATCATATTCCTGTATAGATATAGACAAATCCTAGTAGATAAACAAGAAGAAGAAAAGAAAAAATCTACAAAAAATTAAGGATCAGTTCTTCCCCAAAAATCTCCCATATTTAGTATTCATTTCAATTATTTTGCATTTTATGTCTTCAGTGAGGGCATCTTGGCGCATCCGCCATTCCCAATTCCCTTCAGTGGTTCCAGGAGTGTTCATTCGGGCTTCATTTTCAAGACCAAGCAGATCTTGGATTGGGACGATGGCAGCTGCCGCCTTCGAAGACCATAATTTTTGGATCAGATCCCATCCGATATTCTCTCCCGTTGAGTTGAGATAATCTCGGATCATTGACTTTTTGTCTTCATCCATATTCAAATACCACCCCTTTGTAGTTTCGTTATCGTGCGTAGCCGTGTAGGCTGTACAATTTTCCGGAAAGTTATGAGGTAAAAAAGGATGGGTCTGGTTGCTTTCAAATCCGAATTGGATCACCTTCATCCCCGGAATCCCTAACTGGTCACGAAGTTCGAATACATCAGGGGTGATCTCTCCCAAGTCTTCAGCAATGAACGGCAATTCCCCAAAACTATCCAGCAAAGTATTAAAGAAATTCTCTCCAGGGCCCATCCTCCACAGGCCATTTTGAGCGGTTTCCTGGTCAGCAGGTACCTCCCAATAGCCAGCAAATCCCCTGAAGTGGTCCAATCGGACAAGGTCAACCTGGGATAACATCATCCGGATTCGTTCCACCCACCACTTATAACCATCTTCAGCATGAACATCCCAACGGTATAAGGGATTGCCCCAAAGCTGACCCGTCTCAGTAAAGTAGTCAGGCGGGACACCCGCTACCACGGTCGGATTACCAATTTTATCAAGAAAAAATAATTCGGGATTGACCCAGACATCAACACTGTCGTGAGCAGCATAGATCGGCACATCCCCAACGATCCTGACACCTTTTTGAGTGGCGTAATCATGGAGAGAATCCCATTGTTGGAAAAACAAGAATTGGTTGAAGGCATGCTGTTCAATTTGGTCTGGATAAGTCTGCTTCGCCTTTTCCAACGCGTCCAGGTGGCGTTCACGTAACGGGACAGACCACGATACCCAAGGCTTAAGTCCATGAGCATCTTTTAAAGCCATAAATAGACCAAAATCATCCAACCAATTTTTATGGAGCTTTCGGAATTCTGAAAACTCCTCTTCGAATACGTTTGACTCTTTATATCGCTCATAAGCAAACTGGAGGATTTTTAATTTCCAGGGAATTAATTTTTCAAAGTCAACTCGCTCATCGGGAAAATCGGGTAAATTACGGAAATCTTCTGGAGCCAATAACTCATTTTGAATCAACAAATCCAAACTGATCAATAAAGGATTTCCCGCCATGGCTGAAAAACATTGATAGGGCGAGTTAGCAAAACCTGTAGGACCAAGAGGAAGTACTTGCCAAATACTACACCCAGTTTCACTGAGGAAATTCACCCATTTGAACGCTTCAGGTCCAAGGTCTCCGATCCCAAATTTCCCAGGCAAACTGGTGGGATGAAAAAGAATCCCAGACGAACGTTCAAGCTTCATAAAACTCTCTGCATGTAGAAATCAATATTTTTCGCCTAGGATCAACTGGTATAAATCTAAATATCGATTTGCAGATCGATGCCACGAGAAATCTCGGCCCATCCCCCTCAATTGCAAACCGCGCCAACGGCGTTTATCCTTAAAAACATCTATCGCTCTGAGAAGTGATCCAGCAAGCGATTCTGGAGTTGGGTTATTAAAAAGAAAACCATTGCTATCCCTTTCAGATTCATAATCCACGACTGTGTCGCGCAACCCACCAACAGATCTGGCTACAGGCACACACCCATAGCGCATCCCGATCATTTGAACAAGACCACATGGTTCGTAGCGAGAAGGGATCATGATCATATCTGCACCAGCGTAGATCCGACGTGCCATCTTGGAGTCATATCTGAGTAAAACCTGCACTTTATTTGGGATTTCTTCTGCTAGTTTACGGACCTGGTTTTCAAGTGAAGGATCTCCAGTACCCAGGAAAACTGCCTGCCAGGATATGTCTTGAATTTGAAGTAAAGCACCAATTGCAAATTCAACCCCCTTTTGATAATCCATTCTTCCGATAAAGGAAAGCAG
>SDBV01007502.1_pt1 | contig 14901 bp, 11 predicted proteins | sample 2277081 | NCBI WGS metagenome assembly SDBV01 (sample SAMN10402039, study PRJNA504765) | marine sediment metagenome | isolation source: marine sediment core GS10_PC15, 223 cmbsf | place: Arctic Ocean: Southern Knipovich Ridge | collected 2010
ATGTAATATTAGGCACAAAATGCCCGTCCATAATATCCAGATGAATAATATTCACCCCAGCCGCCTCAACCTGGGAGATCTCCGAAGCAAGATCGGAAAAATCCGCACTCAGGATAGAAGGTGACATCTCTATTGTACCTGCCTTGGGCAGTTTGAACTTCGACATAACGATCCTTGTTAAACTTTTCGCCTACTTCTCGTCAAGTATGTCAAGACACTTGAACTTCTTTCCTTCAAGGAATTTCAGGCTGGCACCGCCGCCGGTTGAAATATGGCTGACCCTATCTTCAAGACCCATGCTCACGATAGCGCTCGCGCTGTCGCCGCCGCCTATTATGCTTTTGCCGCCCTTGCTGGTAACATCGGCGACCGCCAGTGCGACTGCTTTCGTACCGGCGTCGAACGGAACATGTTCGAAAACTCCCATAGGTCCGTTCCATACAACCGTCTTTGCACCTTCAAGTTTCGAGGCAAACAGCTTGCTTGATTCCGGACCGATGTCAAGACCTATCCAGCCATCGTCGATATCACCGTCGACAACCCTGTTCTCTGCATTAGCTTTGAACTCCTGTGCGATAACGGCATCTACCGGAAGCACGATCTCGCAACCGAGGTCTTTCGCTTCTTCGAGAAGCTCCAGGGCCTTATCAATAAAATCATCTTCGCAAAGGCTATTTCCGATCTTCTTGCCTTGCGCCTTAAAGAACGTATAAGCCATCGCTCCACCAATGAGGATAGTATCGACTTTTCTGATAAGGTTTTCGATGACCGCAAGTTTATCGGAAACTTTCGCCCCGCCAAGAATCGCTACAAAGGGTTTTTCCGGATCACTGACTGTATCGCCGAGGAACTTGATTTCCTTCTCGATCAAAAATCCGCTAACCCTGTCTTTGCCTTCCATCATTACCGGAACCGTATACATCGAAGCGTTGTCCCTGTGTGCGGTACCGAACGCATCGCAAACGTAAACATCACCGAGAGCGGCGATCTGTTTTGCAAAATTATCTTTAGCCTCGCGAAGCTGAGCATCTTCTTTTGCGGCTTTATCCTTGATGGTTTCGTCTCTATGGAAACGCAGGTTCTCAAGCAGCATCACCTCGCCGGCTTCCAGAGCAGCCGCCTTTGCGATGACATCGTCACCGATACAATCGTTGGCAAAAACAATATCTTTATCCAGCAACTCGCCCAATCGTTTGGCAACAGGTGCAAGGCTCAGCGTAGCAACGACCTTACCCTCGGGCCTGCCAAGATGACTCATCAGTATCAGCGCCCCGCCGTTATCGAGTACATGCTTGATCGTAGGCAAAGCCTTAACGATACGCGCATCGCTCGTTATATTCTGATCATCGTCGAGCGGTACGTTAAAATCGCACCGCATCAAAACCTTCTTACCATTTACATCAATGTCCGCTACTGTCTTTTTAGCCATACCCCAAACCCAGCCTTTCAAGCCAATTATGAAACTTAATTTTAATATGATACCCTGGACAAAAATCGGGCCTGCTCATTACGAACAGGCCCGTAAAATTTAAAACTTTGCTGTTACATCTTGGCCATTTTTTCCATCATGTCGACGGTACGGGTCGAGTAACCCCATTCGTTGTCGTACCAGCTGACGATCTTGATCATCTTGCCCATTGCCATAGTGCAAAGCGAGTCGAAGATACTTGATGCCGGGTTGCCAATGATGTCACTGCTGACGATTGGCTCATCGCAATACTCGAGAATACCCTTAAGCTCGCCCTCAGCCGCTGCTTTGATCGCGGCGTTTACTTCGTCAGCGGTTGCTTCTTTCTTAAGCTCTGCTACCAGATCGACACAACTACCGTCTATAACAGGAACGCGAAGAGCCATACCGTCGAGCTTGCCGTTAAGCTCTGGGATAACCTTACCGACTGCAGCCGCTGCACCGGTTGTTGTTGGGATAATATTCTGTGCGGCAGCTCTTGCACGACGCATATCACTGTGGATCATGTCTGCGACGTTCTGGTCATTGGTATAACCGTGAACCGTTGTCATCATACCCTTTTCAATACCGAAAGCATCGTTTAGGACCTTAGCTACCGGAGCAAGGCAGTTTGTCGTACAGCTCGCATTCGAAGCATATGTAACGTCAGCCGTCAATTTATCTTCGTTTACACCGAGAACGATCGTTGCGTCGATCGCGTCCTTCGCAGGAACAGTCAGAACGACCTTCTTTGCCCCGGCCTTGATGTGATCGCCATAGCCGCCCTTGTCGGATTCTTTATTTCGGAAGATACCGGTTGACTCGACCACGATATCAACGCCCATTGCTGACCAGGGCAGATCGGCAGGGCTTCTTTCGGAAACAACTTTGATCTCCTTGCCGTTGATAACGATAGCGTCAGCTTTCGCTTCTACGGTGCCGCCCCATTTACCCATAACGGTGTCATACTTAAACAAATGAGCCAGGCTCTTTACAGGTGCCAGATCGTTAATTGCCACCAGCTCCAGATCCCCATTCCTGGTTAATAATATTCTTGCAACAGCTCTTCCGATCCTTCCAAAGCCGTTAATCGCAACTTTTGTTGCCATCTCTAACTCCTTAATCTTAAATAGTTAATGTTAACTCAGTACATACCGTTATGCACCCCCATACTCGCTGCGTACAAAACCAGCGGGCATAATGTAAGCAACGCCCTCAACAATGTCAAGCTTTTATTGTTTTTACAACAAAAACGCTCGTTTCAGCACTAAAAACGTATAATTATAATTATCCCCAAAAACTCTTGATTAATCACGATAAATAATATAGAATTGTTCCGTAACGATTTTATTTCAGAGGATGTGATGAAAAACCAACCCAACCGCACGCACTCAAGGTACCTATTACTTTTCCTGATCAGTATCTTACTGAGCCCCTCAGCCTCAGCAGATATTATTCACCAATCAGCATCAATGGGGCCGTATCCACAGTACACCGGCTACATATTTGACGAATATAACATTGTGGGTTCGCGCTTTTACGTAAGCGAGGAAACTCAGGTAACCTCGATCGGCGGCCACATGCTACGGTATAACAGCAGCAGCACATGCTTCGGTGTGATCATAGATCTATCCAGTTCCAATGACATGCCGAACGGCTTTCCCTTTGACGGCTGGGACGATGTTGCATCGACAACATTTGTACCGCCCTATCCAAGCTACGATTTCAGAACTCCTCTATCGGCTACATTGTCTCCCGGTTGGTATGCGATTGTTTTTGGATCGGGCTTTTTCGGATCGTCATCCTTTGGCCAGGCACTTACTCCCACTTCCGGTCAAGGTATCACCCCCGGTACGTCGTTCATCATTTCAGACGGTTTGTGGTGGTACAATGCTAGCCCTGTGCCAATACGTTTTGTCGTAGAAGGCACCGTCGACCAGCCCGGCGTAATAACCGGATATAAATTCAATGACCTCGATAATGATGGCGTCAAAGATGGCGGCGAACCAGGAATGCCGGGCTGGGATATATATCTTGACCTAAACGACAACGGTCAGCGAGACTCAGGTGAGCCAAACGATATTACAGCAAGCAACGGCTATTACGAAATATATGATATCAATCCCGGTACACATAAAGTCGCAGAAATAAACAAGCCCGGCTGGATACAAACATACCCAGTCGCCAACACACACTCGATAACTGTCGCCCCAAACGACGTCATTAACAACATCAACTTCGGCAATCGAGTATTAGCCGGAAATTACATCGAACTGACACCCATAGAAGACGTCTATGTCAGCGAAGCGTACCCGGATACAAATTACGGCAATTCGGAATATCTCAGAGTAGGCGAAAACTCATCCTCGTCATACACCAGTTACGTCAAGTTCGACATGTCAGCGATACCACCGGGACAGGTTATCATATCGGCAAGATTAATATTCGATCCCAATTCCCTCAGCACTTCCGGGATCGAACTGGAATTGTATCGAACTTCAAATGACAACTGGGACGAAATGACAACTACATGGAACGGCCGACCGAGTAAGATCTTCACATCAGGCCCAATAATATACAATAAACAAATAATAAGCGAAAATTATACCGTATGGGATGTTACCGAAGATGTTGACGACGAATATGTCAAAGACGGAATTTGCAGTTTTATGACATACAGCTACAACTTAAGCCCCGATGGCATCGTCGAATACTGGAGTTCGGAAGCATCCGCCAGTACCGCACCTGTTCTCCAGATCGAATACGAACCAATGTTCGGCGGAGGCTCAGGCGATTCGGACGACCCCTACCAAATATGGACCGGCGAACAGCTTAACACCATTGGCCTGTATCCAAACCGATGGCGCAAATATTACATGCTTATGGATAATATCTCGCTGTCTGCCTATACGGGTTCAAGCTACAACGTGATCGGAACTTCGCGATACATTAACACTGGCGACGGACCATTTCTAGGCTTCTTTGACGGCAATAACAAAAGTATCAGCAATTTCAATCCTGCAAGCGAAGGAATTTTCGGCTATTGCAGCGGTACGATTAAAAATCTTAACATATCTTCGCCTGTCATAAATTCATCTGGAAACACGACTGGACCATTGGTTTCTTACGCTTACTTTGCAAATATACACGACTGTTCTGTCATCGGAGGATCTATTCAGGGCGACAATAATATCGGCGGTCTCATTGGCTACTCATCATTATCTTATGTCGCAAACTGTAGCTCTTCGGCGTCGGTTTCAGGCGACACTAGTGTCGGCGGGATCATAGGAGATATGTCGGCCGGCGAATTTAGCAATTGTTATGCAACCGGCGATGTGTCCGGTACCGATTCTGTAGGAGGTTTTATAGGTAGCAGCGCAGATGTTACTATTACCAATTGCTATAGTACAGGCCTGGTAACCGGCACAACAAATACCGGAGGTTTTTCAGGATATAATGAAACTAATTTTGATTCTGGTGACCATGTGATCGGTTGTTTCTGGGATACAACTTCAAGCGTTATGTTGACAAGCGCAGCAGGAACCGGAGTTGACACCCCGGCCATGCAGAACATAAACACTTTCTTATCCGCCGGATGGGATTTCGTAAATGAAGTTAGCAATGGCGGAAGTGACAGTTGGGCAATGCCCGCAGGTGGCGGATACCCCGTCTTATGGTACCAGTTGCCTGTTGCACCACCTTTACCGCCATTTGCCGGAGGAAACGGAACCCCCGCAAACCCATACATAATAGAAACTGTCACACAACTAAACAGCATCGCCAACAATCCAAGGCTTATGGATAAAAGCTTCAAACTTGCAAACAATATTGACCTGACCGGAAAAACATTCTTCCCTATAGCACAGCAACCTTTTTCATTTAGCGGAACATTTGACGGCGACAACCATAAAATATCGAATCTCACGATCGAGTACGATTTTAACTGGGGTTCTGTTGGATTTATATGTAATCTAAATGGCACTAACGCTTTGATAAAAGATCTGACTCTAACTAATCCCAACATTGTCTCTCCGTGGAGTTTTGACGCAGGTTCTCTAGTCGGAATAAACAATGGCGGAACAATTTCAAATTGTCATGCTATAAATACCAATATTGAAGGTAACACAAATTTTGGCGGACTTGTAGGCTCTAACATCTGGTATGCTAATATATCAGGATGTTCCGCAACAGGTAATGTCTCCGATGCCTTTATTTCGAACATCCTCACACCTGCTTCCACAGGAACAGGAGGTTTAGTTGGAGCCAACCGTTACTGGTCAAATATTGAAAACAGCTATGCAAAATGCAAAATTAATGCAAAATATCATGCCGGCGGACTCATCGGCGCTAACTACGCCTACAGCACAATAAGTAATTGTTATGCAAACGGCACGGTCACAAGCATAGAGAGCAGTGTAGGCGGACTTATCGGCTGGGTCTCAAGCGCTATAACCGCCGAAAATTGCTATTCAAGCGCAAAGGTCTATGGACTGGAAGGTGCAAATCTAGGCGGGTTTATAGGATACATGAGGTCACACACCAACGACACATACACCCAGTGCCTCTGGGACAGCGATATAAACTATGCACTGCCCGGAATCGGAAATAATACGAATCCAAATGTCATAGCACAGACAACCAATCTCATGAAATCAGCCGCTACATTCAAAGCACGAGGCTGGGATTTTGTCGGAGAATCGGCCAACGGAACTGATGACCTATGGACCATCTGCGAAACAATGAACTATCCGAAATTTGCCGCGATGGTACCTGCCGGCGATTTCCTGTGTCCGGACGGCGTTGATGTAGAAGAATTGGAATTTTTAGCCCAACACTGGCTCATGCTCGACTATGACAAATTTGTGCTGGCTGACATTGTAGATAATGACATTATTGACATCGACGATCTCTTGGTCGTTTGCAATAACTGGCTTAACAGCGCATGCGGAGATTGTAACGGAGCCGATCTTGTTGACGACGATCTTGTTGACTATAAAGACTTTGCGGTAATCTCAAGTTACTGGCAAAAATCTGATTTCACCATAGCCGATCTTAACAATGACGGCGATATCAGCAATCCCGATTTTGCGATCTTCGCCCAACACTGGAAGTGGGATTTCGATATACCAGCCGATTTCGTTATTCCGTTCGGTGTTGATTATGCCGATTTCGTATTTTTCATGAATCGCTGGCTTGATACAGGCTGCGCAGCAACTAACGACTGTGACGGAACCGACCTTGATCTTTCAGGACAAACAGACATCTTTGACCTGTCGATTTTCGCTGAGGACTGGCTCGCAGGAATTTAATTTGTAAGATTCGTGACTTTTGTTTCTTCTCTTGTTATGATAGCAGTCAGTTGAGAACCTGTATGCGTTGACTGTTCTATAATGGAGAAAAAATGAAAAAACTAAACCTTATCACAATTTTAGTTGCTATATTCATATCGCCGGCTTTCGGAGATAGCGTAACAATTGAACCTCTTGATCCAGACCAAGGCGAATTGCTCGTAACCTACCAGGAAGGATACATTTTAAAAGCCGGCACCAAAGAGTTCCTGTGTGGTGGAGGCATGCCCTCTGCAAACAAAAAAATGGTCCTCCATTCTGTAATGGATGTAAACTCCAGACAAAAGCTTATGGCAAAAGTGGTCCCGTATAAAAAAGGTGACAAAACAATCCCCGGCAGATACAAAATACTCGTCCGACTCAAAGAACCATTGGACAAAAAAACAAAACTCCTGATCCAGACAAAGTTCGCCATATTCGATGATGACCTTTGCTATATCAACGACGATGGCCTTTGGGTCTCAAAATGGCTCACCAGCTATCCGTGCACACTTATCGCACCTATAGACCACACCATTGCCTTCACTTCCCTGCCAGTGACAGCAAGTCAACACTACGGACGCACCCATCTGTTACAGGACCCGCTTTTCATCAAAAACAATACAAAAACCAAATACCGCCGAACACTTACTTTCAAAACAAAACCGCTACCTAAAAAAGAAAAGTAGACCTATTGACTAAGCCTCAAAATTCCCATAAAGTAACACCTCGACTATTTAATTCATGGAGAAAAAAATGAAAAAACTAACCTTCATCGCAATTTCCGCTGCCATCCTGTTTATATCACCGACTCTGGGCGATGTTACAATAAAACCGCTGGACCCGATTCAAGGAAAATTGCAGACAACGTATGAAACGCCTTTCAACAAAACCGGCGCAACAGAATACCTGTTCCCGCCAAAGGTAGGCTTTACATCACCTGATAAAAAACCCGAGATATATTCTGTCGTAGAGGTCAATTCCAAAAAAAGGATCAAGGCCAAAATCGTACCTCTAAAAAAAAATGGCATTCTGGTACCGGGAAAATACCAAGTCCTTGTTCGTTTTAAGGAACCCCTTCCAAAAGACACTGAACTCATGCTTCAATACAGAATCATCGTATATCGACATAGTATATGTTATATCGATGAAGATGGCATTTGGAATACGCAATGGGACACCGGACATAAAGCTAAATTCATCGTACCTCATGGGCATATCCCCGTATCTGCATCCCACCCGGTCATCATAAGCGAATATTACGGACGAACTCACCTTTTGCAGGACCCTTTGTTTATCATAGGCAACAAAAAAACGTATCTTTACCGAATGCTTATTTTCAAAACAAAACCGATACCACAAAAAGAAACAAAAGATCGATCACAGCAAGGTAAGCTCTAAGATTTTTTTAGTGGCACCAGCAACTTTTGTTTGTTCGCTCGCACGGATCGGAGCCAGCCAAATTATTTTCTCATCGTCTTCGATTACCAACACTTTATCGCGCATCTCGCTTGGCACCTTATCGGCTGTGAGAAATTTACCGATTCTTTTTTCGCCCCCGCCCCCAATAGGCCTGAATTTATCGCCCTCTTTTCGGCTGCGTACCTTTATGTCGCCTTTTATCTTCTCAAGGTCGAACCATTCGACATTGCTGTCTTTGTCCTGTTTGAACTTTTCAACATTACATTCACTTGCGTCAAGAACCTTAGCCTCGATCTTTACATCGCCAACATCAGTCACACCCGGCACACCTACAATTAAAGGGGACAGTTTACGCCCTAGGTGACACCTTTTTTTCGCCTTTTGACTCTTATAAAACCGCACTCTATCGTATTCGGCCTTAGCGATAAATCCGTTTGGCAGTTCGATCACTTTTCCGCTGCTGTTCGCAGATGCCAATGCCAAAACTCTGTTGAAATGCTCCTGCATAAGATCACGCTCGCCGCTGCCGATGGAAGTCAGCACCCTCCTCACTACCTCAACCGCTGTAAGCCTGTCCAGTTGCGTCAATCTATTTCTATCCAGAACAACGCCTTCGCTTGATTCAACGATCATTTCACTAAGCGATTGCTCGGCGCGGGCCTCGATTTTCGCATAAAGCTTTTGCGATCTTAAGCTAAGCTCAAAAAGTTTTTCCGCAAGGTCGCCTTGACAATCCTTCTGAACGTCCGGCAAAAGCAAGTGCCTTATCTTGTTGCGTGTGTAAACCGTCTCGGCGTTTGTACTGTCCGTCCGCCATGTAAGATCGTTATCGTTGCAATACTTTTCTATATCTTTCCTGCCAACGCACAACAGCGGGCGAACAACTTCAATACTCTCACCAAACTCTTTTACCGGCCATATCCCGCCTAAACCCCTAAAGCCCGTCCCCCGCATCAATCTATGGATCATCGTTTCTGCGTTATCGTCTTTATGATGCGCGGTAACGATTGCCTCTCCGCCGGCCTGTCTGCACATCTCGCACAATGCATTAAACCTAAGATCGCGACCAGCCGTCTCGATGGACAGTTTGTTTACCCTTGCATACTCAGTCGTATCAACCGAACGCGTCAATACTTCAATGCCCAGCTTTTTGCAAAGTTCGCTAACAAACTCGCTATCGCCGTCAGATTGACCTCCTCGCAAATTATGGTTAACGTGCCCTGCTGCCAGTTTTACGCCAATCGCGCCGTCCTGCTTTAAGCGAACAAGCACATTTAGCAGCGCAACGGAATCCGCCCCGCCGGAGATGGCGATAAGAATCTTTGCGCGATCGGCAAACAAACTTGTCCGTCTTAAAAAAGCCGCGATCTGTTGTTCGAAGTCATTATTCATGCATAAAAAACGGGCCTGCTTTATTGAAAAAACAGGCCCGTCTATCCTTATTAATTAATGCCAAAGCTACTCGGCTGTTTCCTCAGCCGGCTTTGTTTTTTCCAGACGGGTCATACTGCGTATTCGCATCTTTCCGTACTCGACATGATCTTCATATCGTTTTTCCCTCTTAATCGACAGCCGATACAGCGGCAATGCCTCGGTCCGCATATGCAGCTTCTGATCCAGCACGTAAGCGGCTCTGTATCTTGTCGGATAGGGCGTATTTTCGTCCCACTGGAACGCACGCTGATAATAAACCGCTGCGATCTGATAGTCCTTGAAGTGCTCGTATATTCTGCCTGCCTTATAAGCAGCATCGTCGATCTTATCGCTGCTCGGATAAGTTTCGATGACCTCGTTAAACTTGCTCAATGAGATCCTGAGCTTTTGCTCGTCAACGATTATCAGAAGCCCGCCGGCGTCTTTATAAACATCCACTGCCTCTTTATAAATTGCGTCCGCTTCTTCGATAGAATCCGTCGCCCGCAACTCAGCACTAACCATCTCGCCAGGCATAAGATAACGGTACTGGATCAGCATCCCGTATTCCTTCTGTGCCCACACAAGTTTATTAGCGGCGCCCTGCTCGCGGTAAAACTCGATCAATTGTTTGAGCCCGGCGCGATATTCGTTTCTGTTCGACGCCATACCCTCGACAAGATCGACCTCGGTAGCATCAGCCATCGCGTATCCAACACTGCGGGCATGCTCAACCTGATCCGGAGCGATATGAAAACGCGGATCATCCTTAATCTCCTCGGCGCAACCGAGAACCATAAAGCTCAATACTAAAGCGGTTAATGCATATATTCGTGACATTGCCGATTCCTTTCAAATTCAGACGTAGCCGGTTATTCCTTAGTATCCCTAAAAATAACATTTTGCGATGCTATGTCAAGCGAAAATAAGACAATTTAATGTCTCCTAATTCCACATCTTACCCATCTTCACATTTAACGACCGCCTATACAACCGCCCTACCACTGCGCCTCGATATACGGGCCCGTATATCCATCCTTCTTAGGTTTCGGGCGCCCTTTGATTATAGCTTCTGCGATGATAACATCGCTTTTGACGGTTATCTTTATGTTGGTATTGTCCGCTTCGACAATGCTGACCTTTTCGCCAAGGGCCTCTACCAACCCCGAATCGTCAGTTATTTTGCCCGTATCGACATTGCTTAGGTTCGCGTAGGCTTTTTTAAGCAGTTTAGCATCGAACACCTGCGGCGTCTGCGCCTCGTAAACACCGCTCCTGTCGACAGTACCGGTTATCTGCCCGTCTTCGACCTTTTTCAGCGTCGACGAAACCGCCCGTGCCAGCATCGCGGCGCCGGTTTCGGATGCTTTCTTGATCACATTATCGACCCATTCCTTTTTCAAACAGCATCGAACCGCGTCATGGACAACGATCAGGTCAATGTCATCTCTTACAAGCTCTATCGCCCTGGCGACCGTCTCGAAACGTTCGACGCCGCCATCGCAAAGCTGTATCTGATCGAAAGCAAGGTTGGCCCCCCACTTGATCTCGACAAGCTCACGGTCTTCGCCAGAGATCACAAGTATCTTTTGCTTAATGTCATCTCGGCTGATAAAAAAACTAAAGCTACGCAAAAACGCAGCCTGCCGGTTAACCTCGATGAAAGGTTTTTTCCTGTCACCGCCAAACCGAGAACTCGCACCAGCCGCACAAACTATAACCGCAACACTCTTCATTAACAGCTCCTAATATTATATTCGCAGGATCATCGTAAACTATTTTGCTTCTTCATCGCCCCAATTCAACGAACCAAGATTTTCTGTTTTTATAAACTCAACGCGCCCATCAGCGAACATAACATTACATCCTTCGGAACGATGGTTGTCAACCTCAAGCATCTCCGAACCGCCAACCTGGTTCCAACCGGGCACGGCATCGAAAAGCACAACCGTATCATCTGGAACATCATACTTTTTACCAGCCAGATTCTCATTCATTGCATAATTGCTCTCTCCTTCACAAGCGCCCTTACACTTGAAAGCCTTGGATGGGACATCAACCTCTGACATCAAAAGATCGTTCCACTTTTCAGCGGTCGGAAACATCTCATCATAATCGTTGCTGTAAACTACCATCGCACTACCCAAAACCTTCAGGTTCGTCGCACAAACCAATCGCTGCGCCTGAACCTTAACCTTGCTAAGAGCAGGCATCAGGATCGCCAACAGCATAGGAAGCACAAAAATGCCCAAAAAGGCAGGGATCGCGATACCTGCGATCGCAAAACCGTTACCTTTTAACTCCCCTTTGCTTTTACTGATCTTAATCAGCGCAACGATACCAAAGACAATCGCCGGAAGCGCCGTCAGCATAAAAGTGCACATACACAGTATCCCAAGCACCAACGCCGTTATCGCAAGCCCGCTCGTCCTGGCATCTTCTGCCGGTTCGGCAAATTGACTGTTAAGGACCCAACTGCACGCACTGCATAACTCTCTGCCTTCTTCGTTTTCAACTCCGCATTTTGGACACTGCATTTGATATCCTCCATCTAATTAAATATTTTTACAGTTTAATGGTAGCAGGTTCGATGAACAGTTTTATATCGTCTTTGGTATAATTTTCACCGTCCGAGCCCGGACTGAATATCATTTTCTTTTCAACATCGATAATATACTCATCGCTATACGCCCGCGCCTTTAGGCTAACCTCTTTACCCAGCCGCTTATTCAACGAGATCATAAGCAGATCGTTCAGCACCTTATAATTGACATCCATGATCAAATGCCGACCGAATGACTTCCCTAACTCTCCGATGACCGTAGAACCATGGGGATTATAATAACGATACAACACCGGCAATTCTGCACCTACGCTCACCTCTATATTGGTTATCTTTTTCGGATAAAAGCCCGGCCAGACAGAAAGCTTTTCCCCGCTACGTTTATCCACACCGTCCAGGACCGCAAGGCTGTCATCGCAATAGTTCCTGTAAACTCTACACGTCGAATTCGGCTTAAAAAAGCTGCTCGGTGACTCCTTGAAAGTTTGATACATTAGTGATTTCATAAGCAGATAATGGTAGATCACACCGTTACGCAGCGAACCATAATCATTTGTGACCGGCTTAAAATGACTTGCAAGGACTTTAAGAGTCTTTTGATCGGTGTCAGAACAATTCACAACGTAGTTAGCCGTGACAACATTACGGCTTAACACGATATTGCATAACATGCCGATCATGCTTGAACGTGCATTGACCTGCAGCTTCTTAAGGACCGAATCGAACATTACAAGCTGCTCTGCCCCGCCTGTACCGAAACCAAGCTGGTTCTGCAAACACGCATACCCGCTGTAAAGCTCGGACAGGTTCGCAAGATCGCTAAACACCTCGGGAAAATTAGGCTTGTCGGGATCTGTCATGTCTGCGATCTGCACAAACCCGTCAAGCCTTTCGATAATAGCCCTGGCATCTGCGGTTCGTTCCCAGTCACTTAATATAGTGCTCTTGTTGGTGCCCAGCCACGCCCTCGTGTCAGAAGCGTTACCGGAATTGAGCTTTTCAGAAAAACCCATAAGAACTTCAGTATCGGCTCCGGAAAGTTTGCACAAAAGATCGAAACTGGCAGCATACTCGTCATCTGCGCAATTCAGATCGGCAACAGTAAGATCGTTCTCGATAGGCTCGGCATCGATACGCAAAACGAAAAACATCGCAACGCCTGCGATAATACATATCAGCGGAACCATCGTTGCCGATACCGCAAAGAACTTACCCTTAAGCGCCCCCATGCTGTTTCGTATATGGATCCACGAATATGCCCCGCAACTCATTGCAGGCAGCCACGCACAAATTGACTTCCACGGACCGCCGAAAAATACCCAAAAACCACTGACCATCATGAGAAACGACAGCAAAGCCATCTTGCTGAGCTTTCGGTCGCGTGTATATGCGATCTCTTGTATCGGATCGTCAAACTGAGGCATTACGTCTCCTTCGAAATGTCAACATCGAAATTCCGTTTTCGTTTGCGCCATTTATTATAAGCACAAATCGCTTAGCGAAAAGCAAAATCTCAAAAACTTTCAAACAAAATATCCTCCAAAATGTACAATTTGAGCTTTGACTGAGCGAAGATCAAAGCCGCCATACTTTACGCCTTAGGTGATGGCCTATGCGATACCTGTTCTACGCTAACAATGAAAGCGCAGAAAAAAGGCCCGTCCGCTTCCCGCAGACAGGCCTGTCCTCTGCCCTCACTTAAATTATAGTGTCATCACCTCAGCCGGTAAGAGCACTTTAACATTTTCTGCTCTGCTTTATGCCGTCGAGAGGACAAGGCTGGCAAAGAAGACTACGCAGCAATATTGAAATATTGCGAGTAATTCTGATGCCGCCAGCCAAAGCCGCAACAGGCAAAAAGCGAGCACGAAAAATTAAATTGCTCTAGATCATAAAGAAGTTCCAACGTCCTCTGTACTAGCTTCTGAATGCACACTATCATCTGTCACTGAAATATTTTTAGCGAAAGCGTTTGCTTCCTCGACCTGGAGATTGTCATTTACAATATCGCTGACGCCTTCCAGCTTCGCCGCATCTATCGTCGCAATAACATCCTCAGCAAACTCTTTCGCCTTATTTACTGTTAGATCCTGATTCGTATCGATTGCCAGGGCCTCGCTGTCTTCTACCTCGCCCGGCTTAAACGGAAGCGCTTCGGCAAACTCAAAGGCGACCTTTCTTACGAAATCGCTCATCTGCTCGACCCGGAATACCTTCCCGCTTCTGATAAAATGCTCCATGTCGAAGGAATCACCGTCACCGTATTTAGGAACGCTGAAACGAGTGGTGATCTCCTCGCCCTCCATGGGACATTTGTCCGCATAGCACGTAAATGTCGCACTTTCGCTGGTAATATCAAACATCTGACCCTGCGACAGCTCAACATCACTATCATAATGATCGGCAAACCACACAGGCCAGTTGTATTGCAGTCTCTTCTCTTTTCTACGATCTTTGTTGCTCATTTTTGTCTCCGAAACATCTCACACCATGCATACTTAAAAATTGTGTGCCTATGCGCGGCCCTATCTTTTTTGTACAATAATGTACTACTTTGTCACGCGAACAAAATTAACACCATTGGTGTTTAGTTGCGACGATTTCGATATCGACTGAATAAGAGCCCCGCTTAACCGCGCGTAAATACAACTCGTCCGAAAAACCACCGCAAAACGACTGGTATCGATGATTTTCGCAGTCTAAGGCTCTATCGAGCTTCTTTGTAAACT
>SDBV01007503.1_pt1 | contig 14901 bp, 13 predicted proteins | sample 2277081 | NCBI WGS metagenome assembly SDBV01 (sample SAMN10402039, study PRJNA504765) | marine sediment metagenome | isolation source: marine sediment core GS10_PC15, 223 cmbsf | place: Arctic Ocean: Southern Knipovich Ridge | collected 2010
AGGTTTTACTAATTTCTTTACTTGAGCTGGAGCGCCTGCAACATCCAAAGCTGCTAATGCTAATGTATCTTTCATATCTCCAGGAAGTTTCGCATAAATTCCGCTTTCAAAAAGAACTGCTTTACCTTCAATTTCTACTCTATCGATATCAGGTTTAATTTCCAGAATTTTATCTATTCGAAGTGGAGTTAATGAAAGTGAAACCATTGTAGCTATTTTATCTCCAAGTTTTAAATCAATTTTATTTTTTAATTTATCACCAATTTTCTCTACATTCCCGATTAACATTCCACCAGAACCAGTTACAGGATTTTGCATTTTGCCTCTTTCGCTTACGATTTCCATTATTTTTGTTTTTATTTTTTCGATATCGCCCCCTGCTTCTTCTTTAAGTTGTGTGAAACTAGCTGAATCAATATTTAAATAATCTACATCAATTAAAATTTCATTATCAAAAATTTCCATATCATTTGAAATTTTGATAGCAGGTTGAGGTAAACCTCCTTTTGGTTCAAGAACTCTATGCGTTCCATATTTAAATCCTACTTTCATAATATCATCCAAATTTGTTTAATGTAAGATTAATAATAAAAATAATTGATTTGGATATTCATTTCTTAAAAGGAAAAGAAATTTTAGGAAAAAGAAAAATCTTCTTAGGATTTAGTTCCTATGTACAGACCTCTATCTTTCATTAATCCATCTTCTAAAAACTCAGCTTTAAATCCGGCTTCATTCATAATTTCCAAAAAACTATCGATCTCAAAGAGCCCTAATTCATGTTTATCTATAAAATATTGAACATCTTTATTTCTTTCAACAATTAAATGATGCATATCCATGATAGAAAGATTATTCTCTATTTTAGCTATATTTAATCTGGCAATCTTGATGTCTTCTCCGTCATAAGTTGTCATACCTGGGTGACCTACCCGGTAAGTAGATTTCGTAAACCATGGTTCTATTATCACGAGTCCACCGTTTCTTAAATGATTCGCAAAGTTTACTATTGTTTTTTTTAAATTAGAGTATGTTTTCACATAGCCAATTGAACTGAATAAACAAATAATGATGTCAAAATTATTTTTTAGATCGAAATTTATCATATCTGCTCGTTTGAAGATCACATCATTTACGTTATTTTTAGCAATACTTAATATTTCTTCATTTAACTCAATACCTATACAAGAATATTCATCTTTTAGATATTCTAAATGTTTTCCTGTTCCACACCCAACATCAAGCAGTTTATTACCATCTGTTTTTTTATACTTTTTAATTAAATCTTTAATTTTATGAACTTCTTTCGGATAATCTTTCCAATTATACATTAAATCATAATACTTAGCTAAATCCTTATACAAAAATACTCCTCTTTTTTACATCTAATTAAATTATAATAAACCTAGGATTTTACGTGCTTCATTAGGAGAGGCAATTTCTCTTCCCAATTCTTTAGAGATTCTTACAACCTTCTCAACTAATTCTCCATTAGAATTCGCTAATACCCCTTTAGATAAAAATATATTATCTTCAAATCCTACTCTCGCATGTCCTCCCATTAGTATCGATTGAGTAACCATAGGGAATTCATGTCTTCCTATAGCACAGACAGTATAAGTTGAATTAGTTGGGATACTGTTTATTAAAAAAATCAAATCTCTCGGAGTTGCACTAATGCCACCGTTAACTCCTAATACAAAATTAAAATGCATTGGTCCTTTAATATAACCTTTACTATGCAATCTCAGTGCCATATCAACCATTCCCTTATCAAAGCACTCTAATTCATATTTTATACCCCTTTGATTCATTTCTTCAGCAAAATAAATTATTGTATCCTCAGTATTAATAAAAATTTCAGATCCTCCAAAATTCATTGTGCCACAATCAAGAGTAGCCATTTCAGGTGGAGGTTCTAAATAAATAGGTTGGAGCCTCTCTTCATTACTCATTCCTACAGCACCTCCAGTAGAAGGTTGAATAATAACATCTGGACATATTCTTTTTATCTCAGCGATACATTCTCCAAACTTTTTAATATCTTGGGTTGGCGTTCCATCATCCTCTCTCACATGTAAATGAATGATACTGGCTCCAGCTAAATATGCTTTTTTAGCTTCAAGTCCTATTTCTTTAACAGTATATGGAATATTTTTATTAATTTCTTTAGAAACTTCAGCTCCACATATAGCCGCAGATATTATTAAGTTTTTCATTAAAAATCCCTAACTATAAATAAGAAAATTTTTAACTTATAAAAAAATGTAATTTTATATTATTTTTTTATTTTATATTAGATCTTATCCTAATTTGATTAAGTTCTATTATAATTATTTTCCCTTCTGATTCTTCTAAATGATAACTTTTCAAGAATCTCTCAAATAATTCTTTTACAGCATTCTTACCTTGCTTTTTAGATCTTATTATTATTATTATTATTATTATTCCATAAAAATTGTCTATAGGGTTTAGAAAATCTGAGTTTAATGTAATTAATATTTTTTAAAATCCAAGGCACATTTTCATCTAATTTGAATTTCACTCTTTATCCCTGATTTTCCATTAATGGAAGAATTTCTTCTCTAGCTAACATTGCTCCATATTGAAGAGCCGCTTGAATATGTTCTTTTTTTAACGAAGGATAATTTTTTAAAATCTCATCATCTGACATTCCTTCCGCTAAACAATCTAAAATGATTGAAACAAACACTCGAGTACCTTTAATGCAAGCCTTCCCATGACAAATATTTGGATCAAATGTAATAAAATCTTCCCACATCATTTAACTCACTATGATTATAGATACCTTTAAGCTATTTATGTTTAATTCTTATTTTTTTACCGAACTTTTCCCCTGTAATATAACAAATGAGTGTTATTATTCTAACAAATATCAATTAATATATGGAAAACTTCTAATTTGAAAGGTGTATTTTTCTGATTCTATAAAAAATGAAAAATGATTAATTGATAGCTTCATAATGTTGAAATAATAAACTATAATCAAAGTCGTATTAAAAGTATCTTGTTAAAATAATATAAATGTTAAAAATTGAATTAAATCTTGAGAAAATCAAAGCAAATAATAAAAATCAGTTGAAAGTAGATGATAATTTTCTAGTTAAATACGCAAAAATTATAAATTATTTTGGAAGTATCATAATAAGTAATTGTACTTCTTATAGTCTTTTAAAAGAATTGTGTAGTGTTGCTGAATGTTATCTAATGATGAATTCATCTGATTCTAAGTTTATCAAAAAAGCATTAAAATTAGGTATAAAAAAAATCATCATCCCTAATAAAGAAATCAAAAAGATCAGCCAAAAAATATCTAAAAATGTTATAATAGCTAGAATTACATTGCCAGAAAAAATTTTTATCAATAATATGTTACCTAACATTAGAGAAGAAATAAGAGAAATTTTTAATGACATCAATTCTAATTGTTCAGAATTTTTGGTTGATTATGATGATAAATTAAATTTAGATAAGAACACTTTACTTACAACTATAAATTATATTACTGAATTTAATAAATATCCATTAACCTTTCTAGATCCAAATGGTAAAAATTCTGACGAATTAGAAAAAAAAGGCATAAGTCCTTTTATAACTTCGTCTAGCATGCTTTCGGAAGAAGAACTGTCAAGATTCTTCATCTCTATTATAGATTTTCAAAAACAAGAGGGGCTAATCCCAACAATTGTCCAAGACGTGCATAATCAAGTGTTAATGCTCGCTTATTCCTCACAAGATTCTTTAACTCAGGCATTAACTCAAAAAAAGGGGATCTATTATAGTCGTTCTCGACAATCAATTTGGATTAAGGGAGAAAGATCAGGAAATTATCAAGAATTATGTCAAACTAGATATGATTGTGATCAAGATACGATTCTCTTTACCGTTCGACAGTCAGGAGTAGCATGTCACATAAATAGATATTCATGTTTTGGTGATAAAAAGTTTGATTTTTCCGATTTGTATGAAATCATTCAAGATAGAATTAAAAATCCCGTGTCTAATTCGTACACAAGCAAAATTTCAAAAGAAGAAAAATTAATCATTGAAAAAATAAGAGAAGAAAGTAATGAAGTTATAAATTATACTGACAAAGAGAATTTAACTTGGGAGATTGCAGATTTATTTTATTTTATATTAGTACTAATGGCTAAGAAAGAAATCAAGATTCAAGATATATTAAACGAGCTTTGGAAAAGAAGAAATTATAGATAATAAAAAAATGTTGAATAAACCAAATTCGGAATTAATTCGCCTAGGGATTCCCTCAAAAGGACGAATGGCAACGGAAACCGAAGAGTTTTTAAATTCTTGTGGTTTTAAAATAATTCGAAACAGACAACAATATATTGGATGCTTAGAGGGGTTCCCAAAAATTCAAATAGTATTTCAACGTCAAGAAGATATTATCTATGGAGTATTAAAGGGAACGTTAGCTTATGGAATAATAGGATTAGATTTATTAACTGAATTAACTATAAAAGTTCCAGACAAAATTGTAGTTATTCATGATGATTTAGGATTTGGAAATTGTTCACTTGAAGTGATAGTACCCGAAGAATGGATGGAAATTTCAATGAGAGATTTAACACAAAGCAAAAAGAAATTACGCGTTGCTTCTAAATTTCCTTTATTAACACGTAATTTTTTTAACAAATATGAGCTTGATTTCGAATTGGTTGAAGCAGCAGGGACATTAGAAGTTGCTCCTGCATTAGGATACTCTGACATAATTGTCGACTTAGTTTCTACTGGACAAACCTTAAAAGATAATCGTTTAAAAAGGTTACAAGATGGATGTATTCTTCAATCCCAAGCATGCTTTATTGGTAATCGAAATAGCTTAAAAAAAAACCAAAAAATTTTAAATTTTGCTCGTACGCTTTTAGAATATTTTGAAGCTACCTTAAGGGCAAAAAACTTTGTGTCAGTATTTATTAACATGCGAGGAGAGAATCCTAAAAAGATAGCTGAGAAAATGTTTGCAAAGAAAAACTTAGAGGGTCTTCAGGGACCGACCATCTCGCCTGTAATTTCTTCGGAAGGTGGATCTTGGTTTGCTATTCATATAATTGTTGAAAAGAAGAGATTAACGGAAATCATTAGAGCGTTAAGAGAAATAGGTGGGAGCGGTGTTGTGGTGAGTCCTACTTTATTTATTTTTGAAGAAGAACCTAAACGATATAAAAAATTATTAAAAAACATGGAGGAATAAGAATGATTCCAATTTATTCTTTAGAAGAAGCCAAAAGCACTATTTTAAAACGCAAAAATATCATCGATACTCCTGTATCTCCTCACATAAGTACCCAGATTATTAACATTTTTGGGCAATCCTTAACACCACACGAAGTTGTTAAACGAATTATCAATGATGTAAATGAAAATGGTGATAAGGCTCTCATTAAATGGACTAAGAAATTGGATAAAACAAATATATCTGATTCGATTGAGGTTAATATTGATCAAATGGAAGCTGCCTTAGATTCTACTGATGAAGATGTTAAAAAGGCGTTAATTAAAGCAAGAGATCGAATATTAACATTTCATAGAAATCAACCCATTAGTTCTTGGATTACTAATGATTTAGGAGGTAATTTAGGGCAAATAGTAAATCCTATATATCGAGTTGGATTTTATATACCTGGAGGTACAGCTCCACTTCCATCAACGATTATACACAGCGTATGTCCTGCGATTATTGCAGGTGTGAAAGAGATTGTAATAGTAAGTCCACCACCAGTATCTCAAATAATACTAGCTACATGTAATTTAATCCGTCAATTGAATGAAAAAATTAAAGTTTTTCGTATTGGAGGTGCTCAAGCTATTGCAGCTCTCGCTTTTGGTACCGAATCCGTTCCGAAAGTTAATAAAATTGTAGGACCTGGAAATATTTTTGTAACTTTAGCTAAACGAGAGGTATTTGGGCTTGTTGGAATTGATGGTATAGCAGGTCCCACTGAAGTGTTGATTTTGGCTGACGAGACGGCTAATCCTGATTTGATTGCATCTGATTTACTTGCTCAAGCCGAACACGATTTTTTATCAATTCCGATTTTGATTACAACTAATCAAAATATAGCAAATAGGGTTAAAGAATCAATCAATGAACAAATATCAAAATTATCGCGCGCTAAAATTGCCCAATATGCGATTGAACAAAATGGGGGAATTATCTTAATTTCTAACATTAGTGAAGCTATTTCTATAATAAATGAGTTTGCCCCTGAACATTTATCTATTTTAACAGAAGATCCTTGGGATATTTCATCTAAAATAAAAAATTCTGGAGGTGTTTTCTTAGGTGAATCTTCTTGTGAGGTTTTGGGTGATTATATTGCTGGACCTAGTCATGTTATGCCAACAGGAGGATCTGCAAAATTTACATCTCCATTGTCGGTTTTAGATTTTATCAAAATTACAAGTTTGGTCGCTTTAGATAAGAAAACTGTTGTCAATATTGCTCCTATGGCGGAATTATTAGCCAATAAGGAACAACTTACCGCTCATTCAGAAGCCGCTAGGAGGAGATATCAATGACTAAAATTAGTCCTAAAGAACATATCGCTTCAATTGAACAATATAGTGGCGTAAAATCAATAGAACTCATTGCAGCAGAATTGAATATACCAATTAATAACATTATTAAGCTAGATGGTAATGAGAATCCTTTTGGTCCACTGCCAGAGGTGATAAAAAGTTTAGGAGCACTTAAAAATATTCATTTATATCCAGATATGCTAAGTACAAATTTAATAAAGATCTTAGCAGAAAAAAAAAAATTAAAAAAAAAAAATCTCATTATTGGAGCTGGATCCGACGAGTTAATTGAACTATTAATTAGAGCATATGCAAATCCTTCTGATACAATAATGACTATTGCTCCAACATTTGGAATGTATTCATTTCTCGCTAACGCGTATGGAATTAATTTTAAACAAATTTCTCAAAATCTTGTGAAACAAGAAACATTTGCTCATTACAATCTTGATGAAAGTAAATTTTTAGAAGCTGTGAAAGATGCAAAAATTGTATTTATTTGTCGTCCAAATAATCCTGATGGACGAGTTATTTCAGAAAAGTTTATTAAAAAATTAATATCTCTCCCCGTTTTAGTTATTATCGATGAAGCTTATATAGAATTCTCAGATTTTCAAAGTCTTGCTAGTTGGGTTCCACAATACGATAATCTTATTGTACTTCGGACATTTAGTAAGGCTTACAGTTTAGGAGGGATACGAGTAGGATATGGAGTTATGCCAACTGATATTAGAAATGTCTTACTTTCTATTAAGCAACCATATAATGTAAATATCGCAGGGCAAGAAGCGGCAATATCTGCATTATCTAGTCCTTTAGTAAACCTAAGAGTATCAGAAATGAAAAAAACACGAAAATTATTTATAAATCAACTTATTATTCTTCAAAAACAATTAAATAACTTTTGGATTCATCCTAGTGAAGCTTGTTATGTATTACTTACTTTTGAATCTGCTAAGACTTCAAAGAAGCTATATGAGTATTTTTATTCAAAAGGTATTCTTTTGCGGTATTATTCCTCATCAGATATGGTTGCTAACATAAGAATAAGTATAGGGCTTCAAGAAGATATGGAGAGAGTAATTGAAGAACTTAAATTATTTTTAAAAGGAGAAAATTAAAATGATTCGCCAATCAATACAAGAAAGAAAAACAAAAGAATCAGCGGTTAATATTATTCTTAATCTTGATGGCTCTGGAATTGCAAAAATAAATTCGGGAATTGGTTTTTTTGATCACATGTTAAATCACATTGCGGTTCACGGTTTATTTGACATTGAAGTGAAAGTGAATGGTGATCTTCATGTTGATGCACATCATACCATTGAAGATGTGGGTATAGTTTTAGGCAAAGCCTTTCACCAAGCAATTGGAGATAAAGCAGGAATCGTCCGGATAGGTCATTCTTATGTCCCTATGGACGACGCTCTTGCGCTCGTGGCGATTGACTTTTCTAATCGTCCATATTCAACCATAGAAATCCCATGGACTGGTAAATATTTTGGGAATAAACAAAGCGAATTAATACCTGTTACTTTAATAGAGCATTTTTTGCAAACATTTACAGTACATGCTAACATTACGCTACATGTAAAAGTTCTATCTGGAAAAGATGATCATCACAAAGCAGAGTCAGTGTTTAAAGCTCTAGGTCGTGCACTTGATAAAGCTTCTCGATTTGATCCAAAAAGAAAAGGGGACATTCCCTCTACCAAAGGAATACTTTAATAAAACTATGAGTTAATTTAAACGAGTAGAAATCTAAACATGATTACAATAATTGATTATGGGATGGGAAATTTAAGATCAGTTCAGAAAGCGTTACAAAGATATTATTCAGATGTAAAAATCTCTTGTAAAGAAGAACACATCAAAGATGCAATAGGGATTGTTCTACCAGGTGTGGGAGCGTTTGGAGATGCTATTGAAGAAATAGAGCAAAGAGGGCTTCTTAAACTCTTAAAGCAAATTATCCCAACAAAACCAACTTTGGGTATTTGTTTAGGATTACAATTATTGTTAAATAGTTCAGAGGAGAGCCCCGGAGTTGAAGGATTAGGTCTTATTTCTGGTCAAGTAAAGAAACTTAATCCCTCTAATTCAATTCGTATTCCGCATACAGGATGGAACCGAACATTTGCCATAAAAGAGCCATTTTTCTCAGGTTTCGCTTATTTTAATCATACCTTCTACTGCGATGTGGTTGACAAGAATACAATTTTAGCTTTTACTTTACATGGAATAAGATTTGGAGTTATTTTTAATCATGGAACGATGTTAGCAACACAATTTCATCCTGAAAAAAGTAAAAGAATTGGAGAAGAAATATTAGAATATTGGATCAATTCTATTTACGGAAAGGTGAATTAGACATAAAGACAATTATTCCTGCGATTGATATAAGAGAGGGGAAAGTTGTTAGACTTTCTCAAGGTGATTTTTCTAAACAAATCATATATTCTAACAATCCAGTGGCAGTTCTTAAACAATTCATTGAAATTGGTGCTCGGTGGATCCATATTATTAACTTGGACGGGGCGTTAACAGGATCATTTCAAAATAATCTAAGTTACCAAACCATAATGGAAATAATTGAATTTTCAAGACAGTCTGGATTAAATATTCAGATTGGAGGGGGCATAAGGACTATTGAAACCGCTGAAGAGCTTATTAAAGCAGGAACAAATCGAATAATTTTAGGTACTATTGCGATTGATAATAATAAACTTCTAATTGACTTAACTAAGCGATTTAAAAACAAAATCGCCGTTGCTTTAGATATTTTTAAGGGAACAATCCGTACTAAAGGCTGGCAGTATGATACAAACTTAGGTTTCATTGAGATTTTAAATAAATTGGAGAATGATGGAGTCCGAACTTTTATTGTTACGGATATAGCAAAAGATGGAATGTCAACAGGAATAAATACAAATCTTTACGAAGAATTGAAAAATAATAAAAAACCAAATACTAAAATAATTGCATCAGGCGGAATTTCAAATATAAAAAATGTAGAAAAAGCATTACTATACGCTGATGGAGTTATAATTGGCAAAGCTTTATACAATGGAAATATTCCTTTTAACATTTTAGGCTCTTTTCTTGATAGACTTCATAATTCTGGATTAATAAGGCGAATAATCCCTTGTTTGGATGTAAAAGATGGAAGAGTTGTAAAAGGAGTAAAGTTCCAAAATTTAAGAGATAGTGGAGATCCTGTTGAATTGGCACGCTCTTACAATGAAAAAGGCGCAGATGAATTAGTATTTTTAGATATTTCGGCAACTATAGAAGGACGAAAAATTATGCTTGATAAAATTCGATCCGTAGCTGAAGAAATCTATATCCCATTTACTGTTGGTGGTGGTATTAAAACAATAGATGATATGACGGAAATTATCAAAGCAGGAGCAGAAAAAGTAAGTATAAATTCAGCAGCTATAAGTGATCCTTACTTAATTACTAAAGGTGCAAAAAAGTTTGGTTCTCAATGTATAGTTGTCGCTATCGATGCAAAAAGAAAAGATAAATCATGGGAAGTATATTCACACAGTGGTACTAAACCTACTGGGCTAGATGTGATTGAGTGGGTAAAAACAGTCGTAGATAAGGGAGCAGGAGAATTATTAGTTACCAGCATCGATAAAGATGGTACAAATTTAGGATATGATCTCGAATTAATCCGAAAAATCTCTAGCATTGTATCTGTACCTGTAATTGCTTCTGGCGGAGCTGGCACTAAAGAACATTTTTTAGAAGCAATCAATAATGGGGCCGAAGCTATATTAGCTGCGTCTTTATTTCATTATAATAAATTAGAAATCCAAGATTTGAAAAAATTTCTGGATGATCACGATATTATGGTAAGGTTATGATTGAAAGTATTAATAATCCTCAAATTAGATTTTTACATTCTTTTAAAGAATCTTCAATCAAGGTAGCTGCATGTTCTAGATCTTCTTCAGTGTGCCGATAACAGATATAACCATGATGGAAAGGTTGAAGGAAAACTTTTCGTCGAATAAGTTGCCTATAGAATTCTTCTCTAAGTTTCCTATATAGAAAGTCTTTATCAGGAATAAAGGTTATATAGGGCATCCAAGGTTCTCCAGAATAAATACATGGAACACCACTATCTTCAATACTCTCTTTAACTTGCTTTGCAAACTGATTCCCTTTTTGACGAATATTATTTAAAACATTTTCGCGCTCTAGGATTTCAATTGTTTTGAGGGATGCGATCTGAGCAAGACTGTTAGGGAAAAACGTCGAACTTAAAAATACTTTTTCTACTAATACATCCATAAATTCTGTTTTCCCTACAAGGGTGCTTATAGGGTATCCATTTCCCATAGCCTTACCAAACGCAGCAAGATCAGGAATAACTCCAAACATTTTTTGCGCTCCCCCCATGTTTACCCTAAAACCAGTTCTTATTTCATCATATATTAATAATGCATTATTGTCAGTAGCTAACTCGCGAATACCTTCTAGGAATCCTGGTTTTGGTATCTCAACTTCTCGACCACCTGGCGTATGTATTGGATTCACAATAATAGCAGCGATTTTATCTTTATTTTTTTTAAATAAATTCTCGACTTGTTCGAGATTATTAAACTCAAATTCATAAAAATCTTCATATAACTTTTCAGGTATCCCAGCTTCAATTCCATGAACCTCACTGAAGGCATCATACCAACCGTGGTACCCACAACTGAGAACCTTTATTTTTTCCGTATATGCTCTTGCTACTCTTATTGCAGCAATGGTTGCATCAGTTCCCATTTTCATTAATACCATTTTTTCACAGCAAGGTATCAATTCTCTTAATTTTTTTGCTAATCTGTTTTGAACTTGTTGTGTCAAAGACATACAGAATCCTTTATTACGTATCTGTTCAATTACGGCATTATCTATTTCTTCTTCCCTGTGCCCTATAATTATAGGTCCATAAGCACATAATATATCAATATATTCATTACCATCAACATCGATTACTTTTCCACCTTTTGCTGATTCAAAAAATATTGGATATTCCCCTTCAATGAAGTTATAGGGGCGTCGAATGCCTAAGATCGCTCCTGGAATTAATTTCAATGCCTCTTCATACAATTTAAATGAATTATTAAGATTTAGTTTATTAGACAATTTCTCTCTCCATTTATTCTAAATTTATAGCAATTAATTATTAACCATAATTATTGAAGATTTCTAAATGGAATTCTATTCTAATTTTAAATTTAATAATACATAAGATTAAAGGTATTTTTGCTTTTTCTACAAAATCAAAAATATAGCTCTAATTATATTCTATAAGAGATTAGTTTTTGTTTCAATAATATTTTGGTGTCTTTAGGAAAAGCAAATCGTTTGGTGTGGAAAAAAATGTCAAATAAATTAGTGTGTAGTATATGTGGCTCAGAAAGATCGATTCCAACTTGTTATGATAAATCAATGATGGTGAAAGATGATTACTTACTTTGTTGTTGTTCTAAAGAATGTGGATATCAACCTATTCCTGAATGTTGTGGAAAAAAAATGGAATCGAATGATTAGTAAAAAATAGAGTCACATTCCTAAATAAATATGATATGCAAATTAAAGAAAGAAAAAAAGATTTTTTCACCAAAACAAGTCGGTTACCATATTTTTTGCTGTTTCAGCTTGCTTTTTGTTTAAAACTTTCCGAATTCTAAGGTCATTTATGGAATCCTCAAGACGGGTATCTAAATTCTTCATTTCCATTAGGTTATTTTTATCACCTTGGTTTTCAACCAATTCAATCATCGCATTATCCTTATTCATTAAATCTCTTAACTTTTGTCTAAAACTTGCCTTAACTTTTGTTCTGACTATTCGCCCCTTATCTATCAATATTGGTAGTACAGGAGCCCGTTCAGTAGTTCTACTTGTATTAGGATCTACAAAATAGAAGATATAAATAGGAATACCTACAGTCACATTTTTCGATTTTATTTCAAGAGAGTAATTCTTAAAGAAGTCTTGAACGCTAGTCATTTCTTTGTCTTTAATAGATTCGATATTTCTCAAAGAAGCCTGTTTTTCTCTTTTTATCTGAGCAATTACATCTTCCGCTGAACTCAAATCTTTGCTGAGTCCAGAATGTTTTGTTTCTATTTGTTTAACAACTTCAGATTTCTTGCGTTCCAATTCCCTGATTTTTTGTTGACGAGTTTTTTCAATATCAGAAATTTCTCGCTGTACGTTTTTTCTTAATTGAGCTATCTCACTCTTATAACGAGAAATAGAATTTCCTAAATCTTTATATTTTATTTCTAAATCCTTTAACCCTTCTTCAACTAGGAAAAGATCTCTTTGATTTACTCCATTTCTCAAACTATTAACGCTATTTTTAATTGCCGTTAGATTGTTATGTAAGTCATCTGTTTTATCATTAATTTTATACTTTCCGCCTTTAACCAATTCCTCAGGAGTCTTTTCTATTATTCGTTCTTTTTCCTCTTGTAGATCTTTATTAAGAATTTCTAATTGTTTCTCTTCCTCTCCTGTGTCTACATCTGTATACCTAATTTTTTCAACATTCTTACCACCCTTCTCAATCCACTTTTCACATAATTGTGTAATTCTATCAGCAATAGTATCCAATATCTTGATATCTTTTTGAGATATAAAATCAATCACTTCTTGTACAATATTTGTTTGACTTACGCTTTTGGCAATTGCATTGCCTTCTAATAAAAAGTATGGAGAAGAATGGGAACCTAAATTATATTGATTAAGAAAGAAATTTTGGAAAAAAACCATTTCACTAGTAGAAAACAAAGCTTCCTGAATAACAATCCCCCTTTTGAAGTTTTTACTTCGTTTTAGATATGTATTATTATAAGTTTGTAATGAACTTAAGAAAGAGTAAGGATCTGCTCCTTTAATAACATTTTCAGGTCTTGGAGGCATTTGAGAAAATTTCCCAACATTCAATTTTTCTTGTTTATTTAACAAGTAGCTACACACACAAGCTCTTGTGTCATTTAAGGAAATTAACCGAACTGGCCAAAACGCTGTAGCAATTTTCGATAATCTTCCTAATTTTTTAAGGTTTTTGCCATAAATTCCAATACATTCGACTAAACCCATTGTTAATTCATTAAGTATAGTAGCTTGACCTCGAGTGGGAAGTATTTCACCCATATTAATTAAATAAGGTACTATTTTATCAACCATATTTGATTCACCTAAATTGTCTATATTAAATTTTATAAGCAATCTATTAATTAATGTTTTGGTTTTAACTTACCTTTTTTATTAAATCTATTAATTTCTTGTTATTAAATTACTTATTGTTAATACGTAATACTTAAAAGTGTTTAAAATAATAGATAAAATATTTAAAAGAAAAAATGCTTTAATAACTGGAGGAACCTCCAGTTTTGGAAGAGGTGTAGGATTTAACTTTACATAAAGAGGGATAAATTTAGTATTACTAGATATTAAGAAAGAATTGTAAAAAGACTACTTAATTAAATTAGGGAAAAGTTAAAAATGAAAGTATTTATTTAGAATTTTTAGTAATATTGAATTTACAAGAATGAATCCTCAAAAATTTAAATCACTATTAAAATTACATATTAGTATGAAAAAAATCGGACTTATCATTAATCCCATTGCAGGCATGGGTGGCAGCGTAGGGCTTAAAGGAACTGATGGCGATATTTATAAAAAAGCATTGCAAATGGGCGCTAAACCAGTCACTCCACAAAGGATTAATCTAATGTTATCTTGTATAAAAAATAAAGAAAAAATTCTCTTTTTAGTAGCACCAGGTAAAATGGGAGAAGATTTCGTTCAAAAAAAAGAATTTGATTTTGAAGTTATTGGAGAAATAGGTGAAAATACAACAGCAGAAGATACTAAAAGAATTGCACAAAAAATGATTGAAAATGGAATTGATTTACTCATTTTCTGTGGTGGTGATGGAACGGCAAGAGATATTTATGATTCTATTGGAACAAAAAAGCCAGTAGTTGCAATTCCCGCGGGAGTAAAAATGTTTAGTTCTGTGTTTGCTCTTAATCCTAGGGCTGCTGCTCAAATAATTGATAAATTCTTAGAGCAGGCCGTAGAAACTCTAGAAAAAGAAGTGTTGGATATTGATGAAGAACTTGTTAGAAAAGATATATTAGCGGCAGAATTGTACGGATATTTAAAAGTACCAAAAATCCTAAGATTAATACAATCTGGTAAAACGGGTTCAAATATGGGGAGAACGGTAGAAGAAAATAAACGAGACATTGCTGAGTTTATTATTGAAAATATGGAGTCTGATATTTTATATTTATTAGGACCAGGTACAACAGT
>SDBV01007504.1_pt1 | contig 14900 bp, 15 predicted proteins | sample 2277081 | NCBI WGS metagenome assembly SDBV01 (sample SAMN10402039, study PRJNA504765) | marine sediment metagenome | isolation source: marine sediment core GS10_PC15, 223 cmbsf | place: Arctic Ocean: Southern Knipovich Ridge | collected 2010
GAAGGTTGCGGGATTATTACAGAAAACGAGAAAACCAAGCCCCCGCGGCGATTGAGCGGGATAGGAGGGTGATGTGGTAAAACCCATAAAAGACAAAAGGCGGGCCCGGGCCGACAAGAAGATACCGCGGCCCGATCCTGCCTGGGCAGAGGCGTTTATGATATTACTTTTGGCCAAACTGCCTGCCGAGGCCGGGGGTAAGGTCAGTCTTTCTCTTGACAAACTGAAAGCATTTACCGGCATACAGGGTGAGCCCGCGACACAGTTGTGTTACGACGAAGAGACCAGGGTAGTCACATTACAACTGCATGAGAAACTGCAGAGAAAAGAAAAGAAGTCTGAAATTTTAACAGTTGAGAAAAGATTAATAATTTGAAAGGAATTATTATGCCACCAAACGCAAAAGGAGTCACACAGCTTCAAGCAGAAGCCCAGGTAGCCAGAAAAAAGGCTGTCGACGCCAAGAACACGGCGGACGCAGCACAGGCAACGTCGGATTTTGACGAACTTGCCGATACGCCGTTGACTGAGGAGGAGTCGGCTTTTTGTCTCGACATTCTTCCCAGGATGAACGAAGGCAGAAAAATCGATATGCCCTGCTCGGCTGACATCCTGAGATTTTCGAAGCTCAGAGGTCGAATGGGTATCAAGGCAAAAGGGCCGGAATAATGACTCAGGCCATGAAAAGAGCAGCGTTTCCCGATGCTTTTAAACCTAAAAAGCTATCGGAGATCAAAGACAAGGACGAAAAGCGTTTTCGCGTAGAAGATGCTGTTCGAACTATCGAGCGGTTGGCTGAGGTTGAGCGTGAAGTTGCCGACATTAAGGCTGATCCAGGACTCTTTGAAGCTGCAAAGGCCAGGATAGATCAGAAAATTGCTGATTTAGCAGCGGCCAAGACATCTTAACTGTACGGGCAGCGGCAACCCGGAACCTGATTACATGGTTTAATTGTAAGAGCCTGCACGAGCAGGGAGTTTTCGGCGGTTTCGATAAAAACCGCCCCCAATCGCGGGGATTCGCGAGACTTGTACGGCTTACTCGGCCGGGAAAAAGGAGTTTGAAATGACGGACGAAACTAAAATGAGCAGTGAAGAACAGGATTCGCAAGAGACTTCTGCTGAGGCCAACGCCCCGGCCGATGAGTCGGTAAAAGAGCCAACGGTCCCGCTACATGAAGTTACAAAGATACGCTCCAGAGCCCAGGCAGCGGAGTTAAAAGCGGCCAACTTAGAAGGTCAACTGACCGCATTGCAACAGACTACCGTGCAAACTGAAAAGTCACCTATGGAAATTGAGGTCGCCAAACAAGCTGAAGAAGGTATTGCCGAAGAAGATATGACTATCACTCCGGCACTGTATCGACGACAGCAGGCTTTTGAGAAGCAACAAACAGAGCAGGCAACTACGGCAAGCACAGAGCAGACCAGATCAGCGGCACAGTTGGCGTCGAGAGGATTGGCGATAGCCGCCCACGACGACTGGCAGCAGGTTGTAAATGAGGCTGTAAAGCACATGACCAAAGGCGAACAGTTAGACCTCAGTCTCAAAACGGATGACTTTGGCGAAACAATTTACGCCAAGAGCCAGGAGGTCTTGAAGCGAGTTAATTCTGTTAAAAGCACTGCTCCCGAAAACAAACCGAGCGAGCAGGAAGCTAAAGAAAAGAAAGAAGCCGAAGAAAAGAAGATAGCTGATGAAAAGAAGGCTGCTGAAACTCCGTCACAGAAGGAGATACTGGCAAATGCCAGTCCAGCGGCGAAGGCGGCATTCAATCTCTAAAGCTCGCTCCTGAATGAAGGAGCAATACTATGAAAGGTGCTTTTTTTGGAGAGCATGATGGTTTTTTTGGAGACTTTGGCTGTATCGGTCAAGGTTTTCATGACGGTTCTAAGCAAGGTCGCATTGACCGTGCTATGGCCAAACAGGAAGCGGCGGTTGGCTTCTTGGGCCAAACGTCAATGTTTAGACAGTATTTTGTAGATACAAGTTACGCTTTCGCGGACCCCCGAGCACAAACTGAGTGGTCCGATGCAGTGTATATTTTTGGCCTTGAGAATATGTTCTTTACACCTTTTTTGGGTGCTAAAGGTGACAGGAACGCTCTCGTCGTCGTAGATAATGCAATGCAAACCCGCAAGGGTGGAACCATTATCTTTGAAGCTCATACGCCAATATCGGGCGGTGGCCAGGGAGATGACGGCAACACGACCGGCAATGAAGCTCAGATCAAACGCAGGAACATGTCTATGACCATTCATCAAAGGTCACAGTCTACGGTTTCTGCCGGCGCTTTGAGTGAACAGTTGACGGCGTCAGAATTTCGCGGTGACAGTCGCAACGATCTTGGTGAATGGCTTTCAGAGGCTATGGAAGACGATCTCAACACCTCCGCTTATGGTGGTTATAATGAGAACTCCGGCGGTGCGGCTATCCAGACGATCAATGAGTCCTACCCAACTTCTGACCGTATTTATTATGGTGGTCAGAACGCAGCGGGCTCAATCTCGAACAGTGGCGTAAGTTTTGGTACTGATGCACTCCTATCAGCAGATACCACAGCAAATAACCTGATGGGTACTACCCTGATGGAAGCCATTAAACGCCGGATGATCGCATCGGTGCCGCGAATGCGTCCGGTGGGATTGCATGATTTGACAAAGGTGAATGATGACGATGTTCGTTCGGGCAAGAATCTCGGCCCGGTACTTGCGAAAGTGTTTATCGTCCTTCTGAGTCCGCTCCAGATAAAATCTATCAGAGCCGAAACGGGTGATAGTAGCTGGAAAGTCATGCAGCAAAACGCGAATATTCGCGGCAACTTGAATCCTATCTTTACAGGCGCTTCGTTCTACCACGATGGTATGTTGGCCTTTGAGTATGACCGAGTACCTTTAAGAACCGGAGCGGGCGGTGTAACGCTTGCAGAAGGTTTCCTGCTTAACGCCGGACGAACGGCAACTACTGACGCAGTAGCAAGTGGCAGAACCGTAGCGAGAGCATTATTTATGGGTGCTCAGGCTTTAGCTTTCGGTTGGGCAATGAAACCTCGCTGGTCCGAAGATATGGTTGATAACGATATACCTAAGATCAAAGTCAATATGCTCTATGGTACTAAAAAATCAATATTCAATGCACACGGAACGGAAACTCCCGGAAGCGATGAGGCCATTTATGCCGTCGATACCGAAGTCATCGTTGACGCCTAATCGGCAGAAAGGAAACTATTATGAGAAAAACACTACTTACAATTTTAATGGTTGCCTTGCTGATTGGCACAGCACAGGCGGCAAATCGGTTCGGCGATATGTATCATGAGATTCAAATCGTCGATGAAACTGGCGCAATAGTCACGGATATTACTAACCTGTTCATCTATCTACCCGATACGACAACAAACGCGGTGATATACTCGGACAAGAACAGGCAAAATACTATTACAATACCGATGACGGAAGCCTCTACGAATACCACTTTACTTGATGGTATTGCTACGTGGTGGGGCCCCGAATCGTATGATTTTAGTATGACTAACACAGACGCTGTGGGGCCGCGAACAAACGCAGGCCATCAAGCCCGTAACTCAAGTGAAGGGACGTTAGTATTCCCGTCGTATTTGCAGTCGATTAGCTCCACAAGCTATACGGATGCGCAGACAATCACTATGGGTACGGGCTCTGATTGGGTTATCAACGCAGGAACGGTATCGGATTTGATTACTTTCACGCCTGCTACTGATGGTGCTGATTACTGGGTCGGCTCTACCAGTAAAGTTTCTGACTTTCAGTTGTGGGGCGCTTCAGCTGGATTAGACTTAAACTGGGACGCAAGCCGCAACCAATTATCTTTCAGGGATGGTGCTTTTGCTGGCTTTGGCGGTGCTGCTGGTGATGCTGCTGCCGACTTTACTATTTCCCATACAGCAGCTTCGAGTATTCTGACTATTGCAGCGGTCGTGGCTGACGAAACCGTCCACTTTGGTGACGGTACGATAGCCACTGATGTGTTATTCCAGAATACTACAACTGCTGGTGCAGATGTCCACTGGGACGATTCTGAGGAAGAATGGAATTTTGGTGCTACTAATATCGGCGTGGATGTCAAGTTTTGGGCTGATACGGCAGGCGATTTTGCACTTTGGGACGAATCAGCAGATGAACTATTCTTTGAAGATGCTGATCTAAAGCTAAACGAAGGTGCGCAAATAGAGTTTGCTTTTAGTGATGATGCTGTTGATTGGTCAATTGATTTATCAAGTGCTGAAACGCTCCTGTTCTTGCCATCCGAGACTGATGATACTTCGACCTATAATATCGGTGATGCAACAAATACCTCTGACGTAAGAATCTTCGGAGCAACAGCGAGCACGGTAGTTTATGATGCGTCTGCTGATGTTGTATTGTTTGATGCTTATGATATTGCATTAGGTGATGGCGACTCTATTCTCTTTGGCGACACACTCGGAACTGGCGACTTTTCGATTGTTGATACATCAGATGTTTTAGTCTTTAACAATATTGTCGATGGTACTGGAACCATAGGTTTTGGTGCTGCCGGTACCGGTATTGATGTTTCGTTTCATGGTGATGCTGGTTCTGGTAATATGTTATGGGATGAGAACCAGAATACCAATGGAGCATTAGTATTCGATAACGCTGATGTTGAAATGGGTGATGGTGATTTCATCCAATTTGGCGATGGTGCTGACCTTACAATCTCAGCAACCACTACGACTACGACCGCTACGATTGCGGCGGGAAGTGTTCTAACAATAGCTGATACTGACGACGTAGCTTCTCTCTTAACATTTGGCGTTTCAGGCGGAACGCATGGTCTTGATGTTTTATTCCAAGGTTCTACTGCTGGAGATATTGTCGATTGGGATGCTGGTGCGGATACATGGAATTTTGGTGTTGATGCTACCGGTGTTGATGTTGTTTTTCATAGCGATACCACGTTGAAGCTTATGAAGTGGGTAGAGGCAACCAGTATCCTTTCTCTTGATGGTGCTACAGCTATGTTAGAGTTCCGTGGAGCTAATGTTGATGCACACGAAACAACCCTTGCCGTTGTTGAACCTACCAAAAGCAACGTTGTAAACTTACCTGACGACACAGGCGAATTGTCTTATATCGCTGAAGGTGGAACGGTAGCCTTTGCAGATGCAGGTACCATTCCATTAACTGATGCTGTTGTATTGTGGAGCTCAAGTGGTGCTGATGCTGCGACATTGCCAGATGGCACTTCTGCTGGCCAGATTTTATCAATCGTCCTTGTGGCTCAAGCTGGTGGTAATGCAACACTTACACCTGCTTCGGTTACGGGATCTGGTTGGGCTACGATGGTATTTACCAATATTGGTGAATCAGCGACTTTCTTGTATGTAGATTCTACTATTGGTTGGTTATGCCTTGGCACCTTTGGCGTATCAACGCAACCATTGATAACACAGTAATTTAATTTATATGGCGGAGGCGGTCTCATAACTCCTTAAACCGCCTCCAGCCCTTTATTTGAGGTGAAGTATGGCAGTTATAGTAAAAGCAGACATAATAACAGACGTTAATGAGAATCTCCAACTTGGGCTTGCGGATGATAGCACGGAACTTGACAGGGCAATTATAAAAACATTGCAAGACATGAGTAATATTGGATTACTTGTCAGCGAGGACAGTAGCCAGACCCTTAGCGATGGTGATAAAACATTAGCGTTCCCAACGGGCTTTAGATCGACTATCAATATAACTCTCACTGATTTGTCTGATAATGCAAATTACCCACTCAAAAAGTTGCCTGGAGGTCATAAAGAATACAGGGAACAAATTGCTTTTGGAGGGGGACTTGTAAATCCTAACTGGTTCAGCGAGCACAATGGTCTATTTTATCTATTTGGGCAAGCAAGCAAATCTTATACCGTTTTGATTGAGTTCCGCAAGAACCACCCTAAAGATGCGGACAATATTGAGTTTACAACGGAATTTGAAAATCTCATGTTCGCAGGAGTAACTTTCTGGAAAGCTGCGGCTTTGAGTAGGACCTCGGCCATAAACATTTGGGGGCCGTTATATAGAGGGCTTCTAAAACAAGCGAAATTAAACAGAAAACAACAGCCATCAATGCTATTTGGTTAATGGTTAGGAGGTAGATGTGGAAGAGAAAATAAAGGGACTCAAAAAGATGGGTTTGGGAATATCTGCGATAACAGCCTTAGTAGTTAAAGTTCCTGAATTTGATATAGCAATACTCATAACGATTATCGCAATCACGGGGATTCTGTGTCAGAGCATATTAGATGGGAGAAAAACATGACAACTTTTAATGACACGTTTGACAAGGCCACACCAGCAGGCAGCGATGACCCGGCTGAGGCTGACGACAGGATGAGGGAAATCAAGGCCGCTGTCCAGGAACGAGAAAACGTTGACCACTACTGGCCTTTAACTGGTACAGAAGTATCGGATGTCGATACAGGAGAACATCGCAAGGTTACTTTAAGAACCGGCTCGGCGCCTGTAGCGGTAGCGGATAAAGGGTTTATCTATGCCAAAGATGTAGCGGGTAAAGCGGAGCTTTTCTACAGAGACGAAGATGGAAACGAGGTGCAAATAACCAATGTAGGAGGTCTCGGCTCTGCTACTACGAATTTGCTTGCCAATACTCTTGATGTTTCGGGCAATATTGACCCGACGACTTACGAGACAACAAACGGCGGTTTTTTAGATGAAGATGATTTGGTATCCGATGCTGCTGATAAAGTAGCTTCACAGCAGAGTATTAAGGCTTATGTTGATGCCAAAGACTTTGGTGTTTTTACGAACCAAGACGACGAGAGTCAGACGATAGTTAAGGCTCAAGCTTATCTTGCGAATCAAGATGGCTTTGTGACTGCTTCTGTTGATTCTTCGAGTGGCGTACAAGCTCTTACTGGATTTGTAGGTGCTACTAATGACCCTGCTGGTGCTGGAACTCCTGTAATCGCTTGTGAAGCTACGATAACAGGGCATAGAGTTAGTATCACGTTCCCAGTTCAGAGTGGGAAGTATTTTGAAGTTACAACGCCTTCAAGTAATACGGTGGCAATATTTTGGCATCCAGTAGGGACTTTAGTTAAGCCAACTGACCAGGATTAAATTATGCCTGACTTTGCGATTATAACTATGAGACAAAGGAAACAGAAAGGAGTTAGGCAAATGATTTTAATTGGTCAAAAGCATCGGGCCTTAATGGGTTTGGCTGGATAGCAATAGGATATTAAAATGGATCATTTTCATCATTGATTTTTTCCTTGTCTATCAAATTGACGCATTTATCGGCAAAGTACCCAAAAAATATATAAGGTAATGCAAAAAGAGCAAAGATTATTTGTAATAAGGACAATACTACTCCAAGTAATATTATAGGAGTTTCCCAATGTGGTTTTTTCATAGTGTTTGAGAATACAGTAAAAGGAAGTAACTGTCAAGGTTGAGATGCCAGATTTTGCGATCATAACTCAAAAAGGTGGTATAGCCGAGAACATACCGACGAGCCTTTTGTCGGAGGTTTTCATGGCGCAAGGCTCGGAGAATGTGCATCATCGCTACGGACGTTATGACGGACTTCGTGGCAGATTGCCGGACCTGTTCGATAGCGAGAATGTAAAAATAAAGACCCCGACCGATGTTTTTGTGATTACGGCAATCAATACAGGGACAAAGACGCTCACAGTGACCGGCGACGTTACGACTGGGGTCACGCCGCTTACAGACGGCGCGACAGTACGCATTAACGGCGGCACAACGGCGGCGAATAATGTCACTTTCACAGTTGACGGGACACCGACTTTTTCATCTCCGAACTCCACAGTGGTACTCGCAGAGGCGATATCAGCGGCAGGCGCCACGCCTGGAAACCTTTTTGTCGGAGCGACCCCGATAATCGAATATCACCGCCATATAAGACAAGGCACAGGGACCGAACACCTGCTTTTAGGGACGAAATATCATATATTGCTCTGGCTGCAGTCTGATAAATCCTTAACCGTCAAATGGACCAATACCGTTCCGGCTAATGTTTTCAGGTGGGAGATTACAGACCACCTGAGAAACGTGGTTGCGACGAATAACTCAGACTTCGTTTTGTGGTGGAATGTCGATAGCAGTGTGTCGAACGATTTTGCAGCACTGGATAACGCCGACGGCATAGACTACGAGGGTACGGCCAACAGACTGACGAAGTGCAAACATATCACCTCTTTCGAGAGGTACCTGATTTTGGGTTATACGACGGAGGCGGGGACTGTATTTCCCCAGCGCAAAAGATGGGCGTCATTAGCCACCGGCGGGTCAACAATAGATTTCGATGAGAACGGGGCCGGCGATGCCGGCAGTAAAGACTTTACTACCACACCGGGCTTTTTAATGGGATTCGCCAGGCACGGCGACGATCTTGTTATATCAAAAGACGACAGTATGCACCGGGCCTGGCTGGTCACGGCCGATACGGTATTCGAATATGAGGAATTCACGCTCAAAGTAGGCAATTTGTCAGCGGACGGGTTAGTAAATGATAAGGCCGGCCGATTGTACTGGATAGCATCCGACCTGACTATACGCGAGATACAGACTCCGATACCGTTGAGTACGGCCGTTGACTTGACCGTAAAGGGTATGAACGCCGCGCAGTCAGAATTCATACAAGGGACATACATAGATGAATTCGAGGAGATATGGTGGTCGATATCGGGCGGCGGCAGTAGTACCAACGATACTATTGTAGCATTGCACCCCGATTCGGGCAGAAGTGCTATTTACAAGTTTCCCGTTCGGGCCTTCGGTGATTTTACACAGCAGGAGGCGTTTACATACGACACTCTGCCGTTCGATACATACGCCGACTGGGGAGCTGACTGGCTGATTTACGACACATCACGCAATATCGTAGGGTTCCCACTGGACCTGGCGTCGGACTACCTGGGCAATACATTCGATTTGCACAGGGACGCTAATGACGACGGAAGTTTATTCACCAGAAAATTCATAATATCGACTACTCTAACGGCCCAAAAATCGCTTAACTTGAAAAAACGAATAAATAACGGCGGCGATGTGATAATGAACAGGAAGTCATCGGGGAGTATTACGCTTTACGTCAAAAGAGATACTGAGGCCAGCAGGCAATTGTTAGGTACGGCGTCAATGGTAGATTCTGCGGGGCCGGAAACTGTAATTGTCCACGTTCCCTTCGATAAAAGGGCGAGGTCTTTTCAGTTTGAGATAGAGACAACGGACCAGTTGGAATTTTTAGGATATGTATTCAGGGAGTTCGAATTCGACGATGCGCGCTAGAAAGACATTAAAACTTAGAAGCCATAGAGATCTGAAGTCGAATAGTGCGGAGGCTATACGCAATGAATTTAGACTTCTTTACGAAGAACTCGACAAGCAGTATAGGCTCTTGTGGGAGGATATAAATACTTTACAGGTCGATGGCGACGGCTGGATCTATTTCGGCGGCAAAAACGCCGTCAATAGTATAAGAATCGGCAAAACTGGAACAAGCGACTGGGTCGTTCAGCATTTTATAGCAGGTACCTATACGGAGCGTATGAAGTCAAGTCCATGAAAAAAATTGTATTTATAATTTTAATACTTCTTACAACGATATGCAAAGCCGATATCACCGTATCAGGTGACGGCGAACGGGTGATTTGGGAAAACAATAATTTTGAGATTACTTTTGCCGCTTCGCCGGTAATGTCCGAAAGCACGAACTATATTTGGATGCCTGCCGACGGTACTGCGGGCCAGGCGATTATAACTGATGGTTCGGGTGTTTTGGGCTGGACTGATCCAAGTACATCTTTCACACACGAATTATTGTCAGTAACACACACCGATTCACTGGCATCTGCGGCCACTGCAGGCGATATTGTATTCAGCAACGCAACGCCGAAATGGGACGATCTGGCGATAGGGGCGTCGAACGAAATTTTAAGGGTATCCGGCGGCCTGCCCGACTGGCAGGCGACTACATTTATTACAGCTTTAGGTACGATAACGACCGGGACGTGGAACGCGGATACAATTACAGTGCCTTTCGGCGGGACAGGAGCTACCACCTTAACTGATGGCGGGATACTATTAGGCTCAGGCACCGGCGCGATAACCGCCCTGGGCGTGGCGACCAACGGCCAGATACCGATAGGCGACGGAGCCACAGACCCGGTACTGGCTACGATAACCGGAAGCACGGGCATTACAGTAACAAACGGCGCCGGGTCTATAGCCCTGGACGTTAATGACGCAGGGGTCAACCATAGCGGGCTGGGGGATATGCCGTCGTCATCAAACTCAGACCACGATGGCAGGTACTTCACCGAGACCGAGATAAATGCTGATTTTGTACCTTATAGTGGCGCAACCAAATTAGTTAATCTTACCCCTCAGTCCATAGCCACTACAGGAGCCGGGACATTCTCACAGGTTAATGTGGGTAATACAACCGTTTCCAACTCTGGAATTTCAACCTCGACGGGGGGTTTTGCTGGGTCTCTTACTGCTACGGCTGTGATTGTTTCCGGGGGTGGTTTTACTACCACTATGGGAGCCAGTGGACTTACCACAAATGGCACGGTAACAGCCACAAACATAGGGGCGTTTTTGGCCACAGGCGCGATAAATTTCAACAGCCAGAATATGACCAATGTAGATATTGATTCTGGCACTATAGATGGCATAACGACCCTCGGACTGGCTAATAGTGTTGATGTCGGCAATGTCACAATGACTATGAACGGCCTTACATTAGACGGTACATTTACCGATGGCACAGCGTCCTTGACAGGTGGGGCATTGACAGGGCTTACAAATCTCCAGGTAGACCAAATCAACATCAACGGCCAGACGATAAGCCTTGCGACAGCCTCGCTTCTTATAGATACCGCTGGAGCGGCAGTTCTTCTGCAAAATAATGTTGATATTAGTTTGGGATATTCAAACAGCGGTGGTGGTGGTAATCTCAGGGTACAAGACCAGGTAGGATTAACGTGGACACCAAATACGGCACAAGCTGCTCAGCCCGGAGAAAGTGGCACTTTTACAGCAGGCGATGGTGCGGTGGGAGAAAATGGCGGTGACTTTACTTTCAACACAGGGGCGGCTGGTGCCGGTGGTGCAAGGCAAGGCAACTTTACTATCAATACAATCCTGAGTGGTGATTTTATTGTAAACTCTACCGGCATCGGAATAGCCGCCTTGAATGTCCCTGTAGAAATGAGCAGTGGCCTAACAGTTGATATTTCCGGCTCGGAGTACTTTGATATTTCTTCCGGCTTAGTGGCGGTCAATGCCGATGGTTTGAACATTGACTTTTCAATTTTTACTAATGATAACACACGTATTCTTACTGTTGACGCGGGCAATAATTTTATTGCCCTGGGTAGTGTTTCTGGAACTTTAAGATATACGAAATTTTCAAATGATGGTGCTCTAACCCAAGTTGGTGCGGCAACGGCATCTTTTAATGATACTACAATTGAAACAGGAGTATTTTATTTCAAGGAAACAACCTCCCCTGCAACAAAAACCGATTACGGGGCAATATTTACTACATCGGATAATGAATTATTTTTCAAAGATGGTGCGGGAACTGACCACTTACTTCACGGAGATGCTTTTTCAAATATTTGGTTCGCTTCACCCAGTACGGTCGAGGTAACGATTTCAGCAGAAGATACATTTACCATAATAGATTCTTTTACTGTCGTGGGGCATGAAGATGATTTATTAAATGTAGTTGGGAATATTTCTACAAATACTTTGACCCTATCATCAATTGGCGTAGGTGAATACGAAATTTCTTATCACGGTTCTATAACGGCAACTGGTGGGGCTGATAAGAGTATGTTATTTGCATTTGGTATCACACTTGCCATCGCTAAAGACATAACCAATGTTACAGATGATCTTGTTACTCCTATTGTAATTACAAGCGTAGCTCACGGTTTAGAAAACGGCGATATGGTCGAGATTGTAGGAGTATTAGGAAACACGGCGGCAAACGGTTCTTTTTATGTTGCTGGTAAAGCTGATGACACTTTTCAAATCGTTGCTTTAGATAATACTGCAACAACGGGAAACGGTGACTATAACGAAGGAAGTCCTACGGGTGATATCACTATACATTATCCAGGCAATATGATGATTCGCCGTGCAGTAAGAGGTGCTGATTTAGGTGCTATTTCAGCAACAGGAGTTCATATTTTAGCAAATAGTGATGTGTTGAAATTATATGTTGCCAATCTTGATGGCACTACCAATTTGACTGTTGCAAGTGTGAGTTTTGAAATAGCAAGATTAGGAGATTAATTGGAGAAACATAATGAAAACAGTATCCTTGATTTTAATTCTAATGGCAGTGGCCGGCATTGCGCTCTGCGCAAAAATAAAGACGCCGTCAATAACATACGACCCGAACAGCGTTATAGAATCGCCGACTGACCCGAACAATGTAACTATGACCATTCAGATAGAGATAACCAAAGAGCAATACGCGGCGATGCAGTATCTTAATATATCAATTGTTGAAGTGGTGAATCAAAGGAGATTGTCACGCAGATTGGACGGCTTGATTGCAGAGGCAAAAGCAAAAATGACCGAAGCAATAGACGTAAATGATTTGAAAGCGAAGTTGGAAAAATAAAAAGAGAGACTGAATATCCTTACAAATTAAAAAAGAAATAGGAGTTTGTCATGGGTTTCAAAATAGGTGGTTTACTGGAAAGTATAACAGGTCAGAGTCTGTTCGGTGAAAAAGGCGGCGTCAGTAGCGTGCCCCAGACGGCAGGAGCCACAGAGGCAAGAAGAAGGCTGCTTGAAATATCCAGAGGAGATCCGCCGGACGTGCCTCTGCGAGGTGTGGCGGAACCCGGGCCGTTAGGTGAAGAGCGGGTGCTTGCCCGCGGGACGGCAAAGGAACTTGCCCAGCCGGTCGATATATTCAGTTTACCGGAGGTGCAGGGCATAATACAGGAAGCCACGCGAAGAGGAGACCTGTTAGCTAATCGACTTGGACGGTCACTACAGGCGGCGGGCAACCTTACATCAACGCCCGGCCGTGATGTGCTGGGCAGGGCGGTAACGGACGTTCAGAAGAACCTGGCGTCGTCATTAGCACCTTTCGCAGAATCCGAACGCGCCCGACGGCGGGGCCTGATACCGGAACTCGAAAGACTCGGCCTGACGGAAGAATTGCGGGCCCAGGGCTTTTCGCAAGCGGAATTAGACGCTTTATTCCAGCAGGAAACGACGGAATCGCGGCAGTTACAGACATTCATAATACCGCTGTTGCAGTCGATTATAGGACAGCAGCCGGGCCTGATACTCGAGCCGAGAGAGCCGGGATTGATAGAACAACTTGGGCCGTTGATTACAGCGGCTGCGGTGGCAGGGTCGGATAAGAATTTAAAAACAGATATCAAGACTATCACAAATGCCCTGGAAAAACTCCAACGGATTGACGGTAAAACATTCACGTTTATCGGAGGTACAGAATCCGGCGGCGTGATCGCCCAGGATGTTGAAAAAATAATGCCGGATATCGTAGGCGAAAATGCAGGCTTTAAGACGGTGGATTATAACGCCATGATTGGCCTGCTTATCAATGCGGTTAAGGAATTGGCCAGAAAGGTGGAGCAAAATGGCAAGGCGGATAATTGACCTTAGAACCGAAGATCAGAGACAGGGTATTACCGGTCTGCAAAAGTCATCGCAGATTATAGCCGATGCCCTTTTAACTTTGGGCCGGGTGGAGCAGACCCGGCGCGAACGTCAGACCCTCGATCGCGTAGCCAAAGCCGTAGCCAGCGGAGCATCTATCATAGAGGCCATTAGTGCCGCCAGCCAGCCTACGGAGTTCAGCGGTGGACTGAGTGGGCTATTACAAAAGGTAGGCGGCGGATTTGCTCAACCAACCGGTGGCGGGATAATGCAAAGCCTTCAGCAGTCTATTATCGGCCAGGCACTAAAGCCAAAACCGTTACTGACACGCGAAGAGCAAAGAGACGTCAAACTGTTCGGCAAAAAGAAACGGGCGGGCGAAGGGGTCCAGCCGTTCGAGCAAACGAAGCCGGAAAAGGCCCGCAATAGAGATATTAAAATACTGACCGACAAAGATAAAGAGGGCGTTGTAAAGGCAACGGACGTTCAGAAATTTTCGGCACGGCGCCGTCTGAGAAGGAATCCCAGTATCCAGGATAGAGTTCCAGGCGTGAAAGATTACACAGACCTTCTCAAGGACACAGACAAACCGAAAGTTAAAGTAAAAGGCGCCATCTTCGATAAAGCCTTCGGCGAAGAGGCTTATAAACTGGCCTTAGCAGAGGCGATGGACCAGGGCCTTGCCGAAGGGGCCACGGAAGCGAGTGTTGAAGCTGATTTTAATGCCTGGTGGGACAAAACTGCGGCCGCTGGCAGTACGGGCCAGCCGGGGTTCGGCGTGTTCGTCATACCGAGATCAGAATTTCAGGAAGGAGTTACCACGCCAGAATCCGCAGAAACAAGAACCGTCGGCGAATCGATAGACGAATTCCTTAAAAGAACGAGTAAATAATGGCCAAGGTAGCGGAATTAACACAAGCGGGCTTTAACGAAACGGAGATCCAGCAGCATATAGAATCCGAGGGCCAGAGATTATCACAAGCAGGATTCTCACAGCAGGATATAAATACTCATTTTGCCATACAAATCGAGCCGTCAACACAGGCCGAAGGACTCAGGCCGCCGACGAAAACGCCGGAAGAATTTAATCAGGGACTCAGTAAATTAGATATTGACATTACGCAGCAACAACAAGAAAAGCAGTTTAATTTCAGTGATAATGCCATACAGCCGTTCGATCCGGCAGAGGCGCCTATACAGGAC
>SDBV01007505.1_pt1 | contig 14898 bp, 22 predicted proteins | sample 2277081 | NCBI WGS metagenome assembly SDBV01 (sample SAMN10402039, study PRJNA504765) | marine sediment metagenome | isolation source: marine sediment core GS10_PC15, 223 cmbsf | place: Arctic Ocean: Southern Knipovich Ridge | collected 2010
ATGGAACCAATAGATATAGTCAATATATTAAAAAATACAAAAAAATAATTCTCTTACAATTCTTGTGATTTTTTCTTTTCTACTATACTTTTGCAGTAAGAATTCTTATCATTTAGAATATGGGAATGTTAAATTTGGGATAAAATGACAAAACAATTCAAGATTAGTAATAAAAATTTATTTCTTCAAGCTAAGTATAATATTACAGCAATGTTTTATGATATATTAGATTCTCCATGGGAAAGGATTTATAAAAAATGGAGATCAATATTATTAGAAGATATTCAGGGAAAAGTTCTTGAATTAGGAGTTGGAACCGGAAGGAATCTAAAGTATTATAATGAAAGTGTGGATTTGGTAGGTGTAGAATTAAGTGAAGCGATGATAAATAAAGCAAGGAAAAGATCAAGAAACACTTTATGCAAAGTCAAATTAATACAAGAAGATGCAACAACATTAAAAACTGTATATTCAAATAAGTTTGACTGGATATTTTCTACTTTTATGTTTTGTGTAATGCCTAATGATATTCAAGAATTAGCTATAGAACAAATTAGCAGAGTGTTAAAACCAGGAGGTCGGTTTCGCATTCTTGAAATGGTGTATTCGAAAAATAAAAAAATAAGAAAAATTCAAAAGTTTTTTGCTCCATTTGTTGAAAAAGTTTATGGAGCAAGATTCGATAGAAATACTTTAAATTTCATTATGAATTCATTAAAATTGAAAATTACAAAAACATCATTTTTAAAAGATGATATGTATTTATTAATTGAAGGAATTCGTAAATAATAAAGCTTGTTAAAGATTATAAGTCTATCTATCAATAAACCGGAACAGGATGGGTTTTAAGAAGGTTTCCAATTTTCCATTATTGATACAAATGTTCTTCTCCATCAAACGCCAGGTGGTATGATATCAAACCTTATTAATCAATTAAAACAATTAGGAGAACTTGATCGACTAAATGATGTTTTGAATGAACTTCCGGTTGTAAGAAAAGAGTTAGGACAAGTTCCTTTGGTTACTCCAACAAGCCAGATAGTAGGAATACAAACTGTAAATAATGTATTATATGATCATAAACAAAAACGATATACAAAGATTACCCAACAAGTAAAAGATTTATGTTATGGTTTATATGGTAAAACGTCAGAACCTATTGATCCTGAAATCCAAAAACAAGCTCTAAAAGATTATCCTCGTGGAGAAAATCCTATAGTATGCCGTCCCGGAGATATTCTTAAACCTGAGTTTGAAGAAGCAAAACTGAAAATTGAGCATATAACTAAAAATGTTGATGATATATTAATATATGCACTTTTTCCAATAACAGGAGAAAGATTTTTAAAATGGAAATTTGGTCTCGAAGGTATCCCCGATGAAGCAATGCCAATAACTTTGGAGCATGTAGAAAAAGAAAAAAAATTAGTAGAAAAAGCAATTTCTGGTAATCTATTAGAAAATCCTAATAAAGATATCCCACAAGAAAAACCTAATAATTTAAAGAATTTTGATTTATATATTGATGATGAATATTTCAAAATAGAAATAGGAGAGGAACAGAAGGATAGTTGAGTGAAATTAATGATACCAATGAAATTCTAACTTAGGCAAAAGGTTGAATATCCTATAGGCCGGAGATTAAATTTCTATACTGTTCAGTAGGGAATGGTGGTCTTATGAGAGATCATAGGTATGAGGATAATTTTGTTAAAGCTCCTTATAAGACAAGTATTTAAGATGGTATCGATTGTATGGAGTTAGGATATAAGTCAGATAAAAAATGAGAGGATTTTTATAATGCCCGATAAATTATTTAACGAGCTTTGGAAGCACAAAAATGTATTAGAAGACCATGCTTATTTAGATAGTTTAGACTGGAACAATACTCATATAGGTTAAGAACTTCCTGATAACATTGTTAGTAAAGCAATAGAAGAATATCCTGAAGATTTAAAAATTATTATGGAGGATCAACTATAATGAATGAAAAACCATTAAAGAAATCAACTGAAATAATTTCTTGTCTTATGAGTAAACAAAAAAAACACTGTTCACAGATTGAAGGTACAGATGCGTTTAACCTACCAGAAAGTGATAAGTTAACATATTGTTTGAATAAATGCCTTGTTTATAAACAGTATATCAAGAGAAAAGGGAAGAGGGTTTTATGAGTCTTAAAAACAAACAGAATGTAGAAGCTTCAATCAACAATACAATTAGAATATTTCTACAAGATCAATGTGAAGAACAGACTGAACAGATAACTACAGAATTATTAAAAAATACAATTATAGTGCGCATTAAAAATATTCTCTATCCTGCAGAAAAGAACCTTGCCAGAAAAGACGATGGGAAAAAAATGATAAAGAAATTAAAGGAAAAGCTTATAGAACGGGCAAGGCCGCTTTTAGAAGTCATGATTAAGAATCTTATAGGAGCAGATGTAGTTGATATACATTCAAACTTTAATCCGGATATATCTAAAAGAATAGAAATATTTCTATTAAATAAAAATATTTATGATTTAGTAAATGCATAAATAAAAATAATTTAATATGGTGTAAATTGGGGAAGCACATTGTTTGTGATTATGACAATTAAAGAACAGGTGTATAAAATTATAGATTCCATTCCTTAAAATAAAAACTCATATTTTCTTTTTCCATGTAATATCCGTCGAATTTGAATTTCTTCATTTTTTATTACATAGAAAACAAGGTACTTATCAATAATCAGTATCCTGTAGCCCAATTTTTTAATCGAGTGTCATTTGGAATTTTACCAATTTCTGGAAATTCTGATAATACTTTTATTTGATTATCTATTTTATCTATTAAATTTAGTGCTGCATTTGGATTATCTCTACTGATATAATCAATAATTTCTGTTATATCCTATTCTGCTATTGATAGATAATGGATTTTAAGTTTTTTCATTAACTCGTTTTTGTAATTTATTAATCAAATCATTATGTGGGATAGTTTTAGTGCTTGAATCGCTTTCAGATTCTGCCTCACCTAATTTTTGATATAATTCAATTAGAGCCTGCTGTTTTTCAAAAACTTCAATACTCATTACAACTAAATCTCCTTCTCCATTTTTCGTAAGAAAAACAGGTTCATTTTCTTCATGACATATTTTTGATATTAAAGTAAATTTATTTCTTAAATCCGATATTGGTTTGATTATAGGCATTATATTTTGCTATCAATAAATTATCATAATTATGATAATAAATCAATTATTCAATTAAAATTAATTTAGTCTTTTAGTATCTATACTTTCACTAAATTTCCACCACTTTTCCGGAAACTATTGCCACGAATAGCTGAATTCCAGGTAGATATACATTGAAATCTACCTCTATAGCACTTATTTGCAGTAGTGGAGTTCTTGATAATGATGTACACGGATGTACGAATACTTATAGAAATAAATTTAGGAAACTTTTACTTTGTACTTTTTAATATTTTTATCTATAGTAAGCAATGTTAAATTTTCTATGTTAGCTTGAGCAATGAGTAGTCTATCAAATGGATCTGTATGCAAAAGAGGTAATTTTTTTACATGATTACAATGAATCCAATTTATTGAAAGTTCAAGAAAACCATCTTTTTTTAACTCATCAATATAATTGTCGTCAATTTTTAGCTTTCCTAATTTTGATTTAATACTGATTTCCCATATTGTGGCAGAACTAATGTAGCAAAGATTATAAATATTAGAAATGATTTTTCGATGAGTATCTATTAACTTTTCATCATCATTTAGCCACCAAAGAACAATATGAGTATCAAGTAATAAATCCATGATTTACTGTGTCCCAAATGCTTGAGCAATATCAGAAGGTAGTGTATCAAAATCTTCAGCAATTTTTATCTTTCCTTTTAAAGCCCCTGGTTTTCTTTTTACTTTATGAAATTCATATTTATGAAGTACTACAACAGGCTTTCCGGCTTTTTTTATTATTATTTCTTCTCCAGATAAAGCTTTTTCTATTAAAGCGGATAGTTGTGATTTTGCTTCAGTTATTGTATTAACTATCATTTATGTGACTCCTTTTAAACCAGACTAGATCTGGTCTATTTTTAATATATCAACATTTATTTTAATTTTCAACTTAATTCTTCTTTTATCGGAAATTTACTTCCACTAAATTTCCACCACTTTTCCGGAAACTATTACAGCGATTGAAAAGGATAGACCGTTTTCGGCTAAATATATTCTAAAATCGGCTACTATAGCACCTATATAAGTTTACCTATCAATCATAGCAGAAAGTCAACCTTTGGACTCAGAATATAATATTTCTATCTTTTATACTTGAACTTCAAGCTATTTATACGTATATTATTTGAAGTTCAAGTTAATATAAAGAAAACTATGAAAGAATTAACAAATATAATTTTGGAATTTTATGACAAGTTGTCCTCCTGGGAACATGAGTTAGTAAGAAATTCCGGAATATCTCTTGCACAGATGCATGCCATGGAAGTAATTGGCTTTTATGGAAAAACAAATGCAAGGGATGCTGCTTCAAAACTTGGCGTTACCACAGGCACCTTAACCGTAATGATGAATACCCTGGAGGTAAAAGGCTATATAAAAAAAGAAAGAAATCCGGAGGATTCACGTTCAATACTTATATCTCTTTCAGACAAAGGAAATTCATTTTATGAAGAGCATCATAAATATCATCATGAAATGGTAACTGAAATATCCAGTTTATGTTCCGAAGAAGAATTAAAAAATCTAAAAAAAATATTAACTAAACTAAATAAATCATTTTAAGAGGATAATTATGATAAAAAAAATAATTCTATTTTTAGTCACAGTTTTATTACTGTTTCTAATTTCATGCCAGAAAGAGGAACGTATAGTAAATGTCTATACACACAGACATTATGAAGCTGACCAGATGCTTTACGATGAGTTTACCGAAAAAACCGGTATTACCGTGAATGTTGTTAAAGCAGATGCGGATCAGCTTATTGAAAGATTGAAAAATGAAGGGGAAAACTCTCCGGCAGATATTCTTATTACGGTTGATGCAGGAAGGCTTGTAAGAGCAAAACAGGCAGGTTTGCTTCAGTCCATAGAATCTGAAATTTTAAACTCAAATATACCTGAACATCTTCGTGATGTAGATGGACAGTGGTTTGGATTAACAAAAAGAGCTAGAATTATAGTTTATAATCCTGATATTACTGATATAAGCGGACTTAAAACCTATGAGGATCTTACTTTGCCTGAATGGAAAAATGAAATCCTAATTCGCTCTTCCAGCAATATCTACAATCAGTCATTATTGGCTTCATTAATACACTATGCAGGATATGAAAATGCTTTGAACTGGGCAACAGGTATAGTGGATAATTTTGCACGAACCCCAAAAGGAAATGATCGGGACCAGATGAAGGCACTTATTTCAGGTGCAGGTTCTATTGCCATAGTAAATACATATTACCTGGGACTATTAATTGGCTCCGATGATCCCGAAGAACAAAAAGTTGGAAATTCCCTAAAAATTCTTTTTCCAAATCAGGAAGACCGTGGTACACATATAAATATAAGCGGTGCCGGGGTTACAAGTAGTTCTAAAAACCGGGAAAATGCTATTGAGTTTATCGAATATCTTTCTTCAATTAAAGCCCAGGAAATATTTGCGGAAGTTAATTATGAATATCCTGTTAATCCGTCCGCAAAATGGTCTCCACTACTGGAAGAATGGGGGGAATTTATCGAAGATACGATACCAATGCAGATCCTTGGTACTAACAATAGTACTTCTGTAGAAATATTTGATATAGCAGAATGGCGTTAATTTGAATATATCCGGAAACAGCTCAAGGACATCTTCTATAATAAAAAAAATAATAGTTTTTTTTAAAAGTCCCTGGAATATTATTTTTATTGCAGGGACTCTTGTTCTGCTGCTTCCCTTAGCCGTAATAATCCTGAATGCCTTGCTTTCTGTTCCGGAAGGTACAGCAAAGCTGGCATCTGATTCCTTCTTCAGATATTCTACAAATACATTCATTCTTGTGTTTTTTATTGGTATGGCGACATTTATTCTCGGGACTTCATTTGCATATTTAATTACCCAGTACGATTTTCCCGGACGGAAATTTTTCTCATGGGCTCTGATTCTGCCCCTTGCAATACCGCCCTATATTCTTGGATATACATATAAAGGTATTTTTGATTACACAGGAGCGGTTCAGGTCTTCTTGCGTGAGACATTAAAAATTGCCGCATCAGATATTCCGCATATAGATATTCTTAACCATCCCTTTTTAATACTTGTTTTTAGTCTTTCTTTTTATCCATACGTATATATTATTGTAAAAGCTTCTATGGAAAAACAATCTATGAGAATTCGTGAGATTAGCAGGCTTCACGGATATTCAGATATTAAAAGTTTTTTTAATCTTATAATTCCCCTTTCAAGGCCTGCAATAGCTGCAGGTTTGTCTTTGGTAATTATGGAAACTCTAAACGATTATGGCACTGTTACATATTTTGGAATTGATACTTTTACATCCGGAATTTTTCGTGCCTGGCTTTCAAGCGGAGACAGAAATTTTGCACTTAAAATCGCAGGTATCCTTTTATTGGTTGTTGTTTTCCTGCTTTATATGGAAAAATTAAGCCGGAAAAATGCAAGATATGACTTTACTGGTATGACATATATACCAGTAAAAAGAAAAAAACTTTCTAAAGCTTCCAGTCTATGTGCTATTATATTTATAATACTGATATTGAGTCCGGGTTTTTTTATTCCTGTAATCCAACAGATATTCTGGCTTTTTCAATCTTTAGGTAAAATGAGTAAGATAGATTTTATTTCGCCACTGTTAAATACTTTAAACATTGCCTTTCTTTCTGTAATTTTAATTATGATTACTGCAGTCTTTCTAAAATATGTTAACAGGATAAATCCAAAAAGAGTAATCGATAATATAAACAAGATTAATACTGTAGGTTATGCTGTTCCAGGTGCTATAATTGCTCTAGGCATTATGATTTTGTTTACAACAATAGACCGGTTTTTTATTAGTATTGGTATTGAATTGTTTAATATAAATCCGGGTTTAATATTAAGCCAGAGCATAGCAATGCTGATTTTCGGGCTAGTTTTCCGGTTTTTAACAATTGGATTTAACAATATAGAATCCGGATTTTCAAAAATTTCCAGATCTGTGCATGAAGCTTCTAGAACCCTCGGTGTTCATCCATTAAAAACATTTTTTAAAATTGATGCTCCACTAATCATGCCTTCAATAATAAGCGGATCAATTTTAGTTTTTATGGAGCTTATTAAAGAATTACCCCTTTCCCTGATCCTGCGGCCATTTAACTTTGACACATTGGCAACGAGAGCCTACGAATATGCATCGGATGAAATGTTGAAAGAATCTTCTTATTTCTCATTAATAATTGTACTAATAGGATCTGTTTTAATTTACGTAGTAAGCAACTATTCAAAATTCTTTAAAAAATTTAGGAAAAAGGAGGAATCTAAATGAGCTGGGTGAAAATAAAAAAGATTTCGAAACAGTTCAGTTTAAAAGGACCATCTGTTATTGATTCCCTTGAACTGTTAATACAAGAAGGAGAATTTACCGCACTTATTGGTGACAGTGGTTCTGGAAAAACAACAATCCTCCGTATGATAGCAGGACTGGAAACACCATCCTCCGGGGAAATATATTTACGGGACAAAATTGTATTCAATTCTACTACAAACATGGGGCCGGAACATAGGAACGTAAGCCTTGTTTTCCAGGATTACGCACTCTTTCCGCATTTAAATGTAAAAGAAAACATTTATTTTGGTTTGCATGGCCAGAGCAAAGAAATAAAAATTGAGTGTTTTTCCGAGGTGATCACATTACTTAATTTACAAGGCCTTGAAAAACGCTATCCTCATGAACTTTCAGGAGGACAGGTTCAAAGAGTAGCAATTGCAAGAGCACTTGCAAGAAAACCGGATCTCCTGCTTCTTGATGAACCGTTTAATAATCTTGATTTTTCTTTAAAAAATGCGATAATGGAAGAAATAAAGGATATTCTTACAGAAACAAATACAACTACAATACTTGTCACTCATGACAGGAATGAGGCATTTCTTCTTGCCGATAAAATAGCTGTATTAAAAGAAGGCAAAATCCTGCAATTAGACGATGCATATACAATTTATCATAAACCTGTAAACCCATATACAGCAAAGTTTTTTGGTAAAGCAAATTTTATAAAAGGGAAAAGGACCGAAAAAGGAATTTCAACAGCCCTTGGAGTTTTTCCGGATGATCTATTTGCAGACAACAATAATAAAGAAATAACGCTCGTTCTAAAACCTGAAGATTTTCTTGTTAAAAAGACCAGGGACAGTATTGAATGTACAGTTAAAAACATCCGTTTTTTTGGTAACTATAAAGAACTTGTTGTAATTGTTCCAGGACTTGAAAATGATATAACAATTAATGTTGATCATCATATAAATCCCAAAAAATCAGAAAAGATATGGATTCTTCCAGACAAAGAAGATGTCTGGTATATATAATATCTAAATCTGTTCAAAATACTCATTATAATCCTACTATCATCAGAAAATCATTTGCCTCTAATCTTGTCCTCAAAAAAGTAAATATAAAAGTTATACAGGAACTTATGGGACACATAAATTGTGAAACAACTTTAAAATATTATATTCACTTTTCTGATTCAGAGATAGAAAAAATATGGAAGGAAACCAATCCGTATGGAAATAACAATTAGTTTTAAAGATGCTATTAGTCTATTTGTAAATCATTTAAAACACGGCAGGGTAAAAGAAAAATGGGTTAATGTTTATGAACAAACACTAAAAGCACCCCTTAAACGTTTGATTGCTCTTGGCTTAAATGCTTACCCTCTTAACCTTGAAAAGGTCTATTCTCCATTTTTTTAGGGAGAAGTATGCACTTTTTTATCTTCATATATCTTTTTTTTGTGGTTTTTCAGCTTAACCTGCTTTATCCCTGCGATTTTTGGTGATGATATGATATTTTTCTTGATACAGTATCGGGATTTTGGTATCGTATACATAGAGATGACGTGAATTTAGAAAAATCCAGTGAGACGTTAGGCTTTCGTATTTGAAAAATCACTATCTTTCTTTTATTATTATTAAAAAGGAGAAAGTAATGCATGTTTCAATAAAAAAAATCATTTTAACTTCTTTATTATCATTTATTCTTTTGTTTTTACTTTCATGTATAACAACTCAAACTACCTACGAAGAAGTGGAAGAAGAAGAAACAAATCCCTATGAGGGTTTAGCCCAGAATGAACTGAATGAAAAGTTGATATCCGCCTCCAGGTGGGGCGAGATAGAAAAAGTCAGATCTCTTTTAGAAGCCGGCGCTGATTTAAATTTTGAATATGATTATGATGGACGTACAGTTTTGATGCAGGCAGCTGAATATGGCAACACAGAAATAGCCAGATTACTTATAGAAGCCGGTGCGGATTTAAATGTGCAAAACGATAGCGGCTCTACAGCGTTGATGATGGCAGCTTGGCGCGGCCACATAGAAATAGCCGTGCTACTTATAGAAACCGGCGCGGATTTAAATTTAGAAACTGATGATGGATGGTCAGCATTATCCTGGGCAGATGCCGGGGAAAATCCAGAAATTGTTGAATTCCTTTTATTAGCAGGCGCGGATGAAAGTGGTCTGATTTATGAGTGGCCTGAAAAATGAATATTTTCTTTATGAGACTAATCCAGGCAGAACGTTTAGCATTCTTTAAGAAAATTCTCAGTGCTTTAGGCAGGGTTTATGCGAAGTGGAATTTAGTGGTAGTTTAAGAAGAACTTCATCAGTTACATACTCACCAAAAAGTAGGATTCGTTTTTGTGAACAGCTCGGCTGCATGAGCGAGCAGTAAGCTATAGCTTGCGACCAGCTCCGGGCAAAATAGAAACTGCTTGCAGAAACTCACAGGCCAGTTTGCAAAACAATTCTGCAAGGATAAAAAAATAAATCATAAACATATAGAAATATCAAAAAAACAAATCACTAAAGATCTTATATATGAATCAATATGGATATCAGAACTTAATGAATACCTGGACATTATTAATTCTGTAATAACAGTACTATTATTTAAGGAAATAAAAAAAATAAATATAAAGGTTGTATTATGCGGTGATGGCAGCGCTTGAGATACCGTTTGATTATAAATACAAAAATAATATAGAAAAATGGTGCCTGAGAGTGGCATTTAAAAATGAATTGCCCGAATATATTATAAAACGCAGGAAAAATCCATTATCACATTCCAGCGGTCTTCACGAATGGATACGTCAGCATAAAATGATATTTACAAAAGGTTATAATAAATTCGGATTTAACTTATACAAAAAAAATTTTAATTAATGGAAGTAGACTATTTGAAGAATTATATAGGAAGAAGAATACTCTGCTCCGGATTTGGTAAAAGTTGACATCGCTGTTAGTGTAATAATAAATGCTTTAGGATTTAATAACTGGAAAGCTGCAGCCTGGAAGATGTTAAGCGGCTTAGTTTTACCAGCTGGTGTTTCTTTCCTTTTTGAAAATGCTATTCTCCACGCAAGATACAAGAGATAACAGGAGCCCAGGACTTTCAAAATAATCTGGCATATTGGAAATTGCTTAAAAAGTACTCCCAGTCCAAGGGCACTTAATGAGAAAAGAAAAAGCATACCAAATTCTATTCCTAAAATATGAGGAAGTGTGCGTTTAAAGCCAAAGTTAGCACCCGATGCAGTAAGCATAATATTATTTGGCCCTGGTGTTATACACATAGAAATTGCAAAAAAAATTATAGGGAAAAGCATTATTTTCCTCCTTTAATCTTGTTATGTTTTTGAAAATACTTAATTTTATAAAACAATAACAGACACAGTAGATTGAAATTTTACTAATACAGTTTAGGATGGTTAATTTTCAAAAACCATTAGCCCTGGAATTGGGTTGGGTTGGATGATCCCTGAAAGTATTTACAAAGAAAAAAATCCCACAGAGTAATTTAAAATAATATTCTGTGGGAGCGATCAACTATTTTTTTTTAGAAACGATAGCAAACTCATCAGTATCTGATGAGAAAGTTGAACCTGCAACATCATCAAAATACTTGTTTACTTTAAAACCACATTCCTCAAATTCTTTTTTAAGTGAATCCTTTGTAAAATATTGAAGCCAATTATAGATTATAAAAGTTCTCGATTCTTCTACAATCGTATATTTATCGGGTGTAACTTTTTCCTTCTGATATTTAAAAGTATTTAGAAAGCCGTAATACTCCTTATCTGACCAAAAGCCATTTAATTGATTTTTCTCGTATACTGTAATTTCATCTTTTTTCTTAAAAGAATTTAAAGAATAGACATCAAGTAAAACAAAACCGCCGGGTTTTAGTAAAGTATAGAATTTCTTTAATAAATCTTTTCTCTGAACTGGGCTTAAAGCACAAAAATCACACATAATCATAATAATTAAATCAAACTTATCTGAAGTATTGTATTCAAGATAATTCTGATTAATATAATTTATATTAAGTGATTTTTCTTTTGCTATTTGCCTGCCATACTGTATTGAGCTTATTGAGAAATCAATACCTGTAAATAAGTTTAATCCCGTTAAACGTCAAGAAATTTATGTCAGATAATATTTTTATTGATACGAATATTTAGCTTTACGCTTTGATGGATGATGTTAGTTTTAAAACTGATAACGCAGCTAATATTATTAAAAAATCCGATATTATCATTAGCATGCAAGTTATTAATGACATGCAACATAAACAAATAATAAACTTACAATTTTAAATCCGTATAAATAATTCACCCCTTAACAACTCCCAATGGGCTTAATTTTACGACAGGCTCAATTAAGTCGATTTCTGCCTGGATAACCTCATCTATGTTTTTATAAGCAAGAGGAGTTTCACTTAAATCCAAGAGGTTCTTTTGAATCTGCTTTTTTCTATTTCGCTTCTTAAGTTTATTCCATCTATCAAAAACAATACCTTCCATAGCCCTATTGCATTCTTCAACAGTGAATTTTGCACAGGCAGCAGTTCTGCTCATATTTCTGCCGGCACCATGTGAGCAGGACATAAAGCTTTCCGGATTGCCTTTTCCTTTTACTATATAGGAAGAAGAACCCATGCTGCCGGGAATTATACCCATTTCACCTAACTTTGCTGAAGTTGCACCTTTACGGTGAATCCAAACGTTTTCTCCGAAATGATTTTCCAGAGTAGCATAATTATGATGAATATTTATTTCCTGTTCAAAGTTAATGTCTTTTAGAATAGCTGCTACTGCTTCTTTAAATACTTCCATCATTCTGCTTCGATTTTCCTTAGCATATTCTAATGCGAAATTCATATCTCTTAGATAAGCTTTACCTTCCTCTGAATCTGTATGAAGAAATGCTAATTGCGTGTTATGAATATCTGAGTTACACTTTTCATTAAGAGAAACTGCTTTCTTATGATAATAGCTTGCAATGCGGTATCCTAAATTCCTTGAACCTGAATGAAGCATTAACCAGATAAATCCGGATTCACTTTTTTGAAGCTCTATAAAGTGATTTCCGCCTCCCAGAGTGCCTAAGTTTCTTAATGCCAATTTCCAGGCACTGGAATCTAGCCATTCTGGAATATTTTTTTGACTGAAGTCTTCCAAAGAATGCTGCACTCCAATTAAATCAAGATAACCTTCAAAGCCATTCCATTCTTTAGGTGCTGTATGGGCATGTCCTTCACCTACCGGTACTATATTTTTTATATATTCTAATATTTCCCTGATTTGTTCTTTTCCTTTCAAATTAGAAGCAGGATAATTAGTTTTAATTGCTCCCATGCCGCAGCCAATATCAACTCCAACTGCATTTGGAATAACAGCATTTTTGCATGCAATTACACCGCCGATAGGCATTCCGTATCCTTGATGACAGTCCGGCATTAACGCTACATGCTTCACGATTACCGGATGTTTTGAAAGTTCAATTGCTTGCTCCATAGCTCCTTCCTCTACATTTTCACACCAAGATTTTATTGGAATTTTTGTATCACTTTTAACCCATTTCATAAAGAGCTCCTTTTACGTCAATTTCCCAGACATTTTCATATTTTTTCTTATAATTTATATCTACGTTCAAAAACTTTTTTATTACATCAATATTTGTTAATGTATGTTTTGATAAGAATGTTGTACAAAAAGCTCCATGTCCTGCTAAAGCTATTGGGATGAGCAGTTGATCCGCTAAATATTTTCCAACTGGAGCATCTGAACTTATATATTTTTTTACCAGATATATAACATTGCTTGCAACTTTTTTTAATGAAACACCTCTCTGTCCAAATCCGGTAAATACCTCACAATAATTCTCATATTCAAGTATTACAAATAATATATTACCAGGCCCGGATGAATTAACTGAAATTGCTTTTCCTGTATTTATATCCCAATCCATTTCTGAACAAACAATTTTGACTTCATCTTCTGCAATTTTAATTGGAATTTGAGATACTATTCCAATAACTTCTTTTCTTTTAAGCTTGCCTTTTTCTTTAACAATAATAGGTTTTAAATATTTTACAGGATTAATATCTATTTTAAATTTACCTCCGCCTGCAGGATAAAACCCATATTTTTGTAATTCACAATCTATTTGTAAGCCCATTCTGGTTAAACATGGTAGAAAACAATACTTTAGAAAATCGAATGGGGGAGCATAAGGATTATGCGTGCCTCCTTCTAAAATAAGGCTCGATGCTGATTTCCCAAATATCAAAGCCGGTAATACTGTTTGAAATACTAATGTAGCACTACCGGCTGTTCCTACCTTAAAATGATAATCACCTGATAGTATTGTTTGAGGTTCAAATATAAGTTCTTTTGATCCAATACTGTTGCCTTTAACAACAGCATCGCCAATTTTACATGCTGCATTTACAGCCGTTAGATGGTGTCGCATAAGTCCTGGTTTTCTTCTACCGGCTCTTATATTGTTTATTTTAAATGCCTTACCAGTAACTAATGATAAGCTTAAGGACGTGCGGAGTATCTGTCCGCCGCCCTCACCAAATGATCCATCTATTATAATCATTATGTCCTCATACTTTCATACCTTGGACTATTTAACACTTTAAGCATTAAATCGTATGCAGTCAAACTTTCTTCCTTCATTAAATGCTCAAAAATTGATGGTGAGCATCCGCTTACAAGGTATACACCTCTAAAAAAAGAGATTTTACTGATAAAAGAGAGTTTTCTACCATAGCTCTTTCAAAAAGATTGATGATATCATTCTTATGACGTGATCTTAATGCTCCACCCATACTGAAAAAATCAAGCAAAGCACTTTTAGTGCTTTGATTAGTTTTGGCCCAATTTTCAGTTATTGTATAATTGGATTCGTTTCTTAAGTTCTTAATAAATGACATAATATACCTCCTATCAATTTTACTAGACACTATTTACAGGATTTGAACCTTTGCTAACTAAATAGCTTACCTTTTTTTTGCTGTAAGTGTCTATTTAGAGGGGGACAGGACTTGAACCTGCAACCCAGACATTAAAGATGTTATAATTGCTGTTAGAATCTATTTCTTTTGCTATATTCATTTTTTTCTTGCTCTACCTCTTGAGCTACCCCTCTATTTATGAACTTAAGAAAAATCATAATCAAATTAAAAGTAATTTTGTAGAAGTTAACTGTGCAACTTTGCGTGGAGATCAGGCTATGTCCACATTATTCGGACATAAAAAGGGCTCATTTACAGGAGCGATTAATGACAGGTCAGGTTTATTAAAAACAGCAGATTGCGGCATTTGTTTTCTTGATGAAATTG
>SDBV01007506.1_pt1 | contig 14895 bp, 10 predicted proteins | sample 2277081 | NCBI WGS metagenome assembly SDBV01 (sample SAMN10402039, study PRJNA504765) | marine sediment metagenome | isolation source: marine sediment core GS10_PC15, 223 cmbsf | place: Arctic Ocean: Southern Knipovich Ridge | collected 2010
CCTTCAGCAGCTCCAACAAGGTCAGACATGGGGCATCTCTACGGTCACGCATGTCCAGGATTTCCTTGATCTCTTCCAAGGAAATATCCAAACGCCGAGCCCCAGCCACTAATTTTAGGCGGTCGATATCCGTTTGCTGGTATTGGCGGTAGCCATTATCTAACCTTTCAGGTGGCGGCAATACGCCAACAGATTCATAATATCGGATCGTTTTAGCTGAAACATTCGCAACTTTTTCAAGTTCACTGATCAACATTTTTTCTCCTATTCAAACTTACCACTATATTCTACACCTTCCAGTAACTAGAATGTCAAGGGAGAGTTTTCAATTCTATTACCCTTAGGGTCCTTAATTTGACAACAATACTCCGATATGATAAACTCTCGCCAATAACAGAATAGCGAAATTTATTCGCACTCATCCAGAGAGGTGGAGGGACCGGCCCTACGAAACCTCGGCAACCGACACTAGAACGTGAAAGGTGCCAATTCCGGCAGTATGACTGGCAGATGAGCGCATGTGCAATTACACAACACGCCTCTCGCCCCGAGAGGTTTTTTAATAGATCAGGTATTAGGTAACTGGCGTTTCCTGATTACCTGGTATCCTGAGCAACTGATTCCTTTTATAAAGGAGCATGAATGACCAAACAACGCAAATACACCCGCCGCCAATTCCTAGATGCTTTAGAAGAACGCGTAATGATCTACGATGGCGCTAACGGCACCCTGCTTCAATCCTTTGATCTGACCGCGGAACATTTCGGCGGCGAACAGTACAATGGTTGTTTCGATTACTTAGCGATCACCTTCCCCGAAGCAGTAGAAACCGCACACCGCTCCTATTTTGAAGTCGGCGTGGATGTGGTGGAAACAAACACCTTCCGCGCCAACCGCATCACTCTGGACGAATATGGTCTCGGTGACCAGACTTATGAGATCAACAAAGCCGCCGCATCAATTGCTCGAATAGCCGCCGATGATTTCAGCACGGACGAACATCCCCGGTTCGTGGCTGGTTCCATTGGCCCTTCCGGCAAACTCCCCTCTGCTGATGACCCTACCCTTTCAGATGTGACCTATGACGACCTCGTAGAAGTCTTCCGGGAGCAGTCCCGCGGGTTGATTGATGGGGGCGCAGATGTGCTCCTGATCGAGACCTCTCAGGATATCTTGGAAGTCAAGGCTTCCATTCAGGGAATCCAGCTTGCGTTTGAAGATACGGGCGAGGTCCTCCCGATCCAAGCCCAGGTCACTCTGGATACCTCTGGACGGATGTTGTTGGGGACCGACATCGCCACTGCCCTGACGATTCTCGAAGGTCTTCCAATCGACATTGTTGGGTTGAACTGCTCCACCGGCCCGGAACACATGCGTGAGCCGATCCGATTTCTGGGCGAGCATGCTAGGCTGCCTGTCTCCGCGATCCCAAACGCGGGTTTGCCCCTAAACGTAGATGGCGAAGCAGTCTATCCCCTTGAACCTGAACCCTATGCAAAAGCCATGACCGAATTCATAGAGAAACACAACATCAGCGTTGTGGGCGGCTGCTGTGGAACCACACCGGAACACCTCAAATTACTCGTCGAAAAGGTCCACGGCCGCCCCACCCCATCTCGGCCAGAAAAAGACGAACCGCGTTTGTCTTCCTCCATCCAATCTGTTGCCATGGCGCAGGAACCCCGCCCCCTTCTCATTGGCGAGCGGCTCAATGCCACTGGCAGCCGCAAGTTCAAGAAACTGCTTCTAGCAGAAGATTGGGACGCTATGGTGGAGATCGCACGAAACCAAGTCAATGGCGGCGCCCATACCCTGGATGTATCCGTAGCTGTAACCGAAAATCTAGACGAGATCGGACTGATGTCAAAATTGATCAAGAGACTGGCGATGAGCGTAGAAGCCCCCCTCGTGATCGACACCACCGAACCGGATGTCATGGAAGCCGCCCTCAAGATCGCCCCAGGCCGCAGCATGCTGAACTCCACTCACCTTGAGGCCGGACGACCAAAGCTAGACAAAGTTCTCAGCCTGGCAAAACAATACAATGCCGCAGTACTGATTCTCACAATTGATGAGGACGGTATGGCGAAAACCGTAGACCGCAAGGTTGAGATCGCCAAGCGCATTTACGATATCGCGGTTAATGAATTCGGTTTAAGACCTGAAGACCTGGTTTACGACACCCTTACCTTCCCCCTTTCTACGGGAGACCCAGAATTTATTGATTCTGCCATCGCCACCATCGACTCGATTAAACGCATTAAAGAAGAACTCCCCGGCGTTTTTACTTCATTAGGCGTCAGCAATGTGTCTTTCGGACTGAGCAAAGCCGCTCGACCTGTGCTTAACTCTATGATGCTTCATCACAGTGTTCAAGCCGGATTGGATATGGCGATTGTGCATGCCGCCAAGATCAAGCCTTACACCGAGATCCCTGAAGATGAACGCCAGTTGATGGATAACCTCATCTTCAATCGCCGCCCAGATGCGCTTCAACGAGTGATCGAAAAATACGAGAACATCCAGTTGGAAGATGAAACCAATCCCAACCCAACCGAAGGCATGACTCCCGAAGAACGCCTCAACTGGAGCATTCTCCACCGCCACAAAGACGGGGTTGAGGATGCAATTGATGAGATCATCAACCGGAAAGAAAATAGCAGCGACCACGAAACAGCCGTAGGGATCCTCAACGACACCCTCCTGGTTGCAATGAAAGAGGTAGGCGACAAGTTCGGCGCGGGAGAATTGATCTTGCCTTTTGTGCTCCAGTCCGCTGAGGTGATGAAGAAAACCGTCACCCACCTTGATAATTACCTCGAAAAGGTCGAAGGGGTCAGCAAAGGCAAAGTTGTCCTTGCCACTGTGTATGGCGATGTACACGATATCGGGAAAAACTTGGTCAAAACGATCCTGGTGAACAATGGTTTCGAGGTGTTCGACCTCGGCAAGCAAGTCCCCGCCGACGATATTATCAACAAGGCTGTAGAAGTAAATGCCGACGCGATCGGCCTCAGCGCTTTGTTGGTCAACACAAGCAAACAAATGCCTTTGATCGTCAATGAACTCTATCGCCGCGGTCTCAAAATCCCTGTATTGATTGGTGGGGCAGCCATCAACCGCCGGTTTGGTTGGCGGATCCTATATACCGAAGATAAAGCCCGTTACGATCCAGGCGTGTTTTACTGCGCTGATGCCTTCGAAGGGTTGAAGACCGTCGGTCAACTCACGGACGACGAAAAACGCCCCGCTTTGTTTGAAGATCTCTATGCCAAAGCCGCCAACGAGATCGGAAGAGAGTCCAAAACAAAGAAAGCCCGGAAAACAAAAGGGGCAATTTTGCCACTAGCGAAAAAAATCCCCACCCCGAACCAATGGGGGCCGCGGGTGGTCAAAGATATGCCCCTAGAGATCGTTTTCGAGCGCCCCTTCAAGAACGAGCTGTTCCGTTTGTCCTGGGGCGCTAAGAATGCCCGGGGCGAAGAATGGAAAAAGCTGGAAGCAGAGTTTGAGGAACGGCTCACGAAAATGAAGAAAGAAGCCCTCCAAACTGATTGGCTCGCCCCCCAAGGCGTTTATGGGTTTTGGCCTGCCCAATCGTCAGGTAACGAAATGATCCTCTACGATCCTGAGTCACTCAACAAGAAAGAACTCAAAGAACTAACTCGGTTTAACTTCCCCCGCCAACCCGCGGGAGATAATTTATGCCTGGCAGATTACTTCGCCTCTGTAGACTCTGGAGTCATGGATATGGTTGCCTTCCAGGTAGTAACAGTCGGCCAAAAGGCCACCGAACGATTTGATGAGCTAGAAAAAGAAGGGGATTATTCAGAGGCTTATTACATCCACGGCCTGGCTGTTCAGACCGCCGAAGCCACAGCCGAATACCTCCACCGCCACATACGCCGCGAGCTTGGTTTAGAGGAAGGCCAAGGTAAACGATATTCTTGGGGTTATCCCGCAATTCCCGACCTGGACGACCATGCAAAAGTCTTTGATCTCCTCCCAGTTGAGAAAGAACTCAGTATGAGTCTGACAAGTGCCTTTCAACTCGTCCCAGAGCAATCGACCGCCGCGATCATCATCCACCACCCCAAAGCCAAGTATTACAGCACGGGTGAGAGCCGGGTGGAGCAATTGATGAAGGAGTGATTCAGTTGGCGGTAGGTAGTTGGCAGTAGATAGCAATAAATTGAATGTTTTGATATTGGGCTACTTTTTTAATAAGGAAGATACGCAATACGAAATTATTCGTTAACCAAAACAAGCTCCCTGAATCCAAAACCAGGGAGCTTGAGTTTTATTATAGGTGCTTTCTATGAGTCTTCTAAAGGAAATGAAGTCTTTTTGGGTCGACGCAGGTTTGCCAACTTTTCTTCCAATTCCATCTTACGACTGGACGCTGCTTGGCTCACCTCATCTTGGAGAGCAATAAACCGTTGGCGAATGGTTCCGCGCAAATTCTCGCCAGAATCTGGGGCGAGCAGCAAGGCTACCGTCGCTCCTACCAACGCCCCCATGACTGATCCCATGAGAAAGCTGAAGAATTTCCTCATCATTATCTCCTATTATCTATCCAGTTTGAATGCTTTAGCAAATTTCAGGTGTATGTTAGTATTATAGGTGAAAAACGCTGGGAAGTGAAGAACTCATTCAAGAATTGGAGCTGTATTCATGATCGTTTTATGTGCGGGGATGCCCAGAGCTGGGTCGGGTTGGCACTACAACCTGGTTCACGATCTCGTGGTCGCTTCTGGCGGGAGAGATGCCCGCGAGATCAGAAAACGCTACCTGCTCTCCCCGATCTTGACTGAGGTTAACTGCAACATCGGGGCGCTAACCGCCAAACGTTTAATACCGGTAATGGTGCCCTCCATCTTGGGCAACCGCTTCGCGATCAAGGTCCATGCCGGACCCACACCCATCGCCCAACGGTTGATAAAAAAGGGCCAAATCCTCCCAATTTACATATACCGCGACCCGCGCGCAGCCCTGCTCTCGGCTTTCGAGTACGGTCAACGGGGTCTGGAAAAGGGGCGTGTGAATGCTTTTAGTCACCTCGCCACCCTCGAAAAGGCAATAGAATTCATGCAGGAATATGTCCGTATTTGGGAGGAGTGGATCGCATGCCAAGATGCCCTTCATGTGCGCTACGAAGACATGCTCACGGATTATGAAAATGAGATCGAGCGTTTATTAGATTTCTTAAAGATTGAAAAGGGCAGCGAAAGGGTCGCCAAAGTGATTGAAAAATACCGTCCCGGCAGGGGAAGGGAGGAAGACAAAGGGATGCATTTCCATAAGGGGCAGGCTGAACGTTTCCGCACCACTCTTTCCGCTAAGCAATTAGCCGCCTGCGCTGAAGCTTTTGGAGATCATTTAGAGAGGATGGGGTTTAAGATTTGAACAGAAGGTTGATTAATAAATAAAATAAAAGAACCGCTGATAAATCCAGCGGTTCTTTGCTTGCATAATTGATAGAAAACGCTTAGCTACCAAACTGTTTCTTGAACCACCGCATGAAGAGAACGGTCAGAACATACGGTCCAAGAAATGTGACGACCGCGCCTGCAATTGTGGTGATATAGTCACCAACGGAAAAATCGCCAAATGTCAGCCAAGTACTAAGTGCTCCAGCAACAGAAACCAACACCAGGTAGCGGAGACCGATCATTGCAGCATCATCATGGTCGGCATACCAAATACCTGCTAGGACAGCAGCAAGCATCAGGATCCACGTTACCCAATTAGCAGTATCGCCATCTAAGCTAATTTCAAACACGGCAATGACAATTGTTGCAAGCCCGCCCAACAAATAAAGCCATCTTCCAAGATTCTTTGTATCCATTTTTTCTCCTTCGTGTTAAATATAGTTGACAAAGATTACATACAATAAAACCCAATATAATGATCAAAGATACGGTAAAATCTGAACATATTTTCTGATTTCTAATGGGATTTTTCCCTAAATGATTCATACATTATCCCTTTTTGAAATGAATTACTAGTGCACACCAAATCAAACCGAGCAAATCCATTAAATCCTTCAACAAAAATCCGAATGACTGATAAAATCAAACAAACATTACCAGGAGAACCTATGCCAGATATAATCTCAAAATTGTTACCAAAAATAAAATCCCATCGTTTGTCAGATATTGACCTGGGAGATGAATTCATCTACCCAAATTATGATGGCTTATCAATTTTAAATATCCCGTCAAGTATCTGCCAATTATTAAACATTCCCCCGGTTGGCGCGCCGCCTTTGGCCTCTGATATTCTTTCTCCGCTTGGTGATGGGATTCGTAAAGTTATTCTGATCTTGATGGATGCGCTGTCGTTACATCGACTCCAAGAGTGGATGTCAGATGAAAAAGATATGATCTGGAATCACCTTTTGGAGGATGGTTTGCTGGCTCCGTTGACCTCGATTTCCCCGAGCACGACCAGCGCGGCTTTAACCTCCCTTTGGACTGGACACTCACCAGCCCAGCACGGCATCGCGGGGTATGAACAATGGCTGAAAGAATATGGGATCGTGGCTAATATGATCGAACATAAACCGATCACATACCGGGGAGGAGTTGGGAGCTTGAGCCAGGCTGGATTTTCCCCGGATACTTTCTTGCCTGTTCCCACGATCAACGATCACCTCCGGAAACATAGTGTGGCACAGTATGCCTTCCAACACTACTCCATTATCCGGTCAGGTCTATCCCAAATGTTCTTGGAGAAAAACAACCGCCGTTCTTTCAGCACCCCCGCCGATCTATGGGTCAGCATTCGGAACCTGTTCGAACAAACTCCGGATGAGCGCAAGTATGTGTGGGCATATTGGAGCCCAGTGGATGGGTTATCCCACACCTATGGGCCAGACGATGAACGCCCCAAAGCGGAATTTAATATTTTCAGTACTGCATTCGAACGATTTTTCCTCAAAGAACTCAGTGCCGCAGGACGCAAAGAAACCCTCGTGATCTTAACAGCCGATCATGGGCAAATTGCGACCCCGAAACATGAGACTCACTATGACCTCCGCGACCACCCCGACTTCACCAATCTCTTGCATATCTTACCCACGGGTGAAAACCGGATGGCTTACCTTCATATCAAACCTGGTCAAACCGAAGCGGTGAAAGAATATATTGAAAAAACCTGGCCTGAACAATTTGTGTTGATCGAGTCTGCTTTTGCCCTGGAGAAAGGGTTGCTTGGCCCCGGAAAACCTTATGAAAGAATGTCGGACAGAATAGGAGACTTGATCGCTTTCGCCCGCGGGGATGCCTATTGGTGGTGGGCAGCCAAGGATAACCCTATGATCGGGAGACATGGGGGGTTATCCCCAGAGGAGATGCTGGTGCCCTTCTTTGCGGTGAGGTTGTAAATAGAGAAATTCATTCGTTAAAACCAAACACCCTCCAGCGGGTATGCAGTCGGTGGAGGGTGTTTGTGAAGGGGAGTGTGCTGCTTTACAGGGCGGGGATTACCTGCCCGTATAGCTGATCTCGGATATCAACCACCTGCCGCCGCAGGCGATCATCTTGTTCTAACAAGTCGGCCACTTTATCGCAGCCGTACATTACGGTTGTATGGTCTCGCCCACCCAGAGCTTTACCGATTTGGGGGAGAGAGATATGGGCTTCCTCGCGCAATAAGTACATCGCGATCTGGCGAGGTAAAGCGATCTGGCGAGTGCGATTCCGGGCCAGGATTTGCTCAACAGTTATCCCAAAGGCTTCAGCTACCTTCTGGATCACCTGATTGGGTTCAACTTCACGGTGCTGGGGAAGCATATCTGCCAGTGCGCCATCGACGATATCTGAAGTAAGCGGAATGCCGCGCAAGTCTGCGTAAGCCACGATCCGGTTTAACGCGCCTTCTAGTTCACGGATGTTAGACTGCATGCGTTGGGCGATAGCTTCTAGGATCTCACCAGGAACCTGGTAGCCATTACATTCAGCTTTTGCTTGTAAGATCGCTAAGCGAGTTTCAATATCAGGAGCTTGGATATCGGCGATCAATCCCCATTCAAACCGGGAACGGAGCCGTTCTTCTAATGTGATCATGGCTTTGGGTGATCGATCCGAGGAAAGTACGATCTGCTTGTTCTGCCCGTGGAGAGTATTGAAAGTGTGGAAGAACTCTTCTTGAGTAGATTCTTTTCCGGCGATGAACTGGATATCGTCGATCAGGAGTACATCGATGTAGCGGTATTTTTCTCGGAAAGCATGAGTTTGATGAGTGCGGATGGCGCTGATCAGGTCATTTGTGAATTCTTCTGATGACACATAGAGCACCCGCAGATCGGTATCGAGAGCCGCGTTGCCAATTGCATGGAGTAAATGAGTTTTTCCCAACCCTACACCGCCGTACAAGAACAACGGGTTGTACGCTTTCGCAGGGTTCTCAGCCACAGCCATAGACGCTGCCTGGGCAAGCCGGTTGCTGGCCCCGACGACAAAATTCTCAAATGTATAGCGAGGGTTGAGGGTTGAGTTGGTGATCGAGTATGTTCTTTCAACAGCTGTTTCGTCTTCTGGTTCAGAAGTCGGTGAAGGGGGTTCAGGCTGTTCACTTTCCTGCCAGACCACGAAACGGATTTTCACAGTGCGGTTCATGATGCCGGTCAGTAAACGGGTGACTGTGCTGGTCAGTCGACTTTCAAGCCAATCTCGGGCAAAGGCGTTCTGTACACCGATAAGAAATGCTCCATCTTCAAATGTGACGAACTCTGCATCTCGTACCCAGGTGTCGAACGTTGCTTTGGCCATCTCCATTTGAAGCTGACCCAGGACAGCCTGCCATGCTTGTTTGGCGTTCATTTGGTATGCTCCTCCTCCATCAATGAGGTTGATATGCTGGCAGATTCGCAGGCAATGCGATACCATGCTCCCCTGAATATGTTTTAGGGGAAAATTGAGAGATTTATTAAACTGCTTTGTTGCTGTGTTTCGTGCGAGGTTTCGCACTAATTTATTATGGTGTGGTTTGCATTCTATCAGATGGGAACATGGAATACAATACGGTTACCCTACGCCAACCTAAAAAAATAGCAATCTTTAAGGTTCACCTATGTTAAAGAATGACAGGCGCGTGAATGATTATTATGCTCGATCCCCCACTACCATAATTTGGTCATGTCCAAGAGATACCCCCATATATGGGTGTCCTTCCATATAAAACAAGGATTTTTTCCATATATGGCGGAAAAATGTTAAAATATTTTAAGATAAGGTATTTTGTATTAACGAACCGTTAATATTACAAAAATGGAATCTCCTGCCGACTGATTCAGAAATTTATCCTCGATTCCAGATTCTTCATTGACAAGTTTTTCGCGGAATTGTCATCCAAGCCATTCAACATGGTGATTCTATCATCCAAAAGTTGTTTGTAATTTACTTGATCTCAACAAAACCCCGGACGCTGATAAAATAATGTGCGTTGTTTGCTGTTAGGATAACTGTCACAAAGTCGGTAGGTTTTGAGATACAAAAAAGGAAGGCTTCTTGTAAGATGTACGTGGTGAAACTATATCTTCAAGAGGCTTTCAACATGATTGTATTACTACTTCCATCAGTTAAACGAATTAAGATTGAGCGAACTACAAAATGTAAATATTGCACAGGTGAGACTTTCCAGCGGCGGGGACAGGAACGTACAGCCGTGGATAAACTCCGCCATTTACTCCTCCGTTTGAGTGAAAGCGGGGAGAGATACACAACCTTTTTCCATGAATCAGGCGTCCCCTGGACGAACAATCGCACAGAACAGTCGATTGGTAGGATGGAAATAGGAGCTAAGTCAATTAGAGGTTATAAAACACGATCTGGGATGTTCAATGGCTTACTGATATCCAGCACAAAATTGACTTAATTCAAGCACCTGGGGGGGGAAGATGCGTCTTTCTGTCAATTCCTAAAACCCACCTACCAATTTGGGACAGCGTCAAAAAACATTAATTTGACATCTTATCCATAATTCTGTATACTAGCTTCAGAACTTTTGGCACAGAGAAGGATTTCGAAGTATCAAGCTTCAATAAATAAGACTAAAATCACCAAATAACTTACTTCTGTGTTGAATCCTATCAACCACTATAAGAGGAGCGAATCATGAATTTCGGCGGTTACCGGAACAAAGTTGCCTGGGTGGATTTGACTACTGGAAAGACAGAATTTAAACCTATTGACAAAGAAGATGCCCGAAAATATATTGGCAGTCGAGGCTTGGGGGCCAAGTATGTTTTTGACAACGGCCCAGAAGTAGATCCCCTTAGCCCAGAAAACATTTTAGCTTTGATGACTGGTCCGCTCACTGGTACAGACGTCAATCTCAGCGGCCGTATTGCGGCTTGCACAAAATCACCTCTGACTGGAACAATTGTAGACTCACACCACGGAGGTTGGTCTGGGGCGCGGCTCAAATGGGCCGGGTTGGATGGGATTGTATTCAAAGGCAAAAGCGATAAGCCTATGTATGCTTATGTTGAAGGCGGCGAACTCACGTTGCATGATGCCTCTGATCTTTGGGGGAAAGGTGTCAAAGACACGGTCAAAGCCTTGCAGAAGAAACACGGCGAAAAAGACGTGTCGGTGATGACAATCGGGATAGGTGGTGAAAAATTGGTCACCTTTGCCTGCATAATGAATGAGGATGACCGGTCTTCTGGGCGGGGCGGTACGGGTGCGGTTATGGGATCAAAGAACCTGAAAGCCATTGTGGTTAAAGGCGTTCATGCTGATCGCCCCATGCCCTTTGATAAGGAAGCCTTCAAAAAGGCGCATGCCGAAGGCTTGGCGCAGTTGACAGACGAGGCCGTGGTAACTTCGCCCAAAAAGGGCGGCCTGTCGGTTTATGGCACCAATGTGGTGATGAACTTAACAAGCGCGATTGGCGCTTTGCCCACCCGTAATGCTAAATCCACGTTTTTTGACACCCATGAGAAAATCAGCGGTGAAACTATAAAGGACACTATCCTGAGTGCAAACCGCACCTGCCACGCCTGCCCGGTGGCCTGCAAAATAGAAGTAGAGATCAAAGAAGGGCCGCATGCTGGCCTGAAAATGGAAAGTGTTGAGTACGAATCAGCCTGGGCGTTTGGCGCTATGTGTGATTTAGACGATACAGGAGCAATCGCAGCGTTAATTGACCGCTGCAACGATTATGGTTTAGACACCATCGAGGCTGGAAATGCGCTCTCAGTGGCAATGGAAGCCACCGAACGCAAACTGCTTAATGGCGGTGGTCTGGCCTGGGGCGATGCTGACGCTATGCTCAAACTGTTGGGTCAGATCGCGAACCGTGAAGAAGGCGTCGGCGAGGACCTCGCCAAATCCCCCACAAGGGCAGCGAAGAAGTGGGGCGCGCCGGAGATATCAATGCACGCCAAGGGTATGTCTATTCCAGCTTATGACCCACGTGGAATCAAGGGGATGGGACTTGCCTACGCAACCTCCAATCGAGGCGCTTGCCACTTGCGTGCCTATACCCCTGCCGCTGAAGTAATTGGCAATGTGCTTGGCCCAGCCGATGTGACCGATCCGCTTGAGTGGAAGGGTAAGGGTGCCCTAACCGTTTTATTCCAACACGTGCATGCTGTGACTGACTGCCTGAACATCTGCAAGTTCGCTACCTTTGCCGAAAGCATGGACGCCTTTGCAGACCAATATGCTGCCATTACAGGTAACCCAATGGATGCCGGTGGATTGCTTGAGGTTGGTGAACGCGTTTTCAACCTGGAACGCCATTACAACAACCTGGCCGGTTTTGGCGAGGGTTCAGATACCTTGCCGGATCGCTTCTTGAAAGAACCGTCTGACGGGCCTGGATCCAAAGGTCATGTGGTTGAGCTGGACGAAATGCTAGAGGAATATTATGCCGAACGCGGCTGGGAAAACGGCGTGGTGCCAGAAAGCAAGCTCAAGGAACTGGGGATCATCTAGCTCAACAGTGATGAAACTCTGTCTAATAGAACGAGACGGCGGGCCTACTGGCCCGCCGTTTGTATTGTGAATGTAAACGCCTCAGGTAAGTTATTAAAATGGCCGCCACATACGAGAAGATCAGTACTACCATGGTCCCATTTGAAATACTGGCCTCTAGTGGGAGGTGTACTGTCCCCCCCACGTGTATACCAATACCACGGTTGCTCCATCATGGATGGGTGCGTCTGGCCCACCCAATAGATATGAATAGCGCCCGTCGATCACCACACGTACATTAGACCGGCGTTCGCCATCTTTGAAGATCAGATCCTCAACCTCGTATTGCTCCACCAGGGCAGGAATAAATTGACGCAGAGTATTCCCCTTGAAGGTGAATTCTGTCAGGGCTTTTCCCACCCGCTCGCGGAAGTGGCTGGTAAGTTTAAGCGTTACGCGGGTCAGGTCGTCTTTGGCAGAGCCGCCCCCAACGGGGGGAAACACGTCCATTTTGTCATCATCGGTGAGGGGCGTGTCCACTCCCTCAAGATGCCGGATGTCGCGACCGTTGTGAATCACAGCTACATGTCCAGCTAAAGAGCCATCAGCGAGCCAGATCGATTCGTCCAATCCAGGATGCTGTCGCACCAATGAACGGAGAGCATCGCCAACCGTTTTTTCAGTCTTGACTGGGATATCCACGATCTTCGTCCCTACAATTTGCCTGAGAGTTGCATACAGTCTTACTTGCATGAGTATCTCCTTTGCTAAACTCACTCTATTCTATCAATATATTACAATCACGGGCACTGAATCACTCCCTGCGCCCATAAACACCCGCCACAAGAAGGAAAAGTATTCCCCATACAATCCTCCTCATTCGTTTCAGAAAGTTCACAACCGCCGCAAAACGTACAAGGTGCATAAACAAAATTATGCAGACGCTCGCGGTAAGCGAGATACTCTGGGTCGAGCCACAAGGATTCAAGTGACCGCTCGGCTACATTCCCGATCACATGCAGTTTGGATTGCCGCTGCTTGCCATGCAAGTAACTGGTATGGGTGTGCATCAAAGGCCAACAAGGACTGATATCCCCTGTCCAAGCGATACTCATCGTCCCCGATTCGACAAAATCACAAGTATCGTTCGAGCCGCCCCAATTATTCCCTGCGAAGGTCACATTACACTGACTGTTAAATGCCTTAAATAGCGCTTCGCTAGTATATTCGTTAATATCCATTTTCGGCAGATTCAAACGCGGCACATTTGGCCCCTCTAAATAGGCAATATCACGGATCACGCTTTCATATAAGCGATCATCCTGCATCTCTGCTGTGGCAGGCTGCAAATTGCTGACTGAGAAATGCTTCGCCCGAAAAGATTTTCCGATCTTGATGACCTGGGGCAAATCTTGGATGTTACGTTTCATGGCAACAAATGCAACCCCAATCTCGGGCGTGGGAAAATGGCTCGCTTTCCTCATTCTAGCAAAGCGTTTCATATTTGCAATGATCTGGGGCAGTTCTGCGCCAATCCGCACATCGGTGTAAGTTTCAGGTGAGGCGCCATCCAGCGACACCCACAGTAAGTCCAGCCCGGCATCGATCAACTGCTGCGATTTTTTCTCTGTCAGGGTTGTGCCATTCGTAATCAATTCAACCCGGACCCCCAATGCCTTGATCCTCGTAATCCATTCAATCGCCTTTGGATGAAAAAGCGGCTCGCCAATCCCGCCAAAATATACGTTCGGGATCGGGTCAAGTTCCTTTAATCCCTCAAAGATTCGCTCAAATGTCTCCTCGCTCATCCGCCCGATTGGTTGTTCCCAATGATTACGAAAACAAGTAATACAATCTAGATTGCAGGCAACGGTTGGCTCGATATACACTTTGGTCAATTGGGTAATCGGCCGGTGCACACGCAGAAAATTACCACCTTCGTCCAGGCGGACTTTCGCGCCTGGTTTCAGGGCATAGCTTGCAATCACTTCTGGCGGCAGAACCAATCTGCCTTGTTCATCCATCTCAGCCCATGCAGTTGTAGATTTCGTTGATACCATGGCTTTTATTCATCCTTATTAATAATTGATTGTAACCTTCTATGGTTATATTATTTCTTTGAGCATAGCATAAATTCAGGTCTGCAATAGGTATTTATTTACTCACCAATAATAATATATTTTTGTGAAAAATTTATTCTAGGTGGAGGAAATATTGGTAAGGATATAAATTATAGTAAATATCCAATTACTCTAACACAGTACCCCAAACTTTTGCAAGGCTAGAAGTGATGCTAACCGTACATCTCATCTCGTGGGATTTGAGAGGACTTCTAGATTAAAATAATTTTTGATCAAAATGAAGAATTAATTTACTGATTCGAAGTCAGTCGCAGAAGGCTGTTACATCACTGTTGCTGGACGGTCCCATTTAGGTGCGCCACTGACCAACACCCAGAGATAATACAATAGAGCCAAATTCGTTTCAACAGGAAGCTCTTGGACTAAAATGCTCAAAAAAGTTGTGGTATTATTTGTCAAAGTTTTGGCCTGGATGCGGATTTGTGTTTAATACAAGATTATCATGTCTTGCACTCATAATCTTCAATTTTACCTATACCAATTCGCTATAACTAAAGAGGAGAATATATTATGGCACAAAAAACCCCAAGTGTTGAACGCTGGCTAAAGTATGCTGCCGATGAACCGGATAAGTTTTGGGCGGAGGCAGCTGAAGAGTTGCCCTGGTTTCGTAAATGGGATGAGGTATTTGATTGGCAGCCCCCTACCTTCAGCTGGTTCAAAGGGGGGCAAACTAACCTGGCTTATAATTGTATTGACCATCATGTGGCAAACGGCAGAGGTGACCATACTGCCTTGATCTATGCCAATGAACGCGGCGAGCGTCAGATGTTCACCTATTCGGAAATGAAAACCCGGGTTGAACAGATTTCGGCTGCGTTGCGTGG
>SDBV01007507.1_pt1 | contig 14894 bp, 23 predicted proteins | sample 2277081 | NCBI WGS metagenome assembly SDBV01 (sample SAMN10402039, study PRJNA504765) | marine sediment metagenome | isolation source: marine sediment core GS10_PC15, 223 cmbsf | place: Arctic Ocean: Southern Knipovich Ridge | collected 2010
ACGCCTTCTTTTGCTTATAGATACTTCTTCACCAAAAGGGGCTTTAAACTGGCCAAGTGTAATAGTAAAATACTGATTAAATGAAAACCATATAAATGCTGTATCCAATACTTCTTATATATCATTATTAAATAATTCCTCAATGTCAAAGGACACCTCGAATCCTTTTATATCATTATCATTTCCCTCAAATTGCAAATCGATTGAAGGAACGGGGAAAGCCCAATATGAATCATTAAAAGAAAAATAAGGTTCTAAAATAATATCAGTGGTTAAATTAAGAGTTCTGCCCTTTTTATCTGCAAGTTCTATTGCTGATAAACCGGAAGCTACAAAAACTAAAAACAGCAAAATCAACAGGCACTTTTTCATGAATTAGATCCCCCTTTCGTAGGTGTTGTAAAAAGCCCCCAAGTACTTCCTCCATTCGTTGTTCGCCCATATGAACCAGTACCTGTATTTGGTACAGCGGAAATACTGTCAAGTACAGTAATTCCATCAGAAGAGGTAAGATAAATTCCCTCAGAACCAGCGCTTAATTTAAAGCTAGTATGGATTCCCTCGTTATCTCCGTCACAAACAACAACAAGATATGATTTACCGGCAATGAACGTACCCCTGGGAAAATCCCATTTAGTATACTCCTGGTCATCATCACTTAAATAAAAATCTGAAAGGTCTATTCCGTCACTATTACTATTGTATAATTCCACCCAATCATCTTCATTCGGATCGTCTGCAGAGACCTCATTAATAAAAATTACGCTACCAAGTTCTTCATCTGGCACAGAATCGCCCTCTAGAGAATCAGGGAAGAATATTGCGCATCCGGAAACTATAAAACTAATAAAAATAATAAAAATTGCTTTCATAACATTTAAATTCTCGTTTATTTGCACTTACAAAGCAAGATTAAAATGCTATTATAAATTATTTATAAGGTTGCAAACATGAACAAAACTATAAAACATAAAATCCCGTTTACACTATTATTAATCTGCGCATTAATTATTCTTATTTTCTCTTTATTTATAAGCGCTCCGAAAATTGCAGACATTAATTCTTTAGATAAATTTGAGCATATTGCTGCTTATATTGCATTAAGTTTGCTTTTTGTCCTGTCCTTTAAAAATAGAAACAAGGTTATTATTATCTCAATAATTATATGCACCATGTATGGTGGGTTAATGGAAGTTTTACAGGGAATAACAGGAAGAAATCCTGGATTTATAGACCTGCTTGCCGATCTTATAGGCAGTATTATTGGTTCTATGGCTGGTTATTTTGTAAAGCCTGTTTTATTGAAGATTAAATAAATATTTTTCTATATTTTAAAGCCTTTATTACCTTTTTTGTTATTAATAATTATGAGGGTGTGTACTGTTAATTAGAAAATATAGAAAAAAAGATAAAAATAAAATAGTTAAATTTTTGGAAGATATCTTCCCTGAAAATTCACTTTATCATGAAAAGAAATTATTTATTCCTAAAAAAACCGGATTTAAACTAATCTATATTGCAATTGATAATGATAAAATTATTGGTACTGTTATTGGCACTGTTATGGAAGGATTTTTTGGTCAGAGAGGATGGATAGATTTAACAGCAGTACATCGCTCATATCGCAATAAAGATATCGGGAAAATATTAGTAAAAAGGATGGAAGATAATTTAAAGAAGCATGGCTGCACTAAGATTAATTTACAAATTGATAAATTAAATACAAGCGCAATTGAATTTTATAAAAAAACTGGCTATAAGATTAAGAGATTGATTTCTATGTGCAAAATAATTGATTGATACAATTATAATAATTCTGAATTTGACACAGATTTACACAGATTTTAAAAGATGAAAAAAGAATATAAATATAAAGAAATTACAGAAAAAATTATTGGAGCTGCTTACACTGTTCATAATGAATTAAGGTATGGATTTTTAGAAAAAGTGTATAAAAATGCTTTAATTATTGAAATTAAAAACTCAGGTTTGATAGTAGAATCGGAAGTACCATTAAAAGTATATTGTCATAATCAAATTGTTGGTGAGTATAATGCGGATATCATTGTAGAAAAGAATATTATAATAGAAGCTAAAACAGTAAAAGAGATAATACCTGTTCATGAAGTACAATTATTAAATTATTTAAAAGCAACTGGACTTGAAATCGGATTGCTTATCAATTTTGGATATGCAGTTGAAATAAAAAGAAAAATAATCAACAAATCCGAATAAATCCCTCAATGTGTAAATCTGTAACTTTGTTTTTATATATAGGAAGTAAAAGCTGCAAAACACATTAAAAAATATTCATTATAAGATATTTATATACTTAATTTTCTCAGATATTTCATTAATTTATTAGAATTATAAAATCAGTGTAAATCTTTTTATGTTGTAATATTATTCTTAATAAGAAAATGCAAGTACTAAAAGCATTATTTAAAATCTGCGGAAATCCGTGTCAAAAACTGTTAGCTGTATCAGTTACAATTTGCAGTTGTGGGACAGCTTCAATCTGCGTCCTAATAACAAAAAAAACTGCTATTAAAAACACACACATTTCTATTGCACGATTATATCATTTATGATATTTTATTACAATCTGTTACTATGAATTTTAAAAAATTAGTTGAGTTAACATCAAATATACCCTGTTTTACGAATAGGTTTCTTAATGCTGGTGAGAATCCGGAACAGATTAACCTTCAATTAAGTCGTTGGGCAAGGGATGGAAGAATAGTCCGGGTACATAAAGGATTATACACACTTTCGGAACCGTATCGAAAAATCAAACCGGAACCATTTATTATCGCAAATAACCTGCATAAGGCATCATATATAAGTCTTCAATCTGCTTTAGGTTGGTATGGCATTATTCCGGAATATGTTCCTGTAACTTTAAGTGTTACGCGGGGAAGGCCGCAGAAACTAAATACTCCCCTGGGCAAATTTGAATTCAGGCACATAAATAAAAAACTATTTTGGGGCTATCGTCAAATCAATATTAGTCCTGGACAGGAATCCTTTATAGCATTGCCGGAGAAAGCGCTAATCGATTTATTTTATTTAACACCAGGCTCAGATTCAAAGTTTTATCTAAAGGAACTGCGATTACAGAATAAAGAAATTATTAATAAAGAAAGATTTGAAACCTTTGCAGCTAAAGCAGGTATAGAAAAGATTAATAGGATAAAAGAAATATTGTTTAAAATCATTGAGTGAACTACATAAACTGAATAAATTTAATAAGGGGTTTAGGTAAAAAATATTTTGAAGAACTACATAATGCAATTAATTGAAAAAACTACTAATAATGTTAAAGCACGTCTTTTAGTCAGAGAATACCTGCAGGCTAGGCTCCTCCACTCATTGCAGGATAGCGGAGTATTTAATAACTGGGCTTTTGTCGGAGGAACAGCATTACGGTTCCTCTATTTACTACCACGGTTTTCAGAAGATCTAGATTTTTCATTAAAAATGCCAGGACAAAATACCAATTTCATAAGAATTATGAAAAACATACAAAAGATGTTTAGCCGTGAGAATTATTCTGTATCTTTGAAAATAAACGCTGATAAAACCGTTCAGTCATGTTTTATCAAGTTTAATGAGTTATTATACGAACTGGATTTGTCATCATATCAAAATGAAAATATATCAATCAAAGTGGAAATTGATACTAATCCTCCGGGTGGTGCAATGTTCTCTACAACCGTTATTAGACACCATGCATTGCTAAACATTCTACACTATGACAAATCTTCTCTATTTGCAGGTAAATTATATGCATTGTTTACAAGGAAATATGCAAAAGGACGTGATGTCTACGATCTCGCATGGTATCTTTCAAACAGAAACTGGCCGGAACCGAATATAAGTTTTTTGAATAATGCATTAAAACAAACAGGTTGGAGAGGCCCGGCAATTACACTGGATTCATGGAAAACCGAGATTGCTTCTGTCATTAGCAAATATGATTGGGAAAAGATAATGAATGATGTTTCCCCATTTCTTGAAGATAAAGGAGAAATCCAGTTGATTAATAAAGAAGTAATTTTAAATCTGCTTAAAAGCAAAGGCTAAAATCAGGCTTTTCACCAACAATATTTGAAAATTTTAACATTGTGTATTAAAATTGATAGCATGAAGATTAACAATATGAAAATCAGATACAAACTTTCCCTTGTTTTAATAATTTTCTTTTTACTCACTTTCTCACTTTTTGCAGATGATTTTCGGGTGTATACAGAAGAAAATGCAGCAGGAGAAATATTATTTTATGCAGAAAATAGTAATATAATACCGTATTATACAAACATTAGTTTTCCTACAATGGAAAACTTAAACTGTTCAGAAGCCCTTCCATTTGGAATAGCAGTACCTCCGGAAACCTCAAAAATCTATCTTTTTAAACTTAGTATTAATAATAGGAACCGCGGGTACTCATACAAATATGAATATATATTTGTAAAAGGAGATCCGGAAAATACTGTACATGATGATGATTTTTTATATCTGCTCCCCTATTCACATAGTGCCAAATACCGGGTAGATCAGGGATATAATGGGACATTTACACATTTTGGTGATTCGGCATTTTCTTTGGATTTTAATCTGGATGAGGGTACACCCATAATGGCTGCAAGAGACGGCCTGGTTGTTGAAGTGAAAGAAGATTCTAATATTGGCGGGCCGAAAAAAAGATATGACGATGACGGCAATTATGTATTAATTTATCATGATGACGGAACATTTGGTAATTATGTTCACCTTCAGCAGAATGGAGCACTTGTAGAAGTCGGAGATCATATAAAAGTTGGACAGCAGATAGCATTGAGCGGAGATACCGGATATTCTTCCGGGCCTCACCTGCATTTTAGCGTAAGTATTCCGACAATAGAAGGCAAACTACTTACAATTCCAACTAAATTTTTAAATTATGATTTTACTGCAATATCCATAGAAGTAGGACAGTATTACTATTCTACACATCCCGGCAAACCGGAGTTTGAAGCTATATTCGGAGATAAAATCACAAATGACGATTATAATGATTATTTAATAAGCATTTCACAAAATAATGATATAGAAATAAGAGTAGAACAGATAGATAATACAATACTATTTTTTGCAAGAAATGGTTTTGACGAACCTTATGAATTAAAGATGGACTTTACTTTGTCAAATTTAAATTCCAGTAACGAAATACCTATTACTACAAATTTAGAACCTCTTTCCGAAAATTACATCTGTTATCTACGTACAGATGACCCTGGTGCCAAATGGAGTTATTCATATAACATTTCCTATGTTGCAATAGAAGAACTTAGAGAAGAAGCTAATATATCAAATGAATACTACGGAAACTATTTAGAACGAATTCCTCAGACAGATACATTTGAATTAAGAAATGAAAATATAGGTGATAAAGTAGTTTTTTTCTTTAATAACGGTTTCGATACAGAATATGAAATTAAAATTACTTTTTCCACAACGAACTTTCAAATCAGCAAGGAACAACCAATTATTTTTATAGTGCCCCCATTAACAGAAGTTTATATTTGCTATTTTGATAAAATAGATACGTCCAAAACCTGGAATGTCTCAAGTGAGTATTATTATACGGAAATAGAATAAATATTAAATTTAATCACAAGCTTCGCCACAACTATCTCTTGCATCATTACATGCAGCAAGTGCGTCTTCATTATCCCCTGCCCTGTCTCTACAATCACTGTATTGTTTTGAACAATCCAGCTGACAGTCAATACCGTCTTTAGTTTCCTCAACAACTCTCTTAAATTCTGCACAGGTAAGTAAAACCAAAGTCATAAATATAAATACTATTATCATTTTCATATTAATTTATCTCCAGATATAATTGTTCAAACCTTATGCATTCCTACGTATGTACTTACTATAAAGTATTAGGTCAAGAAATACCATAATCAGATTAAAAATATATAAAAAGATTACCCAATCATACGAATACAAAATTTTATGGATTATTCCACTTAAATATCCTATTATGACAATCAGCATAAAAAGAGGGCTTTTGCCTTTTACTACTTTTGTGCTAAGTGATTTTATAATTGATACAGGCCACCCGATTCCAAAACAGATCAGCATCAAAGCTTCGAAAAAACTCCGGCAAAACAATATGAATTCCTGTCATCAAAAATCCATTAATTAAAACTGCAGTTCCGGCAAGAGAGAGAATAATTATCAAATTTTTTTTTGAAAGGTCTGTTACTTTAAGTTCATTCTTTTTATCTTTATTATTTTTAACAGGATGCGTCCACATCCACCAACCATAAACACTCATTATAAGAAAATAAATCTGCAGATACATATCTGAATAAAACTGCGACTGGTAAAATAGAAAAAAGAAAAATACTATATTAATTATACCAACAGGCCAGCATAAAACTTTTTCCTTTGCATTAAATATACACAGGCTATCCCAAAAATCGTCCCAATAAGTTCCAGATAACTTAAATTATAATTGAATATCGTTATTGCAGTAAAATTGATATCAAAAATATTCATTTAAGCAGTCTTTTGTTTTCAGTCCTCAGGGATCCAGGTTTTTTGTTTTGACCATTTATCAATTTTCATTTCGCCTAGAATATACCAGATATTCCTTAAATGTGAGTTAGCATGATTTATTACACGAAGACAGGAAGTTTTAAGTGGTTCTTTAGCTGTAAAATTATTTAATAAATCATTTTCCTCGAGATTATTTACACATTCTATAACCTTTCCGAAAATAATAGTTATCCTTTTAGTTAGTTCTATTAAATCAGGATATAGATAATCTTCTTTAGGCTTTTCCGGCGGCCAGGCCTCAAAAATTTCATCATGTTTTAGGACAAATTCTCCTGTTATATTACTTATAAGCCATTTATCCACATTCCTTAAACAATGAAGAACAACCCAGGCAATAGGCCAATGTTTAGACGGGGAAAAAGATATTAAGTCATTGCTAGAAAGACCAGTAATAGAATCTATAAGTTCCCTTTTAATTTCTTTTAATTGATATAAAATATAATTTTTCATAATGTACACAGTATAATATTTAAACATTATTGTTACAACTCAGAAATAAACTGTAATATTTTTTTTTCTTTAAGGGAGTTATCTCTAATTAATTTAATTTCCATATTTTTATCGAAAAGCTGTTTAATTCTCGACATGGGATCTCCACAGGAACATGCAGAATACTCTATAACACCTGTATCTCCTGTGCAGTATCTAAGTAATGGTATATATGGATTTCTGCCTCCTGTGACAACAATCTCACCAGGTTCACAATCATGTACAGCAGTTGTTTCCACATATATATCTGTTGGTAAGATATGGAACTCATCCGGATTATGAGGGCAGCTGTATGCAATTGGCCCTGTTTCATTAAGTGAATATAAGTTTATAACAGGACAGTTAAAATATTTATAAATACTATTCCGTAAATCCTTTCCCAGTGTCACAGCAGTTGACAATACTGCTTTTGGCCTGTATGAAATATTATTCTGCATATACATATAAATAGAATACGGATCTCCGGATATAAAAACCGGTTCCATTTCTCTGATGAATTCATCAGCACTGTTATTTTCTTTCCATTCTGTTTCTGAAAGATTTATTTTTGCAAACCCCGCGCCATTTAAATAAGAGTGAACAGTATTATAGGTGATTGTAGACTTCTGAGCACAGACCTGAATTGCAGCTACTTTTTTATAGTCATAAATCTCCTGTACTCCATGTCTGTTTAATATAAACTGAAGCATAGCATCATAACATCCGATTGCTTTAGGATGATTAGGACAGAGGATAGGCTGGCCTGTAGTTCCGGAAGTAGGATTTACAATAAGCCTCGATAAATCCTCATCATAAGGAACTATTTTAACAAGGTTTTTCTGCAAATCTTCCCGCTTCTTCATCTGTAATAAACCTTCCCCCGGTATTAAAAAGCAGGTCGGATACTACTGCCCTGGTATTGATTAAATCAGTATCGATCAAAACAGTATCGATTAAATCAGTATGAATCAAATTTGTATTTTTATTTTTTTTATGGCCAACAACTTTCATTTCCGGTTCTTCTAAAAATATATTTTTAATTTCAGAAAGTCTGTGCATTAAATTAGTAACAGAAGGGCCGGATTTATTCATAAGCTTACCTCAACATCCGTATAATGCTTCTTAGAAAATGCCTTAGAAAAATCAATTAAATCCTCCCAGTCACTAATAGTATAAATATCCCAACCTTGCTTAGCTGCATCTACTAATAATGGATCGCTTTTCCATTTCCGCCATAGCTGTAGAACAAAAGTGCCGCCGCCCTGTGCTTTCTCCAATGCCTTACCTGCAATATCATATCCTGAATTATTCTGTTCATCTTTATTATATATAGTAGTTACACCACTGTCCGAAATCACCAGTATATGAACTTTTCTATCAGAGGATTTCCTAGCCTTATACGTGTCACGCAGCATATGAATTGGAAATGCAGTACCATCCCCAAAGTAACCTGTTAAAATCCCGAGTATTGATTTTTCCTCACCAATAAATCCATCTGTAGTTGTAAATTGATTTGTTCCGCTCCATAGCGTTGCCTGTACTCTGGAGCCGCTTCTTAATGCAGATATAGCGATTATTGCACCTGCAAGTGTCAAATACGAAACTTTTACAGTAGGATTGGGCATGGAGCCGGAACAATCCACATAAAGGTCCAGGTCTACAGGTTCTTTATCCAGGTTTGAACCTTCTGTAGTACCGTAAATCTGTTCCACTGTTGTATAACCCGGAACAATATACGGGCTTTTTATAATAGATTCTATCCAATTTATTTTTTCTATCGGTGAACCGATGTCCCATACGTTAAACCCTTCTGCGAGCGGTTCTTTTGATGTTTCTTTTATTTGCACAGGAAAAGGTATCAAATTTTTTATTGCTCTTTCCTTATAATACTTTATAGCAATTTCTTTATCATCCAGATTAAGCCCTATACTTTTAAGGATTTGCCCATATTCAAATGGCTCTCTGTAATTACCTCTTGATTGTATATTATCCGTTTCTTCAGATGGCCTTCCTGTATTTTTTTCCTTTTCTTCTAATGCCGGATGTATTGCTCCATCAATTTCATCCTGCTCAATCTCTGTTAAACCTGCAGGGAATGCATCTCCCATTCCGGCATCGCCTGTATCGAGCCATGAATTAAGTATACTATCAGTAAAAGCATCCTTTCTTTTTAAAAGATACGTATAGCATAAAGCTGCAAACCTTCCGGAACCTTTTAGCAAATCCACTGCATAATGCCTTATAAGCCTGTTTCCAAGTACAGCATCTGCTTCCATTCGTGCTAATTTTTTCTTTGAAATATCAGAATTAAATATTTTTCCTAATATTTCCGGTTTAAGTTTTTTACAAATACTGATTGCATGTTTTCTGTACCTTGTTATTCCTGCTCTCCATGCAAGTACAAACCCAATTTCAAATAAAGTTTCAGAATTTATATCTTTAAATTTAAGCAGACTGTCTACCCAACTGCCGACTTTTTCACCTATTTGTCCGAATATTTTTAATACTGCATTGGCCATAGCAGAAATAAAAAACACAGGATTTTCTACCACAAGATTTTTAAATGAAATTATTACTTTTTTTAAAGAGTCTTCTAAATATGGATACTTCCCCGGATTTCCCAGATAAGCTTTAGAAAATAATTTTAGCAAGTTTTCATAAACAGCAAGTATAGATATTTCAAGTTTTTCCTTATCAATATTTTTATACTCTGAAATCGGCTCAGAAATTTCTATAAAATATTTTATAAACTCTTCTACTTTAAAGTCTACATTCCGAAACTTCTCTAAAGCGATTATTGCATTAAGTTTTTTTCTGTTTTCTTTTAATATTTTGACTAATTTTTTCGACTTTACCATACTAAATCTTTACCGCTTTATTTTGTTCTGAGCCATTTAAGATAATTTGTATATCTCTGATGCAAGTATTTTAAAGTCAGAATATCATCATACATGGGACCATACAATTTTCGGCCCTGTGAATATTCCTTTAGGAGCCTTTCTATTTTAGTAAGCTGTTGCTTAGTCTGCTCCTCTGTAACACTTTCCAGACCTTTTTCGAATTCTTTTTTTAATTCTCCTACAGGATCATTTTTATCAAGACCAAGTTTATCATACTCTGCACATGACAAATCAAAAAGACGTCTAATCCAGTTTATTTTTATCTGTCCGGAATATTGTATTTCCAGGTTGTTCAAAAAATAAAGCATCTTTATTTTGGACAAGTTTATCATGCAGTACAAAAGGTATAATCTGCTTTACATCTTCAAAACTTGCAACTGTTTCTCCTCTAAAATATGTTAATGCTTTAATAAAAACCAGACTGGTCATAAATGTTCTTACAGAGAACCCATTCTTTGTCTGATACCCCATATCCTTAATCTTGTCTTTTCCAGTTTCAGAACCTGCAACCATAGCAAAATCCTGGCCGGAAAGTTTTAAATTGTCCTTTGTCTTGTATTCGAACTGATATCCACCGGATTCACATAATTCAAATTGTGATGCAAAGAACTCTATCCGCCTCATTAAGGCTCCCGGTATTTCTACTTCTAATAATTCTTTATTCATCGTATCAATTTCTTTTTCGTTAAAAATAATTTCTTTAGGCACCATCTCTTCAGGCTTAATTCCTGCTTCTATTCTGCCCAGCAGGTCTTTTAAAAATCTTGTATTAAAATGAAGGGCATGCACAACAACATCAATCCTATCCTGCAAAGCCTCTATTACCTGATATGTTCCTCCGCCCGCATCATCATTTGCAGTTAAATACCATGCTGCTTCCGGACATTCATAAATCTGGTCCAGAAGTTCTGCATAATTGTCTCCCATTACTGTTAAAAGAGCAGACTGTGTTCTTGTAGGGATTCTATTCATCTATTATTTTTACACGCATAGGAAGCCACTTGCGCCATGCGATACGGATGCTTTCCATATCTTTTGCGTTAATTAAGTCGGATGGTATTGGATTTCCAAGCAGGTCGGATATAGTCATCTGGGGCTGCCCGTGCTGAATGGAACGTTTAATTTCTTTTAATGGATATCCTGCAAGTATTCCCATTAAAACAGCACTTGCAGTTTTTCCACGGCCTGGTCCTCCTACAAACAGGCAGCGTTTTCTGGCTATTAAATTTAAAATAGGAAGTAAAAAAAACTCGAATAGCTCTGCCCTGTTGGCAGAGTAAGTTTGCTTTTGGAATCACCGATAGTAAATTCCAGCGGGGGCGCATCATTATATTCTATATCATAAAAAGGAGTTATAATTGCAGAGTTTGTAATCCAGAAATAAGCTTTCCGTATTTTTTCATCCAGGTTTATTTTAGAAATATCTTTTTTATCAGAAACATGTACAGGCCCATCTTCATACAGATCTGCAATATCAAATTTCTTTTTCTTTCCACTTTTACCAGGCTTTATTGGAGACTCGGATACTTTGCTCATTTTCTTTTTGTAATCCAATTTTCGCCCTCCAATTTTCTTAAAATATACTTATAATCATATGTTTTATGCATCCGGGAGTCAATGAATTAATCACTAACTGTTATAATTGTATTTTTAAATGCATTATTATCTATTGCGTTTCCATGTGAAAGATAAATTATTCTTGATTCATATTCAGCTACTATATTTATACTCTTTATTAAAGTTATTTCATCTTCATAAAAACTTCCAAAATGAATATCCGGACTTTCTCCTCTAACCATATCTCCAACTAATGTTTCTCCTGTATCCAGGATTATTGTGATAGATCCTTTAGTATGACCTGGTGTGCTTATAACTTTACCGGAGATTCCATGCTGCCTTAAATCATAAGTATCTGCTATTAAAATATCCGGCTTAACTATTTCCTGCCCGGAATCTGTAAAAAACATTAAAACCCCGGTAAGAAAATTAAGAAAATTTCCTATTCCATCTTGAGCAACAGCCTCTTCTCCCTGCCCGTTTTTTAAATAAGCAGACAGGGATTCGTGGCATAGAATCTCTGCTCCTGTTATTTGTTTTACATAGGCAAGGTCGCCTGTATGATCCATATGCCCATGAGTTAAAATTATTAAATCTACATCTACAGGATCTATTCCTGTTACTATAAATACTTCATCCATGTTTTTCCCTTCATTTGGAAAGCCGGTATCCACAAGTATGTAGCCTGTATATGTTTTTATAAAATAAACATTTGAAAGTCCAACAGTAACCTGCTCGACCTTATTTAAACTATTTGTATTAGGAATATAAGTAATTTCTACATTAGAAAACATTATGCCCAAAGCTATTAAAGAAAAATGATACTCCAAAAAAAAGGGAATGGCTCACTTTTGATAATTCTATGTTTAAATCGATACAGTCTATTTTCGAAGCAGGTAAAATAGACGGTTCAATAGACAAAAGTATAGATTCTGCCAAAGGCTCTTATTCTTTTACATTTTTAATGACTGGTTTTTTTAATCAGTTTTCAGAAACAGGGGAAACATTTATAGAACATTTTAATCTTAATCAGGATGATTTTGTAAGTTATGTAATAGAGCTACTTGGCAGAGCTATTAAGAAATAATTATTTGCAAGTTCTCTAATAAAACAGTCTATTTTTTTATCTCAATAATATGTTTCTTTAACCAAACTACTAAATCATCCTGAGTTTTTTTTCCTGCAGCAATTTCCAGAATTATATCTTCCTGCTCATCTATATCAGTTTTGATTTCGTAGCCATTTAGCAATAAAAATATTTCCATAGCTGCATGACCAACTCTTTTGTTTCCATCAATAAAAGGATGATTCATAATATCTTTAAATTCTTCATTTGGAGTTGATATAAAATCTTCTATTTCAATTTTAACCAGGTCTTCAGGTGTTATTCCTAATGCTTTTGCTTTTTCTTTTAATTTTAAAAATTATTCATCAGTTAGTTTAATTGTCATATTAGTCATAATACACCTCTCTTTTAAATTCTATCTTTTATCAATATAAAAATCAATATTTATTGTTATCTATTAATTATTCCCATTTTACCATCATTCGTTTTTGTACAATATCATTATTTTTACTAAAACCATACTTTTCATAAAAGCTATGAGCTGTTTGAGTCGTTAAAATTCCACGCAGCCCTTTTAATTCATCTAAACCTTCAATATATTCCATTAGCTTTTTACCCAAACCTTTATTCTGAAGTTCCGGAATTATAAAAATATCTGCAAGATAAAAAACAGTTGCAAAATCTGTGACTATTCTCGTAAAACCGATTTGCTGCTTTTCTTCTGTATACATTCCGATACACATAGAGTTTTGAATTGATTTTTTTATTTTTTCGATAGACCTGTTCTTTGCCCAGTACGAATGTTTATGGAGGAAGTTTATTATAACTTCTATATTGAGTTTATTTTTATCTTTACTAAATTCTATTTTCATCCGGTATTCTTCCATAGAAAAGAAGAATACCGAAATAGGTTTTTTTTTGCAAGCAGTAAAAACTATAATTACTCTACAACGACAATACTGCGAGCTATACCAAGAAAAGCAGGATCCAATACAGAAAGATCTGTTCTTGTACCGTTTAACCAGTAACAAGGAACAGCAACATCATCACTGTTTACTGTATACCCGGTAATATAGATATCTGTTCCGCTTACAACTATAGATTCAGCAGATCCATTTTTATTAATATCTAAAACATCAAGGTCTGTCCTTACACCGTTTAACCAGTAAGAGGGCACAGCAACATTAGAACTGTTTGTTGTATGTCCTGCAACATAGATATCTGTTCCATTTACAAAAATTGAAAAAGCTAATCCATTTTTTGTATTATCACTTACATCATAAAGTGGCATTAGTACACTATTTTCCCAGTAACTGGGCACTGCAACACCGAAATTATTACTTGTAACACCTGCAATATAGACATCTGTTCCACTTACAAAAAGGCCCCAGACATCTCCATTTCGACTTGCATCTAATACCTGGAGTTTTGATAATTTATCTCTATACCAGTAAATGGGTACCCACACATCTGGAGTACCCATATTTGATTGTCCTACAACATGAACATATCCTGAACTATCTATATAAATATTACGGGCACTTCCACTTGCAGTACTAAGCCTGCTTAGGTCTGTTCTAACACCATTCACCCAGTAACAGGGTACCCAAATGATACCACCACTCTCATACGTATACCCTGCAACATATATAAGTGCTCCCGATATACTAATAGAATATGCAGTTCCACTTTCATCAGGATCAATTACATCAGTAAGGTCTGTTCTTGTACCATTTACCCAGTAACAAGGTACCGCATCTCCAGAACTATTTGTTGTACTCCCTGCAACAAAGACAAATAGTCCGTTTACATAAATAGATTCAGCCAGGCCAGGCCTTGTACTATCAAGTACAGATAGGTCTGTTCTTGTACCGTTAATCCAGTAACTTGGTACAGCAATACCAAAATTGTTAGTTGTATACCCTGCTATATAGACATCTGGTGTACCTGGTGTACCACCACCGCCATTATCAGGACATCCTACAAAACTGATAATTGTAACACTAAATATTAGTACAAACGTGAATAGTAAATGTAGTTTATTTTTCATATAAAATTCCTCCAAAAGATTGCAATTAAGATTTTTAATATTTTAATATTTTTTTTAATAAATGATTATACATTATTTATAATGTTTATAGCAAGCCCCAGTTTATAATCAATTGCTTTTTTAAAGGTTATTTTCGTTTAATTTATTGTGAACAAACAAAAAACGTAACAATATTTCTAAATATTTGCAACAGCAGCTCTATCTTTACAAAATACTTATCTATTTCTTCTTTAATACAAAT
>SDBV01007508.1_pt1 | contig 14893 bp, 12 predicted proteins | sample 2277081 | NCBI WGS metagenome assembly SDBV01 (sample SAMN10402039, study PRJNA504765) | marine sediment metagenome | isolation source: marine sediment core GS10_PC15, 223 cmbsf | place: Arctic Ocean: Southern Knipovich Ridge | collected 2010
GCGCAAGCATCTGCGAGGCGGCGCCCATGAACTCTTCCGGGATGTCCAGCGAGAGCCGCTCGACCGGCTCGTGCACCTTGCCGTCGATCTCCTTCGTAACGACCTGAGGCTTGCCGACAGTCAGCTCGAAGCCTTCGCGGCGCATCGTCTCCACGAGCACCGCCAGCTGCAGCTCGCCGCGGCCCTGCACTTCCCAGACGTCCGGCCGGTCGATCGACTTCACGCGGATCGCCACGTTGCCGATCACCTCCTGGTCGAGCCGGCTCTTGAGCAGACGCGCTGTCATCTGCGAGCCGTCCCGGCCCGCCAGAGGCGATGTATTGATGCCGATCGTCATCGAAAGGCTCGGCTCGTCCACCTTGATTACCGGCAGCGGCCGTGGATCGATGGGGTTGGCCAGCGTCTCGCCGATAGTCACCTCCGGGATGCCAGCGACGGCGATGATCTCGCCGGCATGCGCCTCCTCTGCGCTGACCCGCTCCAGCGCCTCGGTGATGTAGAGCTCCGTGATCTTCGCCTGCTCGATGCTGCCGTCGGTGCGGCACCAGGCGACGGTTTGCCCGCGCTCCATCGAGCCGTTCCAGATGCGGCAGAGCGCCAGGCGGCCGACGTACGGCGAGGCGTCCAGGTTGGTGACGAGCGCCTGCAGCGAGTGGCCTTCCTCGTACGAGGGCGCCGGGATGTGCGAGAGGATTAGCTCGAACAGCGGCTTCAGGTCGTCGGCCAGCGCCTCCGGATCGAGGCCGGCGCGGCCTTCGCGGGCGTTAGCGTAGATGATCGGGAAATCGATCTGGTCGTCGCGGGCGTCGAGGTCGAGGAAGAGCTCGTAGACCTCGTCCAGCACCTGCTTGATGCGCGCGTCCGGGCGGTCGATCTTGTTGATGACGAGGATCACCGGCAGGTTGCGCTCGAAAGTCTTGCGCAGGACGAAGCGTGTCTGCGGCAACGGCCCCTCGCTGGCGTCGACGAGCAGCAGCACGCCGTCGACCATTGTCAGGCCGCGCTCCACCTCGCCGCCGAAGTCGGCGTGGCCGGGCGTGTCCACGATGTTGACCTTGACGTCGCCGTACTGGACTGCGGTGTTCTTGGCGAGGATCGTGATCCCCTTCTCGCGCTCCAGTTCGCCTGAGTCGAGCACACGCTCGGCCACGTCCTGGTTTGCGCGAAAGGCGCCGGTCTGCCAGAGCATGGCGTCGACCAGCGTCGTCTTGCCGTGGTCCACGTGCGCGACGATGGCAACGTTGCGGATATCGCTACGAATAGTCATAGGGGGTACTTCCAGTGTAGCGGCGGCTCCGCCTACGGGCGACGGCGGCGCGATGGACAGGCCTCGGCCGGGGACTATAATGCCGGTGTCCGTAAGCTCGGGGAGGGAACGACGTGATCAGCCGGGAGCGCGCCATCGAGATCGCCCGCGCCGAAGTCGAGGAACAAGGCGTGATGTCCCTGAAGGGGCGAGACACGGTCGCAGAGAAAGACGGCGACGTCCTGCACGTCTACTTTCCGTTTTCCGACAAGGAGGTGCGCGGTGGTGAACCGCACGTGCGCGTCAGCCTGGAAGACGGCGAAGTAACCGACGTGAGCTACACGCAGTAGCGTTGCGCCGGGCTTCCGTTCTCCTTGCGCTCTTCGGCGCCCTGCTGGTGCCGTTTTTCGGTCTTGTGTTCGCGGTAGCGGAGCCCTGCACCCCAAGTCGTGAGAGATGAAGGACTACTGGACAGAAGTGCTAGAATGTGGTCGCACAATCGGCGCTTCAGGGGCGCCCTCTGGGGGAAGGAGCGGTGTGGAGATGGCTGGTAGAGTGGCCTTCCTGGGGTCTGGAGGCCTGGCGGCGTCCCTCCTTCTTGTGCTCATCCTGATCGCGGGATCGATCGCGGCTCCCGGCGGACAGGCGGCCACGGGCCCGCAATCTGCTGCGGCGGACGTCAACTGCAATGGTACCGTCGATCCGAGCGATGCCCTACAAGTACTTCTGTACGTCGGTGGGCTGACGGCCTCAATAGGCCGTTGCGGCGATCCCGCGGGCGCGGCCGATCAGCTTTTCGGCGATGCGAACTGTGATCAGCGAGTAGATTCAGCAGACGCATTGACTATTCTGATACTGGCGAGTGGGTCGTCGGAGGATGGTGGCTTCTGCGCTGTTCAGACGACACCTGGCCCGACGCTACCTAGCAAGCCAACACCTCCGACGGACACGCCTTCCGCTTCGCAGACGCCGAGTGGGACATTCGCCACCCCTCTAGCGACTCCGACGAGCCCTCCCACGCCACCTCCATGCCAGGAGTGCACCTTGACAGCGTCGCCGACCCATCAGACCCTTCCACCCAAGGGAACTCCTCCAGCCGGGACTTCCACAAGCAGCCCGCCTTCCGCGCCGACGGATGGAGTCACGCCGGTCCCGACCCCTACGCCACTACCCCAACGACTAGCGGTAGTGGGCCAGGGCACCACGCCTGTGCCGACGCCAACCAGTCCCCCGACGGAGACGCCCTGCGCGGAGTGTACCTTGACGCCTTCGCCGAGCCATCAAACTCTTCCACCCAAGCCAACCCCCCCATCCGACACGTTGACCGCCAGCCCAAGTTCCCCAACAACGTTCGTCGTCACACCTACTCCGATGCCGGCGGCGCTGCCTGCGACCGGAGGGGGTCCAGGCGGAAGCAGCACAGGCAACTGGGGAGTCGGATTTGCGCTTGCTGCGTTGATCACCGCGGCGGCGTGCTTCAGCGCTCGACGCAAGACGAGAGGAATCTAGCTCGCCGCGCCACAGTGCTCAATCACCTCGAACCGGCCGGATCGCAGATCCAACGCAATGACGGCCGTGCTCGCAATCCTCGCGCTCTTCGGCACCCTCTGAGCCGTAGCGGTGTAGACTGTGCGCCGGAGGCAGACATGGACTACGAGACGATTAAGCTGGTCCGCGACGGCGCGCTGCTGACCGTTCGCCTGAACCGGCCCGAAAAGCGCAACGCGATCAACCGCCAGATGCACGCGGACTTGCAGGACCTCTGCCACAAGCTGCGCGACGACACCGACACGCGCGTTGTGATCTTCAGCGGCGAGGGAGAGGTCTTCTCCGCCGGCGCCGACACGAGCGAGTGGGGTGATCCCGGCTCGTCGAACGAGCTTGAGGTCCGCCACGTCTCAGGAGTCGGCAGCCGCACGTCCAGCGACATCGAGAACCTGGGCCAGGTGACGATCGCCGCTGTACGGGGGTTCGCGATCGGCGGCGGTCTCGTCTTCGCGGCCTGCTGCGACCTGCGTGTTGCCGGCGAGAGTACGTGGTTCTCGATCCCGGAGGTGGAGCTGGGGCTGCCGCTCGGCTGGAACGCCCTGCCGAGGCTGGCCCGGGAGATGGGCCACGCCCGCGCCCTGGAGCTGACGATTACCTGCGAGCGCTTCGATGCCAGGCGCGCCTACGAGTACGGTCTCGTGACGCACCTCGAGCCAGATGACGGGGTCGAGGCGAAGGCCCGTGCGTTGGCGGACGCGATCATTTCGAACCCGGCGCTGCCGGTCGCTTTGACGAAGGCGACGATGAAGGCGCTCAAGCGGGGATCGGAGATGGGAGACGCGGTCTACAGCGACCAGGACATTCTTCTCTACGCGCGGTTGATGGCGCAGCGCAAGGCCCGGCTGGAAAAGGAAGGCCGCGGCTAGACCGGTTCGCCGAGGCTGGGGCAGCCGGCCGGCGCCTGGACCGGCAGGCCGGCGTCGTAGCGCAGCATCAGAACCGCGTCCACCGGATCGAGGCCGTCGCAGTTCACGTCGCCCCAAAGGCGCAGCGTACCGTTCACAAACAGCGGCTCGCCCATCGGCAGACACGTCCCCGGCGTTGTCGTCGAGAGTCCGGCGTCCAGCCTCAGCACCCGGATCGAGTCGATCGGGCCGATCTCGTTGTCGCAGTCGGTGTCGCCCCAGACAAGTGGCTCCGGCGTTGGCCGGGGCGTCGGCGTTGGCGTCGCGGGCGTCGATGCGTTGGCCGTGGGCGTTGCCGCCAGTACCGTTGGAGACGGAGTTGTCGGCGGCGCGCACGACGGTTGCGCGGGCGGTGGCACGTAGACCGCGAAGTCGGTCACCCAGTACCAGCCGTATTTGGCGTTGGGATGATAGGCCCGGCCGATACCGATCACGACGTAATTACCGAGCATATTTGAGTCGTGGCCGGACGACTGTTTCCATGCTCTGAATACACTTTCCGCCGTCGTGAAACCCGCGGCGATATTTTCGCCAACGGGGGCGTTGAAGCCGAAGGCGGCGGCGCGCTCGCCGGGGCTGCGCGGCGGATCCTCGTTGTCGTGGTGATTGTTCGCCCAATAGTTGTCGGTCGCCATGTCGTTGGCGAACCAATCCGCGGCGGCGTTGAGCCGGCAGTCCGTGGCCAGCGGCGCGCGGCCGTTCTGCGCGCGGTAATTGTTGATCAGCGTCAAGAGCGCCTGCTCCTCGCCGTCGAAAGAGGGGTCGGCACCGGTCTCGCGGGCGCCGAGGCCGACCATCGCCGCCAATGCGAGAGCTGCGGTCAGCGTCAGGAGAAGCGCAGGCTTGAGGGCCGCCTGGGGCCGGAAGGGGACGTGCGATCCCTGCGGGGGGGCCGGGTTCATCTGCACCATCTTCGCGCCGGCCCGTTCGGCGGTCAACTGTTACGTCTAGCAGGGCGAACTCACGTCCGGTCGCGCGCAGCGTTGGGTGCGGTAATGGCCGGTTATTGATGTAACGGTGACGACAACGGGTCGTCTAAGTCATCGAACGAGGGGAGAGTCGGCCTGCGCCGTGTTCGAATCGTGAGGGAGCCGCCGGTGGCGTGCGGGTCGTTCTTAGTACGGCCAGCGGGTCAGGCTCCCGGACCGGGGTCTGGATGGCAGAAAAAGAGAAGACGAGCAAGGGGCGGTCGTCGTCCCGAGGCCTGGCAGTCAGCGCTGCGGGCAAGGTGATCGCGTCCGAGAGCGGCACCCTGGGAGTCCCGTTCGTCGCGAAGGTGAGGCTGCCCGAGAGGCGCCAGGCGATAGTGCACAGGGAGCGGCTCGCTCAGGCGCTCAGCGAGGCGTCGCAGAACCGCATCGCCATCGTTAGCGCGCCTGCCGGATACGGCAAGACGACGCTCCTTCAGGACTTCGTGCAGGCGGGCGACGCAGCTGCCTGCTGGTATGGCCTCGACGAACGCGACCGCGAACTGGATACGTTCCTCCGTTACTTCGTGGCGTCCGGCCAGCAGGCGTTCCCCGGCTTTGGCTCGGAGCTGGTGGAGGCGCTCGAAAACGGCGGCCCGGCGACGCCGGAAGAGGCGTCTCAACTGATGGTGCAGGCCTGTGGTGGGCCTCAGGAAGAGTATCTGTTCGTTATCGACGACTTCCACTACCTGGACGCGGCAACAGAGCAGACCCGAAAGGCGGTCGAGGGGTGGCTCTACCGGCTGCCGCAGGGCTGCCACGTGATCCTCGGCAGCCGCACCCGCCCGCAGATCGGCGTCCTGCCGATGATGGCGGTGCGCCAGGAAGTATCATACCTCTACGCTTCCGACTTTGAGTTTGCCTGCGATGAAGTCGTGCAGCTCTTCCGGGAGGTCCTCGGCCGCGAGATCTCGCTGGACGACGCTCAGCACCTGGCCAACGTCACCGAGGGCTGGGCCGGCGCGCTGATCCTGCTGGCCGACCGCGTTCAGTCGGCGGGTTCCGTTGACCTGGAGCAGCTGAGCCACGCCGATACGCTGTTCCAGTACATCTCGCTCGAGCAGTTCGACCCGCTGCCGCTCGAGATCAAAGAGTTCCTCCTTAGCAGCGCCGTTCTGCGCACGATGGACGTGGAGTCCGTCAACGAGCTACTGGAGCGCTCAGACGCGCAGGAGAACCTGACACAACTGCAGAACTTCAACCTCGTCCTCGTCGAAGATGAGGGCGGAGACGCTCGCTACCGCTACCACAGGCTCTTTCGCGCCTTCCTCGTAAGTCACGTCCGCAGCAGCGACGGCGAGCAGTTTCGCGAACTCAACATGCTTGCCGCTCAGCGAATGGAGAGCGACAAGCGCTGGGAGGACGCCGTCTACCATTACATTCAGGCGGCCGCCTGGGAGAACGTGATCGAAGTCACCGATGAGGTGGGCTGGCGCATGTTTGAGGAGGGGAAGTGGGACACGCTGGCTGAGTGGCTGGACGCCGTCCCGGCGGAAGAGATGACGTCCCAGCCACGACTGATGCTCTGGAAGGCGCGTGTCCTCCACTATCTCAACCAGTTTGACCGGGCGCTCGCTCTCGTCTTGAAAGCGATCGCATTGCTTGAGGAAAAAGACGACTGGCTGTCTCTGGCGGATGCGCTGGTGACGCGCGGGATGAGCCAGAGAGTCAAGGGCGACTACATCGCGTCTCGCGACGCCCTCCAGCGGGCACGGACGCTGCTCGCCGACAACGGCGCGCCGGAGGAGAAGCTTACTGAAGCCCGCAAGCAGTTGGGGATGACGCTTAGCCGCACCGGCGACCTCAACGAGTCGGTGCAGGAGCTGACGGCCGTCGTTGACGTCTACGAGGCGGAGGGCGACGTCTACAACATTGCCCACACCAGCATGGAGCTGGGTGTGTCGCTCGGGATGACCGGGCGCCTGCCGGAGGCTGCCGGTTATCTGGAGAGGTCGCGCCAGCTCTGGAGCCAGCTGGGCAACGAACACATGCTGGTGCAAACGCTGGTGAACCTGGGGATGGTCTACTATACGCAGGGCGATTTCGAGCGGGCGCGGGAGATCTATACACAGGGTCTCACCCGTGCGCGCGAGGTAAGGAGCCTGAACTGGGAAGTCTACCTCTCCGTCAACCTGGCGGACATCCAGCGCGAGATGGGCGAGCACCAGGCCGCGCTCGACGCCTACAACGAGGTCCTTGACGACGCCTGGAGCATCGGCGACGCGTACATCTGCGTGTACATCATGGATGCCATCGCCAACACCCACCGCCTGATGGGCGACTTCGTACAGGCCGAGTCCTGGGCGGGCCGTGCCAGCGCGGAAGCGGAGAAGACCGAGGGCGATCTGGAGCAGGGCATCTGCTTCGTTACGAAGGGCCTGATCCAGCGCCAGCAGGGTGAACTCAAGGAGGCCGTCGAGTACCTGGAGAAGGCGGTTCCGTACCTGCGCGAGAAGGACGCCCGGCGAGAGCTGGCGGTGGCCTACTTCCACCTCGCGGGCACCTACTTCTCGCTCAAGAAGAAGCGGGTTGCCCTTGAGTACCTGGAGAAGGTGGCCGAGCTCGTGAAGGACCTGGGCTATGACCACTTCTTGCTGGTAGAGGCGGCTCGCAACCAACTCCTCGTTCAGTACGGCGCGGCGAACAAGGCGGCGGACGGCTACTACGCCCGAATGAAGAAGCTGATGAAGAGCGCCGTCCCGGGTGCTGAGGGCGAGTCCGAAGAGGGCGTCGCCACCGACGACGCGACGCTCACGGCGTATGGTTTCGGCCACGCTCGTGTGGAGTACAACGGCCAGGAGATCAGCGACCTGGAGTGGCGCAGTGAAAAGAGCCGCGAGATGTTCTTCTTCTTCCTCTGTAACCGCCGCGGTCTGCGCAAGGAGGAGATCGTGGCCGCCCTGTGGCCCGATATGCCCGAAGAGAAGACGACGAGCGCCTTCCACTCGAACATGTACCGGCTGCGCAAGGCGCTATACAAGGACATCATTTCCAAGGAGTCCGGGCGCTACCAGCTGGATCCGAACGGCAGCTTCGCGTTCGACGTTGAGCAGTTTCAGGCGGCGCTGGAGGCCGCTGCTGGCTCCGGGGCCACCGATGAGGCGCTGAAGCACATGGAACGGGCCGAGAGCCTGTACAAGGGGCAGTTCGCGCCCGAGTTCTACTCAGAATGGGCGGAAACGCTGCGCTGGCAGGTCGAAGAGCAGTACATGAGCCTTCTTGGAAGTCTCTCCGCCGCCTACAACGAGGCCGGCGAGTTCAAGAAGAGCGCCGATATCTGCCAGAAGATCGTCGAGCTGGACGAGTTCAACGAGGCGGCCTGGTATCGCCTGATGAGCAACTACATACAGGCGCAGCAGACGGAAGCGGCGAAGTACTGCTACAACCGCTACGTACAGATCGTATCTGCAGGTGAGGACCTGGCGGATGAAGTCGCCGACTTCGACGATCTCGTGAAGGAGATCACGGCCGGCCCGCCTAGATCCGCATAAGAAAATCTCCCCAGACGCACCTGAGCGGCCCTTCGCGGGCCGCTTTTCCGTATCTGGCGCAGATACGGATACTTTCTGGCGAGAAACCGGCGAGAGCGCCTTGCGACACTGTAGCCACAGAAGAGAACGAAAGCAGCAGCAAGGAAGAAGCCAGATGAAGAATCGCACTCGCAACGCAATCAAGTGGAGCTACGAGGACCAGGGCCTGAGCGGCCGCCGCGGGCAGGCGATCGCCCAGGGGATCGGTTTGGAATCGATAAGGTAGGACGATGAAGCGAATCGGAACGACAGTCGGCTTCAACAGAGTGGTGACTGCGCTGGTGCTGCTCCTGGCAGCGGTGGCCGCTCAGAGCTCTCTCATCTAAAGGACTCTATTATGGCGATTCGACGCGAACACGGACCAGAAGGTACCAAGCACGGCCAGCCAGCCATTCGGCTGAACGTGGTGATCACCAGCGTGGCGCTGATACTGGCCGCCGTCGCTGCACAAAGCCCCTTCTTCTAATACCGGCAAGGAGGCCCCCCCCGCCCCACCGCCCCGCCGCCTGCGCTTACAACGAGACAGGCCGGCGACCAAACCAAGGCCCCCATCCCCCTCACCGCCTGCGCTGCCCAGGGAGCCGACAAGTAAGCCGTCCTCCCTGGGCAGCCCCCCGGCAGCCCACAGGCCAGGAATCGAATACCGAGACACGGGGAACTCCGTAGGTCGTGAGTTCCCCCTGTTTGGTTTACGATAACTGACCAAAACTCCCAAGTCCTTCAAATATCTAACTAAAACCCTTGACAACCCAATAAATATTGGGATATTAATGGGGCTGCCCCTAACGGGGTAATCTACAGAAGGAAGGGGGGTTTGGATGAAGGCCCGACTCACCTACGTTGCGTTTAGCCTGATGGTTGCTAGTGCAGCTTTCGCCGTCGCGGGCGCTGCTTGGGCACGCGGCTAAGTTTCGCAACAATACCAACGCACGCGTCCATCACAGACCTTGGAGCTGATAGGCTCTGGACTTGATGGGCGCGCGTTGGCGTTTACGGTTTCCAGATGTTCAACTCCGGATCGCCGGAATCGTCCTGGTCGCCTTTGCCATCCAGCTGATCGCCATCTTCGGCGACCTCGGCTCTGACGGCCTCTTCCGCCGCATCCTCTTCATCGCTTCGTACCTGCTCCTCATCGTCTTCGTCTTCGCCAACGCCCGCCGGCTCAGCATCGCCCTCTTCGGCGTCGGCGTCCTCCTCAACTTCCTGCCCATCATCGCCAACGGCGGCCTAATGCCGATAACACCCGAGACGCTGCAGAAGACCGGCGACGTCCCGGAGGACGCGCGCATCGGCGAATGGGTGAGAGACACAAAAGACGTGCTCCTGGAGCGCGACGACGTCCACCTCTATTTCTTCTCGGACAGGCTCACTTCTGACTTGAGCCCGGTACGCGCTTTCAGCATTGGCGACCTGATTCTTATTGGTGGGGCAACATTTCTTCTCCTGGACTTGTTACTTCCGCGCCCTTTCCGCGTCATTAACTAACGAAATGTCAGACGACCGGTTCCCGCCGGCCGTAGCGCTCGAGCGACCGAACCGCTGGAGCAGTTTTGAGGTCGCCGGGCGCTCGTGTGACACAGGTTGCCCAACGGATCCGATGGGACTAGAGTTGGCACAACCATTGACAGGACAGGTTAACGCTCGAAAGGAGACAAGCGTATGAGTCTGCTCAAACAGTGGCGATATCTTCTGCTCACGCTATTTGCGGTGACCGCGCTCGTGGCGGTCGCCGCCTGCGGTGACGACGATGATGACGGAGCGGGCGGTGAGATCACGGTCCACACGACGGAGCCGGAGAGCCTCGACCCGCACTTCTCGGACTTCAGCGTCGACATCACCATTATGCAGATGATGAACCGTGGTCTGTACGACATCCTTCCCGGTGGTGTCCTGCGACCGGCCTATGCGTCGGAGCTGCCGACGGTCTCAGATAATGGGCTAATCTATACGATCCCGATCAAGAGCGGTATGACCTGGGCCGACGGTGAGACCCTGGACGCCAACGACTTCGTCTTCGGCATCCAGCGCACCTGCGACCCAAACAACGCCGGCCACTATCAGTACGTTCTCACGAACATCGGTGGTTGTGACGACTACTACGGCGGCGAGGGCGCGCTGGCGGACGTCACTGTCAGCGCCCCGGACAACCTGACGCTTGAGATCGTGATCGGAGCACCACAGGCGACCTTCAAGTCGATCCTGGCGCTCTGGATGGTCTATCCCGCGCCGGACGAATCTCTCGCTTCGGTCGATGCCGAGTGGCCCGCTCCGCCGAACACGCCGTGCAGCGGCCCGTTCTGCGTGACCGAGTGGGAAGCTGGTGACCACCTGACATTTGTGAAGAACGAATCGTACGGACTTGAGCCAAAGGCCAAGCTGGACCAGATTACTCTGCGGATCATCGACGACTTCTCGACCGCTCTTCAGGCATACGAAGCCGGCGAGGTCGACATGATCCGGTTGGGCACCGTAGACCTTCCTCAGGTGCGTGACCGGGACGATTACGTGCCCCAGGCTCTGCCAATCACCATCGGCATTGAGTACTTCCTGGAGGATGAGGTCGTCTCAGACCTCAACGTCCGCCTGGCGCTGTCGCGAGCGATCGACCGCGACCTGATGAACGACGTCGTCTTCTCGAGTGCGCATATCCCAACGACGAACTGGGTGCCGGCCGAGGAGCCAGGCGCCAACGCGCTGGACGCCTTTGAAGCGGTTATCGGCTTCGATGAAGAGGGCGCGAAGCAGGCCATGACCGACGCTGGCTACCCGGGCGGCGAAGGCTTCCCAGGCCTCACGATCCTCATGAGGGATGATGAGACCGAGAAGACGTTTGGTGCGTTCCTGCAGGCGCAGTTCCTTAGCATCCTGGGCATCGATCTCACGGTGGAAATCCTTGACAGTCAGACGCGCCAGGAGAGGTTCAACAGCGGTGACTTCCAGATCCTGATCGGCGGCTGGGGCCACGACTACCCGGATGCAGAGAACTGGCTCGTTGGTCTCTTTGAGACCGGCGCGTCGATCAACAAGCAACAGTGCAGTGACCCAGCTATCGACGCTGCCATCGCAGGTGCCATAGTCGAGACTGAAGACGCGCCACGCTGGGCGCTTCTGCAGGAGGCCGAGAAGTTGGCTGTCGAAGGTCTCTGCGGCTACGCTCCGCTTTACCACCGTGGTAACCACTACATGATCAGCCCGGACCTCGGTGGCGTGTCGCCGACGCTCGAGGACCATTTCATGCCGCAATTCCCGGAGGACTGGTTCCTCAACTAATAGAGCCTTACGGGTACTATCTCTGGGAGGGGCCGACATTCGGCCCCTCCCAGGCATATCTTGGTTCCCGGACTAGCTGATGACTGGCTACGTGATTCGCCGCATCCTGTGGATGATCCCCCTGTTGTGGGCGGTCGCCACGGTGACGTTCCTGCTCATGCATGCGGTGCCGGGCGGCCCCTTCGCCTCCGAGAAGCCCGTACCGGCTTCCGTCCAGGAAGCGCTCAACGCTCGCTATCACCTCGACAAGCCGTTCCTGGAGCAATACGTCCTCTACTTCTGGGATCTGCTGCACTTCGATCTCGGAATCTCGTTCCGGGCCGACACTGAAGTCATCGATGTGCTGGAGCAAGGGCTTCCCGTCACTCTGCAGCTCGGCGGCTTCGCCTTCTTGTATGCGCTCGTCCTTGGTATGAGCCTGGGCATCATTGCCGCGCTCAATCACAACCGCATCGGCGACTACGTGGGCGTTTTCTTCGCGACCATCGGCACGGCGGTCCCCAACTTCGTGATCGCCCCCCTCTTGATCCTCGTCTTCTCTGTCGAGCTTGGCTGGACCGGCGTGCTGGGGTGGGGCGGACCGCAAGCCTGGGTCTGGCAGCCAGAATTCTGGAACCCTGGCAACTGGAGTCTGCGGACGATGGTGCTGCCTGTGGTTTCCCTCGGCACCTTACCGGCGGCATACATCGCGCGTATAACGCGTGCGAGTGTGCTTGAGGTCCTGAGCCAGGACTACATCCGCACCGCGCGCGCTAAGGGTCTTACTGAGCGCGCTGTCATCCTGCGACACGTGGTGAAAAACTCGATGGTGCCGATCCTGACGGTTCTCGGGCCCATTTTCGCCGCCCTGGTTACCGGATCGTTCATCGTTGAGCAGATATTCGCAATCAACGGCGTCGGCAGGCATTTCGTCCAGGCCATATTTCGGCGTGACTATGAGCTGATCATGGGCGTCACGCTCTTCTATGCACTCGTCGTGGCAACGGCAAACCTCGTTATCGATATCCTCTACGGCGTCGTGGACCCGCGGATCAGGTATCGATAGATGACAGACGCGGACATCACTTTTCAAGAGACTGAGGAGATATTTGTCTCCAGCCGCAGTCATCGAGGTCTCTGGGCGGACGCCGCTCGGCGGCTAGTTCGCAACCGACTCGCCGTGCTCGCGCTGGTCATTCTCGCGGCGCTTGTCGTCCTCGCCTTGCTGGGCAACTACGTGGCCGAAGTCCAACGTTACGTGCCACGCACGCCAGGCTATGATGCGATCCATGAGGCCCCGAGCCTGGATCACTTCTTCGGCACTGACCAGCTCGGACGTGATACATGGGCGCGGGTGCTGCAGGGCCTGTTGATCTCGCTGCAGGTGGGTCTCGGCGTTCAGGTTGTGGCTCTCACCGGCGGCCTGCTCGTCGGTGGCATCGCTGCACTGGGGGGCCGCGCGCTCGACAACATCATGATGCGTATCACGGATCTAGCGTACGCGTTCCCCGACCTGCTGTTCATCATCCTCATGCGAGAAGCACTGCGCGGCAATGAGTGGCCGGTAATCGAGGAGCCCGTCGTGCAGATCATCGTTGCGATCTCGTTCGTCGGTTGGGTGACTATCGCCCGTCTCGTGCGCGGCCAGATGCTCTCACTGAAGGAGATGGATTTCGTGCTGGCTGCCGAGGCGATCGGCGCAACTCGCACGCGCATCGTGTTTCAGCACATGCTGCCGAACACGCTCGGACCGGTTATCGTCGCCGTCGTCTTCGGTATTCCTCTGGCGATCTTCGCTGAAGCGGTGCTCGCCTTCATCGGGATCGGCGTCCCCGTTCCGACAGCGAGCCTCGGGCTCCTGGTCGCGGATGGGAACACCTACATCCAGCAGAACGTCTGGATGGTGGTCTTCCCGGCCGGCGCGATCGCCCTGCTGATGCTCTGCTTCACGTTCCTCGGCGACGGCCTGCGGGACGCCCTCGACCCGCGCGGGCGCTGAGCGCCGGGGGAGCAGCACGCTGCACCCCTACCCCGGCTGTGTCATCTTCTCCGGATCGAGCAGGCCGTCCAGCTCCTCCTCCGACAGCTCCGTGCGCTCGCGGGCGACTTCACGAATCGTGCGGCCCGTCTTCGCTGCGTCTTTTGCAATCGCAGCGGCCGCGTCGTAGCCTACCGCCGGCGCCAGTGCCGTGCCAAGCATGAGGCCGCGCTCCACCGTCGCGGGGCCGTGCTCGGTCGCTGCGAGGCCGCTGACGCACTGATCGGCGAAGTTGCGCGCCGACGCCGCCAGCAGCGAGATCGAGTCGAGGAGGTTGTGACTGGCGACCGGCATCATCATGTTCAGCTCGAAGTGGCCGCCCTGGGCCGCGATGAGGATCGCCGCATCGTTGCCGATCACCTGCGCCACCGCCTGCAGCAGAGATTCGGCGATCACGGGGTTGATCTTGCCCGGCATGATCGAGCTTCCCGGTTGTACCTCCGGCAGCGTTAGTTCGCCGAGGCCGGCCCGCGGCCCGGAGCCGAGCCAGCGAATGTCGTTGGCGATCTTTTGCAGGCTGATGGCCACGGTGCGCAGTGCGCCGCTGGCCTCCAGCACGCCGTCCAGCGTGTTCTGCGCCTGGAAGTGGTTGTCCGTCTCGCGCACCGGCACGCCAAGCTCCTCCGAGAGTACGGCGCAGACGCGTGCAGCGAACTCCGGGTGCGTGTTCACGCCGGTGCCGACGGCGGTGCCGCCGAGCGCCACTTCGGAGAGTTCTTCCGCGGCGTGGCGGGCGCGCCGCACGGCTCGCTCGGCCTGGCCGGCGTAGCCCTGGAACTCCTGGCCGAGACGGACCGGCGTCGCGTCCTGGAGGTGCGTGCGCCCGGTCTTGATCACGCCCCAGAACTCGCGCGACTTGGCTTCCAACGTCGCCTGCAGGTGCCCGAGCGCCGGGATCAGCTCGTGCTCGATCTCGACCAGCGCCGACACGTTCACGGCCGTCGGGATGATGTCGTTGGAGGACTGACCCTTGTTCACGTGATCGTTCGGGTGGACGAGCTTCGAACCGGGTTCGCCCCCGAGTATCTCCGTGGCGCGGTTGGCGATCACCTCGTTCGCGTTCATGTTGGTGGAGGTGCCGGAGCCGGTCTGGAAGATGTCGACGACGAAGTGCTCGTCGAGCTTGCCGTCGGCCACTTCTCGCGCTGCCTCCTCGATCGCGCCGGCGAGCTTCTCGTCGAGGAGCCCAAGTCCGGCGTTGACGCGTGCGGCGGCCAGTTTGGTCAGGCCGAGGACGCGGATGAACGGCCGGGTGAAGCGGCGGCTGCTAATCGGGAAGTTGAGGACGGCGCGCTGGGTGGAGGCGCCGTAGTAGGCGGAGGCTGGCACCTGCATCGGGCCCATGGAGTCGCTCTCAGTACGGGTATCTTCGGGCATTGTGGGCTCCTTCCAGAAGCGGTTGGCGAGCC
>SDBV01007509.1_pt1 | contig 14892 bp, 12 predicted proteins | sample 2277081 | NCBI WGS metagenome assembly SDBV01 (sample SAMN10402039, study PRJNA504765) | marine sediment metagenome | isolation source: marine sediment core GS10_PC15, 223 cmbsf | place: Arctic Ocean: Southern Knipovich Ridge | collected 2010
GCGCGCAGTTAAAAATCGATTCGGTACCATTAATGAGTTAGGTTTTTTCCAAATGAGTCAAGCAGGACTTGAGGAAGTACCAAACATTAACGAACATTTACTTAATGAAATGAGCTATTCACCTGGTTCAGTATTAATCAGTTTTATTGAAGGATCTCGTCCATTGTTGCTTGAATTACAAGCGCTGACTATCGAATCAAAATTTGGTATTCCTCAGCGCGTTATTTCTGGATTAGATCATAAACAAGTAGTATTGATTGCCGCAATTTTAGAAAAATATTTGCAAGTTAAACTCAGCACACACGATATTTTCTTTAAAGTAAGCGGTGGTTTTAAAATTAAAGATAGCTCAACAGATTTAGGCATAGCACTTGCATTGCTTTCTAGTTATTTTCAACAACCATTACCAGAAAAATCAATTGCATTGGGAGAGATCAGCTTAACAGGTCAAATAAAACCAATTAATCAAATTAATGTCTATATTCGTGAAGCTGAAAAATTTGGTATACAACAACTGTTGATAGCGAAAAATCAAAAAGTTGAAAAAACAACATGCACAAAAAAACAATTCCATAATGTATATGAATTATTATCGTTATTTACTGAGTGACATACCATGGCTTAAAAGCCATGGCCTCTCAAAGGGAAGCACTTGCTAATAATGCAAGCAAAAAAGAAACTTGAAATTGCACCCGGCGCATCACATCTTTTTGAAGAACCAGGCAAACTTGAGAAAGTAGCGGCTCTTGCAGCTCAATGGTTTGTGCAAAATATACAGGCCGTTGAAAAGTAGTATGCAGCAATAATACATTGCAACGTTATTCTTTAATTTGCTAGACTGCATAAATCCTAATAAAAAAGAGGATAAACAATGAATAACAAAATAATATTATCAGTTTGGGCATTTATCTGTGTACATTCGTTGTATACAATGAACCATAGATTTGATGCCGGTGCCCCCTTTAATCTCAATCGAAATATTATTACTAAAATTACCTCTTGGGAACATCAAGAATTCAAACGGGCCATAATGTATGATAGCAAGGAAAATGAACTTGCCGTTATCAGTTATCTTGTATCAAGAAATAAGCAAGATGGTACAATAGTAAAGATCCATTCTTCCCAGTCAGAAGAAAAACAACAAGAAGCAATAAGTGATATTGAAGAACTTCTCAGACATGTTTTACATGATCTCTATGCAACTCAAACTAAAAAGATAGTCATCCCTAAGACAATGGTAACCAGATGGCACACTAACAACAACAATTCTATCTTCCACAGATTGTTAGAAGAATGCACAACTAAAGAAGCAGACGGGCAAGAGATGTTAGAATTAGAATATTCTTTTACTAACGATAGTGATGAAAATGAAACCGATAGTGATAGTGATAGTGATAGTTAGGATACTAAATAACTCGAAGTTTTTTTAATGCTTTATGCACAATTATCACCAGTCCACCATCACCCATGACATTTGCTGCAGTCCCAAATGAATCGAGCAACAGATAAATAGCAGTAATAATACTGATCATATCTGGCGTAAAACCAAGTTGCGATATCAAAATAGGGATCATCATGATAATACCACCGCCAGGAATACCAGAAACAGCAAACATCGTTGTGCAAAAATAAAATACAAAGGTTATGTATTGCGTTATATCAGGAATGTGCCCAACAAATAATAGCATTGTCACCATCGCCAAGATCGGCGTATTAATGCTATCACCCAGTAGATGAACATTTGCCATAATAGGCATTGAAATTTGTGCTAAAGGTCTGTTACCAATATTTTTCTCTGCCGCATCAATGCTGACCGGAATAGTTGCGGTACTAGACATAGTACTAAATGCCGTTAGATAACTTGGCCATGCATTTTTTATTGCTTGCACAGCTTTTGCAATAGAAAAACCGGATGCTAAAACATAAAGCCAAGTAAGATATGCTGCATGCAATACAATGATCAAAATAAAAGCTTTACCATAGTGCTGCCCTAGATGCATAAAAACACCTTCATAATGAATTTTCAATAAAAACCCAAGAACATAGAGTGGTAACAACGGAATAAAAAAACGTTTGAATCCCTGTTCTATGATATTCTTACCTCGATAAATATACTGTTCTAACCAAGGCACTCTGATAAACGATAGTATGATACCCACAACCACTGAAATAAGTAGCGCTTTTTCTGAACTAATAAGTGGCGGTAATGCAATAGTCATTAACGGCTCTAAACTATTTTTGATAATCAACTGTTGCGCATTCATACCAGCTGTCACCCAAGGGAGCACCAACTGTGCAACACCATAAGAAAACAATGCTACAATACCGTTGGAAACAAAGATAAAAGTTACTAAAACTGCAAGTACTATAGGAGCATTTTTCTTAAATGAAACAATGCCACTTAAAACAAATGCAATAATCATAAAAGGAATCAAAAAACCTAGCAATTCTTTAAAAAGCAAACTGAATGTATAAAAAAATCTAATTAATGCTTCATTAAAATAATTACCAGCAAGTAAAACAAAACTGATAACGCCCAATAACTGCAATGGTAATGAAATTCGTTGTAACATTTACTTCCTTGACTTATGCATACATGAATTCAATCGAAATTAATTAACCTAGAGGCACATTTGTAAACTCTTATACTTGGATTCACGACTATATCTTATCTACGATTCTCTTGGATACCCCTTTATTTATCTTTAATAATAGATTAAAATAAAGAAAAAATAAATCGGGAATATTTAATTTATTCTATTAGAAAACATTCAATTAATAACAAAGAGAGATATAATATGAAAAACATCACACAAAAACCGCTTTTTTGGGGCGTTTTTAGCGTCATTTGTGCAATCAGCATTGCTTTCACCTTCAACTATTTTTCCAAGGTGTTTTCTCTGATCAATATCGATCTTACCATGGATAAGCATACTGCACAGCACAAAGCACATGATCTTGCACAACAATTTAATCTAGGCCCTCAGGATTATCAACAAGCTGCATCATTTGCCACTGATACCTGGGTCAAAACATATGTTGAACTTGAAGGTGGCGGTAAAGAAGCATTCAATCAGATGGCACAAGGTGCACTTTATCAACCATATATATGGCAAGTTCGTCATTTTAAAGCATTTGAATCCAATGAAACTACCTTACGGTTTACACCTGATGGGCAACCATACGGTTTTATTGAAAGGCTATCGGAAAATACACCCGGGCCGCATATAGATGCTGATAAAGCGCGTAGCATTGCAGAGCGTGCGGCAGTAGATAATTGGCAGATCAATATAGATGAATATACCCTTGTTGAATCATCAAAAGAAGTTCGTCCAAGTGAACGTGCTGATCACACCTTTGTATATGAACGTCCTCATATTAAAATTGGTGAAGGTCTATACCGTTTACGGTTAACGGTCAGTGGTGATAGATGTACAGAAGTGACTCGCTTTATAAAAGTACCAGAAGAATTTGGTATTCGTTATGCTCATATGCGATCAGCAAACAACAGTATCGCTACAGCTGCAAATATCTTTATGATGCTTTTTTATCTTATTGGTGGCTGCATTATTGGTCTTTTTTTGCTATCTCGTCGCAACCTAATTATTTGGAAACAACCGCTCATATGGGGCATAGGAATAACATTATTACAAACACTTGTTCAGATTAATCATTTGCCACTAACATGGATGTATTATGATACTGCTCTCCCTATGCAAGGATTTTTACTACAACAGATCGTCAATTTTCTCTATGTTTTTTTATATTCTTGCGTGATAAACATAATATCATTTACAGCGGCAGAAAGTTTAACTCGCGCAGCATTTGGTCATCATATTCAATTATGGCGCACATGGTCATCCAATGTTGCAAGTTCACTACAGATACTGGGTAGAACATTAGGAGGATATCTTATTGTACCATTACATCTTGCATTCATAGTCCTATTTTACTTTATCGCAGCACAATTTTTTGGGTGGTGGTTCCCATCAGAAACATTATTCGATCCTAATATTCTTGCCACCTATGTTCCTTGGTTTTCACCTGCAGCTATATCATTAAAAGCCGGCTTTTGGGAAGAATGTCTCTTTAGAGCAGTACCACTTGCAGGTGCTGCACTGATTGGCAAACGTTTTGGGCGTCGTACACTTTGGATAACTATAGCTTTTATTGTACAAGCAATAATTTTTGGTGCTGCTCATGCTAATTATCCAGCACATCCGGCTTATTTCCGCATTATAGAACTCATCATTCCTTCAGCTATATTTGGCGGCGTATATTTAATGTTTGGCCTTATTCCATCAATTATTGCACATTTTATCTATGATTTAACGCTGTTTTCATTACCGCTATTTATATCCTCTGCACCATATGCATGGATCAACCAAATAGCAATTATTGTTATTGCTCTTATACCATTGCTTATTGTTTTGCGAGCACGGCTACAAAAGGGTAGATGGTTTAATGTAAGCGAAACAGATTATAACCGAACGTGGCAACCACTTCCAACCAAACAAGAAACAACAACTCCTATTATTGTTCAAGAAATAAAAACATTCTCACCTAAAATAATCTATAGTCTCATTGGTGGAGCAATACTTGGACTAGGTTTATGGTTTGCTACCACACAATTAATTAATGACGCTCCTGCACTTACCATGACCAGACAGGATGCTATAACTCATGCGAAGCAAACAATAACACAGCAATGGGGAGAACTTTCTAACGACTGGACAGCTCTACAAAATGTTATTGCTGCGCCAACCTTACAACATCGTTTTATTTGGCAAGAGGGAGATAAAGATATTTATCAAAAACTTTTAGGTACCTATTTAAGCTCTCCACATTGGTTTATCCGCTTTGTGAAATTTAATGGTTCTGAAATTGAACGAGCTGAAGAATATCATGCATACATTGCGCCTGATGGTATTACATTTCGTATGACGCATAAACTACCACAAATGCTCAAAGGAGCAGAACTTTCAGAAAAAGAAGCTCGTACTATAGCTCATACAGCATTACAGACTAATTTTAATCTCGATCCCCATGAACTTAATGAAATATCTGCAACAGCATCTCAACAACCTAACCGTAAAGATTGGCTCTTTATTTTTGCTAACAAAGCTATTTATCCTTTACAACAAGGTGAAGCACGTATTGCTATAGAAATTGGTGGTAATGAAGTTGTTGATAGCTCTCGCTATATTCATATTCCCGAAGATTGGGAACGAAATGAACGCAAAAAAGAAAATCTTAAAAACATTATATCAACTATATGTAACCTTATCGTTTACCTTCTATTTATCATTGGAGCTTTTATTGCACTTAAGCATTGGAGCAGTAAATCGCTTTCAATACGCACATTTATCCCCCTATTTCTTAGTCTTGTAGCACTATCTATTGTCAATATAACAAACATATGGCCTACTTTGGTTGTACGTTTTAATACAAGCGAACCATTTTACAATCAGGTTTTTATGATGATGGGCATGGTGACTCTCTCTCTTTTATTATATGCAGCAATATTCAGTCTGCTCATCGGGCTGCTTATTCACTGGAAAACACGTTCCAGTATGATTAAAGACAATAAAACTATACTCCTTGGTTTTAGTATTGGTATAGCGGTAACAGGGATACTCGCTTTAATACAATGGTTTGCCCCTTCATTATCTCCCAAATGGGCAGAGTATACTCCTATTAACACGTATAGTCCTTATCTTGGCACCATATTTATCTACATTATTAAATACATTTCCTTTACCACATTATTACTCTTGTTCTATACCATTATCAATCATGTCACCTATAATAAAAACAAAATACTATTACCGCTGCTATTTATTTTATTTGGCATTCTAGCTAAAGGCATACAACAACCAGAAAGCATTGCTTTTGGTTTACTATCTGGAGCACTACTTGGCATTATTATGTTTATATTACATCATCTATTTATTCGATTTGATCGATCACTTATACCACTCATTGTTGGTAGTTATACAATTGCTCTTGTAGCACAACAAGCAGCATTTAATGCCTACCCTAACGTATTGCTAGGAACAATACTAACAAGTATTATCATTGGCATACTATCAATATATTGGCATAAGAAAATACAATAGGATTTCATATGCTTTTATTAAGAAAGCATACATTGAGCAGCTATAAACTAATATCCATTACTTTGAATACTCGTTATTTTATCATTTTAGCGATCTCATCTAAGATGCCGTTAACAAATTTATAGGCATCTTTTTCAGAAAAGCATTTAGCAAGTTCTACGGCTTCGTTAATGACAATACTTGGTGCCATATCAGTTTCGCGTAATTCCCATACGGCAAAACGCAAAATCAATTTTGTACTCACGCCAATGCGTTCAAGGCGCCAATTAATAAGTAAGGGTTGGATAAATTTATCTAACTCATCACGAGCATCAATAACTGCTTGCGCTATTTTAACAACTTCACTTTCATGAGGAATATTCAAATCAAACCCACGATTAAAATTATCAACAATCGATTCTAGTGAATCTTCATAATTGAATGATTCCATCGCATATAGTAGGTGAAATATGAGTGAACGGATTTCTCGTCGTGTCAAATCATTATATGAAAACGGTTCTTTTGTTGAAGTATCCTCAGAAGTTTGCTCGATATCATTATCTATATCTATAGAACACATGCTGCACCCCAGATTAACAAGTAGCTATTTTTTTACACGTTCAACATATTGAGCATTACGGGTATCTACCTTAATAATCTCCCCCTCTTGAATAAACAAAGGAACTTGCAATACAAGACCTGTTTCTAATGTTGCTGGTTTGGTTCCTGCACCTTGTGCCGTATCGCCTCGTACTCCAGGCATTGTTTCTTTAACCTCTAGTTCCATAAATAATGGCGGCGTTACTGCAATAGGTTTATCTTCAAAATATAATATTGTATAGATTACCTGCTCTTTTAAAAAATCGAGTATCTCACTTAATTGATCTTTATTTAATGGAATTTGTTCATAACTTTCCTGATCCATAAACTGATACAAGCCATCTTCTTCGTACAGATAGAGCATTTCTTTATAGTCTAAATCTGGCTCAGGAAATTTTTCTCCAGAACGAAATGTTTCTTCACGAATAAGCCCAGTAATCATATTTTTCATTTTTGTACGAACAAATGCACCACCTTTACCTGGTTTAACATGTTGATATCCAAGTACCATATATGGCTCATCACGAAATACAATTTTAACACCTTTTCTGAAATCAGATGTAGAAATCACAATTCTGCTCCTCTATAAAATAGATTACTACAATGATTATAATTTAGTATAAAAAAGGCCGTTAAAAAAAGCAATTTTAACGGCCTTGATACTTAAAAAAAGTTTACTATGATTTAACCAATTGTTTGTCGTATTGTTACCGTAGTACGTGCATTATTACCGGTATATTCTATACCTGGTGGTAATTCTAAGGAAATATTACTCCAACCACCACTCATGAGTAGATTGCTAACATTATTATATAATGCGGTTACTACCGGTAATGATTGTTCAGAATCTGTATAATTCACACTATAATTACGGGTAGCATTACCATATGCAATATTTTGTAAGATCATTGATGTCGAATTACTAGCGGTATCTTGTATGCCATATCCTTTACCAGCAGAAACATCAGCATGATTAGTTGCTACAACATTTTTTGTTATATCTGCTTGATATGCACCATCAAGAAGAATGCCAACTCCTTTACCCGCTCCACCATTATTACAACGAGCTACACAGTCGGAAATAACTGCATACTTATCTAAATGACTGCTATCCCGTTTTTGTAAAACAAATCCTGCAGCAACTGATTTAGATGAACTTGAGCGACTTTTTTCACCTACACAATACATATTTTTTGCTTCACAATTTTGGAATACCATACAGTTGTTACCTATAGATTTAAAGCCAACTGCATATTTTGCTTCAGAACCCAAATGTTGCTCAGAAGTTGCTTGATGTCCTACTGATGAACAACTTCTAAAGGTATTAGCTTCAGAATCTTGGACTAAAAACCCATAACTTGCTCGAGGTGAGCTTAAATTGTTGGATAAGCAGTTGGTAAATTCATTTGAATTGGATGCATTTTCAACATACACACCAACTACTCGAGATGATGGATTAGCCCTGGAGCTTGGATTATCAAGTTTGCCAACATGACCGCTTGAATTACAATTTAGAACCCGATTTAATGCTGTACATCCAGTTATATTTAATCCAAAAACAAAACCATTTTCACTTGTACAATTGATAATGGATGTCTCGATAATTTGGTATCCATGGCAATCGGCAATTGAAATACCATAAACATCATCGCCCTTGTGACGATCCTGTTTAAATGAATAATTTGAACCGCCAGGCAACGTTGTGAGCTCCCCTCCTTTTGGTCCAATATTTTCCATTGAGTAAACATGACACTCTTTAATAACCACTCCTACACTACTTTCAACTCGTATGCCAAACAAACCTTTCATTGTGTGACCACGCAAATCACCTTCAAAATGCGGTCTAACTTGACTGATAAAAGCAGATTCACTTGGAGAACTTTTGAGGATATTGTTAGCAAAACCTGTTGGTAATGAACTAGGCCTTGTTTTATTGACCCCATATACCTGCGCTTTAAGTAAATCTGTAGGAGCAAATACGCCGTTAGGATAGGCATCTTCCCAACGCAATAAAGAACCTCCTGGACCTCTGAGCACGCTTCCACTGCTTCTATCTGCCATACCTACCACTTCTAATGGCATACCTTTTATATTTGCCACAGAAACATCTTCAAGTACAACACTATCTGCTGGTATCTTTTTTGGCTCTTGGGGAACATCTTCAGGAGGACAATGTGCTTGAAGAGGGCCAACATCAAGTGAATTATTGATATAAACTCCAAACATATTCCCATCAGGTAACCTTGAAGGATGATCAGTTCCATTGCGACTCGGATCATTGAGCATAGCATTGACTACATCTATATGAACTTGGGCACCAGTATCTCCACCAGCTTTTAACTGTTCTAGCACTTCAAGCAATCTATGTAATAATGAAAAAAAACCGGTGAATGGTACCTCATTCTCTATTCCTGATATATGAACATGTTTAATTTCACAACTATGTGGCCCATTGAGTGCAATACCACCAACCTCCCAATCTTTTACAATCAAATTGTGAATGCGTACTGTTGTATTATTATTTCCATGGATACCATGATGACTTGATCGGCCAAGTACGCCGTTCTTAATGAGCACATTATTAGCAGTTTTATATTCTGTTTCTCCAGTAAATGCAAAATTAAGCGTCGGTAATGGGAATGGCCCATTATTGAGTTCTATAATTGAAAACACTTTTGCATTTTGTTTCTCAACAAATGCCTTACTTGCTTCCATTGTTTTAGTATTTAAATCAAAAACAATATTATCAACTTCAAATGATAATGCAGTAAACCATCCAGTATTGACCGGCTTATCTGTACGACCTGCTTCAGCAGTTGGATCAGGATCAAATACAATATCTTCTGTAAGGTAATAATAACCTGATTCTTTAATACGCAATGTTCCTGAATCAAAATCGGATTGGCTAATCGGTATTACATTATCATGGACAAGAAGACCTGGTTCGTGCACTTGAGGCCTACGATAAACCGTAGATTCAGGCGCATTTTTTGCTATAAAAAAAGATGGAATAAGAATAAGACTTGCCATCAAAAGACGCAACTTCATTAGTATCTCCTTTAATTAATTATTTTACTACATCACGTTAATATTAATTGGTAACAAGATTAACAGCGGTTGTCAAAATTTGATTATATTTTTTTCTTACTATGTATCAAGCAATTGAACGCCATGTTCAAAATACGAATGAAAACAATGAGGAAGCTCCGTATAATCAATGTTAGAAACTATGTTGGAAAAATCTTGGCTGCAATAGGTATTCCAAAAAAGAACCGTTTCATTAGAATCAATATGATGATTACGTACATCATGTATAAGAGCTGCTAGTGCTTTACTTGAATACGTTCCATCCAAAATAATCCCTTCTGTTTTATTTAGTAATTTAATTGCATCAACACCTTCTGGTGTAAATAAACCATATTGGGAACCACAAAAATTATGGGCAACATACACATCTTTCTCAGTACATTCAAATATTGGAAACGATGCATCCAAGCTATGTAATAATGCATTCGTTTGATGAAAAAGATCGACAATACCCTGCGTAAACGCATTTGATTTTTCTTCTGGTTCAACCGCAACTGCAACTACAGTTGTTTTCAACTGAGCAGCCTTTATACCAAGCATCAAACCGGCCGCTGTTCCCATACTGCCAGTAGGCACATAAATGCAATCAGGTTCAGGCATAATTCCTTGATCAATTTGATCTTTTAATTCGAATGCTGCATTAACAAAGCCAATAATACCAACCGGACAAGACCCTCCTGTTGGAATAACATAAGGAAAATCATCATACTGCTGCTTATTCCTAAAAAAGGTATATAGTGCACCTAATGTGCGAACATTGTCATTAGGATATAAATGCAACTCTGCGCCACAATGATGCATCATAAGCAAATTTCTACGTACATTGCGTGCATTAGGTTGCGGCTTGAGCATAGCAATACTTCTTAATCCTAATTGGTTTGCATATGCTACGGTAACAACAGCATGGTTTGATCCTGCACTGCCAAACGTTAAAATTGTTTTTGCTTTATGTTTTATCGCATCCGCCAGAAGAAATTCTAATTTGCGAAGTTTATTCCCACCGAATAATCTACCATCATTTTCATATTGTTTACCACTCAAATCATCACGTTTAACATACAAATTATCTGTTCCAAGTTCCGCACTAAATGTTTTTAGTTGTTCTATTGGTGTTGGAAAATCGCCCAATGCTAGGTAGGGAAGTTTTTCTTGTAAGTCTGGATAATAAACAAACAAAGGAATTTTCTTTGCATTCATTTCATGCGTCACATTGTTATGTTCTGGATCTTTGTTTATCATAGATTGTAATGCATAAATAAAAGTATCTGGAACTTGAACACAGGTTTTTAATCTTTCTATACAATATTCTTCACAACTCTGCACCAATGAAAAATAACTTATAACGAATGCAACTAAATAATGATGCTTCATTTTTTCTCCTTATTCAATTTATTATTCGTTCGATATGATTTCGGAGCCTGTGCTGAGCGAGGTCAAAGCGAAATCACTTACCACATACATCAATTATTGACATAATGTTATCATGTACTATTTTGGATACATACTATTTTAAAGCAGACTAAAATATAAATACAATTATTTATCATAAGGACATAATTATGAACAATAAACTTACCGTTATTAATGTTTTGGAAAGTCAGTGGTATGATGATTACCATATTAAAGGTTCTATTAATGTGCCACTTAATATCTTAGAGGAATATGCAAGCACACTTGATACAGATCAGGAAATTGTTGTTTATTGTGCAAGCTACATGTGCCCAGCAAGTAAAAAAGCTTGGCATATGCTTAATAAACTTAGTTTTACCAATATCTGGGCATATGAAGGTGGTGCTAATGAATGGTATCATAAAAAATATCCTGGTGTAGGCACAGCACAAAAAGATTATCTTAAGACTTCTATTACACAACCAGAAGCTAAAGAAGCTGAAGTTAAAACTATTTCAGCAGAAGAACTAAAGAAAAAAATGGAAGAACAAGGATTACTTTAAATTATTATAGAACTGATTTTTCTGCCATTGCTGTCAATATTGGAAATTCGCATTCAATAATCCCCTTCTCATTTAATGGCACAAAAGTAAGATATTGTTCTACAACATCATCAAGAAATGAATCCTGCATATCCTTTGATAACTGAGCATAAGCAGTAACACCTCCTATCCAACCAACAAGCCATGCTACAAATTCTTGCTTATCCTTAAACCTAATTATTTTTGAGACAACAGCAACTTGCATAGGAGTTAACCCTCCTTGTTCAAGCATATGCTTTAAATTATCTGGTTGAAGTGCATACCATTGTAAATCATCAATGCGAATATGCTGTTGCCATTTTTTGGATGATGCCACACCGAAAATGGCTAAAAGCATTGGATGCTTTTCATCGTTACCTGACATCGTTAACAAAAACTTTCCAGAAGGTTTCAAGCTTTTAGCTATACTAGCTAGGACTTTTTGTTGCTGCTTAATCCAATGAAAGCTAGAAAAAGAAACAACGTAATCAAATTCCTCTTCAAATGTTAAATCTTCTGCATTGAGTTGCTGAAAAGTAAGGTTTTTAATGTTGCTGAAATTGTTGCTCGCATATTCAATCATTTCGTGAGACAAATCAATACCAACAACAAATCCATTCGGTACTTTTTTTGCAATCTCAGCAGTAATGCGTCCCTCACCACAACCAATATCCAGCACATGTTCATTGCCTTGCAAATTCAATGATGACAATGCCTGCAATGCAGCTTCTTCTTGTGGCTTTGAATGTTCATGATAATGACGCGCATCCCACTGTTGATTACTCATTGACTTCCCCTCATTCAAGTTCCGCTAAATCAATATCCAATTCCTCAAACATCCGCCAATCAATTTAACTCTATTCATTATATTTTTTGAGCTCATTATAAGTTATATAAAGAATTATTATGCAATAGTAACTTTATACAGTATAGATCATCCTGCCTAGATAATTAAAACAAATCATGAATTTTTATTAAGAAGAGCTTTCGATACTATATTCAAAGCCTTGATATACATTTGGATCATAACCTTCATGCATGTATTCGCTATTTTTAAAGCCAAGTGTACGATAAAATGTACAAGCAATATTATTAGTAGAACGAGTTATAAGTACTATTTTTTTTGTATCAGGCAACTTATCAAGAATAGCAAAAACAATATTTCTTCCTATACCACGCGACCAACATGAAGGATCAACCGCCATTTGCCTTATGTATACTTCATAAGGATTATCACCCTCTTCAAATGAAGCATAACCTACTACCTTATTGTCTTTTTTAGCTGAAATACAATAAATATTTTTGCTATCGTTATTTAGTTCATTTCGTTCATCTTCAAAAGCGTTTTTAAGCAATTCATATTTATTATCAACATCTAAATAAAGATCTCTATAAGCCTCAGAAAATGCATTTATAAAAACTTCTTCCTCTCCAATCAAATCACCACCATTAATCCACTCATACATAACACTTTCACCTTTTTTATCTGCGATAGACCAGCTACCATTTAATTGAATAAAAGAACTTATCGCAATAGCAAAAATTAGGGAAATCCTGCCTTGTAATATTATCATAGTAAACTCCTAAAAATTATTATTTATAACTTAGCTAGTGCCATTAATTCTATTTTTTACTCTATTTTCAAGGTCATTCAACAATGGTGTAATCGCCACCCATACAGCCGTTACAACCATACCTTTTCTTACTTTGCAATTATTACAAGATCCTTCACATTGTACATTAGAACAACCACCTAAATATTGGCCAACAAATGGTACCCTTTTTACTATTTCATTAAATGCTTTAGATGTAACAGCTCCGCCTACTGCTGCATATATTGGTACACGCCAAGAATAACTTCTTGTAACAGCACTAACTTTATCATTAGCAAATGTACTTATTACGAATAAACCTGCTGATGTGCCTATGACGCCTTTACCATCTTCGGGGCTTATATTAATCACTCGACTTATTCTACGGACCGTTGGATTTTCTCCCGCTTTTTCTGCTGCCAATATAGCTACTCCTGCACCAGCTAAACTAACTAGGCCAATCAACTTCTCTGCACCATCTGCAGCTCTTAAACTTGAAGCAACAAGTACTGTTAATAGTAATGAACTATTGAGCACATTTTTAACGTTATACATAATAACTCCTTTGCATTTGGCAAATAAGATGATATTGATTAATCCTTTAAAACTTAGGTTAAATCTACAGGTAATAAATAGAACTGTAAATGTTTAACACGAAAAAATGTTACTTAATCTATCGATTTATATAACGCTGGATTTTTTGTAATAATCTTGAACTAATACTTTAATTGTATAAACTTTATTTTCAATTCATAGATACAACTATACATAAGGAGCATAATGAAACGAATTTCACCCGTAAATACCATAATTATAGCAATTATCATAGTCATATTGAACATTGTTCATAATGCGATAGCTTCAAGACATACCCTAAAAATAAAGCCTTTATTGACTACCACTGTTGGCGCTTTTCCTAAGCCCGATTATGTTTCTTTACCTGATTGGTTTGATAATTTAAAGAACATAGAGCCAAGCAAAGCCTATGAACAATATTTACAAACACACATAGATAACCAGAAAATATTGGATCGAGCAACTAGTACTGTTGTATTGGATCAAGTACAGGTTGGCATCGACATTCCTACTGATGGAGAAGTAAGACGAGAAAATTATATTTATTATCATTGTCGACATTTAAATGGTATAGATTTTTCACGGTTAACCAAAAAAGTAATGCGCAACGGCACGTGGGAAGCACTCGTTCCTACTATTACTGGCCCTATTAAAGCTCAAGCTTCTTTTTTGCCGCGAGACTTTCAAGTTGCACAACAAGTCACTACGCATCCAATTAAAATAACAATACCCGGACCTATGACAATTGCAGATTCTCTTGCTGATGCTTATTATGAAGATGAAGAAAAATTAGGCGCCGCTTTAGCTGCAGCGCTTAATCAAGAAATATTGGCGCTTGTACAAGCAGGTTGCAGGTGGATTCAAATTGATGAACCAGTATTCGCACGCTATCCTGATAAAGCGTTACGTTTTGGTATTAAACATATTGAACGCTGCTTTAACAATATTCCTGATCATATAACCAGTATC
>SDBV01007510.1_pt1 | contig 14892 bp, 9 predicted proteins | sample 2277081 | NCBI WGS metagenome assembly SDBV01 (sample SAMN10402039, study PRJNA504765) | marine sediment metagenome | isolation source: marine sediment core GS10_PC15, 223 cmbsf | place: Arctic Ocean: Southern Knipovich Ridge | collected 2010
AGAAATATAATATAGATGTTGATTATAGGACTTTAAGCAAAAGATTTATTGCTCAATATAAAATAATGAAATTTATAATAAAAAAAATAAAACCAAAAGCTGTTTTTATGATTACTCCATACACAAATATGGGCTATGTAAAGGCATTGAAAGATAATGGAATAAAGGTTATTGAGCTTCAGCATGGTGTTATTAATTTCTCTCATCCAGCGTATAACATTTTTAAAAGATTTGACTCAGGTTTATATCCAGATTATTTGCTTACCTATGGAAAAAAAGAAAAAAATGTTTTTACAGATAAGAACTATTATATCAATAAAAATAATGTAATTCCTATCGGACATTTTTATATTGATTATATTACAAATAAATATAAAGGCGATAAAAAATTAAAAAGAATTGTGAAAAATTACAATAAAATAATTGCGGTTACTTCACAGGATATTTTTGATGATGATTTAATTCCATTTTTGAAAAAATCTGCTGATTTAGACAAAACAATTATATACATTTTTATTCCAAGGAAAAGAACTAAATCCTATTATTCAAAATATAATTTCCCTGAAAATATGATAATTGCAGATTGGTTAAATTGCTATGAAATAATAATACAATCTGATTTCCATTCTACAATCAATTCAACTTGTGCAATCGAAGCACCATCAATGGGAATACAAAATATTTTATTGAATATTAATAATCAATCAAAAGATTATTATGGAACTATTTTAGATGACAGAAGCATCACAAGCTATGTAAATACACCTGAAGAATTTGTGGAAATTATAAATAGCTTCAAAATATTAGAAAAAGATAAGGTTATCAAATCAAATAAAGATATTATTGTTCCCTATTTTCAAGAAAATTGTAAAAAAGCATTAAACTTAATATTGGCATAGATTGAAACAGAGGATTGATATTAAATTAGTAAAACCATTAAGTATTTATATTGTTACCAACATTATCAATGCTGCTATTCCATTTTTGTTACTTCCCTTCTTAACTATATATCTCACTCCTTCAGATTATGGCATAGTTGCAATGTTCCAGGTATTATTTAGTGCAGTTTTGCCTTTTGTTGGTCTTAATATAGTTGGAGCAATAAGCCGTCAATATTTTGAAAAAGAATCAATTGATTTTCCACAATATGTTACTAATTCATTATATATTTTAGTAATTAGTACAATTTTAGTATTGATTGTTTTTTTTGTTTTTGGCAATATTATAAGTACTTATACTTTATTTCCAAGAACATGGCTATGGGTTGTTATATTATATTCTTTTGGACAGAATCTCGCACAAGTTATATTAGCTTTATGGCAAGTTCAATACAAAGCGCTAAAATATGGTGTTTTCAGAATATTCAGAACTATACTTGATATTGGCTTATCTATTTTTATTATTATTGTATTAAAAGAAACCTGGGAAGGAAGAATTAAAGGACAAGTTATTGCAATTTCGTTTTTCTCATTAATAGCAATCATTTATTTATATAGAGAAAATTGGCTGAAATCTAGTATTAATTTTAATTATATTAAACATGCTTTAAAATTTGGGGTGCCTTTAATACCCCATATCTTAGGTTCTGTAATTATTACTTTTTCTGATAGAATTTTTATTGCAAACATGGTAGGACTGTCAGAGATGGGTCTTTATAGTGTTGGTTATCAGGTTGGAATGATTATTTATATATTGCAAAATTCTTTTAATCTAGCATGGGTACCTTGGTTTTATGAAAAATTAAAATTAAACAAGGAATCTATTAAATTAAAAATAGTTAAATTTACCTATTTGTATAATATATTAATTTTAGTAGTAGTTATTTTACTAATAATTTTTACTCCAATATTTTTTGATGTTTTTATAAGTAAAGATTATTCATCTGCTACTGCTTTTGTTTCGTGGATAGCTCTTGGTTTTGCATTTAATGGTATGTATAAGATGGTTGTTAATTATATTTTTTTCATAGAAAAAACATATATTATTGGAGTAATAACTGCTTTTACAGCAGTCTTAAATTTGTGTTTGAATTATTTTTTGATTAAAGCAAATGGTGCTGTAGGTGCAGCACAAGCTACAACTATTTCTTTCTTTATTGAATTTGTTTTAGTTTGGATTATAAGTGCAAAATTATTTAAAATGCCTTGGCTATTTTTTTTAAAAAGTAAAAGATTATAAAGCATAAATTATGTTCGGATTACTAATATATTTACCTACTATTGCATATATCCCCCATTATACTTATATTTTATCATTAATTTATTTGTTGGTCAAGTATAATAAAATTATTTTTACACAAAAATATATTAGTTCTAAAATAAATATAAATGTGCTAATTATCTTATTAATTATTGCATTAAGTATTTTAAATAGAATATTTTTTATTAATAACTTTAAAAATATACAAGATGCTTTTCCATTTGTTTTATTAGTATTATTAACTTATTATATTGGAATAAAAATTGAAAAAAATGAATTAAAAATTCTAATATTCCTAATCGCTTTTGAAAGTCTGATTGTGATTTCTGAATATGTTTATGGTGTAAGTACTTTCTTCACGAAATTGGATTTTTATACCGAATTTAATACTGATAGCGATTTATTATATTTCTCTCGTCCTCTTGGGCTTAGTGAAAACTCCAGTCATATTGCACAAAAAATATTATTAGCTTTTTTATTAATTGATTTTTTAAAATTAAAAGATTTTATTTTTCAACTAATAAAAATAGTATTTATTATTTCATTAACTATGACATTTAACAGAACAGCTATGCTTGTATTAGTTCTTTATTTAGCTATGAAATCAATACCATATATTATAAAAATCACAAAAGAAATATCTAATTTTATAATGTCAAGAAAATTATTCTTTATTTTTATAATTTATTCAATTGGTTCTTTATTTTTAATCTATGTAATATATAAATATCACAACATAATATTTATTCAGTACTCACGCAGTTACAAAAGTATTGATTTATCTGGCAGAGAAATTATATGGCCAAAATTTATTAATTTTATTAAAGAAAATTGGTTATTAGGTAATGGATCATATAAATATTTTGTAGATTATCACGGAAATCAATCCCAGGCACATAATTCATTTTTACAATTAATAGCAACAAATGGAATAATTATATCAATTTTATATGTAATACTAATAATCAGGAATATTACATTTAAAAATTTTATATATATAATTGCTATACTATTATTTTCAGTTTTTCAATATGGGATTTTTTGGGGAATTTCATTAATGGATATTGTTTTATTTTTGTTTTTATTTAATAAAAATTTTTTTTCAAATAATTCGTTCTTTATGACCACTACAAAAAAAGTAAATAATGCTACACAATTTAGTTAGAATTAATAAATTGGGTTTAGAGTGATTTTATGAATATTATAACAGTTATTTCAAATAAATTAAATATTAATTTACAATGTCATAAAAATACATAAAAAAATAATGAGAAAGTTTGTATTTATCATATTATGCATTTTTCCTTCTTTCCTTCATGTAAGGATTAGAAGAATGTTGGGGCAGAAGATAGGAAAGGGTACAAAAATAAAGATTGGAACTCTTATTTTGTCAAGAAAACTTGAAATAGGAGTAAATACAAAAATTGGCCCATTAACATTAATTAGATCAAATGAATTAATAATAGGTAATAATGTGTCTATTAAACCCTTAGTAGTAATTAATACCTGGAAGGTTGAAATAGCGAATTATGTGCATTTTGCTCCTTTATGTGTAATAAATAGCGAGTTTACCACAAATTCGTCTTTAAAGATAGGGGACCATAGTAGAATATTCCCTTTATGTTGGTTGGATACAGGAGAAGGTATTAAAATAGGTAAGCAAGTGGGTATTGGAGGCTATACTTTAATGTTTACCCATGGTGTTTGGTCCAATTATATTGATGGGGGCCCTGTTAGTTTTGGACCAATTGAGTTAAAGGATAATGTGTGGTTACCATGGAGAGTTTTTATATTGCCTAATGTTACAATTGGTGAAAATGTAATAGTAGGTGCTAACTCTTTAATCAATAAATCTGTTGAAGCAAATTCCATAGTCGGAGGCAGTCCTGCCAAATTGTTAAAGAAAATTGATTTCGCTACCAATTTTACTCAAAAAATGGAGCGATTTATAGAAATCTTAGAAAACTTCTCAAATCACATACAATTTAAGTATGATTTAAAATCTAAATTACAGGGAAATAGATTAGTGTTTAATGACCTTTGTTTGATAGTTAATGAATTGGATAAAGCAAAAAAAGGCGACTTGTTAATCAATCTCAAGGATGATTTTGAAAAGTTAGATGACCTTGTTGAAAAAGGTGTTTCTGTTTTAGATTACCCCAAATTAACAATTCATTTACACGGAAAAGAAAAAGTAGTGATTAAAGAATTCATTTCCTATGTAAGACGATTTGGTGTAAGACTATATATTAAATAATTTAAATTTATATATAATTATGAAGGTTATTATTTCTCACGATATAGACCATATCACTGCCTGGGAACATTATAATGATTTAATAATACCAAAATCTATAATTAGAAATTCATTAGAATTTATTAAAGGTGTAATTAATATTAAAGAATATTTAGGAAGATATAATGAATTACTTATGAACAAGTGGCAGTATATTGATGAATTATTAGAGTTTGATAAAGAAAATGGTGTAAAATCTACATTTTTTTTGGGCGTTAATAACGGCTTAGGATTAGCTTATAAATTAGACATGGCAAAATTTTGGGTAATAAAAATAATAAATCAAGGATTTGAAACCGGAGTACATGGAATATGTTATGATGATTTTACTAAAATAAAATATGAGTTTGATACATTCAAAAAAATTTCAGGATTAGATAATTTCGGAATCAGATTGCATTATTTACGAAGCAATTCTTCAACATTGAATTTTCTTGAACAAGCCGGTTATTTATTTGATTCAACAATTTTTGAATTGTCAGACCCATATAAAATAAATAATATGTGGGAATTTCCATTACATATAATGGATTCTTGTGAAATTTATGGTAATAAAAGATGGCAAACTAAATCATTTGAAAAAATTAAAGACCTAACAAAATATAAAATTGAAGAAATAATTAGAAAAAATATAAAATATATAACTGTATTATTTCGTGACAGATATTTTACTAATTATTACTTAAATTGGATAAAATGGTATATTTGGATTATTGAATGGTTTAAAATGAACAAATTTATATTTATTAATTACAAATCTGCTATTAAAGAATTAGAAAAGATAAAATGAATAAAAAAATTTCAATAGTTATTCCTTGCAGAAATGAAAAATCATATATAGCATTATGTCTAGATTCATTAATAAATAATGATTATCCGAATGATTTGATTGAAATAATTGTAATAGATGGAGAAAGCAATGATGGTACACAGGAAATATTAAAGCAGTATGAAACAAACTATCATTTTATCAAGGTTATTAGCAATCCTCATAAAATTACTCCTGTTGCTTTAAATTTAGGAATAAAAAATGCAACAAAAGAATATATTCTAATTGTTAGTGCACACTCGGCATATCCAGATAATTATATTACTACTTTAATGAAATATATATCAGATTTAAAAGCCGACGTAGTGGGTGGAATTATAAAAACATCGATTAAAAATCCAACAAAAAAAGCACTATCAATTGTAAAAGTATTATCAAATAAATTTGGAGTAGGAAATTCAATGTTTAGAATTGGCATCAATAAACCCATGCAAGTTGACACTGTTCCTTATGGAATATATAAAAAAGAATTATTTAATAAAATTGGTTTATATGACGAAAAACTAATAAGAAACCACGATATTGAATTATCAAAAAGAATTGTTAATTCTAATACTAATAGAAAAATTTACTTAATCCCTGATGTTGTTTGTACTTACTATGCAAGAGAAAAATATTTAAACTTAGCCAAAAATAATTACCAAAATGGGCTATGGAACATTCTCACTGTTTATATTACGAAAAATATAAATTCTTTAGGTTTAAGACATTTTATACCAATAATTTATATCTTCTCTTTAATAATTCCTGTTATATTAGCAATACTAATTTCAAAATATTTTATTTATTTAACACTTTTATCTTTTCTTTGTTATAATATTTTGGTTATAATTATCTCCATTAAATTAAATGACAGGACAACAAGTTTTTTTCATCTTTTCTGGAGTTTTTATGTCTTACATTTTTCTTATGGTATTGGCTCTTTTATAGGACTATTTAAAATTAATAAATTATTTACAAAAAATGTTAATTGATAGTTTTAAAAATACTATTGCAGATTACATTGGAAACAAAAATCTTTTTTTCTACTGGAAAGGCCGCGTTGCCTTATATGCTCTTTTAAAATCTATTGAAGTAGGTAAAGGCGATGAAGTAATCATACCCGGTTTCACTTGCGTAGTCGTCCCTAATGCAATTAAATACTTAAATGCAATTCCTGTATATGTTGATATAGAAAAGCATACCTTAAATCCTTCTTTAGAACATTTTAAAAAAGCAATTACACAAAAAACTAAAGTTATTATTGTTCAAAATACATTTGGTTTATCAACCCAGGTAGATGAAATTTCAGAATTTGCTAAAAGCAAAAATATTTTTACCATAGAAGATTGCACACATGGTTTTGGCGGAACATTTAAAGGTAAACCTAATGGCTCATATTGTGATGCAGCATTTTATTCCACTCAATGGAACAAGCCTTTTTCAACTGGCATTGGCGGTTTTTCGGTTGTAAATAATGAGAAATTATTGCCAAAGCTAAAAGAAATTAATAAACATCTCATTAAACCTTCATTTAAAGATACAACTGTATTATCTGCTTTACTATTTGCAAGAAAATATATTCTTAACTCAGCTACTTACTGGCAATTAAGAAAATTATATCGCTGGCTTAGTAAACATCATCTTGTTATCGGTTCATCTGGTGGAGAAGAATTGTCAGGTCTAAAAATGCCTGAACAATATTTTAAAGGCATTGGCAATATACAAGTAAAACAGGGTATAAAAAATCTTGAAAATTTTCATAGAATACTAAAAAAACGCAAAGAAAATGCAATTAAATACACTGAATTTCTAAAAACTAATAAGAAATATCACATTCAGGAAGAATTACATTCAAACCATTCTTTCCTGAAATATCCACTATTCGTAACAAATAGAAATTTATTTGAAAAAAAAGCTGAAAAAGCTAAAATTCAGCTCGGCGATTGGTTTTGTTCACCAATACATCCTGTAAATAATAACTTAAAGCTTTGGGATGTTGATACTAATAAAATTCCTGTTGCTTATAAAATTTCAAAACAAATAGTAAATTTACCAACTGAAATCAAAAATATAGACAGGATATTGGATTTTTTAGAAAAAAATATAGATTTAATTATTTGAAATTTAAGAACATAACTTTGTAATTTGATTAAAAATGCCTCTCGCAAAGACGCAAAGAACGCAAAGAAAAATAAGAGTAATAAATAGTATATTAACTTTGCGCCCTTTGCGCCTTTGCGAGAAATAATATTGAAATTCCGATATAAATTAAATATGCTCAATAAAATTATACCCAATAGCTCATTAATACAGAAAATTAATTTCTACTTCGGATTATTAATAACCTTTTGGATACCTGTATGCAAAATACCTATATGCAAAAAAATTGCTCCTTATATTCTTGCTTTATGGATTATTACCTGGTTTTTGGAAGCAAATTTTAAGAATAAATTTAAAAACCTTGCTAAAAATAAACTTTTGTTTCTCCCAATCTTGTTTTATTTACTCCATATTATTGGTTTAGCTTACTCAAATAATATTGATTCTGCTTTTTTCAATTTACAGGTAAAATTATCTCTTTTAATCTTCCCGGTATTATTTTTTGGTTCCAATTATTTATATAAAGCAAATTATAAAATATTTTTATTAAGCTTTGTAACCGGGTGTTTTATTATATCATCAATTTATTTGTCACGTGCATTTTACTTTTATTTAGCAGATAATTGTAATCTTTTCTTTTATTATGATTTATCAATATTTGAACATCCTACTTATTTATCTATGTATTTAGCTTTTGCTATTGCAATTTTATTTTACTTAATAGCCAGTAATAAATTTAAAAATAAATCTACTTTCAAGATTTTGTTTCAATTTCTAATTGTGTTTTTTTCTGTTATGATTTTTTTACTCTCTTCAAAAGCCGGTATTATTTGCGGATTTATTGTTTTATTCTCCACTCTTCTTTTACGAATTATTAAATCCAGAAAATTATTCCCAAAAATTTTATTATTAACTTCTGTGGTTTTATTATTTATATTTGCTTTAAAGTATAATTTTCGTTTTAAAGCAGTTGAAAATGTTATTAAAAATGCCCAGTCAGAAATAAGTATAACTACTGTTGAAAGCTCTTCCATTAGGATTTTAATCTGGAAAGTCTCACTTGAACTAATTAAAGATAATTTTTTAATTGGTGTGGGAACAGGCGATGTTAAAGATGAACTAATGGAAAAATATAAAACTAAAGAAATAATAAGTGCAGAAAGTAAGCAGCTAAATGTGCATAATCAATTTCTTGAAACATTTGTCGGACTCGGAATAATTGGTTTCATTATTTTAACTTTATTATTTGTTATTCCTTTTATTGCAGGTATTAAAGAAAAAAATATTTTACTGATATTATTTTTAATAATTGTTGGATTTAATCTTTTATTTGAATCAATGCTAAACCGTCAAGCAGGAGTTGTCTTTTTTGCTTTTTTTTATAGCTTTTTAGTATTTGTAAAACCAGATTATAGCTTCGCAAATAAATAAACCGCAGATTTACTCACTTCATTTTTTATTTTCAAAGGTGTTCGTGCCTGCACGCCATAGTGCCGTTTCGGCACGCAGGCGTGAGGGCTTCGCCGTTCGCAGATTCTCGCAGAAATATTGTTTTTATTATCAGCGAAAATCAGCGGTATCTGCGGGAGAATTTTTTTTGCGAATACATTACAGACAGACACTAATTAACTACCAATTTCCCAGCACAAATCAATTTATCTTTAGAGGAAATCTTATAGATATAAATACCATTAGACAGATTTTCCCTGCTAATTATAAACTTTTTGTCAGTAATCTCTGAAATTGATTTTACCTGCTCGCCAATAATATTGTATAATTCAAAAGTAACCGGTTCATTTATTCCTTGTATTTCAAAAGTAGTTGTTGAGTTAAACGGATTGGGATAAACCTTAACTGAAATATCCTGAGCATAGATTACAGGCATATTTAAAGTGATTGAATCAATATTACCAACAGTGTTGAATACTATATTAGTGATAACAGGTTCGTTAAAGTCAAATTTAATTCCTGCACGGTTTTCTATTACTGTACCTTTGGTATTTCCCGGCACCTGATGAATTTTATATTTCAGAAAGCCATTGCTCTCTGGCTCATTAACATTACTGTCGGGTAACAGTATATTTTCAAATGCCCAGCGTAAAATGTTGCTTTCGAAAATATCCAGTGTATAAGGATGACTGCTTGAGCCGGGTTCTATTGTGGTAATATCCAGATATGCGGATAATGTATCATATATCACAACATTAAAGGCAGTATCCGTGCCGGTATTCTGGAAGCGAATGATATATTCCAATACATCAGTAGAATCAATGAAATGGTCTGTTTCAGTAAGCCCCTCAGGTTTTACCTGCTTATCATTAGGGTCATAAGAACCGATAGCTACGTGACAATCTATTTCAATAAAATCATCATTATCATCTTCGGGGATAACTGTTATTTGTCCTGTTACAAAGGTTCCTAAACTGTCGCCGCACATTTCAATATTATACTGGGGATGGCTGTTACCGGGATGTCCGGGTCGCTGGTCAGCTTCTAACCTTATAGTATTTCCATTGGCGGTCCAGCAGATATCCCAACTATCACCCCCTGCAATCTGGAATGTACCTGTTGAAACAAGCATATTATTTTCGTAAATACGATATTCAGATGTTCCTGCCATATCACCGGTTCCAGGAGATCCTGTATTGTAAATAGTAAAGCATGCTGAACTATCGCCTACACAACTGCCTTCAACTGCAACGCTTGAATGGTCCCAGGAAGGGTCAGCAGGAAAGCAAGTGCTGTCCGGATAAATATGCGCTTCAACACACATAGTTTGTCCCACAAGCGACATATCGCAGAATATATCTACATAAAGGTAAAATGAACCGCATTGACCTAAGTTTACAGTGCCTACATCAAAAGTTAAAATATTTCCTGTTTGGGATATAAAATTTCCATTACCACCAGCATAAGTCATATTATCGTCTAATTCAACTTCTATTATTGTATTAGTAGATTCAACAGTTCCATTATTACAATAGCTGACTGAATAAGTGGATTGGAAACAAGGTCTTACTGCCCATGTAGAAATATCAACACTAAGATCGGGGCAGTAAACATCTACCTCTACACCAAAATTAATATTTGAAATGGTATCATTAAAAGAAATAATATCAACGATATAATAATCGGGAGAAACCGGGCAATTTTGCTGCCATAATGAATTTGGAAGCATAAGACTTATAGTATATGTCCCGGTATCAACAAAAAGCGAATAAAAACCATTGTAATTAGTTATTCCATAATAAGGTCCTGGAATTGCTTGCACCAACCAGTTCTGCAAACCATCTTCATTTATATCCTGAATACAATCCGCATTCAAATCGTTGAATACATTTCCGGAAATATTTTTTTGTTCAAAACCAAGACAACTCAGACAATTACCAAAAGAATCTACTTGTACTATACCGTAAGCAATATCTGAACCTAAAGCATTAGTAACAGTTAAAGTTACAGTATATAATCCTTCTTGCGTATATTGATGCCAACAATTTTGCTGTGTAGATGTCATTCCATCTCCAAGGTCCCAAAACCATGATGCCGGATTATTTAAGGAAAGGTCAGTAAAATAAACAAAGCACCCCCCAGTATCCGTAAAAATTTCACAATTAAAATATGCGGAGGGAGGTTGTGTGGGCATTTCATCTATAAATACACAGTCGCTTGCCCAACATCCGTTTGTATCTGTAATTGTTACACAATAATTTCCTGTTATAATAACATTTAATGTTTGATTGGTTGAACCACCTGACCACAGATAAGTACAACCTGCACCTGGACCTGCATCCAATATAATAGTATCAGGTAGTGTAATAAGTGTATCAGGTCCTAAATTAACAACAGGTGGAGAATATATATTAATATAGCCAATTTTAGTTAATGTATCTGAACCAAAGCCATTGGAAACCACCAGGGTTACATCATAAGCTCCTGGTGCCATATACGATATAAATGTTGGATTTTGAGCGGTGGATGTAGAAGGAATTCCACCAGAAAATGTCCACATCCAACTGTTTGGGCTAATAGTGCTTAAATCTGTAAAACTAATCCAGCTACTATCATCAACACAGGTGTTCGTCTGACTTGCAGTAAAATCAGCTACAGGAGGTTGTGTTGGCATTTCATCTATCACTATACAGTCGCTTGCTGCTCCACATACATCTGTAATTGTTACACAATAATTTCCTGATAAAGTAACATTTAATGTTTGATTAGTTGAAGCATCTGACCACAGATAAGTATAACCTGCACCTGCATCTAATATAATAGTATCAGGTAGTGTAATAAGTGTATCAGGACCTAAATTAACAACAGGTAAAGGATTTATAGTAATATAACCGGTTTTAGTTAATGTATCTGAACCAGAGGCATTGGAAACCACCAGGGTTACATCATAAGTTCCTGGTGTAAAATAAAATATATAATTTGGGTTTTGAACAGTGGATGTAGAAGGGTTTCCACCAGGAAATGTCCAGTTCCAACTGGTTGGGCTATTGGTGCTTAAATCTGTAAAGTCTATCCACAGGCTATCATTATCACAGCCGACAGTCTGACTTGCACTAAAATCTGCTACCGGTGCTTGAGCAAAAGAATAACTGTTAATTGCTAAAAAAGCAATCGCTAAAATAAATGTAAGTTTTGTTTTCATAATTTAATCCTCCTTATTTTAGTTTACCCCGTTGGAATATCCTACGGGGTTAATAAAAAAACAAATATTTCAAAAATAATAAATATATTTAATTAAAACAAATCATATAATATATAAGACGAAATTTTATGCCACAAAGTCACAAAGACACCAAGATTCACTAAAATTTTTATTTACTAATTAACAATCAATTTCCCCGCACAAATCAATTTATCTTTAGAGGAAATCTTATAAATATAAATACCATTAGACAGATTTTCCCTGCTAATTATAAACTTTTTGCCGGTAATATCTGAAATTGACTTTACCTGCTCGCCAATAATATTGTATAATTCAAAAGTAACCGGTTGGTTCATTCCTTGTATTTCAAAAGTAGTTGTTGAATTAAACGGATTGGGATAAACCTTAACTGAAATTTCCTCATCATAGACTATTGGCATACTCGTAATGATTGAATCAGTATTAACAACAGTATTGAATACAGTATTAGTAATAATAGGCTGCCAAAAATCAAATATAATTGATGCATTGTTTTCTATTATTGTGCCTGTAGCATTACCGGGCATCTGGTGAATTTTAAACTTTACAAAGCCATTGCTTGCAGGTTCATCAACAATACTATCAGGTAACATAATACTATCAAATTTCCACTGTAAGGTTTTACTTCCAATGATATTCAAGGTATATTGATGACTGCTTGCAACTGGTTCAATTGTGGTAACATCAAGATATGGCGATAATACATCATATATAACTATATTAATAGCTGTATCTGTTCCTGTATTCTGAAAATGAATAAGATATTCCAGTATATCAGTTGAATTGATGAAATTGTATTTTTCAGAAAGTCCCTCAGGTTTTACCTGTTTTTCATTAGGATCAATTGCAGCTGTTGCTATATGGCAATCTATTTCAATGAAAATATCATCATCGTCTTCTGGGATAACCGTTATTTGCCCCGTTACAAAAGTATCTGTACTATCACCGCACATCTCAATATTATCCTGGGGATGGCTGTTGCCAGGATGTCCGGGATGCTGGTCGGCTTCTAATCTTATGGTATTTCCATTTGCGGCCCAGCAGATAACAAGGCTGTCTCCGCCATTTATCTGGAATGTTCCTGTGTAAACAAGTATATTATTTTCGTAAATACGATATTCAGATGTTCCTGCCATATCACCGGTTCCTGCACCTCCAGTATTATAAATGGTAAAGCATGCTAAACTATCGTCAGCACAACTGCCTTCAACTGCAACGCTTGAATGGTCCCAGGCTGGGTCAGCAGGAAAGCACGAAGTATCAGGATAAATATGTGCCTCCACACACATAGTTTGACCAATAAGCGACGAATCGCAATCCACGTCTGCTTGAAAGCTAAATGAACCGCATTGTCCAAAATTTACAGTGCCAACATCAAAAGTTAGAACATTTCCGGTTTGAGATATTAAATTTCCACCACCGGCATAAGTCATATTATCATCTAATTCTACTTCTATTGTAGTATTTGTAGCGTCAATAGTACCATTATTGCAATAACTGACTGAATAAGTGGATTGGAAACAAGGTCTTACTGACCATGTAGCAATATCAACGTTAAGAACAGGGCAATAAACATCTACCTCTACACCAAAATTAATATTTGAAACGGTATCATTAACAGGTGAAGCAAAATTAACTTCATAATAATCGGGAGAAACCGGGCAATTTTGCTGCCATAAAGGATTAAAAGGCATAAGACTTACGGCATAAGACCCTGTATCAACTAAAATAGAATAAAAACCAAGTTGATTAGTTATTCCATAATAAGGTCCTGGAACTGCCGTTATCATCCGGTTTTGCAAACCATCTTCATTAATATCCTGAATACAATCTGCATTTAGATCGTTGAATACTTTTCCTGAAATGTAACAGACTAACATATATACATCACAAGCATATAAACTCGCAGTTGCAGCATCGCACGACATATCTTCAATAACAGAAACAATAGGGCCGGAATCATACATATATAAAATATTATCAATTACAAATGTTAAAGAAACATGAGTTAAATATCCAACGTCTATTGGCTCACAATCATAAATTTGAACAGTCCATCCGCTATTTGTAATATCCTGTCCATATATTGCATCCCAGGGACCTGCTGAAGCATAATTGCCTGTTAAAGGTACCGGTAAATCGCATACACAAGCTGTATAATTTGGATCACCGGCAGGTAATGTAGTGGTAAAACAAAAATCAAAAATATCATCTCCTGAATTGCAATTTGTGTTTATCTGACCTGGATCTGAGCAGCCAATAGAACTTTCAGGAAGATTTGTTACTCCTCCATTAAAACCAGCAGACCAGTTTGAAACAGGTGGTAACAGCTCTATACAACCAGGGTCACCTGGTTCTGCAAACTGATAACCAGGTGCTTTTAAATAAAAGCCCAGGTCAGATACATAAGTATGATTTGCAGAAAAACAAACAGTAATAGTTGTATTACTATCTATAATTGTATTTTGCGACATAATTTCCATTCCTGTAAACAGGAATAAAATAATAATTGTAAGTAATTTTTTCATAATTTTTTCCTCCATATTTTAATTATTGTAAAAGTAAATATAAAAAGTATAAATAAAAGACGTAACTGTTCACAGAGTTAAATAGCTAATTATCCGCCTGAGGTGGATAATTTATTGTATCGGATTTTCAATGTTTTTTGTACTTTGTACTTTGTGCTTTGTTTTTGATATTAATTAATTTGAGACCGTCTTTGTTCTTATGATGAGAGATGACATCTCTTGTTGAAATAAGCTCAAATCGTATTTAACAAGGTAATTAGCTTTTTAT
>SDBV01007511.1_pt1 | contig 14891 bp, 15 predicted proteins | sample 2277081 | NCBI WGS metagenome assembly SDBV01 (sample SAMN10402039, study PRJNA504765) | marine sediment metagenome | isolation source: marine sediment core GS10_PC15, 223 cmbsf | place: Arctic Ocean: Southern Knipovich Ridge | collected 2010
CAGGTAAATATAACTAATATTGGAAGTGGCGCGGATGCTTATGGTTGGGCTGGTGCTGCCAGATTCGCCGCTGCTGCTTCCACCTTCTATGTCTATTTTGTTTTTCAGGACGGAGACACAGGGACTCTGAGAAAAGTGGTGACGGATACCGCCACCAACTTGGCCTCTACCGCAATTACGCTTTCTATTCCAGAACTCTACAAGATTCAAGCTGATGGAAGTACAATTAAAGGTTTTCAAGCTGGAGTAGAAAGAGAATCTGAAACCGACACGGCAATAACTGGAAACACCAGAACGGGAATTTACGGTTTTTCCGCTGAGACCGCAGTCCCCCCGGTTGCGGATGATTTTGAGGCTGCTGATTTAGCGGCGGCGGCAAGACGAATTATGTCATTATAAGGAGATGAAAATGAAAATCAAACTGTTAGTCATCGCGCTATTCCTTCTGCCCTGGCTGGCCCAGGCGCAGGTTACTTCAGCCAACATCCTGGTGACGTTCACCTTAGCCCCATCTACGGCGTCTATCTCTCTAAATCACTCCGCCTCTGGCGTAGTCTCAATAAATGTCCCCTGTGATCCTACGCCGAAGACGACAACAATCTCTCTGGCGACCGGGGCAATCATCGTGAAATGCACGGGAGCTGGTATCGAACTTGACCTCAATGCTGACACGACACCTGAGATCATCGTGTTCGTGAGTACACCGTAACTATGGCCAATGAGCCCACACAACGGATGTACACAGCGGAGGAGTTGGAAAGCGCTGTTCACAAGGCTACAAAGGCGGAGAACAGGATAGCTACCTGTGAGGCCAACATTGAGCATCAAACAGAGGAGATAGCCCAGCTCCGTACAGAAATGACAGATGGCTTCAAATCTATTCGGGCTGCAATGGTTGGGCGTAACAATGGTCTCTGGAAGCGGCCTACGACGTATGCAGCCAGCGGTGGGTTAATGGGGGCTGGTGGCATCCTTTACTGGTTGATTGAATTTGTGAGAGGGATTGAGCACGGTACGCATATTGTGGAGTAATTATGCCTTCTTGGGAGTACTTCACCGAAGCTGAGTTGCGCTGCAAATGTGGTTGCGGGCGCGTTGACATCGACCCTGGCTTTATGGAGAAACTAGTATTGGTCCGCAAGGAGGTTGGCTTCCCGATGATTCTCAGCAGCGCCTACCGCTGTCCTGAGCATAATAGGAAGGTGAGCAGCACCGGCCCTGATGGCCCGCACACGAAGGGAGCAGTTGACGTGAAGGTGTTCGGCAGCAAAGCCTATGCAGTCATGGCCGCAGCTTTTAAGTACGGCATGACTGGTATTGGAGTATCGCAGAAGGGAACGCATACAGAGCGTTTCATTCATTTGGATGATCTAACAACACCACCGCGGCCTTGGCCGTGGTCATATTGAAAAGGAGAAAGTATGTTATCAACAGATAGTCAGAAATTAGACAGGATTTTGGAGATACTGGATACTGGTATCACTGTGAAAAAGCCTACTGGTGTTTCCGATCCAGGAGTACCAATGACGATGCAGCAAGCATTTGATGCTACAAAAGATGACTCTAGTTTGACTTTTGAGATTGACACAGCTGAGAAGGAAGTTGTGTTCAAGAGAAAGTGGGTGATGGGTATCAGTTCATTCACGCGGCCACTTTCGTTTTAACATAAACAAACAATCTCTCCTATAAGGGAGATTCTAAGAGGAGAAGAATATGGGAATACTTGGATTAGTTAATAGTTTGATGCCACTTGCCGTGAACGTAGTTGGCTCGGTTGAAACCTTATTTGGACCAAAGAGGGGCTCTCAGAAAAAGGAAGCCGCAGTAAATGCGGTAACAAGCGTTGTAAATATCCTTGGTAGTACCGGTGTCGTCAGCGGAGTTGATACTACACTACTCATGGAAGGTATCGGCGACATTGTAGAGGGTATTGTAAAGATTAACAATGCCACTGGAGTGTTCAAAAAAGGAGCTTAGATATTCCTAATCGCAACATTCGCTACGATGAAAACTGGGATCTATGCGATCGCTGTGGCTTCCCTCATCCTAGAAGTATGTTAACAATCCAAAAGGGTCTCAAACTATGCGAAGACCATGGATGCATTGACAATCTCGATGTCGAACTCCGTCACAGGCTCATCGGTGATATTCTTCAATCTGAAGAAGAGCGTGTCTACGATGTAAGTGAAAATGCTGAGCATGACGATCCGAGGTTCTAATGGCCTTTCAAAAGATTAGCGATAGGACAGCTCTAGTCAAAGCTAAGCTGGGGCAGCGTGCTGACATCGACACCAGAATCAATCAATGGATAAGAGATGCCTTTATTGAGCTAGCTATGTCGATTCCCTTTGAGGAACTTCTCTCCTCTAAGGATGAGACTACTACCACTGGTGCAACTCTTGGAGTTGATGACATCTACGACTATCCTGATGATTGTAGAGCTATCAAGTCGATTCATATGGTTAGAGCAGATGGAAGCTCCTACGAGGTAAGGAGGAAGAATACTAAGTATCTGGACAAGTATAATACTTCTGCTACTGGTCCTCCTACAATTTATGCTCCTTGGTCTGTACAGCCACAAGCTTCTTTCAAACGTCAGATTATTGTGAGGCCAATGCCTGGAGCATCAGTTACCTTTACTCTACGTTGGAGATTCTGGCAGCTTCCAATAATTGATGGAACTTTAGCTGATACCTTTCTTACAGTTCCTTTGGACTGGCTCGAGATCATAGATTACTCAGCAGCCCTTAGAGGCTTTCAAGAGCTTTTAGAGCCTGCTAGAGCTCAAGCAACTTTCGCCTTTCTCTACGGTGGAATAGATCCAAACACAGGCTTCAAGATGCCAGGAATTATAAAACAGAGAATGACTGCAATGATCGCTGAGAGCGAGTCAGAGGAGTATGGAATCCGTCCAAGGTTGGTTGGTTATACTCAAGTGCAAGGAGGCCGTTAGTGGCTACATTTGCATTTCCACCTGATAGAGGATATAATGGATATAAGGTACAAGGACCTTGGCTAGGTCAGGTTACTGAAGTACCTTCTATACTTCTTCCTCCAGGAGCCTTTACAGAGGCACTCAACTTTCTCTTTCTCAGAGACCGCGTACAAACTAGGCCTAGACTCAACGCATTCTCTACTGCTCCAGATGGAAAGACTATCTACTCAATTCGAAGTTATAAAGATATCAATGGTAATGCGCATACTATTATCCTTACGACTAAGAACATGTATGCTGTCACTACTGGACCCTTAACATTGAACGCACTTAGCTTCCCAGGTGGAATTACTGATCTTGGTAGCACTGATCGCCCTTTTGGCATAGTCGGACTTCGCGGTCGTGTTTATTTCTCTAATGGTACTGTCAAGCTTCTTTATACAGATGGAAGTAGCACTCTTCGTATTGCAGGAGATGTACCAGGTGGAGCGAGATTCATTGCATCTGTTGGTACACATCTTCTCATGGCATATTTACGTGAAGGAGGTGTTGACTATCCTAATCAGGTCCGTTGGAGTGCTAGTGGTGATCCTAACAGTTACACTCAAATTAGCTCTGGCGTCAACGAGTTGATTGAAGTACCTGATGAGATTACAGGAGTGGTTATGGTTGGACGTAGCGCCTTTATCGCTCGAACTAACGGAGTAACTGTAGTTACCCCAACAGGTATTGGTATAGCTCCTCTAGCTTTTGAAAACTTCGCAACTGAACCTGAAGGTGTGGGAAATAAATACCCCTATTCTCTTGCAGCATATGGTAATCGTTACGTTATCTTTGTTTCAGATGATAATATTTACGAGCTAACACTACCTACAGTTGTCCCTATTGGAGGTAGAGTCAAGAGAGAAATCTTCAAGGATATCGTTAATGCAAATGGTCCTATTACTGGACGTATTGTCCCTAGTCTTGGAGTAGACTTTGACTTTCTTTCCTATTGGTTAACAATTCCACAGTCTGGAACGACAACTACATGGGTGTTAAATTTGGAGAGTAGAGCGTGGAGTAAATTCCAGTCCGCTACAGGAGCTCTTGGCGCTCTAGCAACAGTATACGTAACATAACATGGCAGCTACACTTCGTACAAATCCAGCATCAGCTGTTTACTTTCGTTCGGTGACCTCTCATTTGAATGCAGACGAGGCCGCTCCTGCATCCTACACTGATAATGAAGCGTTCAAGGCAGCTATAGGAAGAGCTACCTACTGGACTGACGTTTATGTTACTAACGATGGTGATGCTGACTTAGATGTTACAGCTATAGTCTTCACTACAGGTACAAGCTTTATATCAGTTTTCTTTCCTGGTCAAACTCTTCCTCTTACGATAGCTCCTGGTAAGAATTTCCAATTGAAGATTGGTATCATAGGTATTGAAGATGATATTGATACACTTGTGACAGATACCTTGACTATTACCCATGATGGCACAGGTAGTCCAACTACACTTACTTGTACTGCTTGGATTCGTAGAGAAGGGTCACCACTAATAGGATTCGCACCTACTAGTTGGAGTTTTGACTACGTGAACAGTAGAGACTATCTTGATGGTATTATCATAGGTGAGAGATCTAATGTGTTCAATCTCCTTCTTATCAATCAAGGTACTGAGTTCTTGGAGATATTAGATATTATAGCTAAATGGCCTTTTAGATTGGCCGACCCATTACCTTCTCTCCCCGTCGTACTAGCCGAGAGATCAAGTATGGTTATTCATGTAGTATGTTACGCGAATATTGTAGGAGCTACAACATATCCAGCCTCCCTGGAAATTGTAAGTAATTCATCAGACTTCCCTGTGGAATTCTTCGTGATGGATGTAACAGGTTTAGCAGTTACATCTGCTTTTAGTCTCACAGGTGCGACTCGTGGTGCTCTTGCTGGTCTAGGTAGTACATTAAAGCGGTTTGATCCTACTGATCTTAATGTAGAAGAATCTGCCAGACTTGTTAAGCACTTCGACTTCGGTTTGCCTCATATGGAGAAGACACTTCTGAAAATTAGGAGTAGGTATGAAGATCTAGGTGCTGCTACTTATAATCAATCTCTCAGAACTAGAGATGAGACTGTAATACCTGATCCGAATCCAGTTGCTATAGGTACAGGAGCATCTGATGAGTTTATCAGAGGAGCGTTAAGTGACCTAGAGATATCAGAACAGATAATTGAATGGACACTAACTCATGTTACTGGTCAACTATCCTTTGTCGATTTCGGCTTTGATATAGAACCAAGAGGTCCGGTGGTAGACTAATGCCTGAGAGACCGAAACTTCCTTATACATTTAACACACCTACTAGGCCGGATAGTCCTGAAAGTATTCAGCGTATTCTTCAAGAGATGTGGCAGCAACTTGCTATAGTAATTAACATGCCATTCGATGTACCCGCTCATGATCCACATGTACATGAGATCGCTCGCAATATTAGTAAGAAGGAGATTGTGGCTACTGGTCTAGGAGACGAGATTGAGGTTAATGCGGCAGGAGTAAACTTATTGGGGAATTTCAACAATCTTCTTCCAGCTGCTCCAGTAGATAGTGAAAATGTACGCTGGCAGAAAGTAGCACGTGATGTTGTTAGTGATAATATATCGGCGCACTTGTCTTTGTTACCTAGAGGATTTGATACAGGTTCTGTAATAGGAGGCTTCCTTGACACTGTCAGCAATCCTTTCACCACTGCTTTTACTGGACAACAAAGAAGCAGTAATTTTTTTAATATTCGCTCCAATTTAGATGGTTATATTAGGAATTTATACACATACCTATCCGCCACTCAAACTGCTGGAGCAATAACTGTATTATCTGGGTACCAGATAGATGGCACTAACAGGACAGACATGGGAATTGGTTTAGTCGCAGGACAGGCCGCTGGAGCGTATGGAGACTCTCGCACATTTCTGAGAATACTAAAAGGTGATGCTTTCAACATTAGACGACAGAATTTTGGCGTTGCTGGTCCGAATACCCACGGATTTGCAATGGAGTTCCTAACCGATGACAACTCTAGCCTGTTCGGCTCGTCTGGAATTGGTACATTAACGGCAGGGCAATCTAAGTTTGTTGGTATTTATAACTCTGCTACACAAAACGCATCTCCTTCTGAGAATGATTCTCTATTTCCTCTTCCATTTTCTGGCAAGATAAAGAACCTATTTGTGCAGTTGACTACAGCGCACGTTGCTGGCGGTACATTTGTTGTCACGATGAGAAAAGGCACTAGCTTGGCTGGCATGGCTAGTACTGCCTTGGTAGTCACGATACCAGCCAGCGCGGGAGTGGGGACATACGTTAATATCACGGATGAAATTACTGTAGCAGAAAATGATTTGATCTGTTTTCTATTTACTAATAACGGCAGTTCATCTTCTGCTCCTATTTTACACTTTGTAGTAGAGTATACGAATGATAGTGGCGTATTGGGTAGATGTATATCAGGATGGCACGCATCTCCTGTACTGGGAGACGTAACAAGATTTGGCACATTCTTTACTTCTAAGACAGCTAGTTCATCGGAATTATTTACTCCATGCCCCAGAGACATGACCATCTCAAAACCGAAGCTATGGGTGTCGCCTCCTTTCGCCCCTGCGGTGTTCACCTGCACTTATACTGTAAGAAAGAATGGAGTGGATACAGGAGTATCGCTCAGTTTTAATGGTGGAGATTCTGATGCTTTAATACAAGGAAGTGGTTCTGAGGATTTTCTTAGAGGAGATAATTTTTCCCTAAAAATAGTCAATGTTCGCACTAGCGGATTTGCTGAGCCACGGGGCTTCACAGTGCAGATAGATTAGGAGGTAACATGCTAGAACTGACTTTAATCGATCCACATACTATGACAGGTGATGAGGTAGAAGAGCTCTGGAGAAAAGTAAGTAGTCAAAAGTATGCCTTTGATGACTTCTTTAAGGGTCGTCCTGACTCATTTGTCATGCAACTCTTTCATGCAGATACTCTTACTCTTCAACTAGGAGATTGTGGTATAGTCTCCTTGAGAGAGATAATTCCTTATGGGAATGCGAATATTCACTTTATCTTCTGGAAGAAGGTAGCTATAAGGGAAGCTCTCAAGTTAGTCAGACCTCTTCTCTATGGGCTACTCAACAATGACCCTTATCACTTGAAGCGTATCACTGCTTGTATTCCAGCTGAGGTAGCTGAGACTACAGAGCACGCTGCTCAAGTTCTAGGGTTCAAGTTAGAAGGTAGAATGCGTAAAGCTACCATGTACGAAAATAAGTACTACGACTTTCTGATATATGGACTCCTCAGAGAGGAGTTTGTATTAGAAGGAGGTACTAATGGGAGGCGGACCTAAGTTATTTGAAACCCCACCACCTGCTCCTTTGTTTCCAAATGTAACAAACGAGTATAAGGATGTAACCTCTGGACAAGGTCTAGAATCTATAAATCAGATCCTTAGACCTGGAGGCCAAGGAGTGACAGGACGCGAGACTACTCAACTTGACTATAAAGGAGGTGCTCCTACAGACTTTGGCTACAGCGTCGATGTAGACGCTAAAAGGATTGCTGATGTTTTAGAAGCTGGGAGAAGGCGCCAAGTCGATCGTGGGAGATCCAATGTATTAGAGTCCTTCGGCCAAATGGGATTACGTAGTAGCTCTCCAGCTGTACAAGGAATGGTGGATTATGAAGCCCAAGTAGCTAGAGACTATCTTGGAGAGTTACAGAGACTAGAGCTTGGTTTAGTTCCTCATAAGTTGACTGAGGCTAGCGAGAGAGCTGGTTTGGCAGAGGCTGAGAAAGATAGAGGCTTTCAAGCTCTACTTACTCAAGCTGGTCTTACAGAACAAGGGACTGTTGATCGAGCTAATCTAGCTGAAGCTTCAAAAGGTAGGGAGTTGAATGTAGCCTTTACCTGGTTAGCAGCTCTAGCTGACATGGGAATGTCATTCTACTCAACTAAGGCTTTAATTAATACTCCTTCTATCCTTCAACAGATTATGGGAGGAGCACAAGCTGCTGCTGATATAGCTTCTGTTTATGTAGCAGGTAAAGGAGGTTAACATGCCAGTAAGTGTATCACAAGGAACAACTCCAGGACCACCGCAACAGTCTATACCGAGACTAGATGTAAGTCAGTTGGTAGCTATTCTACAGGCTAACAAAGAGAGAAAGCGTCAGGGTGAACTTGATAAACGTACTCAGGCTCAGCAGAACCTTGCATTTATGATGGAGTTGAATCAATTAGGTACTGCTATAGATCCTAAGGAGTTTGAGAAGCAGATGAAGATAGGTTACCCTGAAGTGGATCTTGGTACCTCTGGAGCTAGTCCTGTAGATCTTCCTCCTCAGCAGGGTGCAGCCCTTGGAGGCACTATGCAAGGAGTGAAGGAGGGAGGCCAAACTGGTGCAGCTGCAGCTGGTACTACTAGTAGAAGTGCAGCAGCTAAGGCACCTGGAGAAGGAGTAACTAAGCCAGCTATTCCTGGCACTGGTCAAGGGAGCTTGCAGAGTATGCTCTCTGAGAGATCCAACCTTGGACAATTGAACATGGCCAATCAAACTGCAGGTGCTCAACAACAAGCAATCATGTTTGATCTCTTTAAACGAGCCTCTGGAGATCCAAAGCAGAATGTTAAGCCTGATCCAGTAGCTGCTATGCATTTCACAATGATGAATAAGATTCAAGATCCTAAAGTACCTATAGAGGATATTATGGGATCTATTTACCTTTCTGGTACTCCAGAGCAGCAAACTGAGATAGCTGCAGGCCTAAGTCGATATAATGCAATTCAGGAGACTCCTAAGAGGAAGGCTGAAATCCTTAAGAGCATTACTAGTACTAATGGTTACGACGGAGTAATACCTCCTTCGCAATGGGAGTCTGTTGCTACCTCTCTAGCCGAAGGAAAAGGTATTCCTGCTGGTGTACAACTCAATCCTTCTCTATCTCAGATTGCGGAAGTCAATAAGCTAACCAATAATCTAGTAGTAGAGGGTGTACCTGCACAACTGGCTAACTCTCTAGCTTATCAGAGCGTTCTTACTGGTTCTAGCTTAGCCTCAGTTGCTCCACAAGGTTGGGAGTGGGGTCCTAATCTTTCAGCATATAGAGCACGAACTACTAGAGCAACTGCTGAGACTTCTCAAGGTGAGCTTGAATTAAGAGAAGCTAAGGCTCGCCAGGATACAGTTCCAGAAGGTACTCCAGGTATTCCTAGCTTCCTCTATGGAGTGAGATGGGATCAAGCAACACAATTCATGGACTTGAGCGAGAAGATCAAGAATACTCCTTTAGAGTCTCTCAAGAACTCTATTATAGCTATCGCTAACTCTGTAAAGGATCCAGACTCTAATGAAGAGTTACAAGTTATGATTAAGCTCTTTCAAGAGCGTGTTGTAGAGACCTTAGGTACTACTTTTCAATTTGATACTCCCACTGGAGAGGCAAGGTGGTGGTGGTGGAATAGTGTAATCTTGAAAGGACCATCTACTGAAAAAGCTATAAGTGGCTTTGCTGGTTCAGCTCAGAGCCTACCTGGTCTGCTCACTGTGAAACCTCCTATAAAAGAAGAAGTCTCGGAAGGCAACATTCAACGTACCAGAGAATTCATCAAGAATATGCAAGATCTTCGCAGATCGAATCGATAGGATACCGTGGCTGAGAAATCTTTACTACCAACTGCAGAAAATCAGAGGCTAATTCGACCTGCGCCTTATGTAGCATCCAAGCAGAGCTTTATTCCCTTTAACCAGGTAGCTAAGGACTTTGATCCTTACATGCCTGCACAGCAGTATAACAATATTCAAGAGCAGTACTTCTGGAGTATTGTGAGTCCTAGACTACCTACTAATCTCTCGAGGACTGATGCTCTAGGAGAGTTCAAAAGACAAACAGCTAGGCCAAGTATGTTAACTGGAGGAGAAAAGGCTCTAGTGCAAATTGGTCTCTTAGCCACAGGTCATGTAAAGTCTTTAGTTGAAGTAGCTAGTCTAGTTCCTCAGGTAAAACCTCTACTAGAAAAGCTTGAGCAACAACAAAGAGATCTCACTGAACTAGCCTTGAGAGAGGGTATGCCAGTTGCACCAGCTACTCTACTTGGAGAGTTCTCTGGGATGTTGTTACCTTTTGTGACTCTAGAGAAGTTAATTGGTCCAGTTGCAGCTCTTGCACTTTCTAGAGCTAAGCTCTCTGCAAAGGTCTTCAGTTTCGCTAATAGAGCTACTAGAGGCAGTCTCGCTTTTGGCACATACGAAGCTCTCTCTGAGACTCATGGAGATAGATTAGTAGCAGGAGCTCATGGACTAGCTTTAGGTGCAGTCTTTGAGTTTGGTCTAGCTGGAGCTGTAGGGGGAGCTGTTTGGCTTGGTAAAACTTCTGAGAGAGTATTCAATCCTATGCTTGAAAAGGCTTATACACTTGGGCTGGATACTGTGAGCTATCTCAAGGCTAAAGGAGTTAAGAATGCAGAAAAAGTAGTCCAGAATGCTATGCATGGCAAACCTATCCCTCCTGAGGCTGATATTGCTCTCTCTCAGAAGATGACACATGACGCTCTTACTCAAAAGGAAAAGTCTTTCATCTTTGAGGCAGTTGAGAAGGAAGAGATGGGATTCTCAGCTGAGCAAGTTTTAAGAAATGCTGAAGGTGTAGAGAAAAGAATTCTAATAGCACCTGGTAGAGAGATTGAGGCTTTCCAGAAAGCTCAAGATCTAGTCTCTCAAGGTTGGGAGAGAGGTCCAGTAGAGTATGCTACAGGTCAGTATAGCTTGGTTAACAGATATCTTAGTCTAGCTAAAACTGAGGCTGAAATACCAGCTAATCATTATGTACTCTCAGTTGCCAAGGGACAAGAAGAAGCAGTTGCAAAGAGAATGAAGGGTTCAGTTGTTGGATCTGGAAAAGTTGCAGCTCCAAAGCTAGATAGAGATCTCGGTGCAATGCCAGAGGAAGCTGAGATTAATAGGTTTGTAGATGAATACTACTCTGATATAGCTGGAACTGAAGCTGCAGCCAAAGCACCTTTAGTTAAAAGTCTGATCAAGGAACTCTGGAGAGAGGATCTCTCTCCTGGTATGAAGCAAACCCTTATTGGTAGGATTCGTCAATCAGGTGGTGGATTCGTATCTCAAACAGATGAGATAGCTACTGGATTTGAAGAGCTGTTACCTGTAAAGTATAGAACAAAGACTGTAGATGACTGGGTGGAAATAGCAAAGAATGAGTGGTTAGGTACTCACGAAGCTGTTACACCTAGCATTCTTAAGATGCAGTTAGGTGTTCCTGATACTCTAGCATATGATGTCTTCCTAGGTCTTGAGAAGGCTAACCTAATTGACGACGTAGGGAGAAGGATAGGAGGAGAAGTAGCTATCTCTACTAAGCTTTCTGAGGAAGCTCTTCCTAGTCTTAATCTCCCAGAGTTCATGAATGTAGCGCAGGCTAAAGAGCTCAGAAAGCTTGGTTATGAACCTAGAGACCTTCTCAAGATGGAAAAGAGTCAGATGGAGGATATTCTCTTTGAGGAGATTCCAAAGAGAGTAGGGACAGCTGAGAAACCTTGGACCTTAGAGTCTCTAAGACAGACTGCTAAGGAGTATGACTTTGATCCTGAGTTAATTACTGAGGCTCAAGTCTCTATGGCTAATCAAGTTGGTAAGGATAGAGTTATTGAGATCCTTGGGAAGTCTCAGTTAGAGGAAGTAAAAGGAGCTGCTGAAGCTCTCCCAGCTACTAGTAAGTCAACTAAGGTTGAACAAGCCTCCTTGTTTGAGGAACAGATGAGGTTAGCTGGTGATGAGAAGACAAGGTTTGTAGTCCAGAGACATACTCCTGAAGTGGAGCTTTCTCCAGTAGAAGGAGAAGCTATTATCAGAAAACGACCTAGAGCTACTTATGGTATAATTCCTACAGGTACTCCAGGCTTTGAGGGTATAGCAGGTGAGACAATTGCGCGTGAAGGAAGACCTACAGTTATACTAGATGCAGGTCAACTAACAGATCCTGGTCTGAGAAGACAGTTGCTCTATCATGAGAATATGCATATAGATCTCCTACCTATGCCTAGAGCCTTTGAGACTCCAGCAATAGAGAAAGGTGTACTTGAAGCAGGTGAGCAGATTGCAGCAGGTCTAGGTAGTAAGTACGCAAAGCACTATAAAGGAGTAGCTAAGTCTCAACTATTAGAGGAAGCGTATGTACATGCATCTTCTGCCTTACGTACAGGTGACCAAGAATACTTAGCTATGCTTGCAGGCTGGAATAAGGATCTTCCACACGTACTTAAATGGATCAAGGAGATGTCTGGAAGTCTTAAAGGATCGCTTGCAGGTATGGAGGATAGCCTCTATAAGAGATCATTGCAGAGAAAGGTTGATGACCTTATTAGACGCTCGGATGATAGCACCCTTCAACACCTCAGAGAGTTTGTAGATGAGTTCGGTGTACCAGATCTAGTGAACGGTCAATTTGTCTACCGACAAGCAGGTAAGGAGAGAATCCTTGGTAGCTTACGCTCAGTACACGACTATATAGATACTAATGATCTCTCTAGTCAAGCAGTTAGCTTTACTAGTAGGTTAGAAGCTCTAGGAGTAAGAGGACCTTCCTTTATGCCAGCACGTTCTCGAGGGCCTTCAACAAATGGAGGTGCACCTCTTCCAGAGATCGTTCCAGTTAAAAAAGGTCCTTTTGACGCAAGCGAGTTAAATACAGCTGCGATCTCTTGGCTTTATAAGCCCTTTATGAATTGGGCAGCTAAGGCTCAAGAGAGTATCAATAAGGCCTTAATCAAACGAGGAAAAGTTGCAAATATTGATATCTACAACCCAATCAAGCAGATTGATGATGCAGTGTTGGATAAGACTCGCCTTGGAGACCAGATAGCTGAGAAGCTACAAAAGGAGCTTACTGGCTTAGGAGATGCAAAGAACTACGATATTACTATGTGGCTTTCTCATGCACCAAGTGATCGTCCTGAGATTGCAGCTAAGCTCAAGATGACCTTAGATGAGGTTGGAAGAGCTGAGAGATTAGAGAAGGTTATAAGAGAGGATATTGATCCACTTCTCCCTGGTACAGCAAGATACTTAACTGGTACTGAGGAGCTACCTTCCACTTTGAAGACTCTAAGAGTCTTTGAATATGCTCCAGAGGCTATCTGGGGTAAAGCAGGAGGACAATCTGAGGCTAAATCAGCTGGATTCTTTGAGAGAGCTATTAGAAAGGATCCTGGCTATGAGGGTACTTTAGATCCTAAGGATGAACACCTTGGAAGGATCTTGCACTACTTGACCAATGAAGGGCTTAACCATAAATACCTTAAGCAGCCCTTGGATCAGCTCAAGAAGATCATGGATATAAAGACTCCAGAAGGTGACTTCGTCCTAGGTGCAGCTAGAATGCCAGTGACCAATTATGTTCGCTACCTAGAAGGTAGACCAGATATCTCTCAGCAGATAATGAATAATCTAGTAAGGACAGTAGAGGGTACTATTGCAAAGAATGCGAAACAGATCAATAAATACCTTCCTGACTTTGCGAAGATAGATGAGACAGAGTTAGTATTCCCTCAACAGACTATCAATAAGATGCTCATGCTTCAGTATTCTGCTGGACTTGGTATGAGACCGATTGTATATGTAAGAGATAGCTTTCAAAGCTTTCTCTCACTACCTGTAGTAGGTCCAAAGAACTACTTCAAAGGGATGCAGAAAGCTATGACTTCTGAAGGATGGGCTCAGGCTAGTAGAGAAGGAGCTCTTCTAGGCAAGATGAGTGTGGGGCAACTCTGGGGAGATCTCTCTAGAGAGCTGGCAACTGGAGGAGCTAAAACTAGCGACTGGATCATGACTGCTGCTAAGAAGTTAATGGCTGTCCACCGTCACAGTAATAACCTAGGAAGGGCTGGAACGTACTTAATGGAGTACCCTAGAGCTCTCAAAGCAGTCAATAACTATCGTTCTGGTAAGTGGAGTATAGCTGACTTAAAGGATCCAAAGAAGACAGCACTCTGGTTCTATGATCCACCAGCTCAGAGTAGACTTCTCAATATGGCAGACTTGAAAACTGAGGCTGTGGAGGTAGGCTCTCTTAATCGTCTAGGAAGACCATACACTAACGAGGAGGTCGCTAGAAGGATGGCCCTAGAGCTAGTCGATCTTACTCAATGGCCTTATAGAGCTGGAACTCAACCTTCTCTTATGATGACTGGAGCTGGAAGAGTATTTGGAATGTATGGTCAGTGGCCTCTGAATTACTTGGATTATATGAAGAGACTTACTAGAAAGACTTTCTTGCCAGTTGATAGCTCTACAAGGGCTGCTGGCATAAAGGCTGGAGCTCTATGGCTCCTCTACAATGGAGCAATTACAGAAAGTGCTTCTAGCCTTGGTACTGACATGGATCGTTGGTTCTGGATATCAGGTGCTGGCTACGCTGGTAGCCCTTCATTTCAAATGGTCCAGGACCTTTGGGCTGCAGCTGAAGATAGTCCAGAGGGTAGGAGAGCTAGAGGAGACTTATTACGCTCTCCTGTTAACTTCATTCCTGGTTCAGTGGCCATGCGTCAGTGGATAAAAGCTATGGAGAAGGATGAGTATTGGAATACTGGCAAAGGTAGACCTGGAGAGAGCTTCTGGAGACTCATGGGAGCTAAGCCAGTTGATGAGCTTGAAAGGGATAGAGATATCTCAGAGTGGCTAGCTGAAGAATCTGGCTACAAACGAGGATCAGTATATAGATGAGTACCACTGAACTTCTTGAAAAGTTTGAGAAGGATCCTGATAGTCTATCTCAAGAGGAAATGCGTCAGTTGCTCAAAGCAGTTGAATCTGAGATAGTCTTAAGGAAGAGACCCATCAACTAAGGAGGTAAGATGTATCACGAAGTAAAGAACACTAACACGCAACGCAAACCTGGTCCGTATTCTGA
>SDBV01007512.1_pt1 | contig 14891 bp, 14 predicted proteins | sample 2277081 | NCBI WGS metagenome assembly SDBV01 (sample SAMN10402039, study PRJNA504765) | marine sediment metagenome | isolation source: marine sediment core GS10_PC15, 223 cmbsf | place: Arctic Ocean: Southern Knipovich Ridge | collected 2010
CTTCGGTTTTGACAAATGGATTTGGCTTAAAACAAGTTTTATTTAAAGTTCCTTCAGAGGAATTGGCGAATAAAACAATAGATTTTATTAATGAAAACCTTCTTCAGCCAGGCACAACCGCCTCTTTGGTTGAGACAGATTGTGAAGAAAGGCCGGGCCTTTGTAAATTAACAGTGAATATTGGTAACAACAGTTTTGATTCTTATATTTCAACTGACGGAGAAATTCTGATCCCAGAAGCAATTGAGATGGAGAAAACAGAAGAAGCTGATAATCAGGTAGCAGCAGATCAACAGGCAAGTCAGCAATCCTCTTTAGAAAATCTTCCTAAACAAGAGAAAGCGGAGGTAAAACTATTTATCATGTCTTATTGCCCCTTTGGTTTGCAGGCCCAAAAAGCTTTATTACCCGCCTTTGATTTATTAAAGGATCAGGCAGATATAAAAATTCACTTTGTTAATTATATTATGCACGACAAGATAGAAATTGATGAAAACTTAAGACAATATTGCATTCAAGAACAGCAATCAGAAAAGTTTATCCCATATCTTAATTGTTTTGTTGAAGGTGGGGACTTTGAAAAATGTTTAAGTCAGGTCAATATTAATAAATCAAGCTTAGACACTTGTTTAACTCAAACAGATGAAGAATATGGAATCTACGCTGCCTATGAAGACAAAGAATCTTGGCTTAGCGGATTATACCCTCTTTTTAAAGTTGATGATGAACTGAACAAGCAATACGGGATAGGAGGTTCGCCAACATTGGTTATTAACAATCAAATTGTTTCTCCAAATAGAACTCCTGAAGATTATAAACAAGCGATTTGTATGGGTTTTGAAACAATGCCTGATCAATGCGCCCAAACATTGTCTACTAAATCTCCAATACCAGGTCTTGGACTTAGAGAAACAGATTCAGCATCAGCAAGTGATGCCCAGTGTGAATAAAGTAATATAGTGCTTTAAAATTATTTAATTTATGTTTAATCTTTTTTTTGATTTTTTACATAATTTTGAACCCCAACCGATTATTTTACGGTTGGGGTTTTTAAATATTTATTGGTATAGTTGTCTAATTGTTGTTGGCCTTTTATTGGGCTTAATCCTTGTTTTTAAATTAAGTTCAAGGTTTAAGATTGAAAAACAATTATTAGAAAATTTATTTTTTTATTTAATTATTGGGGGATTTTTAGGCGCTCGCCTTTATCATGTTTTAAGTGAATGGTCTTATTATCTAAAGCATCCTTGGCAAATATTTGCAGTTTGGCAGGGGGGGCTGGGCATCTACGGAGCAATAATTGTTGGTAGTTTGGTTTTATTCTGGTTTTGTAAAAAAAATAAATTAAACTTTTTGTCTTTAGCTGATTTATTAGCTCCTAGTTTAATATTAGGTCAGGCCATTGGCCGTTGGGGAAATTATTTTAATCAAGAAGTTTTTGGAAAACCAACTAGCCTGCCCTGGGGGATTCCTATTAAAACAATGGCTAGGCCTTCGGAATTTTTATCAAGTCAATATTTTCATCCCACTTTTTTATATGAATCAATTTGGAATTTTTTAATTTTTTTAATCCTAATTTTTGTTCTAATAAAAATTTTTCCTAAACCCGGACGAATTTTTTCTCTTTATTTAATTTTTTATTCTTTTGGCAGGTTCTTTTTAGAGTTTTTAAGAATTGATCCTCAGCCGGTTTTATTTGATTTGCGTTTAGCTCAGATTATTTCTTTGCTTATTTTTATTCTTGGCTTTTATTTTTTAATAAAAAAAAGACCCTGGAAAAGGTTGTACAAATATAAAGAAATTATTTAATCCTGGGCCAAAACAATGGCCCAGATTTTTTTAGCCCCTGCTTGTTGTAAAATATTAGCGGCTTGTTTTAAAGTAGCTCCAGTTGTTAAAACATCATCAATTAAAATAATATTAGCAGGGGGTTGTTCTTTAACTTGAAAAACATTCTGAACATTTAATTTTCTTTGTTCTCGACTAAGATTGGTTTGCGAAGGATTATTTTTTGTCTTTTTTAAAACATTTTTTAATGGCCAATTAAAGGCAGTAGCTAATTCCCGAGCAATCAGTTCAGCTTGATTAAAACCTCGTTTGGCTAGTTTTTGCCTAGATAAAGGAATTGGGACTAAAATAAATTTATTTTTGGTTAAATAGTTTAAAGCTAAAGGGGATTGTTTTAAACATTTTATAAAAAGCAGGGAAAGTCTTTTTAAAACATTGAGATTATAGGGAGAATATTTAAAAGATTTAATTATTTTTTTTAATAAAGGTTGTTGATAGTCAAAAATAGTAACAATCCTTTCAAGAGAATAAAGATTAGCTTCCCATTTATTTAAGACAATAATTTTATCTAAACATTTTTGGCAAATAATTTCGCCAGTCTGATGGCAGCCAAGACATTCAATAGGAAATAGAGTGTTTAGAATTAAATCCTTTAATTTATTTGTCCACATACTTGTTGCAAATAGTATTATATTGTATAATATTATTGTATAATATTAATATTAATAAAACAAATTAAGTATTAACTTGATATGGGTTTTTTTGGCTTAAAACAAAAAAAAAGTTTTTTGGGAATTGATATTGGATCAACTAGTATTAAATTAGTTGAACTCAGTAAAGAAAGGGGAGTTCCCACCTTAGTTACCTATGGTTATGCAGAAAGGGCGATTAGTGATATTGTTAAGGGTGACGCTCAGAAAATTTTAAATAAAGTTGCTTCTTTATTAAAAAGACTATATACAGATGCAGGAATTACTAGCTTTCAAGCAGTAACAGCGTTGCCAAATTACTCTGTTTTTAATTCAGTAATTACCCTCCCAATGATGAATAAAAAAGAACTGGATTCTGCTGTTCGTTGGGAAGCAAAAAAGTTTGTTCCTATGCCTATTGATGACGTAGTCTTGGATTGGCGCATTATTGATACCATTGAAGTTGATAAGAGAAGAAAAAACTATCGTATTCTTTTAACTGCGGCAGCCAAGAATTTAGTCAGAAGATATGTTGAAATTTTCAAAAAAGCTGATTTAGAACTTTTATCTTTGGAAACTGAATCATTTGCCTTGTCACGGGCCTTAATTGGCAAAAGCCAGGCAACGACGATGATTATTGATACTAGTGCCGTAACTACAGATATTCTTATTATTGAAAAAGGCGTGCCCGCTCTCAATCGTAGTATTGATGTTGGGGGGATTACTATTTCTAGGGCCATTGCTAATACTTTAAATGTTGATTTTAAAAGAGCAGAACAGTTTAAAAGAGACATTGGCATGTCTGGTTCTTCTAAAATTCCCAAAGTAATTGAGGGAATTCTTAAGCCAGTAGTTGATGAAATGCGCTATTCTTTAAAGCTTTATCAAGAACAATCGGGTAAGGCAGTAGAACAGGTAATCTTCTCTGGCGGATCTGCTTATTTGCCCAATTTGGCTGAATATTTTTCTAAAATTTTAAATATACGTGTTATTATTGGCAATCCTTGGGCCAGAATTGCTTATCCAGAAGAATTAAAGCCGGCCCTGGACGAGGTTGCTCCTCGTTTTGCCGTAGCTGTTGGATTAGCTTTAAGGGAAATTATAAAGTAAAACTTGAAATTAAATATCAATTTAATTATAAGTAAAACTTGAAATTAAAATCTTTTAATTTTTAAATAAATATATGGCTATTGTCCCTAATCTTTCTAAACAGCCAGAGAATGAAAATATTAGTTCTCTTAGCACTGAAGAAAAGTCGTTAAAAAAGAGCTGGCTAGAATCGATTTTTAAAAAAAAAAAAAAACCTTTAGCAGAGATAGAAAAACAAGAACCTTTAAGTGAAGAAGAGATTAAAAAATTAGCAAAGAAGAATTTAGAAGAAAAAGAAAAAAAGGTGTCTGTTGAAAATTCGTTATTAATAGACGAAGTTCAAACAGGTTCTTTAGATATTAGTTTAATGTCTGGAAAGACAGTGATTATTCCCCGTATTATTCGTTCCCGGTTATTAATCCTTATTGCCGCTTTAGCTGTTATTTTGCCTACTTTTGTTTTAATTTGGCTATATACTGATTATTATTTTGAGAAAATGAGAAATGAAGTGATGGTTATAGAAAGAGAAATGCAGTTTTTAAAAGCGCAAAGCAAGCCACTTTTAAAGGTAAGGGATGAGATAATGAATCTAGAGATCCAGGCAGCCCGGGCAGAGGAAATTTTAAATGATCATATTTATTGGACTAAATTTTTTAGTTTATTAGAGGCTTATACAATCCCAAATCTTTATTTTAGTGATTTTACAGCTGATACTAGTGGAATTATTCGATTAGATGCAATGGGTCGAGATTTAATTAATATTGCTCAGCAAATCATTGTCTTTACTCAAGCAGAAGATTTTGCCAAAGAGGTAACCGCTTCTAATATTGCTCTGACCCCGGAAGGGATAAGAGCTTCTTTTAGTTTACTTTTAAATGATAATGTTTTCAAAAAATAATATAATATATGGCTCGGGTAAGAAGAGAACAAGTTAAAATAGGAAAATACCAAAATTTTGTTGTCAGACTTTATTGGTTGGTGATTATTTTAGTTTTTTTGACAGCAGTTTGTGTTGAATATTTTGTTATTATCAAACCAAAACTGCAACAAACATATAATGGTGGCCCATTAGACGTGGAAAGTCGACAATCTATTTTAGAGGAACAAAGAGTTTATTATGAAGCATTAAAAGCATTAGAAAAAGAAGCTAGTGAAATTAACAAAGTAGAGCTAGAAAAAGTAAATTATGTTATTGCAGAGAAGATAGACATACCAGATATTTTAAATCAAATTTATCTTTTAAATAAGCAAGAAGGGATGGAACCGCTTGATTTTAATTTTGATTTTGATCAGGGTGCTTTACAAATAAATTTACATCTTAAGACAAGTAATTATCAAGATATTAAGAAATATTTAGATGAAATTGAAAAAAATATTCGCATCATGGACATCACTAGCATATCAATTAAGGGGATAGGAACAGACCTTTCTTTAACTGTTCAGAGTTATTATCTAGAATAATAACCTTTTGCGTTCGCAGAACCTTGAAATTAAAAATATTTTAATTTTAAAACATGGCTAAAATAAAAAGACAATATATTTTTCTTGTAATTTTTATCCTTTTAATTGGATTAACGATTTTTATTATTTCCAAAAACACAGAAATATTAGGATTAAAAGGGGATTCAGATTCAGGCCCTGGTATTGTTAAGCCTGATTACTTAATGAAACCCATTCCTAAGATAAATAAGATTAAAACAGTTGTTGATAACCCAAAATTTAAAGAAATGAAATACGTTAAGGAATTTTTTGAACAAATAGAAGTTAAAGAAAAAGGTCGGGCCAACCCTTTTATGCCCTATAGACCAGATGAAGGTTCCCAAGAATAATTTTATTAAATTATTATGATAGAGTCTGAGAATAAAATCACTCGTTTTTTAGTCAAACACGGCAAGATTTCCCGAGAACAATACAAAGAATTGTTAGCCGAAGCCAGAGAAGTCCGCTTGTCTGCGGACAAACTTTTAGAAACAAAGAAAATTTTACCCGAAGAAGACGTTGCTTGGGCCAAGAGCCAATTATACACAGTGCCAGTGATTGATTTATATGGTTTAATTGTTGACCGCAAGGTTCTTAGCTTAGTGCCTAAGGATGTGGCTGAGAATTATCAAGTGGTTGCCTTTGCCAAAGAAGGAAATGTTTTAAAAGTGGCCATGCTTAATCCAGGCGATTTTAAAGGAAGAGAAGCAATAGATTTTATTGCCCGACGAAAAAATCTTAAGCCAGAATTCTATACTACTGCCAGTAGTGCTTTTAAAAATATTTTAACTCAATATGGGGGTTTATCAGTAGAGGTTAGTGAAGCAGTTGGCGCACAAGAATCCAGGTTTGCTCCAATCACACCAGAGAAAAAATTAACTGCCACAGAAATGGATTTGGAAAAAATGGGGCAAGCAGCGCCAATTTCTAAATTAGTTGGTTCTATTTTAAAATATGCGATTGATAATAATGCTTCTGATGTTCATATTGAACCTTATGCAGATAAAACAAGAGTGCGCTATCGGGTTGATGGTATTTTAAGAGAAACAGCAATGTTGCCGGGACATCTTCATCCATCAATTATTTCTCGAGTTAAAGTAATGGCTAATCTTAAACTTGATGAAACTCGCGTTCCTCAGGATGGGCGTATCAGGGTGATTGCGGCTAAAAGAAAAATAGACTTGCGTGTTTCTGTTTTTCCTTTATTTGACAAAGAAAAAGTAGTAATGAGAGTTCTTGATCCAGCCCGTCGCGTCTTTGATTTAAAAGATTTAGGATTTTGGGGAAAGGGGTTAGAAATAATTAAAAAGAATTTAGCTCGACCTCATGGCTTAGTTCTAATTACTGGGCCAACTGGTTGTGGTAAAACGACCACTATTTTCGCTTCTTTGAAAATACTTAACCAAGTAACGGTTAATATTACTACCCTAGAAGATCCTATAGAATATTTTTTAGCTGGAATTAATCAATCTCAAGTACGCCCTAAAATTGGTTATTCTTTTGCTTCTGGCTTGCGTTCAATTGTTCGTCAGGACCCAGATATTATCATGGTTGGTGAAATTCGTGACAACGAGACAGCCGAATTGGCCACTCATGCTGCTTTAACCGGACACGTTGTTCTTTCTACCCTTCATACTAATGATGCTTTTGGAGCAATACCTCGTTTAATTGATATGGACATAGAACCATTTTTAATTGCCTCTTCATTAAATTTAATTATTGCCCAAAGACTAGTGCGAAAGTTATGTCCTTATTGCGCTGAGCAGGCTGAGTTTTCACCAGCAATAGAAACAACAATAGAACAAGCATTAAAAGATGTTAAAAATATTAATTTAGATAAATATCGAGATAAAAAAACAAATCATTTAAAGTTTTATAGGGGTAAGGGTTGTTCTCGATGTAACAATGAAGGTTATCAGGGACGAGTTGCTATTTCAGAAGCCCTAGAGATTACAGAACAAATGAAAGAAATAATTCCTAGTGGTTGTAAACTTAATGAAGTTAAACAGGAGTTTGCTAGACAAGGGATGTTAGAAATGATTAAAGATGGATATATTAAAGTTTTGCGAGGTGAAACAACTATTGAAGAAGTTTTAAGAGCGGCTAGCGAATAAATTATTAAATTATACTTATGAGTACACAAACAGAAGTTATTTTAAATCGTATTTGCCGAGGAGCGGCAGAAAGAAAGGCTTCAGAGATTTATTTATTACCAGCTCAGGCTCCTTTTATCAGGGTTGACGGCATATTGAAAACACCAACTGGAGAAGGAATTGTTTCTTTGTCTTTTATTAATGATTTAATTCCAATTCTTTTAAATTCGGAAGAGCAAAATATTTTAAAAAAAGAAAGGCAAATTGAAATAATTAAATCTATTGGTAAAATAGGGAGTTCGCAGATAAATATTTATTATCAAAAAAATGAATTGGCTTGTCGTATAAAATTATTGGCCCAAGAAATTATTGCTTTGGAAAAGCTGGGATTACCAGAGATGGTTACTAATTTTGCTAATTTATTAAAGGGAATTGTTTTTATTACCGGGCCAAGAGATTCGGGTCGATCAACCCTATTAACCTCTTTATTGGATCATATTAATAAGACCCAGGTTAAATTTATTTCCACTTTAGAAAAGCCAATTAAAGCCACTTTAAGGGGAGTTAAAAGCGTGGTGGAACAAAGAGAGGTTGGCAAAGATGTTCCTTCATTTTTAGATGGTTTACGATATATTAGAAAAAGAAACGCAGAAATAGTCATGGTTTCACAGATTAAGGGGGTTGAAGAAGTGAAAGAAATTTTTGCTATTGCTGAAGCTGGAAGTTTAGTCTTTACAATTATGGACACGGCATCGGCCGTTAAAACAATTAGAAGAATTTTACATTTTTTTCCAGCTAGAGAACAAGAAAGCGTCAGATACTTTTTAAGTGAAAATTTAGGTGGCATTGTTGCCTCTCGTTTAGTCCCCAAAATTGGCGGAGGACGCATTCGGGCATTAGAAGTTTTGCCCGGGACCCCGGCTGTTAGATCTATTATTGCCACTGGCCGTCTTCATCAATTAACCGGAGTGATTCAAGCCAGTGAAGATCAGACTTCGATTTCTTTAGATCAATATTTAGTTGATTTAGTTACTTCAGGCAAGGTAATAACTGAAGATGCAGTTAAGTATAGTGTTGATGAAGAACTTTTCCGCTCACTATTAAGAAGATAAGAATGCAAAATAAAAGACTAATGAATTTAGGCATTAGTCTTATCATATTTAAAAGATGTTATTTGAATACAAAGTAAAAAATTTAAAAGGAGAAACGGTTGAAGGAACTATTGAGGCGATTAATCAGGAAGCGGCGGTCAATGTTTTGGCTGGCCGCAAAATGATTATTATTTCTTTAAAAGAATCAGGGGCGCTCCCTATTTGGCGTCGGCCTTTACATATCGCTTTTTTGGAAAGAGTTAGTCCAAAGGATATGGTTTTTATGTCTCGTCAGCTTTCCGTTATGGTTTTAGCCGGATTGCCATTAGTTAAGTCCCTGGAAGTTTTGGCCAAACAAACAAGTAGGGCTTTTTTAAAGCAAGTGATTAATATTATCGCCGAAGATGTGCGTGGAGGAACAAGATTTTCTACGGCCCTGGCTAAATATCCTAAAATTTTTGATGATTTTTACGTTAATATGGTCCGAGCTGGAGAAACAGCTGGGAAACTTGATGAAGTTTTAAATTATTTAGCTGATGAACAAGAAAAGAGTTATGACTTAATGAGTAAAATAAAGGGAGCGATGATTTACCCTGTTTTTGTTATTGTTGGTGTTATTGGTGTAATGATTTTAATGATGGTTTTTGTTATTCCTCAGTTAACAAGCATTTTAAAAGAGTCAGGCGTGGCTTTGCCATTACCAACCCTTATTTTAATTAGAACTAGCGAGATTTTAAAGCAATATTTTGTTTTTGTCATGCTTGGAGCTATTGGGGCCGGCTTTGGTCTAAGAGCTTTTTTTAAAAGCAAATCAGGCAAAAACGCTTTAGATAGTCTTCTTTTAAGGCTTCCAGTTTTTGGTAATTTATTTCAACAAATCTATTTAGTTCGCTTCTCCCGCAGTCTCTCAACTTTAATCATTGGCGGTATTCCCTTAACCTCAGCTTTAAGAATAGTAGCCGGAGTAGTTAATAATAACGTTTATAAAAAGATAATCTTTGATGCTGTTGTTGATGTAGAAGAGGGTCGTTCAATAAGCAGTGCTTTTATGGATGAACCACAGGTGCCTAAAATGCTCCCTCATTTAATGGCGATTGGAGAAGAAACTGGTCGACTTGATGAAGTTTTACAAAAGATCGCTGATTTTTATTCTCGAGAAGTAGAAAATATTTTAGCGAAATTAGTTACTTTACTTGAGCCAATTATTATCATTTTCTTGGGAGTGGTTGTTGGTGGTATGGTCGCCTCTATTATCTTACCTATGTATAAGCTGGCTTCTGCCTTTTAAGGGCTCGTAGCTCAATGGTAGAGCGCTTGATTCACATTCAAGAGGTTGATGGTTCGATCCCATCCGGGCCCATTTTTTAAATATATGCCAGAATTACCAGAAGTTGAAACAATTAAAAATCAATTAAAAGCCAAAATTAAAAGAAAAACAATTAAAAAAATCGAGGTTAAACTACCTAAGATAATTAAAAATACCTCGGTGGTTTTTTTTAAGAAAAAAGTAATCGGGGCAAAGATTAAAAATTTAACAAGAAGGGCTAAACTTTTAATTATTCATTTAAATAATGGTTATTCATTGGTTATTAATTTAAAATTATCTGGTCAATTGATTTATTTTCCTAATTTAAAACAAAAAAAAGAAAAATATACTCATTTAATTTATTATTTGTCTGACAATAGTTGTCTCTGTCATAACGATCTAAGACAGTTTGGTTATGTTAAATTAATCAAAACAACAGACCTAGAGGGTCTTTTTCAACAACAAAATTTAGGACCAGAGCCTTTAGATAAAAAATTTACTTTAAAAAAATTTAAAGAGTTATTAAAAAAAAGACCTAATTCAAAAATTAAACCTCTTTTAATAGATCAGTCCTTTATTGCTGGTATTGGCAACATTTATGCTCAAGAAGCCTGCTGGTGTGCCAAGATTTTACCGACTAGATTAGTTAAGTCTTTAACAGAAAAAGAAATAAAAAAATTACATCACTGTTTAATTAAAATTTTAAAACTAGCGATTAAGAGCAAGGGGACAACAGCGGCTGACGCTCATTATGTTGACTCCCAAGGAAAACAAGGGAGTTATAAAAATAAACTAAAGGTTTATCAACGACAGAATAAAAAATGTTTTCGTTGCTCACAAAAAATTAAAAGGATAAAATTAGGCGGAAGAGGAACTAGTTATTGTTCAGGGTGTCAGAAATAAAGTAATATTTTTAAAATAAAAAGGCCTTGGAGTTTTTCCAAAGCCTTCTCATTCTTTGCTTATTTTGCTGGTTAAGGTGTAAGGAAGGGTCGATTCACTGATTAAAATATAAACATAAACAGTGGTCTTGATATCCTTAACACCAAAGAGCGAAATCGGCAGGGGAACAATGACATCTAATTGCCCCATTAAAGGAAAATGATATTGATCGTCGCTTATCCAAACCTTAATATGATTTTCTCCACGGAAATAATGTGTTTTTTCCATAAGAGAGATATCACATTTAAGGGCCTGGTATGATTCATCTTCAATCTCGACGATTTCTTTTTTTTCAATAATCAAGGGCATTATTTTGGGAATGACCTGATTATTGTCCTTTCCTAAAATGGGTAAATAATGAACGTCATTAACTCCTCCCAATTTTGTTCTTAGTTGCATGCCTAGGGTGAGCACCTCTTGTAGGTCTGTTGGAGAGAAACTGGAGTCAACAATCACTTTTTTAAAAAAAGGTGATTGAGCTGTACGCAAATACTTGTAGGTCATTTCTTTACCATTTTTGGTTAAGTAAGTCCAACTAGTATCTGGCGAAGTAAGCAAATCGTCTGAAGCAGAATAACGGTAGGTTTTTTTAAACTGGCCAGTATAACGGTTGAACTCGGTGTAAATAGTGTCAACCGTAGCCACTAACCTTCGTACTAAACCCACTGTTTGTGAAGTCAGACAAACTGTCATTAAAGAGTCATTCTCTGCTGAGAGACCAACTTCAATGTTAATGACAGCCACTCTTGCTTTCAGCCAGCGAACCTCAGCTGATATTTTTTCTCCAATAAACTTATCCAATGGTGTTTGTCCCCAAACTATTTTAACCAACAAAAAAAGAACGATTATTTTTTTCAAAGTACAATCCTCCTTTTTTAATATATTATAAAGGGGAGAGGGGTTTTGTCAACTACTATAGACAGGAAAAGCGGGATGTGGAAAATTTTCTTGACGAAGTTTATCTATCTGTTAATATATACCCACACCAGTGGTCGTGGTATAGATTGTTCATAAAAAGAATATATAAACTATAAATAACAATTAATAAATAATTATATGAAATTAACAACAAAACTATTTTTAATCTCTTTTTTTGTTTTTTATCCTGGACTATTATTAGCTCATGCCGAGACTGAAGCTGGAATTGAACATTCCCATATGATGGGAACAATGTTTGGTTCAGGTGGTTATGGTTTTTTCGGTATGTGGTGGATGATAATTTTCTGGTTATTATTTATATTTGGAACGATCGGCTTGATTAAGTGGGTTTTTACTGAAAAAAGACCTGAAACTAAACATGAGCCAGCTCTAGATATTTTGAAAAAACGTTATGCTAAAGGGGAAATAAATGAAGACGAATATAATAAAAAGAAAAAAGATTTAATTAATAGTTAAACAAGTCTTTTTATTAGGAAATTTAGAGATTATTGCTTTTTCTGACTGATGTTATACTTTACTATTAAGGTATCTTTTTTCTTGAATTGATATTATAAAAGAAGCTTTATAATGGCATCTGTGAAGCGCCTCCTAGTAGATATAGTATCGTATTATTTATAAATATGTCTAAACCTAAACAAAGACAAATTGTTGTTGGTATGTCTGGCGGTATTGATTCTTCTATTGCCCTTGTTCTTCTTAAAAAACAAGGGTGGAAACCAATAGGAGTTTCTTTAAAATATGCAGTTTGGCAAAATGAGAAAAATTTATTAAGAGAAAACGTCTGTTGCAGCATGCAATCTTTTAAAATCGCTAAAGATGTTTGTAAAAAATTAAAAGTTCCTTATTATGTTTCAGACGTATCAACAGATTTTAAAAAACAGGTAATTGATTATTTTGTCAAAGAATTAAAAAATAAAAAAACACCAAATCCTTGTATCATTTGTAATCGTTACCTTAAATTTCAAAAACTTTTTAAATGGGCCAAAGAACATAATATTCAATATGTAGCCACAGGACACTATGCTCGTCTAAGAAAAAATCCTCAAACTCAAAAATATGAACTTTTAAGGGCTAAAGATAAGGAAAAAGATCAAACTTATTCTTTGTCTTTTTTGCCTCAAAAATGGCTTAAAAATATTGTTTTTCCATTAGGTGATTACCTTAAGCCAGAAATTTATAAAATAGCCAAAAAATATAATTTTGATGTTTTTCTTAAACAAAAAGAAAGCCAGGATTTTTGTTTTGTCGCTGGTAAGTCAATGAAATGTTTTTTAGAAAAAGAAATAGGAACAAAAACAGGCTTGATTAAAGATAAAAAGGGAAAGGTTTTAGGCAAACACCAAGGACTTCATTTTTATACTATTGGTCAAAGAAAAGGAATTAATTTACCAGAAGGACCTTATTTTGTCGCAGAAATAGACAAGAAAAACAATATTTTAATAGTAACAAAGGATGAAAATAAACTTTGCCAAAAACAAGTATTTGTTTCCCATTGTCATTTTATTTCTGGAATATCTCCTCAAAGAAAAATACAGGTTCGGGCAAAAATCCGTTATCGCCAAAAACTAAGCAGGGCCACTCTTTTTCCTATTTCAAAAACTAAAATAAAATTAGTATTTAATAAACCACAAAGAGCTATTACTCCTGGACAATTCGCTGTCTTTTATCAAAAAGATGTTTGTTTAGGAGGAGGAAAAATTATTATATGAAAACAAAAACTACATTAAACATAAAAGGAATGCATTGTGCTAGTTGTTCGGTTAGCATTGAAAGAGCATTAAAAAAAACAATCAGGGATTGTTTCAATCGGTGTTAATATTGCTACAGAAAAAGCAAATTTGGAATTTGCTTGAATTTTTTTCAAGCATAATTTCAGATATAAATATCTTTTTTAAAAAATGGCTACGTCTTTACGTAATCAAATTAAATCTCATAGTGCATATTACGCGCGAGATATAGGAATGCCTCTTTCTCTCCAGCGGTTGATTTGATTTGTTTAACTTGCGCTTTCAATTCCTTGGCGCGATCGCGTGTCGCGCGAATATTGTCCTCGTAATGACTAAACAACCCGCGCAACCCCTGTTCTTCTTCCTGGCTCATCCCATTTTGCTGTTTAAGGAGATGCACAATTTTTTCAAACCGCAGGCTCTGCCACGCGGCAAAACTAGGTTGACTATCTAGCCAATCCATTAATGCCGTCATAACCCTTTCGCGGTCAATTCGGTCTGCGTCCTCATCCCCTTCAGTCAAACGGCGCATAACTTCCGGGCGCTGAAGGTTGGCGTATAGTTCGCGCATCTCGTCATCGCCCTCTTTAAAGAATTCTTTTTTTTCTGCAAGCCCAGCTGCGCCAAGATCAGCGAGTGCAGTAATAAAGACTTCGCGCGGAACCGGTTGACCGTTTTCCAATGGTCTTTCAAGATGCGGCTGGAAAAAAAGCGGTCCCTTTACAATTCCCTGATCCTTCAGCTCATCAAAGAGTTTGCCCAAGGTGGGATTCTGTTGAATAGCAACTTCGTAATAAGGATATTCCTTAAATGGTATTCCTTTAAAGTCGGGTCCAAGGGTTATATCCGGATAGGTCGCATCAATCGCCCAGATAGCGGTATGAATTTGTTCTTCAGTGAAGATTTTTTTTTCTGCTTGCTCGTTTGCCTTCCGCATCTCCTCTTCCATTAAGCGTGCACTTCTGCTTTCATTTCCTTTAGTCCCGCTTGGCTTATCACCTTCGCGCGCGCCGCGATGGCGGCGAATCATCGCCAGGAGATTGTTCGGATCTGCTTTATCATATTCCATCACAGTATCATGCCAGGCAATAGCTATTTTAGTCACGGCACCTTGATCAGGAGAAAGATTTAATATTTCGGCCATCTCTCCCGCGCGCTGTTCTAGGGTTCGAGGATGTTCCGATGTATGATAGGTTTTTGGATCTCTACCTTCTCGGTCATGTATTTGCTCGTGAAACCGATAACCGCTGAGCTTGATTTCCCTTGACGCATCCTCAAATATTATTTCTCTTCCTTTAGTAGGAATCATCGCTTCTTTTATCTTTTGTTTTTTATTTGGAAATTCATCAAATGTTTTTTTCATAAATTTATAGATAGTTGATTATATAAATCCATCGCCGAAATTATTCGCGCGAAGCTTGTTGCCCGGGCGGCGCGGGCATTCCTCTTAATTACCCCTCTTTCCTGCCCTCAGCTCTTTCTAAACAATACGAACGAATAGGAATAATGACTGAAAAGTAAGGAAATTATATTAAATCTGTGCAATTTTTTTTCACAAACACGCAATCCCTGTTCCTCAACCAATTTTACCATTTTTTTGGGATTATTTTGATAGATGGCAAATAATAAACCGTTTTTATTAAGCTTTTCTTTTATTGTTTGTAAATATAAATTGGGTTTTCGGCATTATTTTTTGCTGTCCAAAATATTAGATACTTAAATCAGATCAAAATAATAATTGTTAATTA
>SDBV01007514.1_pt1 | contig 14890 bp, 39 predicted proteins | sample 2277081 | NCBI WGS metagenome assembly SDBV01 (sample SAMN10402039, study PRJNA504765) | marine sediment metagenome | isolation source: marine sediment core GS10_PC15, 223 cmbsf | place: Arctic Ocean: Southern Knipovich Ridge | collected 2010
GGGATAATTCCGTTGTTCTTAAGTCACCGAAAGCAGTTAATGGCTGCTCTATGAAACTCCCTGTCCGGTCAACCGCAATGGCTTTTATTGTTTTATGTCCAGTATCTGTGCTAATAGTTCTATCTGTCCTTTTAATTTATAAGTTAATTCTGTTTCTTGTTTTATATGAGCTTTTAAATAAGCCGTTGTAATTGTATTGTATAAATCGTATAAATAATAATAGTCCTGTAATGCTTCGTAATGTTTCCTTGCTTTCGCTGTTATTCTTAACCACCAAGTAATCCTGCAAAAGACTAACTTTATTTTATGGGTTAAGGTCATTTACTTTTATTAATGATATCTCATTTACAAAATCTCTAAATTTTTTGAACTCGTCTGTTGTGAAACATATTTGATCACTATACGGATTGCCTTCTTTTAATATGTATTTAATATGTCTTAATTTATGGCTCATTTTTGTTTTAGTATCTTTATCTCCCAGCTCCCAAAAGCTTATGTAAATTTCATTATTGTCATAATCAAGCTCTACACTCATCATTTCGCAACCGCAAGAACAATCAAAACATTTTTTCATTTCATTCCTCCACTATAATTGCCATTGTGAAAACTTCATCTGCTGTTGCGCTTGAAATTGCAACTGTATAAATACCCCTAAATGGTAAAGCGACTTCTTCTATGAAATCACCTGTTATTGATATTGATTTAAAAACTGTTAATGAATTATCGTTTGTGATTACCAAATTATATTGAGTCGTAGATGTAGCGGGGCTGATTATTATTTCTCTCGCAATGCCTTGTAAAGCAGCGACTGTGTTTATTGATAGTGCCCCGCTTAAAGTTGAACCGCTCATATTTTCTGGGTGGATTACTATCATCGTTTCTTCTTAAGCATCTTTTTAATTGATTTCTTTTTCGCTTTAGCTTTCTTTGTCAACTGTCTTGCGTGATGTACTGCCATTTTGTTCTCCTAAATAAAAAAACCGGACTAAAGATGCTTCGCACTTGCACCTTTAATCCGGTTAGTTTTTCTAATCCGTCTGCTCTAATGAGCTTATTTAGTAGCGGGTGATGGATTTGCACCACCGACCTTCAGGTTATGAGCCTGACGAGCTGCTACTGCTCCAACCCGCTATTTAATTAATGTACTTTGATAATTCTCTGTTCAATGTTTCACGAGCCACTATCTTATAGTCTTTCCAAATGAGAACAGTCTCGCCGTGCCCACTTGAAGGAGTAAGTCCTAACTGTTTTAATATGGCTTCTAATTCTTCCAAAATTTTGCAAACAATATATGTATAAATTCGTCCCAAGCTATACTAAGACGATAGTGAGCGAATCCACAACTTTTTTGTACGCTCAATCTTTGTTCTTCATTTAGATTAGAAAATTCCGGGCAACCTTCTACATAAATAATTTCATTATAATATTTTTCTAATTCTTTCATAAATCTGCGATTCTTAATATCTCAATAGCTTTTGCTTGTTGTAATGAAACACCTTGCGCTTGCATTATTGCGTCGGCATTATCCTTGAATTCTTTTGTGTCTTGGCGGACTGTTATGCCAATAGACTTTGCAAATTCGACTTCTCTGGCTAATGCTTCTAAAGAAGCATCAAAGGGTTTTTGTAGTTTTTCTAACTCTTTCATAATTTTGCAAACAATATAATAATAACTTTACATCAAAATCAATATTAAATCTAATTATTTCTTCATCCGACACCAAATCCTTGCTGTCTAATAAAACAATAAATCAACCAGCCAATAATTGCTATACTTATAAACACAAACAATTCTGCTTTATAAGCAAACCAATACCACCACAAATGTTCACATATAAACTTCATCTTATTTACCCACATTTATTACAATATTCTTTTTAATGAATTTAACTTTATTCTTATTGAACTGTTTAATCATTTCAACTTTTATTAAGCGGATGTTTTTTGTGTTCAATCCTACTATATCATAACCCCTTGCTTTATTGCCTATTATCTTTGGTGCATCTTTGGGACGGAATGCCATTGTAATCCCGGTCTTAGTCGCCTTAGTACCTCTAAGCCCACCGATAGTATCGCCTGTTAATAACATCGTGACGTGAGGTGTGCCGATAGTAAATAATGAGCGCCCTTCTAATGGATATTTTTTATTCTTTAATCTTTTGCCATCTAATCTCCGCATATCTTTATCTTTGTATTTCTTATACTGCGGACTTAATGCGTGTTTCTGTGTGTTGTTTTGCATCAATCCCTTCACACCATCATCATAAACCCATCCACCGATACCGCCGATTTTCTTACCGATTGCTTTCCAGAACTTCTTTCCCATAAAGGGAACTTTACCTATTTGACTAACTTGTGCCATTTATATAATTTCATTTTAATTATTGTCCATAAAGATAATTTAAGTTTTTCTAATTCATCAACGGCATCATCTATAAATAATATTTTATAAACTGACCATATTACTTGGCAATTAACATATTCTGTGATTATATCATTCTCATCTACTGATTTTAATGCTTTCAGATTTGGTCTATAATTTTTAATTATTTTCATAATTCTAATCCTTTCGGTTGTGGTTGATGCCGACAATTAAATCCGCCCCGTTCTATGAAAGTATATCCTTGATTCTCTACTACTTTAATCTCGCTTGGTGTTGGTTGAAAACTGCCCATAAATTGTTTCGCTAATCTTGTCCAGCTTCCTCCATCAATCTCTGCTTTAGTGAATCCTTCTTTTGGTTGATTGAGCAGGACAGCCCTGCAAGATGCTCTTGTTTTGCCATCTATCGGGCCAGCTATTATAAACTTCTGGTCGGGACTTTCTTCAAATACCTTAGCTGTTGCTGTTGCGTGAAATCTTGTTATGCCTGTTGTCACTCCGGTTGTTAGTTGTGCATCTGTTAAAGGGATGGCTCTCAGCGTAGGCAGGATTTCCCCGATAGTCTCACCACCGATTATACTTCTGAATACCGAGTTCTTAAATTGTTGTGTGTATAATCTGCCTTTATCTAATAAGAACAGAGCTTCATTATCTGCAAGTATTTCAAGGTCGGTTGCTGTTACTCCCACAATGCCGCTCAATCCTCTTTTGGTTGCATCTTTGTGTACTTTTCTTATTACATCGTCATAACCCTTGAGATATTCCTCAAGCTTATCATCGAAACCTAATATCCTAAGTTCTTGGAAGAAGTCTATCTCCGCATCTAATCTTGCTATTCCTGCTGCTGATAAATCTCCTTTTAATGCTTGTTCGATTCTTTTAATGAAGTCTTCTTGGAGTTTATCAAGGTCGTCTATGAATTGGGATGATGTTTTCTCAAAGTCTATTGGCATTATAGTTGTTTCTTTTTTATCCGCTCTATTATTTTATCGATAAATTCTTCTCCATAAATAACTTCATATATTCTTGTCTTGCAGTCCATATCTATAAATTTCCTATACATAACCCGTGATTGTTTAGCAGAATCTTCTAATGCATCTTTAACAAGTTTCTCAATTATCTTCTTTATCATTATTTACTCCTATTTGTTCAAAGTTTATGTGTTTAGTCATCTTCCGGCCAATATCTCTTATTAGGTGTTTCATCATTCTCTGGCCAATACATTAAGACCGGGAGGATTATCATTACGCCGGTAAGAAGCACACCAACAAATACACCTGCAATAAATATTAAAATATCACTCATAATTTACCTTCTAATATCTCAAATGCTTTTTCAAATGCTTTTTCTTCTGCTTCGGTGCGGGAATAATAATTACCATCGTGGGCTATGTTCTCTGCTTTATTAAGAAATATATCATACCAGCTTATCGTGAATTTATCAGGTTCATCGTAAATGCTTTTATGAGTACATATGTTTATATATATCCCCTGCTCATCGAAGAAGTCGTAGAGGTCTCTTTCATTAATTAACAAATCTGGCTCCTCCTTAGGGCTAATTTGTAAAGTATCATAGTCATCTAATTCAGAAAACCAACACTGCCCCTGTAACATTTTATTAAATGCCTTCGGATATTTCTCTTTTATTTTATTCCAATCCATCACACTTTACCTCTTTAACTTTACATTTGATTTTATCATATCCGCATTTACAAAGTGTTGCTTGATATGCGTCCCGGAAATCCTTGTTTCTTTGTTCTTTGTTTCCGTCAATGGCTTTTTGCCACTGTTCAACTTCTTTATCGCTATAAAACAACAATCCATTAAAAAGGACTCTTCCCTCTAACGGGTTTTTATTCTTCGGTATCATCTTCTTCTTCAAGTTCTGAATGATTGTATACATCCATTTTGGCCATTTCTAATACACCAATAAGTTCAGCAATAGACATACTTTCAGACTCGAGATGTGCATTAATTAAATCTGTTAATGTGTTCTGTAATTCATTTACTGATTTGTTGGTTACCATTGTTTACTCCTCAAAGTATAATAAATAAAGTGTTCTCTGGATCGGGTGTTATACTGAACTTTTTCTTAGGGTCTATCTTAAAGTTATCAAACGAATCCTTAGTCACGTTATTACTTATACTGAATTCATAATTTATGATTTTCGTTACAGTCAGGTTGCCTTCACCGAAAATTATACAGTCATAGCTTTTGGGGATTAATTTGCAAACTAACCATTTTATTAATTTATATCTTACCATTGCTTACTCCTTAAATATTTCTTCGTAGGTAACTAAGTTGTCTTCAATTTCAGCACAATATCCTGCCATATCTTTCTTAATTATATCATAAATATCTTTATCTCTATTATCTGCTAACGATTGCCCTGCTATTTTCATACACTCTTCCAGCTCTTTTCTTAAATCTTCTGCAAGGTTTTTACGGAATAGCTTGATTGCTTTTATTGTTTTCTTATCCATTAGTTACTCCCAAAAAATGCCTTAAATATTATATATACAAAAATCAAGAGTATAAGACAACAAAGAGCGACAACTATACCCCATAATATATCTACCATTGCTTACTCCTCATCTTTCCTGTGAGTGGATATTTCCAAAACATTTTATATGACTCTCCATCTGATGCGTGAGTTAATCTTCCTGCTTTGCCTTTGTTTAATAAGTGTTCCCACGTTACTTGTCTGAGGTCTTTAATAAGTCGCTTGCATTGTTTAGTAACAAACCAGTGAGAACCAATGTTGTTTTTAATTCTACCGTTAAACGAATCAATTCTGTCTTTGATGTTCCTGATGTTTTGGTAATCAATAGAGCTTCCCGGGAAATGTTCTCTAATAATTGCCCAATTTGTTCGAGAAGCCGCCGGGTCTCTTTTATTGCCTGAAATATCTCCATAAAAATGCCATCCTCCTTCGTGTTGAGAATATTTGTTTTTAAGTACTTGACAAAGATAATCAGTATTTGCTTCATTTTCAAGTTCTACGTAATCAAATACATAATCTTTTCCTTCTTTTTCTTGCCCGATATTCCAGCACATTAAATCTACGTTAAAATCACAGCTTACCTCTATTGGGCGATACTTCATATACTCGAATGAATCTATTAGATTATTCTCATCAGTATATGGATAGTAAGCACGCCCTGTCTTTATATCGAGGAAGTGGCCCGTTTGTCTAACTTCCGCTTCCTTCTCTGCATAACTACCGATTATTCTTTTCTGTGCATCCTGGTCTATATGTGGATTAAACCTTGAATCAAAAAACCAGTATGCTATCTCCGGGTCATTCACATCGTTTTCAATAAATTCATCATAGGTATATGTCATTCCTTTTAGTGGGGTAAGTGTTCTTATTATAGTACCATTAGTATCAATAAGCCTTACCTTACATTCGTTCACTATGTCTTGTAGCGGCTCTTCGTCAAGATGAATGATGTGTTTCCTTGCACCCTGGAATGATTCTCTACCCTGGTCATAAGTCTTAAACCTTATCTTTGAGCCATTCGTAAACAATATAATTCTATTAGAAAAACCTCGTTGCACTGACCATTGTGCGTATTTGACAAGAGCAGGGTCTTTCGGAATCCAATAATTATATTCTGCTTGTTGGACGGGGACTGACATATCTGCCCAAGTTGCAGCCCAACAATCATAGCCGGGATTATTTAGACAATCTGAAATAACGTGTACTGCACCTGATACTGTCTTTGTGCTTCTATTCCCACCGGCAGCTAATTTGTTTTTCTTTGGTGATTCGATAAATGCTTTTTGCTGTAATTGTGGATGGTCAACAGGGACAAAGAAATCAAGCGGGTGAATCTGTTCTCTTAATTCAAGCTCTCTTTTGGCTTTGGCAAGATGCTCTAATTCTTGACGGTTCATTCCAATTCTTTTTTAGTTTCTTCGATTGTTCTGTTTATCCATTGTCTTTTACACTTCCAACATATTCTCGTTATTTCTCTAAATGGGTTATCTCGGACTGCCATATACGGATAGCTCGGGAAAGCAAATTTTTTAAACTCTATCTCAGTACAATAATTTCTTGCATTGCAATGGCAAAACCACTGGGTATCGTCTTCTTGCCCGATTTCTTTACCCTTCTGAATTGATTTGCTTGTAAATTTAATCGGGGCTTTTCTAAACCCGCCGTATGGAACATATTGGCAACTCATATTGATAACCTCAATTCTGGTTCTGCGTGTTTAATCCTTGCCTCTGCTATATCACAGTAATCTTTTTCTTTTTCAAATCCTATGAAGCTGAAGCCCTCAAGCTTGCAAGCCTTTCCGGTTGAGCCACTGCCCATAAAGGGGTCTAATACTACTCCGCCCTTAGGACATACTAATCTTACAAGGTATTGCATAAGTTTAGTTGGTTTAACTGTTGGGTGATTGTTTTGGTTTTTACCGTTTCTCGGATTCCCGCTTCCTGTTTTCATACCACACTTCTCGCCACCCATTTTATCTAAACTATTAAAAAACTTTTCATCAAATCCATCAAGCCCTTCATTCCTATCTGCTTTTGAAGCTTTCGCACAGTAAAAAAATCGGGATGCAGAGCCGGAATCACCTTTATTTATTTTTCTTTTTTCTTGTCCATCATTCCAGAATCCCGTTTGGCTTGTTCCGCCACCATTACTTTTAGTCTGCGGAAACCCCGCCTCTACTTCATCAGAGCCATCGATTATTAGGTTGGCTGGGAATCGACCTTGTGTACCATAGTCCCCCCGTTTATTCTCTTTTTGTTTTAGATAGTTCTTATACGTTTCGACCACACTCCTGCCATCAGGCGTTTTCTTAATACCCTTATTGTATGCGACTATTAATTCTTTTTCGCTTAGACCGTGCCATCCGTTCGCATTACCGTTAAACGTCTTCGCCCCCGCCTTTATATATTCGCCAGTTTCCACCCTACACCCATCAATATTAATCCCGCCCGTTCCCCACTTCAATACGTTGGCTGCAACTGTTTTTTCACTCAAAGGTTTTCTTGCTACTGTGATTGGTTCAAGTGCTGGCTTTAGGGCTGTGCCCCATCCTTCGTATTCTGATGTGCCTTTGGTTCTTTTCATCATTCCACCACCAAAACCAGAACCTTTGCCATTGCTTCTGTCTTTATTTTGGAATGTCCCAGCAGGTTCTTCTGCCCTTGAACTACGGTATTCCTCTATAAACTCTCTCTCATTCCCCTGCAGCTTATCAACTGCTATTTGCCTTGCAATATTTACCGTGTTTGTAATTAGGCATTCCGCTATGTATTCCGTAATAGTGACATTGATGGCAGACACACATTCCGTTTGAGATTTCGTGTCTAAGTTCTGGAAAGTCTTTGATAGACTCAATATGATGTGCTTCAAGTTCTCTGTCAGTACCGCACATAGTACATTTATAATTTCCTCGTTTGAGTATTTCTGATTTCCACGCAAGGTCATCAGGGCTTCTTCTACCTTGATTGTCCCCGCCGTTTTTTCTTTTAGCAATTCCTTGACATCGCATCCCGCAGTAAAAATGTTCCATAACATAGCAAGGTCTTTTTGTTGTAATTTTTCCGCAAACTTCACAGGGTTTTGTAATTCGTTTATCTCTATAATGATTTGCTCTACATTCTGCCGAACAATGCTTCCCCTTATGTTTATGGCTTGGGGAGAGATAGAATATTTTCCCACAATATTCGCATTTGAACTGTTGTTTTTGAGATTGGCTTTCACCACAGCATCTTCTTGAACAAAACCGTTTGATATTATAAATCGCCCAGCTATTGTTCCTTGATTTTGTGATAACATTTTTACAGTTTTCACACCGTTTAAGTTGTTTTTCCATACCCCAACATAATCATTAATATCAATATTATCAAGGGCTTTGCCTATCGCCGACCACTCTTTTGTTTCTAATTTGTTTACAGCGGCTCCAATATTTAATGATTTCGGAAATCCGCTTCCATAAACCCAAGCAATCATATCTCTTATCTCAAATCCTGCATCTTCAATAGCACAGGTTAGCCGGTGACAGGTTCTCGTTCCTCCGAAAGCTAAAAGAAAACCGCCGGGCTTTAATACTCGATATGCTTCAACCGCCCAATCCTGATGAAACATTTGCTGTAAGTAAGCATATTCTGACTGTCTTGTATTCCAGTCTGGCACCTCACACTTACATTTGCCTTTTGGATGGTCGAACTTTAATTTCCCGCAATTTCTGCATCTTGAATTTTTCTTCGGTGCCCCATAAGATTTGCGTTCTGATGCCCACGGATTCTCCCTTTCTGTCGGTTGTGCAATGCCGATTGAAAACTCTCCCTTCATCTCTTTTCTGCCTGTGCTTGGTCTTAACTTATCCCACTCCTTACCCATAAACTCTAATCCATAAGGTGGGTCGGTTACAATAGCATCGACCGAATTATCAGGCATTGCTTTCATACCTTCTATGCAATCGATGTTGTTAATCTCTTGATAGTTCATATTGCTAATATGATTTGCTGTTTATGTTTCTTCTTAAATCGTCTTCTTTTCTTTTCGTCAACATCATATCTTAAATGACATCTTTGGCACATAGCTTTTAATCTATTATCTTTTACATCGTGATTTTCTTCATCGTGGTCTAAATGTGCAATAGTTAATACAATCTTACCATTGGCATAATTCGCCTTATCTCTGTTTGTTTCAATACATCTTCTGTCGTGGTGTAACCCGCATTCGCCCAAACATTCACATCTTTCGTTTGAACGTTTTAATATTCTTTCTCTTATCTGCTTCCAATCTATAGGGTATTTGCCATAATCAATCGCCATCCTTATCTCCTTTAACATACTTCGCTAATTTCTCATCTGACCAATTGCTGAATTCGGGGTCGAATGGAATGTCCATTGTTTTCTCAAGTTCTTTTTTCTCTGGGATTGTTCTGCTAAGTAGTAATTGTGCTGCTCTTACTCTTTCAGTCATACTTGCATTTGTGAGGTCTTTTAATTTATTGTCTCTTACGCTAATAAGGAAGTTTAGGTTCTCTTCAATATCATCATTTAATATTCGAAGGGCTTTCTCATAATTGGTGAGTTTTTTCTCTACTGGTTTTCTTCCAGAGTCGGCTCTTTTGCCACCGTGTTTTTTCTTTTGTTTTTCCATCAAACCAAGTGTATCAAGTTAAAGTAACCCGCCCTTTTCAAATGCCTTAAATAACTTTTCCATATTTGCTGCCCAATCTTCGTGTTTATTCCCACAAGTTCCTATGCCAATATGTGCAATTTCATATATATCGTTCTTTAATTTTTCTATATCATCGTTAACAATGTCGCCCCTTACGAGTGCTCCAATAACCATAAAACACCTATTCTTAAAGTCTCTCTTTGCTTCCTCATCCCCTTTAAGTATAATATCCATTTCTTCTTTTGTAACCATCTTAGTTCTATCCTTTTTCAGAATTAGTTAATATAAGTAAATAGCTATTCAAATTCAATATTAAATTAACTCACAATAATCAAAATTGATACAAGCAAACAAACGAAATAAATCATATTATAAATTAACTTTTCCATTCATCATCCTTGAATTGTTTATTAAAATCTTTGCGGTCTTTTCTATTATCGTGAAGGTAAACAATTATTGCAATCAGGACAAGACCTACTGTGAGAATTTTAACCAGTGTCAATGTTTCCATTTTATACTCCTGTTATAATGATGTCGGTAATTATTCTAATAGGTTCGGTTTTTATTCTTTGCTTTGCTTTTGTTTGATAATCTTCTGCAACTATTGAAGTCTGTTTAATATTCGGATGTCCAAGTCTCTCATTAAGAGAATCTAATATTTCCTCTTTATTATTCCCCAAAGCTGTGAACTGTTTTCTATTCATTTTATATACCATTTTATACTCCTTAAATATTAATCTTAATTTTACGAAAGTCTGATTTTGATTTTTCTTTGATTGCATCGACAGTTTCTTTATGGGCAAATTCGTGCGTGTAGAAAGGTCTACCCATTATTTTCTCAACATAATCGTGCATATCAGGAAACGTCCCTAAAAGAACCCCAGTATATGCGCTTACTATTGCAGCTTCTTTTTTTGTCATTTTATACTCCTTAATTAGTTATGATTATGAAATCTACATTAAAATTAACACAGTAGTATTTAATTCTAACATAGTTGTTGTGTTTTATTTTTGACCTTAGTAATATCATTTGGTTTCCTTTCTTGTTATGTAGTAGTTATAAATCAATCCAAATAGTATCATCTTCTTTTCTGTTATCTATAAGAAAACTATAATATAAATACTCTCCATAAACATCATCATATCCCAACTGCGCTTTTTTATAGTTATATCTTTGGAAAAATCTATTAGCGATAGTACCTCCGTATTCTTTTTTAAGCAGTCTTTTTGAGATAGACATTAATGTCTGCTCATATTTATATAGATATGCTTTTGTTTTATTCGGGATTGCCATACATACTTTATATATCAATGTAACCCCACTACCTTAAACCCCGAAAGTTCTCCGATGCATCTGGGGCATTCTTTTTTAGCTTTGCCAATCCTACAAACGTGTTCGTAAAAATGTACTTCCGGTCTCTGTCTGTGTGTCCCGCATTGTTTAGAGATTTCAAATACTACTCTACATCTGGGACAAACCCATATCCCAAAAAAGTTAGATTCTCTTTTACGTGTGCCCTTTGGTCTTTTTTGCCGGTTAGAATATTCTGAAAGTTCATATCTTCTTTCGGCACAAACCTTTGATATGATGTTTTTCTTATACCAGTCTAAGAATTTAATTCTATTGTTTACGCCAGTTATTAAGCTAAGTTCTGAGCATTGCCTTTCGTAAGTTTCCGGTTGGGGCTCCATTTTATACCCCTAATTTAGTTTTAAGTTCATATCCTTGTGGTTCAAGGTTCTTTTTTACATCTTCCGTAGCTTCATCATAGGTATCAAATAATATCGTGCAATTATTTATCAAGGGGCTATCAATATCAATTTCTCTAATAACAACTCGCTCTTCATTATCCTTTGTTATTTTAATTATAATAAATTTCTTCGCCGTCTTCATTTCACACTCCTTAATTAGTTGGTTTTAATATGCCTGTCTTCTTTAATTTTGGCTGTTTACATTTACAGCGGTCTCGGTGCTTGCTGCATTTATCACAAAACTCTGTAATAATGTTTTGAGAGTTTGCAAGTGTGGCTAATCGCTCATCAATGTCGGGGCAGATACATTTAGAAAGATGATTATTACATTGTATACACCACATAATTTATACTCCTATGTTAATAATTCAACTTGATAACACATCCCCATTGTCGCTAATCTTTTATGCGTCTTACGTTCTGCCTCTGTTTTGTTTCTGGCTTTAACAATCACTCTTTTATTTTTATAATCAGTTAAAATCTTTAATTCACAATTCATAATATTCGGGTTCAAATACCATATCGCATACTCTTTCATTTCACACCTCTAATTGTTTTTTGATTGCTATTTTTTTGAACTCTTTTTTGTAGTAATCTATCTTGATTATATACCATTCACGTGGTTTGTTAATTAATATGTTTTCTGATTCTCTCAAGCCCTGTGCTGTACCTCTGCCGTGAAGTTTATCAATATGGACTGCGTGTTTATCAGCTTCGCCTTTCATTCTATCGTTGCAATAATTACATTGGGCGTGGCAGTTGGTTTCCGTATAACGATGTGCTTTGTTCCTTTTTGAATAGTGACCGCATTCAGCACCGCCGATTGCCTTCCATTTCTTTATTCTTCCACAAGTACAGCAGAAAATATACCCACTATCATCCGAATCTCTTGCTCGGATAAATAGGGAAACCCATTTATCTAAGACTTTTTTTAATTCGTTGGTTGTTAAATCATTTAATGAGCGTTTCATTTATTCTCCACATATTGAAGGATTGTATTAAGCCAACATTCATTGTCATTAGCACCCGCTTCTTCATATAACAAACACCACTCTGCACCTATTTCTGCAAATATTTCCATAACATAAACCCCGTTCCGAGCAACAACAATTTTTATCTTGATTAAACTTAAATAAGCATGTTCTTTTCGTAATCCCTCAATGAATTTCTTTTTCAGCATATCTAATTGATTGCTGTCTGTGTGGGGTTGCCAGGTAATAAATTCTTTTTCGCCATCGTTGTTCGTAAAACAATAACACATATTTATTCCCCATTCTTTATATCCATACCATTCAGCTAATTTCTTTAGTTGTTCTTGTTTCATCTTTTAACTCCTTTAAATCTTCCCGGTTAATCTTGCTCAACAATTTCAATTTCATATTCATATCCATAGATAGATTTAACGTCTTCTAAGTCGTCTGTTAATAATACTGTGTTGGCTTCTGCAACAAACTGTTTGATATTTTCTATTTCTTCTTCATCATCTAAATCAGTTTCAATAGCATATAATTTGCTACCTGATTTCATTACTCTATACATTTTTAACTCCTATTCCCACCCGAATGGCGGTAAACTATAATTAAATAATTCTTGTGCTTTATTAAAATAATTGGTTATGTATTCTGAAAATTCGATAGTCGTTAACTTGCTTGTCGTTTTACGGGGCACATCAACCTCTTTTAATAATATCTTTACTTCGGTAGTGCGTTTGTCGTATATTTTAATGTTTTTATAACCGAATATTTCACCACACATTAAGTAGTGCATTTCGTTTGGAGTAGTCCCGGCATCGTTTGCTAACATTTCGTTCCATCTCCACAGGGCATCGTTTTGATTAATAGTTCTTTTTTGCTTTTCTTTATCACACCTTAATACCACACGTTGACCTGCGAAATATCTCAATCCCTCGTTGAAAATATCTACATCAACTATCTTGCCCTTACTATCTATGCCTGTTATAAGCTTCATATCATTCTCCTAAATGTGGTTGGAAAAAATCATCATCATCTATTTCTTCAACTTCCCTCATCCTCTTTTCATATCTTTTATCGATACAGACCTTACAAATTGCAGGACTATTGTCAGGGTAATAATCCCCTATTGTCATAGAAGAACCTCCGGTAATTCTTGGCTCATTGTAATTAAATTCTTTTTTACAGTCTGCACAATTCTTATCCATATCATTCTCCTTCACATTCTTGCCAATCAAAAATCGGTTCAGGTTCTTCAGGTCTTAGAATATAGTTGTATTGTTCCCAAGCCCTTATTATAGCAGCCCTATGTGTCTTAAATTGATTGCCCTCAAAATTATCAATAATAATGTGACCACTTTTAATATGTTTGGGGGCATAATACCCTCTTGTTAAATCACAAACAACCGTCCAGCCCGGTGGGGACTTTTTAGGGTAATCTTGACCGCAAGAAATAGATGTGACCACGATTACTAAAACTATTATTAATTGTTTCATATCATTCTCCTAATTGTAGTTTTCTAACATTAAACCAGTGGATAATATCCTTATCCCCTTGCTGTTCTTTAGTTAATACAATCCACATTTGACTTAATTCTGTAACTGAACTGACCTCATCAAAGATTAGTTTTTCTAAATCATCTTTTTTGATTGTCTCGGTTTCAGCGTGAGCAGATTCTTTTTCTCTTTTCTTTTTGGGTGTTTTCTGCCCATCTATTGCACCGCTCATTTCTTCATAAGAGCGCACCTCTTCATCTATGCCAATGCCGAATATTCCTAAAGCTCTTCCACAAGCGGATGTTTCTGCATTCTCTACGTGAGAGGTTTTGTTAATGAATCCCTGTGCTGCTCGTTCATAAGCGTGACCTGTCGATAATACAACACCGTCTGGATTTATCACCGACGCCTTAATAAGACAAGATTCATCAATGTTAAAAGTTTCGGGGTGTCGTATTTCAGTAACTAATTGATAACCCTCATAATCTCCGCTTTCTCTGAAATGTTTTAACCTTGCACTAACGGTAACATATGGTGTCGATATTATAACCCCGCTTTTGTTTTTGTGTTTTAATATAATAGTTTTTAGTTTCATTTTATCTCCTTAATTTTATAAATTTTACCATCTCTATGTAAAGCCCACATAGCAACCCAAATAAGTGCACAACTCCAACCCGCAAGTGCAGTATAATTACTTGCTTGGATTGATAGAAAAATATTCGCTATAAATACAATAACATTTAGGGCTGCCATTATATTAAATATTCGATTGTTCATTAGTAATTCTCCGTTTGAATGTCTGATAAGTATTGTTCACAAGCTTGGAAAATCCCATTTAATCTGGGCGGTAAGTTTAAGTCAACTTCAATGTAATTCGGGGTCTTTGTCATATCTGAGACGTGAATTTCCGTTACCTTGTTATCTTCATAATCAAAGGACACATCCCACTTACCATAAGCTCGTTTGTCTTTTTGTATTTGCTCCCCATCGTTAGGGAAGTAATGAAAGAATGATGCTTGTTTCATAACAAACCCCATTTCTTACCAATTTTTAGAAATAATTCTTCTGATACTTTTACACAGCCGACTTTAATTGTGTGAGGACGACTTCCTTCTACTTTATAAAACTCAACCTCA
>SDBV01007515.1_pt1 | contig 14889 bp, 11 predicted proteins | sample 2277081 | NCBI WGS metagenome assembly SDBV01 (sample SAMN10402039, study PRJNA504765) | marine sediment metagenome | isolation source: marine sediment core GS10_PC15, 223 cmbsf | place: Arctic Ocean: Southern Knipovich Ridge | collected 2010
GACGAAAAGGTGCGCACTGCTCTGTCTCGATTCCGGCTCTTCATCCGTCATTCTGCAGTCGTACATTGCTACTGCGGTGAGTCCGAAGCCTTCGACGACGTTCCCGAAGGGGATGAACCTGGTAGCGCCCGCGACCTCGATGGACGTTTCGGTGCGGGACCATGTTGTGCCAGCGTCCCGACGGCCAGATCGCCGGCGGCCATATTCATCCGTGCGTAGCCCGGGGCATGCTCGGTAACTGTCGATCGACGGTTCCACGGAGACGTCCCGGTTTCGCTCACCCACATCTCGATATCACCCGCCATCTTCCCGTGACTCGGACGGTTGAACACAAACGCGCCAACCTCCCCTGATGGCAGATGCTTGATATTGGGCCATGCACATACGTTGTCGATGGCAACGTGACGCTCGAGGATCGCTGCCCGATATGGCCTCACGGCCGGGTCCGTTTTGAATTCAACGCCGCGCTTCGTGCGCGGCTTTCCTTATCCGTTCACTTTTGATTCCGTCCGCTGCCATGCATGACAAGATCCTGATTCTCGACTTCGGTTCGCAAGTCACCCAACTGATTGCACGTCGCGTCCGCGAGGCGAACGTGTACTCGGAAATCCATCCGTACGACGTCGATGCGGCGTTCATCCGCGACTTCGCGCCGAAGGGCGTGATCCTGTCGGGCGGCCCGAGCTCGGTCACCGAAACGGACACGCCGCGCGTGCCGCAAGCGGTGTTCGAACTCGGCGTTCCGGTGCTCGGCATCTGCTACGGCATGCAGGCGATGGCCGAGCAGCTTGGCGGCAAGGTCGAAAACGGCCATGTGCGCGAATTCGGTTACGCCGAAGTGCGGGCACGCAACCATACGAGCCTGCTCGAAGGCATTAGCGACTTCACCACGCCGGAAGGTCACGGCATGCTGAAGGTGTGGATGAGCCACGGCGACAAGGTGCTGGAAATGCCGCAGGGCTTCCAGTTGATGGCGTCGACGGAGTCGTGCCCGATCGCCGCGATGGCCGACGAAGCGCGCCATTTCTACGGCCTGCAATGGCACCCGGAAGTCACGCACACGGTGCAGGGCCGCGCGATGATCGAGCGCTTCGTGCTGAAGATCTGCGGCGCGCGCTCCGATTGGGAAATGGGCCATTACGTCGATGAGGCGGTTGCGAAGATTCGTGAGCAGGTCGGCAACGAGCACGTGATTCTTGGGCTTTCGGGTGGGGTGGATTCGTCGGTGGCGGCGGCGCTGCTGCATCGTGCGATTGGCGATCAACTGACCTGTGTGTTCGTCGACCACGGCCTCTTGCGTCTGAACGAAGCCGAGCAGGTGATGGCGACGTTCGCGGATCATCTGGGCGTGAAGGTGATTCACGTGGACGCGAGTGAAGTGTTCCTGTCGAAGCTCGCCGGCGTGACCGATCCGGAAGCGAAGCGCAAGATCATCGGTGCGGAATTCGTTGAAGTGTTCCAGGCTGAAGCGGCCAAGCTGACGGACGCGAAGTGGCTGGCGCAAGGCACGATTTATCCGGACGTGATCGAATCGGCAGGCAAGGGCAAGAAGGCCACGCAGACGATCAAGAGCCACCACAACGTGGGCGGGCTGCCGGAGACGCTGAATCTGAAGCTGCTGGAGCCGCTGCGCGAGCTGTTCAAGGATGAAGTGCGCGAGCTTGGCGTGAAGCTTGGGTTGCCGCCGGCGATGGTGTATCGCCATCCGTTCCCCGGCCCGGGTCTGGGCGTGCGGATTCTCGGCGAAGTGAAGCGTGACTTTGCGGATCTGCTGCGTCGCGCGGACGCGATTTTCATCGAGACGCTGCGCACTTTCGTTGACAAGGAAACGGGTAAGTCGTGGTACGACCTCACGAGTCAGGCGTTTGCGGTGTTTCTGCCGGTGAAGAGCGTCGGTGTGATGGGCGATGGGCGGACTTATGAGTATGTGGTTGCGCTGCGTGCTGTGCAGACTCAGGACTTCATGACCGCGCATTGGGCGCATCTGCCGCATGAGCTGCTTGGGCATGTGTCGAACCGGATTATCAATGAAGTGCGGGGGATTAACCGGGTTGTTTATGATATTTCGGGGAAGCCGCCGGCGACGATTGAGTGGGAATAATTTAGGATCCTCTGCAGTGGTCTGCAGAGGTCCGTTGATTCCCAAATTTCCCACACAAAAACAAGGGTTTATCGACTATTTAGATCCGCTGCCGTCCGGCGGCAGGGCTACATCGCCGACGGTATGAGCGACGGTATAGCATCTTTCTCTGCAGACGATCCACTTTGATACCGTCACGGCGCGTGACGGTATCAAACACGGTATCAGTTAACGGAGTATTGCATGCTTACGGACCTCGAATTGCGGGCGCTCAAGCCGACCGGCAGGATATACAAGGTTGCTGACCAGCGTGGCCTGTATGTGGCGGTTACCTCGTCCGGCACGGTGAGTTTCCGCTTCGACTATCGTCTGAATGGACGCCGGGAGACCCTGGTCATAGGTCGTTACGATCCCGGGCTACCTGCGCGCGGCGCACGCGCGGACGACGAACTTTCCTTTGGCATGTCGGTGCGTCTTGCGGAAGCAAGGCTGCTCCTTGAGCGGGCGCGTCGGGAAGTTGAACAAGGCGCAAGTCCGTCGAGAAGTAAGGTTGAAAAGCGGGTAGAGGCGGCCGAAGCGATGACGTTCGGGACGTGGGCCGAAAAATACTTCGCAGACGCCACGCTTGCGGAGTCGACCCGAGCGATGAGGAAGTCCGTCTACGACCGGAATCTCGCAGCAGAGTTCGGGCGGCTGAAGCTCGAAGAGATTACACCTTTAAGACTCCTAATGAGATGCGAGAAGATCAAGGAACGAGGTGCGAATGCACCTGCCGTTCAGGCGCGCGACATCGTTCTGCAGATCTACCGTTTTGTGCAGGCACGAGGGCTGAAAGTAGCCAATCCGGCGGAAGACATCCGGCCCTCCGCCATTGCTACTTTCAAGCCACGGGATCGGGCACTGACACCCTCCGAAATCCACGTGTTCTTCAAGGCGTTGGAGCGCACGCCAACGCTCCCTACGCTGCGTCTGGCGGTCAAGTTCATGCTCCTGACAATGGTGCGCAAGTCTGAATTCATTTTGGCAACGTGGGATGAAGTGGACTTCAATGCGGCGATCTGGACAATTCCGAAGGACCGGATGAAGGCTGGTCGCGCGCACAATGTCTATCTGAGTCAGCAGGCCCTGGATATCTTGGTCACCTTCAAGACTTGTTTTGGCGCAAGCTCGTATCTGCATCCGGGTCGTTACGAGTCGGAATTGCCGATAAGTGCTGCCACCCTGAATCGCGTGATCGACAGCGCCGTAAAGCTCGTTCGCGAGAACGGAGTAGAGGACTTCGAATCTTTCTCGGTACACGATCTGCGGCGAACGGCGAGCACGCAACTGCATGAAGCCGGGTTCAACAGCGACTGGATAGAAAAATGTCTGGCACACGAACAACGAGGGGTGCGCGCTGTATACAACAAGGCCGAATATGCCGAGCAGCGAAGGGAGATGCTACAGACATGGGCTGAGATGCTTGACGGGTGGATAGTGAATAACCCGGAAACAGGTAACGGCGTAAGGGTACGGCCGGCCAGAAGTCCGTTAACGTCGACAGGGTAGTCGTTTGCTCCCAATCGCTGACATGGCGGCGAGTTGTGTGTAAGTGCGCGATCTAGCACGCTGGGCACGCGTAGACGCGGGAAGGCGAGCGGGTCCACGAGAGCAAATCGATCGATAGAGGTTTTATGAGGTGGAGACCGATCAAGCTCAACGCGTTGCCGTTTCTGTGGGCTTCGCGTAGTTGAACGGTAAGAGGTCAGTCACGTCGGCACGCGGTTCGCGCTTCGGTAGTTCGGGAAGCAAGTGCACAAGGTAGGCGTAGGATTCGACGTTGCAGGCCCTGCAGGTCAGCATAAGGCTGTCGATCATGGCGCTTGCCTTCGCGCCGGCAACGGTGTCGCTGAGCAGTCCTGAAGCCCTGTTATGAAGTTGCTTCTCTAACCGATCAAACTGGCTCGTCTGTGACACCGTCGACGGCGCAAATGCCGCCGCCAACCGCTATTCGCTCGTGCAGACCTCGAAAACCAACAGCATCGAGCCGTACCGTTACCTCATTGCACTGTTAAAAGTCGCACGCACGCGCGCACCACCGATGACTACGAGGCTTTGCTGCCCTAGCAGTGGAATCCACACGTGGCCTGAAGCATGTTGCATGGCACCGCGTAAGGGACACCGTCTAATGCGCGCCTACTGATGTACACCCCGACCATCGTGTGAGTGGCGAGTGAGATGGTACGAGAGATCGCGTGAGTCTTCGTGGCGGCGGGCGCTGCTTGTGCTTCGAATGGTTTACGCCAGCAGTCACGCAGCTCAGTCCGGCGAAGGATCTAAAGCGGTCGCTCAAGAATGATCCGGTAACGTTTGATTTTTGCGTAAAGCGCGGGCTTGGATATCCCTAGTAGCGATGCGCAGCGCGTCACGTTGTATCGACAGGCCTCGAGGGCTTGACGCACGGCTGCGCCTTCCTGATCACGTAGCGGACGCACATCGGCCGCAACGATGGCACCTCGTTCGGGCTTGGCTGGAGGAGAGGCTGCGCCAATCTCGGGCTCTTCCACGCCAGACTCGAGCCACCGCGTAAAGTCATTTATCATTTCCTCTTGGGTAAGATTCACAATCCGCTCAATGGTATTCTCCAGTTCGCGAATGTTGCCGGGCCAAGGATAGGCGATGGCCTCGTCTATCGCCAACGACGACAGTCGACATGCGGGCTTACCGAGGAGGCGTGCGTATTTCGAAAGAAAGTACTCGGCGAGAACGGGAATGTCGCTTGCGCGCTCGCGCAGTGCTGGAATGCGTATCCCCAGAACGTTGCATCGATAAAAAAGATCGGCACGGAATTCGTTACGTGCTACTAGCGATCTCAGCTCACGATTGCTCGCACAGATGATCCGCACATCAATCGGGATGCCAGTGGTATCGCCGACGCGCACTACTTCCCGCTCCTGAATCACGCGCAGCAGCTTTGCCTGAGCGTTCATAGGTAGCTCGGAAATTTCGTCCAGAAAAATCGTACCGCCGTTTGCGGATTCAAATTTTCCGGGTCGTCCCTCTCGCGCAGCTCCGGTGAAGCTTCCGGACACGTATCCGAATAGCTCGCTCTCTACGAGATCACGGGGCAGCGCCGAGCAGTTGAGTGCCACGAACGGCATGTCTGCGCGTTTGCTCGCGTTATGAATCGCCTGGGCGAACACCTCCTTGCCAACGCCGCTCTCTCCCTCAAGCAGTACGTTAGCGTTGCCCCTGGCCGCGCTGCGTGCGGCGTCGATACAGGACAGAAGCGACTGGCTACGGCCGACGAGACTATCGAAGGTATATCTGGCGAGACTGCCGGCGTACCGGCTTGCAACCTTGCGCACGCGTTCGATCTCGCGGAACGTGTTAACGACGGAGACCACCTCACCTGCGCTGTTCTTGATCGGGATCGCCGTGTCAAAGATGTGGAGATGACGCTTGGGCGAGTCGATAATCATTTCTCGATCGGCGTACCCAACGCCTGATCTGAAGACCGGACTGATGGCCAGTTCGAAATCGAGGAGGTCGGTGAGTGCGTGACCGACGCTCTTTGCAGGCAGCCCCAGCATACGTGTTGCGGATGCGCTCGCGTATCGGATCGTTCCGTCGCGGTTAAGCACGAGAAGACCATCGCCTATGTGATCCACTATCGCGCGCTGCTCCTCAAGGAGGCGATTTTGCTGCTGCGCATCTGAGTAGCTGCGATAGGCGCCCACCAGCGTCGCCGCAAGCAGGCCCACCAGATCATGCTTGGCAGGCCCTGGCGGGTCTCCGTATGTTCCGACTACAACATATCCAACCAGACTGTCGTCGAAGCGAAGTGCAACACCGAGGCAGTGTGATTTGCTGTCCGTTCCACTCTCGAACTTTATTTCGACCGGGATGCGGGATATCCCGAGTGCCGCATCGATTGTAGACAGCACGGCTTGCGATATGCGTCCGGGATCATCGCCGGTGGCTCGCATAACTGCTGGAAGAGCGGACATGGCGGTCATTCGTTTTGCCACCGCCAGGTCCGCGACATTGCCGTCCGCACTTAAAACCAGAACCGACAACTGTTCGTGTTGAACCGCATAGCGCTTCGCCATCTTCCAGGTCGCCTGCGTGACGAGAGCCCGCAGCGGGCAGGTTTCAGCATGCTCGTCGGCCAGGCGTCGGGACACCGGCCGGCCAGCGCGGAGGGGCGGGGCATTTGTCATAGTAGAAATAGTGCTGTGGATCAAGCTGGACAGGATGTCGCGTCAAAAAAACTTAATCTAGTCGTGCCAAACCGGACACAGATCCGGAATTTTGCGAGTCGTCTGTAAAGTTGCAAGATGTTAAAAATCTTTACGGCGCGGGACATATCAAAATCATATAACTGCGCCAAAGCCTTGTCCGGCGGGGAAAACACTAACGTTGGCATCGACTTTGCACTTACATGAGGGCGGTAAATCTGATCTTCCCTACACGCAAAGGACCATTTCCATGAAAGTGTTCTGTCTGACTCTCGCCGGTGTTCTGGCGGCCGGCCCGTTCTCGCTGCCCAACGCCCTTGCGGATACCGTGGTCAAAATCGGTGTCGCAGGGCCGCTCACTGGCAGCCTTGCACAGAGCGGCAAAGACGACGAGCGCGGTGTCCAGCTGGCCATCAACGAACTCAACGCGCAGAAGATAACGATTGCCGGACAACCGGTCACGTTCCAGATGATTTCTCAGGATGATCAGGCCGACCCGAAGGTGGGGGTGACGGTCGCGCAACAACTTGTTGACCAGGGCGTGAGCGCGGTGATTGGACACTACAACTCCGGTGTCACGATCCCGGCCGCGAAAATTTACAATGACGCCCATATTCCGATGATAACGGCGACTGCCTCCAATCCGCAGTTGACCCAGTTGGGGTACACCTACGTGTACCGCCTGGGTGCCAACGACAACACGATGGGCGCGCGCATGGCCGTGTTTGCCGCCCAGACGCTTCATGCAAAACGCGTTGCTGTAGTTGACGATCGGACGGCCTACGGCACCGGGATTGCTGATGTCTTCATCGATTCCGCGAAAAAAGCAGGTCTTGAAGTGGTCGATCGTGAGTACACCAACGACAAGGCTACCGACTTCAAGGCGATTCTAACGAATATGAAGCCGGCAAAGCCTGACGTCATTTTCTATGGCGGTTACTACACGCAGGCTGGTTATCTCGGTCGCCAGATGAAAACGCTTCAGATCGACGCGACTCTCGTTGGCGGCGACGGCATTTGTGCTCCCGATGTTGCAAAGCTGGCGGATGGCGCGCTCGACGGAAAGATGTACTGTGCGCAGGGCGGTGCACCGCTGAAATCCATAGCAGGTGGCGAGACCTTCCGTGAAAAATTCAAGAAGACGTTCGACGCCGACGTGGATGTCTATGCACCGGCCTGCTACACGGCGACGCTTACGCTAGCCAAGGCGATGCAACAGGCCAACTCGACGGATCCACAAAAGTTTGCGCCCCTGCTCAAGACATCTACGTTCTCCAGCATGCTGGGACCTGTGAAGTTCGATCAGACGGGCGAATGGGACAATCCTCCGGTAACGGTCTACAAATTGACGGGAAATGATCTCGTCCCGCTGGTCGCCAAATATCAGTCGCCTGGTGTGACTGACTTCACTGGCTTGCGTGACGACGGTCGAGCGGTGCCTCGACGCGAGTGGCGAGCCGGCTCCGCGCCTCAATCCAAGCGAACTACCGTAGTGAAGTACCCGCGAGAGCAACGCGCGGGCTGATAGGCGCCCGGCGCGTTTCTGGGGCGTCGCGGCCCATCATAAAAATTGCTGTACATACCGGTTTGGAGACAAAGAGTATGGAAAAGAAAATTGTTGTCGCGGTCATGTTCTCTGCCTGCGCCATTCCCGCGCTGGCACAGAGTACGGTTACGCTGTACGGCGTCATCGACGAAGGCTTCGACTTCACGAACAATGTCGGCGGTAAGCAGGTCTACGAACTGCAAAGCGGCTATGCTCAAGGTAGTCGTTGGGGACTGAAGGGTGCAGAAGATCTGGGCGGTGGCCTTAAGGCTGTTTTTCAGATCGAGAATGGCTTCAACGTGAACAACGGCAAGCTCGGACAAGGCGGACTTGAGTTTGGTCGACAGGCCTACGTAGGACTGGCCGATGAGAAATTCGGAACCCTCACCTTCGGACGCCAATACGATTCGCTGGTCGACTATCTTGCTCAGACGACGGCAAACGGAAACTGGGCGGGTTACCTGTTCTCTCACCCATACGATAACGACAACACCGACAACTCGTTCCGGGTCAACAATACCGTCAAATACGCAAGTCCTGCGATTGCCGGATTCCAGTTTGGTGGTACGTACAGCTTCAGCAACGCGACCGGCTTTGCGAACAACCGACAAGCGAGTATCGGAGCCCAGTATGCGAACGGCGGGCTCCTGATCGCTGCTGCGTTCCTGAATGCCGATAATCCTTCTTCAACAGCGTCTGGTGCGATCAACAATGGCGGTGACGAAAACTTCCTCGCCAGTCGCTTGCGAATCTTCGGTGCAGGCATTAACTACACGTTCGGTGGTGCAACTGTAGGTTTCGCTTATACAAACACGGATGTTTCGCAACCGACGAGTTCGGGCTACGTGGGCGCGATTACGCCAGCAACTGGTACCACGTTGTCGTCGCTCAAGTACGACAACTACGAAGTCAACGGGAAGTACCAGTTCACACCTGCGTTCTATGTTGGTGCTCAATACGTCTACACGCGCAGCTCGTATGTCGCGTCAAACGGTACATTGCATCCGAACTATCAGTCGGTTGGACTGATGGCCGACTACAACGTTTCCAAACGCACCGATTTCTATGTGCAGGGTGCCTACCAACACGCTGGAGGGGATAAGACCGGTACGGTGCTGGACTATGCGTACGTCCCCGGTGCTGCGGATGTGTCGTCGACAGGAAACCAACTCGTGCTGCGCGCCGCAATTCGCCATAAGTTCTAGGAAGTGATTCTCGTGAGCGTCCTTTGAGGGCGCTCCCTTAGAGAATGTCCGATTCTGCGGAATTCCAGGAAGTCGAGCCGACGACTGTCGAAAATGGCAGGCCTTTTGCAAAACGCAATACTTGAAACATCTATTGACCCGCAGCCGGGCGAAGGGTAGGTCTCTATGATCAGTGAGTCAACATGTGACGGTATCGGTGAGTGGCAGAGTCTGGATGCATGGACACGCGCATGGTATGACACGTCGATCGTGGCCAGATACATCGACTCTCCCTATCATCCCGACGAGGAAATGTTAGATCGTCTCCGAGGCTACTTTCATTGCGGCCTGTCACCTATCGAGGCGGCGCAGGCCTGCTTCGGGCCGAAGCATTAACCGGTAGCTAACTTCAGGGCGTGTTGTGCGTCTTTGTAAATTGCTGCGCGCGGGAGGCGGCATCAGGATCACCAAATGCATCGATGGCAGCCTCTTTTTCCAGCATCAGGCTGCGTGCAAGTTGCTCGCTCAATTCACGATTGAGCAGTCTCTTCAAGCGTCGGACAGAGTTTGTTGACTGTCCGGCAACTGTTCTTGCAATGGCAAGTGCGGCAGGCAGCATGGCGTCGTCAGGCACGACCCTGTTCACGAGACCGAGTTGCAGTAGCCGTTCTGCGGATTGCCGTTCGCCCAGCAGCCAGAGTTCCATCGCACGTTGGTAGCCCACGCTCTGCGTCAGGAGATGTGAGACGCCACCCGTGACAAATTGACCCCATTTCATTTCTGGAAAGAATGCGACAAGGCTCTCAGCAGCAACAACGACGTCGCAGTTGAGCATCCATTCGAAGCCTCCGCCAACGGCATAGCCATGCATCGCACCGATGACAGGCTTGTCACTGAACATCAGGTCGCACGTAATCAACTGGATTCTCTCGACGTGTTCCTCGATGCTTTGGTGGGTCGCCGCCTGGCGGGAGAAATCCTTAAGATCGTCACCGGCACAGAATGCCCGTCCATTACCAGTCAATACGACCGCGTGGATGGCCGAATCGCTCATTGCTTCGTCGAGCACATCGTGCAACGTCGTCAGTAGCTCTCCGTTGATCGCATTGAGGGATTCCGGGCGATTGAGTCGCACAATTCCGATGGTGTGGTCCCGTTCAAACGTTACTGGATTCATGGTGATTTCTGTGAATGGATAGTGTTTTCATCGGCACGTTTGAGCCGTGGCCGTCAGTGATGGGCACGCTTTCGCGCTGTTTGTTCGATCGTCTCGCGGCTTACCAACGCCCTTGCGTGCGACCCGCGACCCACTATGCCGCTGGCGTCGCTTACGGAGACATCGAACCAGAAGAGATGTCTTTCTTGCCTGCTGAACGTAGCGGTCGCTGTAATCGTTTCGCCCAGCGCTGTTGGCGCGAGATGTTCAAATTTCGTCGAAACGCCGACGGATAGGTGATCGGGCGCAGCGTCGCCTTTCAGCAAATCCGCGCAGGCACGTTCCATAAGAGAGAGCATCGCTGGTGAGCAAAGCACCTCAGGATAGCTTTCGCCGGGACTATCGGCAAAGGATGACGCAAGATCACTCACGCTGACTTCACGCGAAAGGGTTGTTGACGCATTTGGTAGTGGCATAAAGTCATCCCAGATATCGTGAATATCTTCTGAAGAGTTGATCAAGAGGCATTACACGCGGGCGTACCCGCTTTTCAAGAAATGCTTTCGGAGCATCGAGGAAATTCCGGGTTCTGCTCAGACGGCGCGTGACCCGTCGCCTTTCGTAATCGGTTCAGGTTCCCACAGAAAACGTCGAAGTTACGCGCCGGAATCTTTCTCGCTACTCCCCCAGATAAGCCGCCCGCACCTTGGGATCATCAAGCATCTGTTTGGCATCACCCGACATCGTGACGATCCCCGAATCCATCACATAACCACGGTCAGCAGCCTGCAAGGCAAGTCGAGCATTCTGCTCAACTAGCATCACCGTAATGCCTTCCTTGGAAATCTCCCGCACCACTTCGAAGATCTTCTCAACCATGATCGGCGAAAGACCCATCGACGGCTCGTCGAGCAGCAGCAGTTTCGGCTTCGAAATGACAGCACGTGCCATCGCGAGCATCTGCTGTTCACCACCCGACAGCGTGCCCGCAAACTGCGACGCCCGTTCCTTCAGGCGCGGGAAGAAGCCGAACATGCGGTCGACGTCCTTCTTGATGCCTTCCTTGTCCTTGCGCAGGTACGCGCCCATCTGCATGTTCTCGATGATCGACATGCGCGCGAAGATGCCGCGGCCTTCCGGCACCATCGCGAGACCGCGCTTGAGCAGTTCGTGCGCCGGGATGCCCTTGATCGACTGGCCCATGTACTCGATGTCGCCACCCGAGTACGGCTTCAGACCGGTGATCGCCTTCATCGTCGTGGTCTTGCCCGCGCCGTTCGCGCCGATCAGCGTAACGAGTTCGCCCTGCTGGATCTCGAGGTCGACGCCCTTGACGGCCTGAATGCCGCCGTAGTTGACCTGAAGGCCCTTGATTTTCAACATTGCCGTAGCCATCAGTGAACCCCCGCGCCCAGATATGCCTCGATCACCTTCGGGTCCTTTTGCACGTCCTGCGGCAGACCTTCAGCGATTACCTTGCCATAGTCGAGCACTGTCATCCGGTTGCACAGGCCCATCACCAGTTTCACGTCGTGCTCGATCAGCAGGATCGTCTTGCCGTCCGCGCGGATCTTGTCGAGCAGCTTCGTCAGTTCGACCTTCTCCGTCGCGTTCATGCCGGCTGCCGGTTCGTCCAGCGCCAGCAGCTTCGGATCGGTCGCCAGCGCGCGTGCGATTTCCAGACGGCGCTGGTGACCGTACGACAGGTTGCGCGACGTGTAGTCCGCGTACTGCGCGATGCCCACGTACTCGAGCAGTTCGATCGCGCGTTCCTTGATCTCGCGCTCTTCCTTGCGTTCGGACGGCGTCTGCAGCACCGCGCCGATCAGGCCGTGCTTCGTGCGCACATGCCGGCCCACCATCACGTTTTCCAGCGCGGTCATGCCGCCGAACAGACGGATGTTCTGGAAGGTACGGGCAATGCCCGCCTGCGCGACCTGGTAGACAGCCGTCGGCGTGTACGGCGTGCCGTCGAGCTTGAATTCGCCCGAGTCCGGCGTGTAGAGATCGGTAATCACGTTGAAGAACGTGGTCTTGCCTGCGCCGTTCGGGCCGATCAGACCGTAGATCGTGCCTTCCTCGATCTGGAGGCCGACGTCCGACAAAGCCTGCAGACCGCCGAAGCGCTTGTTCACGCCCTTAACGGACAGACGGATTTTCTTGTCGCTCATGTTGTGTTTCTCCGTTCGGTTCCGTTACGCGCGCACCGGTTTCTTGCCATTGCGCTTCGACAGCTTCGCGATCTTGTCTTCATGCTTCGGCGACGGCCACAAGCCTTCCGAGCGATACAGCATGATCAGCACCATCGCGAGTGCGTAGACGAGCTGACGGATCACTTCCGTGTCGACGATTTCGTGACCGAAGATCATGTTCTGCAGCGGACCCATCGTCGAGCGCAGGAATTCCGGCAGCACCGCGAGCAGCACCGCGCCGAGAATCACGCCCGGGATGTGGCCCATGCCGCCCAGCACCACGCAGGCCAGCACGACGATCGATTCCGGCAGCGTGAACGATTCCGGCGACACGAAGCCTTGGAACGCACCGAACATCGCGCCCGACAGACCGCCGAACGACGCGCCCATCGCAAACGCGAGCAGCTTCACGTCGCGCGTGTTGATGCCCATCGCCTTCGCGGCGATTTCGTCTTCGCGGATCGCGGCCCATGCGCGGCCGATACGCGAGTGTTGCAGACGCGTACAGACCCAGATCACGAACAGCGCGCACAGCACGAACACGTAGTAGTACGAGTACACCGACGGGAACTGGAAACCGAACAGCGAGTGCGTCTGCGCGAGGCTGAAGTCGCCGACGTGAATCGGATCGATCTCGGTGATGCCCTTCGGGCCGTTCGTGATGTTCACCGGACGGTCGAGGTTGTTCAGGAAAATCCGCACGATTTCCCCGAAGCCCAGCGTCACGATCGCGAGGTAGTCACCACGCAGACGCAGCGTCGGCGCGCCAAGAATCACGCCGCAGAGTGCCGCAATCGCCATCGCGCACGGGATGATGATCAGGAACGCCACGTGCAGGCCGCCCGGCGCGAGATGCGCAATCCATTCGAATTGCGACGACAGGTGCGGCGAGCTCAACAAAGCTGCCGTGTAGGCGCCCACCGCGTAGAACGCGATGTAGCCCAAGTCCAGCAGGCCGGCGAAGCCGACCACCACGTTCAGGCCGAGCGCCAGCATCACGTACAGCATCGCGAAGTCGAGCACGCGGACCCAGTAGTTGCCGCCGGCGGCGCCGATGACGAACGGCGCGGCGATCACGAAGATCGCGGTCAGAATGCCGACCACCGCGGTTTTCGTCGCGTTCTTTTCAGGGACGAGCGTCGTGGACGGCTCGATCGGTTGAATTGAAGTCATTTTCCTAGCTCCTTACCCTTACGCGCGATCCGCAACACGTTCGCCCAAGAGGCCCGACGGACGGAACACCAGCACGATGATCAGCACGATGAACGCGAACACGTCCTGATAGTTACTGCCGAACACGCCGCCCGTGAGGTTGCCGATGTAGCCCGCGCCGAGCTGTTCGATGAGACCGAGCAATACGCCGCCCACCATGGCGCCGCCAAGGTTGCCGATCCCGCCGAGCACCGCCGCCGTAAACGCCTTCATGCCGGGGATGAAGCCCATGTAGAAGTGCGCGTTGCCGTATTCCGACGCGATCATGACGCCTGCCAGCGCGGCGAGGGCCGAGCCGATCATGAAGGTCGCCGAGATCACGAAGTTCGGGTTCACGCCCATCAGGGAGGCGACGCCCGGGTTCTCGGCGATCGCGCGCATGGCGCGGCCAAGCCTGGTCTTGTGCACGAGGAGCAGCAGGCCCGCCATCACGAGGAACGCGACGACGATGATCACGATTTCAGTCATCGAGATCACGGCGCCAGGCGTCGTATCGGTGGCCTTGATCACGTTCAGCGGATCGGTCGGCAGCAGCTGCGGGAACGGCAGCGGGTTGCGCGACCAGATCATCATCGCGAGCGTCTGCAGCAGGATCGACACGCCGATCGCGGTGATCAGCGGCGCGAGACGCGGCGCCTTACGCAACGGCCGGTAGGCTAGGCGCTCGATCGTGTAGCCGACCGCTGCGCACACAATGGCCGCGATGATCAGCGCGATGATGAGCGTCGGCACATTGCCGAGCCCGGGGAAGTGGTTCTGAAGCATGCCTATGGCCGAGAGCGCAACCATTGCGCCCACCATCAACACATCGCCGTGCGCGAAATTGATGATGCCCAGAATGCCGTACACCATCGTATAGCCCAGTGCGATGATGGCGTAAACGCTGCCGAGCACCAGGCCATTGATGACCTGTTGTATAAAAATATCCATGTCTCACTCCAAATTCATTAGTACAACAGCTTATGCAATGATGTCGACCATATGGAAAGTATGTTTTAAAGCCAGCCGTTAGCGTCAACCTCCTGTCTCTATCGTTCCTTGAGCAGAGAATGCTCTATTGGCGCGCATAGGTTATTCACGATGTGTGACATCGCTCGTCATCGTCGGTGCGTGCTCCGCCCTTCGTACTCGCGTTGCATCGGGACAGATGGATTGCGTAGCAGGGGCCCTTGCTCATTGGCCCTATAGGGGCGCATTGGCAAAATACAGGTGAGAAGTTCAAGCATCCGCCGGAATCTCTCGCCCGTCGGGGCGATGGCGTTGAGAATCCTGCGCTGCGTGCACGTTGCGCCTCGAGTG
>SDBV01007516.1_pt1 | contig 14888 bp, 13 predicted proteins | sample 2277081 | NCBI WGS metagenome assembly SDBV01 (sample SAMN10402039, study PRJNA504765) | marine sediment metagenome | isolation source: marine sediment core GS10_PC15, 223 cmbsf | place: Arctic Ocean: Southern Knipovich Ridge | collected 2010
ACTATTTATCAATATTATCTGAGGACGCTTGAATTAAAATGGGCACATTAAGACCAGAAAGTTTGATAGCATTAGCGAAACCTTTCTCATCTGAAAAGTTAGGTAAAGATAAAATTATCCCCTGTATTTTCTCATCATTATCTTTAAAGATTTGAGCGCATTTTTTAGCATCTTCGTAAGTCTCAACTACACCAAATTTAGTATCATTTTCTCCAAGAATTATAAAATCATAGCCTAACTCTTTCATGACATTAATAATCTCTATACGGCCTTCTTTTGCCAAATGATCGGGAAAGGCATCTCTATTCCCTACTATAATTCCAAAAGCAAATTTATTTTCTTCTCTTTTCATAAATGACATTTTCAAGCACTTGAATGAATAACTAGATTATAGAATTTAATTTTCTCAAATATATATCTTTTTTTTAGGTTAAAATAATTTGGAATGGATTATTAAAGAAAAGAATTTTCCTAAAGTTAATTTTTCAGATTAAAAAAAATATGCTTGAAACTAAAGCTAAGAAGAAAAATCTTAGAGATTTTGCTTTATTAATCGCAAATAGGATAGAACCGCTAAGAGATAACGAAGATTTCAAAAATTTTTCTAAAGATCTTAACATGAAAGTCCTCTTAAACGCGACTGATGCAAAATATGCTGCATTAATTTCTGTAAAAAATGGTACTTTCACAGTTGACGGGATACTTAATGATGATAAAAAAGCCTTAAAGAAAAAAGCCTTAGGTTGGAATGGAAAGATAGCTACTACCTCATTAATATTTTTTGAAATGGCTACTAGAAAATTTACACAGGGAGAAATGCTAAAAAAGATTTTATCTCGCAAAATAAAGATTAAAGGAGTTCCCAGTCTAATTGCCTTTCAAAAAATGGTTAATTTCTTAGAAGAAGAATCGCCAAAGCATGGTATTAAAATTGATAAAAATAAAACTTTAATTGCAGCAAGATTATTTTATTTTACTGGAATTCTTCATGGAATTCTTGGTATTCTAGCAAGGGGGTTATTAGAACTCTCTGTGACAGCCTTGATTTTTAGTTTTTTTGTAATTTTGTTGGCACGCATATTGATAAAGTTAATAAAATATAATGTAATGAATGAACGACCAGTTATTATATCCTGTACCACTATTTGTTTTTTAAACACTACAACCTACTTGACATTGATATTAACTGGCGCAACAGAAGGACGATTTTATCTTGACATTTTTATGGTAATATTGATAGGATTTAATGTAATAAATTTCACGATTTTCTTCGGATCTAAGGCTAAATTTGATCAGATGGATAATACTGAGAAAATTAGCTATTTCTCGATAGTTATTATAAGAGGAATGGGTATAGGTTTGCTCTTTCAAATATTAGGATACATTGGGAACCCCCCCAAACCAAATTACATAATGATTATATATATCTTAATATTTGGAATTGCCAATATGTTCTATGGAGAACGTCTTTATTCAAAAAGGAAGAAAATTGGTATACATATTGGTGCTATTATTACACTTGTCATTGGATTTGTTTTTGCTGTTATACTTACATTTATTTTTCCAAGTCCAAAATTTGTTGTATATGTTATCCTTCTAATGATTCTAATTGCCATAAGAATTTTTTATTTTTATGAAAAGTGGACCAGTGGAATGTTAAAATCATATTAAATAAAAATGTACTTTTTTTCGACGACCTTAATTTGATAAATTTAATTTTAATGGTATAATTTAAGAAATTAATAGTATGATAAGCACTTTCTAATATCCCATGAATAACGTATCAAAATTAGTCCGAATAAAAAATAGATTTATGGAGCTTTGGGAGCATAAAATATTTCGATACGCTGTAATAGTTCATTTAGGGTACTTTATTGTTTCATTCGTCTTAGTTCTTACAGTTTTAAGAGATCAAAACGATTTTCTTATTTATTATACAGCAGGGGGCGTGTTTCTTAATAATCCTAATAATTTATATGAGCAAAATCAATATTTGTGGGATTACAGGTACCTCCCTCTCAGCGCGATGTTCTTTGTTCCATTTTACTTACTCGGTTTTGATTTAGGTTTCACATTATTCCACTTTTTAAATTTGATTCTTAATATTCTGATTTGTGATATTTTGTATAAAATTATCATTCTTGTTAAGGGTAAAGATCATGAGAAAGATGATAAACGAGTTATATTATACATTAGCCTTTATTTAATGGCTGCTCCTCATATGTTTAACTATATATTGGGGCAAATTAATTTATACATATCTTTACTTATTTTATTGTCTCTTTACATATTTGTTAAATATAGAAAATACAGATGGCAGTTTGCTGGGAGTTTCATTTTAGGTTTAAGTATTATTTTAAAACCGACAGCACTTTTCATGATGCCTTTTTTACTCGTAATAAATCTTGACTTAAAGAGAAAAAAATGGAATATTGATATTTTTAGGAGCATGCTAAGATTACTCGGTGTTATTTTACCTATATCTTTGAATTTAATTTTATTTCTTATATACCCCGAGATGCTTTCAGGATTTATTGAAACAAATTTGACTGGAAGTAATCCACTTACTTTAAATTTTTCATTTAGTATAACTAAAATAATTTTAAATTTCTGTTATATTTACAATATACCATTTAACCAATTATATGTATTAATATTTGTTATTGGTGTAATAGCTGGTTTAAGTTTTGTTGTTTATATTGTTGGAAAGCTTGACCAAAATTATTCGATAATTTACGGTTTAACTTTTGGTTTATTAATAATGCTTCTCTGCTATTATGACTCTTGGAACCATCATCTCTTAAATCTAATACCTCTGTTGATAATTATAATTTTTAATTTACCAAGACATTCAGAAATAAATGATAAATATATTAAAAAAGGATTTTTCTTTTTCAGCTTTTTTGACTTAGCATTTATGGGCTTATGGTTTCTTACTACGCCCCTGCTTTTCCCATATAATTTTGGTAGTACAATTTTTTTATTATTAGCTTTATATGGAATTTCCAAATATTGTTTAAATATACAGAATAAAGATACGAGGCTTTGATATTAATTGGAAATTTTTTTAATAAATCAATCAAAAAGAGAAATCAAAGTGAGGAATCCATTTAAGATCTTTGCATTATATTTATTATTAATATTGATTTTTTTTAGTGGAATCACCTCAAATGCCATTGCTATTAAGTATGAAGTTGGTGCAGAAGAAAATGATGAATTTATATGGAAAAGCAATGTTTGTGATAGAAAAAAAATGGAAGAAATTTTTGGAAAAGATTGGGATGATGATGGAAGTGGAATTTTTGAAAATTTAGAAGAAGGAAGTAGAATGAAATGGATAATAAAGGACATTAAAGATGATGATGAAATTTACAGTGAAAAAACTAAAAACAATGAAACCGCTCTGAAAATTATTAGTAGTAAATGGAAATGGACTAAAGATAAAGAGTGGGGTGATAAAGATGGCGTTGATGAAACAACTCATTTTGTAAATCCAGATGATTATGAGGATGATTTGGTTTTGTTTAATTTTGCTCCAATTTGGCTTCCACTTCCCTTAGATGAATATTTAAAGGAACTGGATCTATACGATGGGTATTCTATTGATGCTAGAGTTATATCAACGATAACAATTGAAATTGAAAAAAACGATTTAGAAGGTGATTATCCTACTGAATACATCAAAATTCAAGCGATGTATAACGATAAGGGCATCTTGAATTCTTATAAACTATATATTAAAGATCATCAAGTTATTATTGATATTTCCCTTGAAACCGAGCTGCCCTACAAAATATTTATCTTACCAACAATAACAGCTGTGTTTTATATAGGATTAATTTATATTATATATAAAAAAATTTTAAGAGTTTAAGGATTTATTTTACAAATAAGGATGTACTGATATGGAAATTATTCCGGCTATTGATATCAGTGGTGGAAATTGTGTAAGATTATTTAAGGGGAAAAAAGGAACAGAAAAAGTTTATTATGAAAATCCGTTAGATGCTTTGGATTTTTGGATTAACCAAGGAGCACAGCGACTACATTTTGTTGATTTAGATGGAGCATGGGGTTCGAATAAAAATAAAGAAATCTTAAAAAACATGATAATGAAAGCTTCCAATAAACTTAAAGTTCAAATTGGTGGAGGAATTAGAAGTTATGATATGGCTATCAACCTTATTAACATTGGAGCAGATAGGATTATTATTGGAACTTTGGCAGTAAAAAAACCTAAAGTTATCGAAGAATTAGTCAAAAGTATTGGTTCTGAGTCCATTATAGTTGCATTAGATTATAAGGATGGTAAAATCGCCACTCATGGGTGGACTGAACAAACTGATAAAGACCCTTTCACATTCGGAAAATTTATTGAAAAGTTAGGTGCGGGTTATATTCTTTTTTCGGCAGTTGAAGCTGATGGAGCTTTTACTGGTCCAGATCTGAAGAATATAAAAAAAATGGTAAACGCTGTAAACATCCCAGTATATGCCGCTGGAGGAGTTAGAGATGAAAAGGACATAGGAATCTTAAAAAGTATTGGAGTCCATGGAGTAATTGTAGGAAAAGCATTTTACGAAAATAAACTTCCATTCTCAATTATAAAAAATTCTAAATATAATGATTAAAATTCATTAATTGACTAAAAATAAGAGAAAAAAAAAAAGGAAAATGTATCAATATTTTTACTTCCAAGAATATTTAATTATATTTATTCCAGCATTTTTACTAGGTTTACTACATACTGCCATGCCTTGCGAAGACAAAGCCATTTTCTGCTTTTGGAGTTTTGGCATTACAAAGGAACATAAAAAAAGTTTATTAATTTTAATACTTTATGGACTAGGGTTAATGACTGCCAATCTAGCCATAGCATTTATAACTATTTCTATAAGTTTAATTCCATTAATTTTTCTTCCTGATATGTTTGCTGATCCGTTTGCTATAAATTTTTTTGGGGCTTTATCTTCGACGTTTGTAGCTATATTTTTCTTATTTTTTGTAACTAGAAGAGATTATATACCCCATTCAAAGCATAGAGTAGATATTATTAATTTAGATTGGAGTAAGCGTAGAATTCCTTATTCTTTTGGACTTTTATCAGGATTTCCACCATGTATTTTTGAATTATTTATATATTCGCAGTGTTTAATATTCGCTTTGAGCTATGGTTTCGTAGAAGCTATATTAACCGTCTTCTATTTTTCTCTTGGCACATTTATAGGTTTATTCCCCTTAGCATTGGCCAAGCAAGGTGTTGATCAACAATTAAAAACTAAAAAAAAGCGAAATAGAATTATCATTATTTCTCTTATTATTGTTATAACACTTAATACAGTAATAATTATCCTTAGTTTTCTACGGATTCATATATTTCCACCACATATTTAATTATGAATTCACGTTCAATATAAAATTACCCAAAGTTTTCTAAAAAGAGTTTTAAGCTGTGATTAATTAAGTTGTAGTTATCTGGAGAATATATGAATTATACAAGTACCTCCAAAACCTACCATTTGTGTTAAGGCGTATTTGGGAGGATTAGGTATTTGACGCTTTCCTGCTTCCCCCCGCATTTGCCAGTAGACTTCAGCCACCTGTCCAATTCCTGTGGGTCCAATAGGATGTCCCATGGCTAATAATCCTCCGCTTGTATTAATTGGTATACGCCCATTGATTTGAGTCACCCCTTCTTCTAGCAATTTGCCTCCTTCACCTACAGGGCAAAGTCCAAGTTGTTCAGAAAACGATATTTCCTCGATCGTGAAGGCGTCGTGCAGTTCCACTAATCCAAGATCAGATGGATCTATACCAGCTTTTTTATACGCTTCTTGCGCTGTTATAGCGGTAAGATCACGAGAATCTTGCTTGGGGTCAAATACACTCTTTGATACGGAAGATAAAATCCAGACAGGTTTAGAAATTCCCAACTGTTTAACCATATCTTCACTTGCTAAAATACATGCTGCAGCTCCATCGCTAGTCGAGGTACAGTGGAGTATTGTTAGTGGATTGTCCATCATGGGAGCATTGTGTACATCTTCAATGGTTATTTTCTCTTGAAATTGTGCATATGGGTTTAGAGAGCCATTATAGTGGTTTTTTACAGATACCATAGCTAATTGATCAACAGTGGTTCCATATTTTTTCATGTGGGTTCGAGCATCATGGGCAAATTTTTGTATAACAGGAGTTGGTTTTTTGACATTATTGGAAAAGCGAGTTTTTTTCTCTTTTTTAAAATTCTTGTGTCTTTTATCAATACCAAGAGCAAGGGCAATATCAAACTCACCCGATGCTACTTCTAAAAAGGCACCTCGAAAGGCGTAGGAGCCTGATGCTGAAGCGTTCTCTACATTAGTTATTGATAATCCAGTTCTACCTTGTCGTAAAAATATTCTCGATCCAGCGGTCATTCCTTGTCCAATATGACCACACCATCCACTCTGTATTTGGTTCCACTCAAGATTAGATGTTTTCAAAGCACCATCAATAGCCTCTTTAGCAAGTGAGGACGAATTGATATTATCCCATTTTCCATAGCGATGTAAACCAACACCTATTACTGCTACTTTACGCATTCATAATTAACTCCACATATATATAAGAATAAAAAGTACCATTCTTCTTATACTATTATTTTATTATAAAGAACAAGGTTTTGCTAGTAATTCTTTCGAACGTTCTTATCTAATTTTATTATTAATGAGATATCAATGTTTCTTTCGCAATTTTGAATAACGTTTGTAAATGCTTATCTGTTAGATGAAAATGTAATTTCCATTCATCTTCTCCTAAATAATCGGAAATTGTGAATATCGAACCAGCTTCGCAATTTAGATATTTTGCTACTGCAAAAATTGCAGAAGCTTCCATCTCAACAGTCAAAACGCCGTCCGCTTGATATTTTCTTATTTCTTTTATGGTTTCTCTATAAGGAGCATCAGTGGTCCATGACGTTCCTTTAGAATATGTTAATCCCATTTTTTTAATAATGTTTTCAATTTTTTGGATCATAAAAGACGAAGGATAGGAATATTTTTCACTCTTTATATAATGATGAGAGCTACCTTCATCTCGAATTGCTTTATCACAAACAACAATACTTCCTAATTGTAAATGCTTTTGCAGAGATCCAGCAGTACCAATTGAGATAAATGATTTAATACCAAAAGCAGCAAGTTCTTCAAGCAAAATAGACGCAATAGGGGCACCAATACCAAAATTTCCACAAATTCCTATTTTATTGTTGATATCACTCAAAAGAATATAAAAATCTCCAAATAAATGATCAACTTTTTTTACAGGATAGTTTTTTATAACAAAATCTATCAATCTGGGTTGAAACGTAAAGATAACTCCCTTAAGAATTTCTATTTCTGGATAGATTCCAATCTTTTTTTTATATTGCCAAAAATCCTTTGGAGTCACAAGAGATTTTTCGCGATATTTATTTGGAAAATTAGGAAATGGCATATTTTAAAATAGATTTTATTCAGTTTAATGGAAATAATTATTTTAATTAAACACTAAATATAAATGGCAAAAATTTTCTTTTACTTTAAAACAAATAATTATAAAAATAAAAAAAATGGACTATAAAGATTTTATTAAAGAATTTTTTATTATATTATAAAATAAAAAAATAATGGTTGATTTTAAAATTTGAAATGCCTATTCTGTGAGAGCCAAAAAATCGATTTTACTTGCGAAAAATGTCAATCTAGTTTTTGTATTAATCATAATGCTACAACTGAACAATGGGAATGCAAGAAACATATTCTCCAATATTCCAAAGCAAAGGCGCTAGAAAACAATTACAGATGTACTATTGTTGAAGATAGTAAATGTCCCGAATGTGAATCCCTATTAAAAGTTGAGAGGCTTTCTTCTGGACAATATTATTTAGAATGTACGAACCCAAAATGTAAGTGGAATTCATACTTAAAAACTCCAGGGTTATTTTTTCCAAGTAAAGAAAAATTAGGAAGAGAAGCGAATAGATATGGACTTGTTAAGGGATGGAAAATTTGTAATAGAAAATTAAAACATGTAATTGGGAAAGAAGTTTGCCCTAATTGTTTTATAGATTTATTTAAAAGAGCACCTGCTACTAATTTTTCTACAATTATGAATTCTTTTAATATCACAGCTGAACAGATGATAAAATTTGTTAAAAAATATTTGGATGAAGAGCGATTGTACGGTATAATTGATTCAAAAAATCGTATGTTTTATTACATTTCGCATGAGATGAGAGAGAAATTAGTCAGGAAAATACAAGATGAAGGTATTATAAAGATCTCAGACTTATCAGCAACGCTTGATATGAATTCAGAAATGGCAATAAGAGTTATATATAAATTAATTAGTCAATTCCAAATAAAAGGATCATTTTCACAAAATAAAAAGACATACTACTCTCAGCAATACATTATAGACAATTTAATTAAAATTATTACAAATAAAGGTAGAACTTCTTTAGCTGAATTGTCAAAAGGTTTGGATATCCCAACGGAATTAATTAAAAACTTTTGTGTTAATCTTATGAGGACTAAAGCTATAAGTGCGTTTTTTGCTGATCATGGAAAAGAAATTGTTACTTCCACTAAAATAGATAACGAAATAAAAAAGTATTCCAGGGATGTAGGTTTATTTAAACTTTCTAAACTAGCTGAAAAGTTGAATGTAGCCGTTGAGTTAGCTCGAAAGAGCCTTCATGAAATGATTAAAAAAGGCTCGGTGGATGGCATTTTTACTCAAAGAAGAGAATTTATGACAACGAAATATCTCGAAACGAAAATAAAAGAACTAGCCAGAGCATATAGAAATATTCGATTACGTGAACTCTCAAACAAATTAGGAGTCACAGAGACAAGTATAGAAGAGAATCTAGCAATTTTAATTGCCAGGGGTGAAATTGATGGATATATTGATTCTCAAAAGAAAATGTTTGCAGCTTATAGCGTTTCACCTACTTCAAGAAAGGCAGCTCCTGTGAAACAAAAAGTTCCTGATTCTTCCGCAGAAAATATCGAAGTTCTAAGAGATTATGATTTTATAGGTGGCCAGCTTCATTATAAAGTAGTGGTGAGAAACCATGGAGATATGGCTATTAATAATATAAAAATCGTATTAGATGTTCCAACAAGCTATAATGTAAAGAATCCACTAATTGCGGTTCCGGTTATTGAATCCAATAATTCACGAGGAGTAGACTTTTATTTAGAACCTAAAGAGTGTGGGATATCTAACATTGGTGGAACGATTATTTATAAGAATGCAAGAGGAGAACAGAGTTCAATACATATTCGAAAGAAAGAAGTGCAAATAAAATGTCCACTAGTTTGTTCATCTTTAGCAACTATAGAAGATGCTCAGCTATCAATTCAAGATCTTCCAAACGATGCTAGAGCTTTTTTAATTGCAGATTTAGACCCTCGACTCGCTTATAGAGCTGGCGTTAGAGCCATAAAATACTTTGATACGAGTATGATAACTTCATATGAAGGCGGTGACTCAGCAACCAAATACGAAGCCGAAGCTTGGTTTTGTGCTGAAGCTAAAGTAACTGGCGGGAGGATTATTACAAGAATATTTGTATCTGCTGTAAGTCAATCTTTAGAAGTAAGAGTATGGTGCGCAAATCCAGGACAACTTACAGGTTTCTTAGCAAAAGTTCTCGAATACTTATATGAAGAAATAAACATAATCAGAAAGATTAAATCAGAAGAGAGAGAGAAGACCCTTGACGTTATGGCTATAACACAGAACTTAGCAGAGGTTTCTGATTATTGTATGTTAAGGTGGAAAGCCCAAAATATTAGAACTAAATTACATGATACTTTTATACGTTTAACAAAAATTTTGAAAGATGAAAGTCCAGTTTTAGGAAGGATTGAATTTTGGATCTCTCGATTGAACTCTTATGAGAAAGATGATAAAATCAGAGAAGAAGACGCAGATAAATTAGTCATCGACATAGAATCGTTCAAAAATGTGATTTCACGGACTTTAAAGATTTAATGTTTAAATATCGCATCTCTACACTGTAGATGAGATTAACAGATTATTAGAGAGAAATGGTCGTATCATCTTAGGAACTGCTTCAACACCTATATTCAGCTATATGGCAAATAAAGATACTTATCAAAATGAACAAAAAATTGCACTAAAACGGAATTGCTAGGGTTAGGGCATCATATTTTAGTGATCGCGAAAAAGATTAGATTTAAATAGAATTACATTATTTTTTTATTCGGTTGATAATAGACTGTATATGGTCTACCTCGTTTAACTCCCTTAGTTCGTGGTAATATTCCAAAGATTTTTCCAAATAGTGCAGCGCATTGTCCATTTTTTCGATAGTATAATAGATTAAACCGATCCACCAGTTCCTTAAAGCCCGATCTTGACGATTAGCTAATTGATCGGCAATTTGCAAGGATTCTTTTGTTAACTCTAGAGCTCTTTGATAATTTCCTTGATCATAACAAATCGAAGCAATATTGTTAAGAAATTGAGCTTTGCCAACAGTACCTTCCAATTTCTCTGAGATCTCAAGTGCTTCTTCAAAACGTTTGACTGCTTCCGAGTAATTTCCTTGTGCATAATAAGCCACCCCTACATTATGAAGATTTACAAGAATCCCCGAAATATCCCCCAGTTGCCGATCGATATCTAATGCGTCCTCAAATCTTTTGAGCGCCTCCGATTGATCATTTAGAATCGCCCCTATTTTGTTAAGAATTTTTGATTTTCTCGGCAGGTCTCCTGATTTTTCTGCTTCTTTCAGTGTCTTCTCATATTTTTTTAACTTTCTTGGATCTAAATGAAAATCAGTCCAATCCTCATATGTTCCAGGATAATACACCTTTGTTTTATTAAAATCTATATGTTTCAGATTCAATAATGTATCAAATCCTTTTATTCTCATAAAATGCTCTATTTTTGCTCTAGTTAAGAGCTCACGACCGAGCTTTTTCAAAAGATTATTAATTTGTATGAACTCCCATGTCACAAAAGTCTCCCAATCAATCGGAATATCGTCATACATCATGTGAACATTAAGGAGAAATTCATCAATTATAAAAGCGATCATATCCCTTACTTGTTTTTCTGATAAATTCAGGATCTTTCTTTTTTTATATCTAATTTTCTTTAATTTTTGGCAGATTCCATTGCCGGAGCACGTTGGACGCGATAAACTTCCTAAAGGGAACGTATCGATTTTGTACATTTCATATGCCAGCATTTTAAACTCAGTATCATTTAAAATCAAGGCAATATCTTTCTCCTCTGATCTTTTTCCCATAATATTCTTCACTTAAAAAAAGATAAAAAGTTTTTTATTTTTTAGAATGCCTAATAAAAATAAGGAATAAAAAGGATATTAATAATTAAAGCTTTAATAATTAATCATATTATCCCTTACTGAATTTTTTCAAAAAATTTATTTTTGGCTAAAACGCTAGATTCGATGGCTATCACTCAAAACCTCATGGAAATTTCTGATTATTGTATGTTAAGGTGGAAAGCCCAAAATATTAGAACTAAATTACATGACACTTTTCTACGTTTAACAAAAATTTTGAAAGATGAAAGTCCAGTTTTAGGAAGGATTGAATTTTGGATCTCTCGATTGAACTCTTATGAGAAAGATGATAAAATTGGTGAGGAAGATGCAGATAAATTAGTCAATGATATAGAATCGTTTAAAAATGTGATTTCACGGAATTTAAAGATTTATTAGTTAAACAATAGATATATATAATTTCAAAACAAATTAATATTAGAAAAAGGAGTCAATGAAAGTGCCCATTATAAGCATATCGATAAATGAAGGTCTTAAAAAATTCATTAATAAATTAGTTTCTAAAAACCCAGGCCTTAACAAATCGAAATTAATTCGGGATGCGCTGCTGAGGTTGATGTCCAGTCCAGACTATACTAATCTTGATGCTTCTACTAGCGAAATTCTGGGCCCGATTACCAAAACAATCATCGGGAATATGATGGTTGTCGCTCCACATGAGCCAAATATTCAAAAAAAATTAAATAAAATCGAGACTAGATATTTTAACCAAATTGTCAGTAAAAATCTTCACTTTTATTCAAAAAATTTTACAATATTCTATGTTTACGAAGGTTCGCTTCAAGATTTACAAAAATTCGTTGTTGAAATTAATAGTATCAAGGAAATTAAAAATTTCAGATACTTAATTATAAATTAAGTCGAATTTTTAATTTTTACCTTATTTTTATATATTTTGCATCATGAAATAAATCCTAAATATATGATAATATATCAGAATCAGAAATTAATAATAATTTATGGTGAAAAGTTTATGGGAAAAAATAAATACGGAAAAAAATATCAACAAAAAGGTCAGAAATTAAAGGGTTCTGGGAAAGAAGGAGGTTCGTCTATACGTGGTGGAAAAATAAAAGCGAGCCATATATTAGTAGATAAATTAAGTAAAGCTCAAGAAATTTATGAAGACTTGCAAGCTGGAGAGAATTTTCAGAATTTAGCAAGACAATTTTCGACGTGCCCTAGTAAAAACAAGGGTGGTAATCTTGGTGAATTTGCTAAAGGAAAAATGGTATCTGAATTTTGGAATGCTTGTACAAAATTAAAAATCAGTGAAATCTCCCAACCAGTAAAGTCAAAGTTCGGATATCACGTAATTAAGCGTACGGGATAAATAAAAAATTAGCCGCGCACGGAATCGAACCGTGGTCTCAGGGTTCAGGGCCCTATATGATTGTCCACTACACCACGCGGCTTTGAATTTAGAGATACTTCTCTAAAAAACAAACTACTTATTAAAGAATAATTAATTAATTCTAAAAAATTTTTCCTTAACTTAAATTCATATATTTTTGTATATATTATTTAAAAATTAAGATAAATTTTTATTAGAATAAGATCATATATTTTATTGGATTACATTGAGTGGTGGATATGTTAAAAAAAAAATTTTCGGCTAAAAAAACTTATTTCTAAAAACCCTGTTGCTGAAGATTAAAAAAACCCCGTGACTGAAAAAAAAAAACTTATTTTTATCCCCCAAATGTAATCCACCTTTTAAATTTTCTATGAAAATTCAAAGAACTGCTTTTCTATTCCATATATATTCTCTACTAATATTAAAAAACTCAAATATAATAAGGATATTATATATTGAAATAAGAGATTAAACTTCGAAATAATCTAAATATTTTTTCTAAATTTCTCAAATACTTCACTGAAATATTTATCTGACATTCCAGCGATATAATCTCTAACAATAAGGGTCAATTTTCTCTTTTTTTTAAGAGGTTTATAATATGTTTCAAAATTTAGATCATCAATGTATTCGATATGGTCCTTAAAAATTGGTGCGTCAAGATTTTCTTCTTCTAAATCTTTTAATGATTTATTAAAAATCAGCTCAAATTTTTTAGTTAATTGATCTAAGAATTGTTCATTTATGTTTTCATCCATAAATAAATCTCTTCTGAGATAAATCTTGTTATAATTAAATAATTTAAGTTCTCGCAATGCTTCAAAAATTCCCTTACTATAGCCGATCGTGTCTGTATCTATACTATAATTTAATAAATCCATAATTAGAGTATTCATTATCTTTCGATTAGTATCACCAAGTACTTTCTTGCAGTTATCAGGGATATCTGACCTTTTAATAAACTTCAGTAGAACGGCATCTTCAATATCCTTTCCTATGTAAGCGATTGAGTCCGAAAATCTGCATGAAATTGCTTCATTCGACATAGGTATCCTTTTAATTTTATTTTCAGTCAAACAATCATTGTATTCCTTAAAATGAACTTCCCAACTTTTCCCAACTTTTTTTTTTAGTTTTTGTTCATTAATTTCTCCATCATGGCATAGAATTCCATCAAGCACTTGGAGGGTCAGGTTTAAGCCTCGTGCGGATTTTTGAGGGAATCTTTTTTCGAGATAAGTAAGCCACCTAACGCTTTGAGCATTATGCATAAAACGTCCCAACTTGTACTTTTTACTAATATTATTTAAAATTTGTTCTCCAAGATGACCATAAGGTGAATGGCCTATATCATGCCCTAATGCTATTGCTTCTATTAAATCTGTGTTTAATTTTAAGATCCTTCCAATCTGACGGCTTATTCTTGAAACTAAAATGACATGAAGAGATCGATGTGTAATATTGGCGTTATTTATATCGAAAAACACTTGAGTTTTATCAATATAACGGGCATAAGCTTTCGAATGAACTATTCGATCAACATCTCTAAAGAAGGGAGGGCGGATATCATTATAACCTTTATCATCTTCATCTTCATAAAACCTTAATGCGTCTGAATCTTTTATTCCATGAATCCCAATATCACCATCTCTTCTTAAACGTGATCTAAGTATCTCAATTTTATTTGGATCCATTATTTTATCGCATCAGTACTTGGTTAGCTTAAAATTTAAAATCAAATCATATTTTATATTTTGGAAAAATCACCCAAATTTAACAAAAACAGCTTTATAAGGGCAAGATTCTTTACATTTCAAGCAGAGATTGCATTCTCCATCCCCAGTGAAGAATTCAAATGGTTCATCTAAGATCCTAATTTGTTTTGGACACACGCGCTCACAAATCCCACATTCAGATCGTCCAACACATCTAACAGGACTTCTTGATAGTTTCAAAAAAGAATAATTACTTATTACAGCAGCTAAATCTCCAAAAGGGCATAGATATCTACAATAAACTCGGGGGTAATAAATCGCAAAAATCATTATGATCAAATAAAAGAAAAACATAAAAAAAATCCAAAAATATAAGAAAAGTGGCATTAGAAAAATCTCTTACCAGCATACAAATATTTCAGAAATAAAATTAGAGAAA
>SDBV01007518.1_pt1 | contig 14883 bp, 13 predicted proteins | sample 2277081 | NCBI WGS metagenome assembly SDBV01 (sample SAMN10402039, study PRJNA504765) | marine sediment metagenome | isolation source: marine sediment core GS10_PC15, 223 cmbsf | place: Arctic Ocean: Southern Knipovich Ridge | collected 2010
CAGTCGCCCGCGCCAACTCGCTGCCGAGGGCACGGCACTTCTCGAGGACGGCGGCGCCCGGCTTACCGTGAGACTCGACCGGCTCCCCGATTTGAGTACCGACCCGCCGGAAGATACGCAGCAGGGGCTCCAGTACCCGGCCGCCGCCTCCGTGCGAGTAGAAGAGTGCGTAGGGCTTTTCTCTGAGTCCACCGAGCCCGTTACGCACGTCGGCAACGTAGTGGTCATCCATGAAGGTTTTGAGCCCCCCGGCGATGTAGCTGTAGTAATCCGGTGAACCGAACGCGGCGCGGTCGTACTGGGGAAACTGGGTTATGTCATAGCGACCGTCGTTGGTGTTGAACAGCACGGCTTCGCAGTCGGCGGCGCGCAGTCCCTCGGCAACGGCTTCGGCCATGGCGGCCGTGTTGCCATACTCCTGCGAGTGATAGAGAACTAGGGCCTTGGCCATGTCATCCTCCTCGAGAAGCTCCCGGTGATTCCCGGGGATATCATACCACTTGCCATTCGACTTGCCTACGACCCACCAACCAGCCCCCATCACGCTTTGTTGTTATCGATCTCGGGTGGTCAAGGTGCGTCCTTGAATGCCTCGTACTCCGGTCTCTCCATCTCAAAGGTATCTTGGGTGCGACAATAGGTGTCCACGTTCCCTCCGAGGCGCCCGATGGCTCGGAGTCCGGACATTGGGACTCGCCCGTCCCGGTACAGACCGTCTCGAATGTGCAGCTGCAGGACCTCTCCAATGACAAAGCTGTCCTGCCGTGTACCTTTGCCGAATCTCAGGATCTGCGACAGCTGGCATTCCAGTTTCGCCGGTGATTCAGCCACCATGGGCGCCCTGACCAGGTCAGCCATCACCGGGGTCACTCCAGCTCTTGTGAATTCGTCAACATCAGGTGGGAACGCCGAAGCCGTCACGTTCATGGCTTCGGCCAGGGTCTCATCGACAACATTGACGACAAACCCTTGCGTCGCTCTGATGTTCCGGAGAGTATCCTTATCCTGTCCGTCCCGTCTTGGACCTAAAGCGAAACCGACCATTCCCGCACCCAACATGGTGAAGGCACTGTAGGGCGCAAGATTGTGTACGCCGTCTTCCCCCGTGGTGGAGACCCACGCAATGGGTCTTGGCGCCACAATGTCAACCATCAGGCGATAGAGTTGACTGCGATCCACGTTCGATGCTTCGATCTTCATTAATTGTCGCTCCTCTGAGTAATGCCCTTCCTGAACCGGCGGGGCCATCTCCTGACCGGAGACCCAAACGAAGGGTTGGACGGGGATGAGTCAAGCAAGTTCACGTCTGATGACCCTCACTTTAGTGGTTGGTGTGGGGGATGTCAACGGGGGAGGGGTAAGTATCCATGGAGGGACGCGCATGCCTGTATGCCGATTGTGGCAAGGGGGAGAGGGGATTCTTGGGTTGACGACTGGCAATTATGAGTCTATTACTTGGCGACAAGGCACCAGGGCGATGATGCACGACCGAGAAGATAGTAAGTAGGAGGCCAATATGTTCGTACTCACGTCGTCGGAACTCATTGAGCAGGGATTGATTCCACTGAAATATGCCAATGCCGACTGGGGCGCCGAGGGAGGCCAGAATCTTTCCCCCCCGTTGAACTGGAGTGGCGCACCGTCCGGGGTTAAGAGCTTTGCCATCAGTTGTGTCGACCCCGACCTGCCACTCGATGATGATTGGTTCCCCTTCAAGGACCAGATTCAGGCCGGCAGCCTGCCCTGCGATTTGTTCATCCACTGGGTAGCCTGCGACATACCGGTTTCGGTCAGTGAATTGGCGGAAGGGGCCAGTCGCGGCAACATGCCCTCAGGGACAGTTGAAGTAATGACCAGTTTCGGCGCTGCCGGTTACGGTGGCCCCGCACCTCCCAAGGGTCACAAGGCTCACGCGTACACTTTCACGTTGTACGCACTGAATGTCGAAGCCCTTGGTCTTTCTACTGAGGCCGGCTACATGGATTTCCTGAACGCCATGAAGGGCAAGGTCATCGCTACGGCAAGTCTAACGGCATATTTCGGGCATTACTAGGGGTCTGCTCACACCGCTGAATCGCTGTTGACTGGGTGGTCTGTCGCCGACTCCGGTGCGTCGACACCAGTGGAAGCACATGGGTCTGCCTATTGTGGTAAGGCAGAGAGGGGATAGGGCTTGGGATGCCTGACACCCTGACCTAGGTTCACGGAGTCCACCTGGCCGACTAGGCCCGCCATGGGAAGGCGCCAGTGGCCATCCAGCCGGCTCTGTAGTATCGGAAACCCTAGCATCTCAACTAGACCGGCTTCTGGAGCTCAAGCCAGTTCGAGGGACCCGTGATACAATGTGCACTGTGAGATGGGGGTGATCTGTGGAAGACAGGCAGATGAGAATTGTGTACACGTATTCTGGGAATCCTTTGGACAGGGGCGATCAAGAACGGCGCGATGAACAATGGATTGCCGATATGACCAACGATCGGAGCAGCAAGTTCCTCCTCTTGGAGGAGCTAAGTGTGTTGGTATCTCAAGGCCTGCAGGACGGACTGGGTTGGCTAGGCGTGGATGACATGCGGCAACTCGGGATCGCCAACAGAGGTCTGCTCCTCGGCCTGCGGGACCAGGTGGCCTTCTTCGCGGTTGATATCTCTGGTCACGAGCACGCCGTTCAAGAACTGTGCGACGGAGGAAACTACAGATTTGTCGATGCCAGGGCAGTAACTGAGTTTGTCAGCGACGAGGATTCTGGGATAGTTGCCCAGGCGCGAGCCCAGGTTCTTTGGCACAACCGAAATGGGTTCTGCTCCATATGCGGGCAGGAGACTCTCGTCAAGCGGGGCGGCCAAGTGCGGCAATGCTCGAAGTGCGGTGCTGAGCACTTTCCACGTACAGATCCTGTGGTTATCACAGTGGTATCTGACAAAGACCGGTGCCTTCTCGGGCAATCTCGTGGCCGACTCTCGCGCGCAAACATGTTTTCGGCCTTGGCTGGATTCGTTGACCAAGGGGAATCGGTGGAGGAAGCCGTAGCCAGGGAAGTAATGGAGGAGGCGGGGATCAGCATCAAGAACATCCGCTATCACTCGTCCCAACCTTGGCCCTTTCCTTCTTCGCTGATGATCGGTTGCCACGCGGATGCGGTCACCACGGACATCTCCCTTGACGATGAAGAGATGGTCGACGTCCGCTGGTTCCAACGGAGTGAAGTCCTACGGGCGCTGGCGGGAGCAAGTGAGGTTCTTGCCGTTCCGGGGCCCATCGCCATCGCTCATCATCTGATCAAGGCCTGGGCCGTCAACGATATGCAATAGTCATGGTGCGGTAGCCTGCTGTGGTAGCTCGGAAGACGGTGCCTCGCCAGCAGGCCTGACTCCACGCCGGCGCGGGCTCCTGTGCTAGGAAACACTCGAGGTAACGCCTTGACACGCTCAGCTGGTGCTCCTAGACTGTGAGCACCAATCGCGCCGGCGGCCTGCCAGGACGCTGGCGCCACGAAGGGGGGCACGGAACAGTGACGACCATCAATTCCGTACTGGGTCCAATCGACAGCGCCGATATCGGCTTTACTCTGATGCATGAGCACATTGTCAGTGCTTTTGCTGGCATCAACCAGAACTACCCCGAGTTGCTCGGAGGCGACGCATTGGGATGCGGCGTCGCCGCCCTCGAGAAGGCCAAGGCCGGTGGCGTGAAGACGGTTGTCGACGCGACGACAATCGATCTCGGGCGTGACATCGAAGCGATCGCTGAAGCCTCGCGTCGGAGCGGGGTCAACATCATCGTCTGCGCCGGCTGGTGGCTGCACCTGTCACCGTTTCTCGCGAGCGTTTCGGCGGACCAGTTGAGCCAAGTCTTCGTTCGCGAGATCGAACAGGGCATTGCCGGCACCGACATCAGGGCGGGCATCCTGAAGTCGGCCAGTGACGTTGGCGGAGTGACGGCGCAGGCGGAGATGGTGCTTCGGGCGACTGCCCGTGCTCACCACCGCACGGGCGTTCCGATTATGCTCCATTCCTACCCTACCGGCCAGGTCGGTAGGCAACAGCTGGCGATTCTCGTAGAAGAGGGCGTCGATCCGAAGCGGGTTAAGATCGACCACTCGAACGACACCACCGACGTCGAATACCTGACCTGGATACTGGAGCAGGGCTGCTACCTCGGCCTCGACCGCTATCCGGGGAGACTCGTCAGCCACCGTCAGCGGACCAACACCTTGAAAGCTCTGATTGACCTTGGCTGGGCCGACAGGCTCTGCCCATCACACGACCACTCTGCGAGCCCCATTCTCGGCCCCGACCCAGCGAAGGCGGCCACGGAACGGTTGAAGCGCAACCCTCACGGCTTCCTCTTCATCAATGAGGTCGTCTTCGCTCAGCTACGGGGGATGGGTGTCAGTGAGGATGTCTTGAGCGGCCTCTGTGTCAACGGACCGCGCAATTTCTGGGAGGCGGTCTAGTCCCGCCTGCTGTAGCGGCACTGACGGACCAGGGCCGTTCTGGTTTCCACTCTCTGCGGGACGGCGCATGGTGTCTGACACCCTGACTTAGGTTCAGAGTGTCAGGCCAGCCGCGCAAGACCACCACTACGGGAAGGATCTTGCAGATGTTCAGGCGGCTGCGATACCGGGAACTGTGGCGCTTCAACTGGGCCGGTCCTTCGGGGGGATGATCAGCCCGGCGGCGCGAACTCTAGGGCGACAAATGGTACAATCCTCTTGGCGCACTACCGAAGGAGGACCGGCATGGCTATGACGATGGCCGAGAAGGTGCTGTCCCGCGTCTCGGGTGGAGCCAACGTTCGTCCTGGGGACTACGTGACGGCCGCCATCGACCGTGTGATGACCCACGAAGGCTTCGCCGGCTGCTACGGGATCCTCAGTCGCGCCGGGGTGAACCAAGTCTGGGACCCGGAGCGAATCGTCGTTCTTCTTGACCACAACGTGCCGCCGCCGGACATTGCCAGCGCCGAAGCCCACAAGTTGATCAGGGAGGGTGTCGCTAGGTACGGGATCAAGCACTGGTACGACATGAAGGCTGGCATCTGCCATCAAGTGATGCCGGAGCGAGGCCACGTTATCCCAGGCGAGTTGGTGCTCGGTTGCGATTCGCACACCACGACCTACGGCGCTTTCGGCACCGCCGCCACCGGTATCGGTGTCTCTGAGATGGCTTACGTCCTCGCTACCGGACAGCTCTGGATGAAGGTGCCGCCGACGCTACGCTTCGTCCTTTCGGGTGAGTTCGCGCGGTGCGTCACCTCCAAGGATCTCATCCTTCATATCGCCGGCAAGTACACGACCGAAGTCGCCCAGTACAAAGCCGTCGAGTTCGTTGGGCCACTGGCGGACAGGATGAGCATCGCCAGCCGAATGACGGTCAGCAATATGGGGGTCGAGATCGGCGCCAAGTTCGCCTTCTTCAACGCTGACGCGACCACCCTGGCGTTTCTCGAAGGCAGGACGCCGCAACCGGCGACTCCGTTCGCCGCAGATGCCGGCGCCGTCTACGAAGCGACCCATGAAATCGACGTCTCCGACCTGGAACCCCAGGTGGCACTGCCGCACGACGTCGGCAACGTCCGTCCGATCTCCGAGGTCGGCGACGTCCCGGTCAACCAGGCTTTTCTCGGTTCCTGCACCAACGGCCGTCTCGAGGACTTGGAGATGGCGGCCGCGATTGTCAGCGGCAAGACGGTCCACCGTGAGACGCGCTTGCTCGTCTTTCCCGCCTCCTACGAGGTCTACCTGGCGGCGCTGCGGTCCGGTGCCCTGGAAACGCTGGTCGAGGCCGGCGCCGTCATCTGCAACCCTGGCTGCGGCCCCTGCCTCGGCGGACACATGGGGCTGTTGGCTTCCGGCGAGAAATGCATCGCCGCTTCGAACCGAAACTTCAAGGGAAGGCAGGGCAGCGCCGAAGCAGAGGTCTACTTGGGTTCGCCAGCGACGGTGGCCGCCTCGGCGGTCGCCGGCAGGATCGTCGACCCGCGTGAGGTCTAGAGGAGACGGCATGAGCACGCTCATCAGAGGCAGGGTGTGGAAGTTCGGCGACAACGTCAATACCGACGTCATGGCTCCAGGATTCGCTGCCGGTTGGACCTGGGATGAGCTGAAGAAGGTCGTCCTTCACGTCAACCGGCGGTTCACCGAGGAGGCGGTGCCGGGGGACGTCATCGTCGCCGGCAACAACTGGGGCTGCGGGTCCAGTCGGGAGAATGCCCCGGCCAATCTGAAAAGGCTGGGCATCGGATGCGTCGTCGCCGAGTCCTTCGGAAGGATCTACTTCAGGAACAGCATCGCCTTGGCGTTTCCCGGCATCGTCTGCCACGGCGTCGCCGAGAGTTTCGCGGATGGCGAAGACCTCGAACTGGAACTGGAGACGGCCCGTATCCGCAACCTCACCAGCGGAGTCGAATTGGCGGGGGAACCGCTGTCGCGGGACATGCTGGACATCATCGCCCACGGGGGCATCATCCGGTCCTTGCAGGAGCAGCTTGGCATTGAGCAGTAGTTGGGCCGGTTTGATACTGGTGACCCATCAAGGAGGATTCCGGTGACGAGAAAGGTCTGCGTTATCGAGGGCGACGAGGCATCCCCGGAAGTTGTCCGGCCGACGGTCGAACTGCTGGACGGGATGAAGCTCGACATCGACTTCCTCAGGCCGCTGACGGGGCAGTCGGCGATCGACGCCTCTGGCAACGGCTTCCCGCCGGAGGCGCGGGCCGCCGTCGACGAAGCCGACTGCACGCTGTTCGGTTCCACCAGCGGCCTCACCGGAGGCCTGGCCTATCTCAGGTGGGGTAAGAAGACCTTTGCCAACTACCGGCCGACCAGGTACGTCACAGGTATGCGCAGCCCGCTGCGCAACCCGGATGGGATCGACTTCGTCATCGTTCGCGAGAACCTCGAGGGCCTCTATCCCGGCCGCGAGGGAGACATCGCCGACCTCGCTCCTCTTAAACTGCGTGACGGCTTGACGGGCGACCTGATGGACAGCTCAACGGCGGGGAAGTACGCCGTCAGGATAATCACCGAGGAGAATACCGGCAACGTCTGCCGGGCGGCCTGCGAATTGGCTCTGAAGCGGAAGGCGCTGGGTGGTCCCGGCAGGGTGACGGTCGCCGCCAAGTACAACATGCTAGTCCAGTCAGACGGGCTGTTCCGGCGAATTGCCGAGGAGACAGTCGCCGAATACCCTGAACTGGCATTCCAGCAACTCATCGTGGATAACTTCGCCCAGCAGATGATAGCCAATCCGCATCAGTTTGACGTCATCGTCATGCCCAACGAGCACGGTGACGTCTTGGCAGACGGGGCGGCGGCGCTGGTTGGCGGCTTGGGGCTCGCGCCGAGCGCCTGCATCGGTCGTGACTACGCCTATTTCGAGCCGGTTCACGGTACCGCACCCGATATTGCCGGCATGAACATCATCAACCCGACCGCCATGATCCTGTCGGCCAAATGGATGCTCGACTACCTCGGTTTCGAGGACGCTGCCAGCCGTCTCGAGAAAGCCGTGTACGCGGTCTACGCCGAGGGCGAGTATCTCACCTCAGACCAGGGCGGATCGTCGAGCACTACCGAGTTCTGCGCGGCCGTACGCGCTGGGCTGTGACCGCCTGGTTGAGATGTTCCCTCGCCCCTGTGAGTGAATGTGAGGCTCGGCTCGGCTTCCGGGCACACGCTGGAAGTGACATGACACCCTGACTTGGATTCGAGGGGGCAGTCACGCCGATACGGATCACCACGGGAAGGCTCCCGTGGTTCACCAGCCGTCCGCAACACCGGGAACTCTATCATTCCAGATGGTACACTATTCATTTGGAGGCAGGTCAAGGGGTCGACCGGCCATCGGTAAGGAGGCGAACGATGCCTGAAGGGAAGTGGGCCTCATGGAGGCTCAACTTGAACCCCTTCAAGAAGGGCCGTAAGTACCCGATACGTCGGGACGAAGCAGGCAGGACTGCCCGGCAGCGTGCCTTTGCACTGCTTGATCTAGACTACACGATTGACCAGGTCGCGGTGGAAGTGGGGATCAGCCGCGAGACGGCCCGGCGCTATCACTATGACTGGGGGAAGCGGGGCAAGGGTTGGGAGATTAGGTACAACACCATCAAACACCTGTGGAAGACGGATCCGGAGTTCTCGGAGAGGCTCGTTGATGATTTGGCGAAGGCGTTGGGAATGACGAAGGCGGAAGTCATCGGGAGGCTGCAGCAGCCATCCGGACTGAAGAGAGCGCTGCTGGGTCAGTGGCCCAACCGCCACCTGGAAGGCGTGCGACGCGGCGTCGAAACGCGGCTCAGCGCAGACAATCGTTCCCTATTCCCTTCATTGACGCCTCAGATGTCACGGATGTACCATTGGCAACAAGGTAACGTGTGCCGGGATGTTTCCTGGCGGGTTGATATGGGAAATCCCGGGATTGATACCCAAGTAAGGTAAGAAAGGAGGTCGAACGATGGCCATCGCGAGTTTTTCATTGGAAGGGAAGGTAGCTATCGTCACCGGCGGAGGTAGTGGGATAGGTCGAGGCATTGCCCTTCGGTTTGCCGAGGCTGGTGCCGATACAATTGTTGCTGGCCGGAGACTCTCTGTTCTTGAGAGAGTGGCTGATGAGCTTAGAGTACTAGGTAGGCGTTCGCTGCCTGTTCAAACTGATGTGTCTCAGAGGCGTGATGTTGACAACCTAGTACAGACTGTAATGGCTGAGTTTGGAAGAGTGGATATACTTGTTTGTAGTGCTGGAATATCCGATACTGCGCCATTCATTGAGATGACCGATGACCGTCGTGATAAAGTGTGGGATATTAACATGAAGGGAGTATGGAACTGCGCGCAGGCAGTAATCCCGATCATGATGAAGCAGAAGTACGGAAAGATAATCAACGTAGGATCGGTTACCGGACCGATGGTTTCGGTTAGGGGTGCCACGGCTTATTCAGCGTCAAAGGGAGCTGTGTCTGGATTTAGCAGAGCACTGGCACTTGAGGTTGCAGAGCATAACATAAATGTGAACACCATATGCCCCGGTTTGGTTGACACGCCTTTGCTCAGAGCAGAACTCACCAAGGGGGCATTTGGCGGACATGACGCCATGAATCAAATAGCAAAGTCGATACCATTGGGAAGGCTGGGTTCGATAGAAGAGACTGGTGACCTTGCCGTATTCTTGGCTTCCGAAGCGTCGAAATACATCACAGGAACGGAGACAGTGTTCGACGGCGGGCGTATCATAGTGGAGTAGACTGGATGGGGAGGATTGTGTCTCATAAGCAACCCAAAGAGGTGCATTGAATCCGACGGAGTCCGTGCCAGGCCCTGGTGAGTGTCGGGGATGTATCTCTGAAAGATGAATAGGGGTCAAGGAGAAGACGGAAATGGCTCTCGCTCTTGAAGGTATCGAGGTTGTTGAGGTGGTGACGATGGTCGCCGTGCCCATGGCCACTCGACTCCTCAGCGATTGGGGAGCCGAGGCAACACACATCGAGCATCCGGTTGAAGAGGAATAGTGGGTGATAGCACACCGTCTCGACGTGGCCGTTGTAGGCGGCTCCTTCTTGCCCGCGGGCATTCGTCGAGAAGCGGGATCCAGGTTACAGGGGCAGCTAGAACCTTACTCCTCAGGTTGCTCCACCGGCGCGGTGCCGATGACGTCGGCGGCGGCAAGGCTTTCGATTGCCGCTTCCGACAGGCCGAGAAGGTCATGAAGGACGTACCGGTTGTGCTCGCCGAGCCCCGGCGCCGGTTGGCGCTTCTCTTCGAGGGATTCTGAGAGCTTCATCGGCGCGGCCTTGGGATAGGGATGAGGCCCGACCAGGGCCTTGTCCACCGTCTCGAAGACGCCGCGCTCTTTCCAGTGGGGGTCGGCCAGGAGTTCAGGACCGGTGGGGATGGCGCCGGCGGCTACTCCCGCCTTCTGCAGGGCATTCATCACTTCGTAGTGGTCTTGCCGGAGTGTCCACGCCTCGATCAGCATGTCCATCTCTTCCTGATTCCGGCGGCGGCTGGCGGCGTCGGCAAATCTGGCCTCTTTTGTCCATGGTGGATCTCCGATGACGCCGCAGAACCTTCGCCACTCCTCATCAGACGCCACCGCCAGGGCCACCCAGTAGTCATCACCTCGGCAACGGTAGTACCCGTGAGGCGCCATCTCCGGATGGCGGTTGCCGCGGCGGGGCCGGATCCGGCCGTTCATGGAGTACTCCACAATCGCGTCACCGAGCAGACAGGTGCAGGCCTCCACCTGGGACATGTCGATGAATTGCCCCTCGCCCGTCATCTGCCGGTGAAGAAGGGCCATCATCAGCGCCACGCGCCCGTTGGACCCGCCGACGAGGTCGGCGAAGGCCCAGTCGGTCATCTTGGGCGGGCCGTCGGGATAGCCGGTGAGCTGAGGGAGGCCGGAAACCTGCTCGAAGAGATGGGCGAATCCGGGGTAGTCTCGCCACGGCCCTGTCATGCCGTATGACGGCATGGAGAGCATGATGATCCCGGGGTTCACCTGCTTCAGTGCTTCGTAGTCCAGGCCGAAGTTGCTCATGACTCGCGGCGTGTAGTTCTCGGCGACAATGTCGCTGATTGCCACCAACTGCTTGAATACCTTCACTCCCTCAGGATGGGTAAGATCAAGTGTCAGGCTCAGCTTGTTGCTGTTGACCGAGTTCCAGAGAGGGGACCTGTCCCAGCTCCGCTCTTCCTCGCCGACCAGCGCTGCCAGTCGCCACGGATCAATCCACTTGGTGGTCTCCACCTTGATGACTTCGGCGCCCATCGCGGCGAAGAACTGGGTGGCGTAGGGGCCCGCCCACGAGTTGGTGACATCGACCACTCGGATGCCGTCCAGGGGGCGTCGCGGTTTGTTGGCCTCGGCTGTCTGGAGTGACGACCGACCGGGGATTGTGTCTCTTGCTGCCGGAGGACGGTCCAGGACAGCCTCATTGTGCTCCCCGAGCAGGGGCGCGGGACTTCCCTGCTGCCATGGCGTCCCCATCATCTTGAACGGGGCCCCCGGCATCGTCACCTTGCCGATGACGGGGTGGGTGACTTCGTCGAAGAAGGCGCGAGCGGCGTGCTGGGGCAAGTTGAGGATGTCGGCGGTTGTCGGGATCAGGCCGAAAGGGATGCGCCACGCATTGCCGGCGTGAAACAGTTCCTCCTCATCCCTGTCCTTCACCAGGTCATAGAAGAACTCCCTGGCCTCTTTGAGGTTATCGTTGACGTTTTGCTGCGTTTCGAACCTCGGGTCAAGCAGCAGTTCCGGTATCCCGAAGAAGGCGCACGTCAGCTCCCAGTGGTTCCCTGCATAGAGGTTGAGCCCAATATGGCCGTCTCTGCACGGGAAGATGCCGAGGTGGTTCCTGCCATAGCGGCTGTAGATCAGTCCGTGGTACGAATAGACAACCGCCAGGTAGATGGACGCCGCCAGCATGCTCTCGGCGATCGATACATCGACGTGCTGCCCGTGGCCTGTCTCGTTGCGCTGGTACAGCGCCGTCATTGCGCCGGCGGCGGCATGGAGCCCGGCAATATAGTGGGTTATCCAGCCGCCGGGCTGGACCGGTCTCGTCCGGGGCACGCCTTCGACATAGTGTCCGCCGGCCATGCCCCAGGCGATGAGATGGTTCAACTTGTAGTCACGATAGGGTCCGGTCTGGCCGAAGTTCGAGACGGAAGTCATGACCAGCCCGGGATTCTGGCTGCTCAGTGACTCGTATCCGAGTCCCAGTCGATCCATCACGCCGGGACGGAAGCTCTCGAACACGATGTCGGCGTCTCTTATCAGTTCCCTGAAGGCGTCTCTGCCTGCTTCTGATTTGAGGTCGAGAGTAATGCTCCTCTTGTTGTTGTTCAGATAGAGGAACAAGCCGCTTCGTTCCGGGCCCGGCTGACCACCCAGGAATGGGCCCACCATTCTGGCGGGGTCTCCCTTGCCGGGCACTTCGACCTTGACCACGTCGGCACCGAAACCGGCCAAGAGACGGGTGCAATACGGCCCGGCGACGCACTGCGTCAAGTCAAGTACCTTGACTCCGCCGAGTGCCTGCTTCCAACTGGTATTCTCCTCCAAATGAGAGCATCCTAGGTGGTTCGCTACTTGGGGGCAGGTCAATTTTCAAATCTAAACGAAGCTGCTATAGCCACTATCTAGCAGAATGTGGATCGGTGGTGGCAGCGTCTACGGGCTAAAGCACTAGATTCCACAAAGCTGAGAGGCCAATCTAGAACTCCTCCACAGTAAGCTCCCTGACCTTATCCCAATCGATGTCATAGCCAAGGCCAGGCTTGGTGGGGGCCTCAACGCAGCCCTCTTTGGTAACCCTTATCACATCCTTCATGCCTATATCCATGATCCCCTGAGGGACCGGTAGCTCAAACAGGTCACAGTTCTTTATCGCGAGCATCACGTGCAGGTGGGCTGCCTGGACCAGGGTTGTCCCATAGCTATGGGGCTCGTAGTTTATCCCGAAGGCCTCACATAGGCCCGCCGACTTCATCATCGCCGATATCCCACCAATCATATCGCCTACAGACCGAATGCTGTCTACCGCATGGCGGGTAATGTACTGAGGGTAATGGGTGAGGCCACCGAATACCCCCTCGGTTCCCGAAATCTGGATGTCCAGGGACCTGGTGAGGTCAACATAGCCGTCTATGTCGGTATCCGGGATAGGGGCCTCATACCAATAGAACTTTAGCTCCTCCAGTACCCTCCCCACCTCGAAAGCACTTCTCCTATCATAGGCATTGACGGGGTCGAGCATAAGGTCCATGGTATCCCCCACTGCCTCCCTTACCGCCCGGCATACCTCTATATCCTTGTCCGGGACTCCATAGGCATGGAGCTTGAAGGCGTTGAAGCCCTCCTCCCGGCACTTGAGGGCGAGGTCGACGAATTCCTGGACTGTGGGGTACATGACGGTGCTGGCGTAGGCCCTTATCTTGTCTCGGTAGGCACCGAGCAGCTTGTAGATAGGCAGGCCGACTTTCTTTCCAGCGATATCCCAGAGGCAGATGTCAATGGAACTCGACCAGGGCGAAGGCCTTGGCCCCGACCGCTGGCTCATCTCGTGCCAGATGGCCTCCCTATCCCAGGGATCGCGGCCGATAAGGGCTGGTTTGGCAGCCTCGATGGCTTCCTTTAGCTCCCAGGGGGTGGCTAACCAAGTTATGAAGTCTCCCTCTATCCCTTCATCAGTGATAACCCTAACCAGGTTATGCGGAACCTGCTTAGGCGGCCACTCCTCCTTCCACTGGAAGAGCATATCTAGTGGCTTGAGCGCATGGACTTTGACATCGGTGATCTTCAAGACGGATCCTCCCTTACGTTTCTTTGATTCAAACTCTAAGAAGAAGAGGGAGCCAATATCCTTTCACTAACTCTCTCTCCGTCCAAGCTAGACAGTGGCACTGGGAGTTTGGCTATCGGTTCCTGGGCATCTCGTCAGATGCGATGTTTATCAATGTAATCCCAGTCGATGTCAAGCCCAAGACCTGGCTTCTGGGGCACGTGAACATAGCCTTCCTTGTCGATCCTCACGTCCTCTATCACACCCGTGCTGAACCAGTCCTCCGGCACCAGAATCTCGTGATACTCAGTGTTCTTGATAGAGCACATGACATGGAGATTGGCTACGTTAGAGAGGGGATTGCCAGTGGTGTGGATTTCGCACATCATGCCGAATGCCTCGGCAAGCGTCGCCGTCTTCTTTAAGGGAGTAATCCCACGCTTATAGTTGACATCACTGCGAATAATATCGACTGCCTGTCTCAAGATGTACTCAGGGGTGCTATAGAGGCTGCCAGGAACTACCTCTACTCCAGCAATAGGGATATCCAGCGCTCTTGACAGTTCCACATATCCCTGGATGTCAAAATCGCGTAGCGGCTCTTCATACCAATGGAATCCTAGCTTCTCCAACTCTCTACCTACCCACAGGGCCTGTTCGTGGTTGTAGGCGGCTACGGCATCCAGCATCAGCACCATCTCGTCCCCCACCGCCTTCCTCACCGCGGTGCACGCCGCTACATCTTTCTTGGGATCGCCATGGGCGTGGAGCTTATAGGCGGTATAGCCTGCCTCCTTGTGCTTTAGCACCTCCTCGGCATAGGCCTCCGGGGAGGGCAGGGTTCTTGAGCTGGCATAGGCCAGTACTTTATCAGTATAGGCTCCGAGAAGTTTATAAATGGGGAGATTGGCGGCTTTGCCCCCGATGTCCCACAGCGCCACGTCGAGGGCAGCGTGAGTATATGCTGGTATGTCCAGCAGCCTGGTGGCCCTCCACAGGTTTTGCCAGATCTTCTCCCTGTCGAAGGGGTCTTGCCCTACCACTAAAGGCTTTAGAATACGAAGTGACCTCTCATCGGCACCCCTACATGAGCTATACCCTTCTATGCCTTCGTCGGTGGAGACCTTCATCAAAGCAAGTGGCATCACCTCACTCATATCGATGGCAGGGATATCGCTCACCCACTGAATGGTAGCGGGTAGCTGCCACTTGTAGAATATCAGTTCGATGTCTGTGATTTTCATAGTCCTTCCTCTGGTGCAAGTTCTATCATCGATTCGCCATGCGCCATGTTTGAATCAGGGTGGAAAGCAGGTTAGAATCCGGCCAAACCCTTTCAACTCTCCTCAAGAACGGACAAACTGTAGCATGACCTGCCCCCCACGTCACGGTCGTTCACCTCCATAGTTTGAAAGCCCTGAGCCCGGTGGTGCCAGCTGCTCATCCAGAAGAATGCTCTCTGGTAGCAGGGCTTTCTCCAGTGACAAAATTACACAAAAGGCGACACTTGTCAAGCCTCGTTCCCGTGCGTTTCTCCCCAGGATCCCGCAGGGGGACGTAACGCTTCGACGCGTATTGGCCTGGAACAGCGTCCTTCTTGGC
>SDBV01007519.1_pt1 | contig 14883 bp, 13 predicted proteins | sample 2277081 | NCBI WGS metagenome assembly SDBV01 (sample SAMN10402039, study PRJNA504765) | marine sediment metagenome | isolation source: marine sediment core GS10_PC15, 223 cmbsf | place: Arctic Ocean: Southern Knipovich Ridge | collected 2010
ACGTTCTGCAAATTGAGAAACTCGTCTTGCATTTCGCGACGTATCAGGGGATCAAGCGCAGAAAACGGTTCGTCCAGCAACCAGATCTCCGGTTTCACCGCCAAGCTGCGGGCAATGCCGACTCGCTGCTGCTGACCGCCCGACAGTTCTCTTGGATAGTAATTTTCACGCCCTTTAAGACCGACGAGTTCGATCATTTCGAAGGCGCGGGCTTCCCGGGTCACCCGATCTATGCCCTGAACCTCGAGTGGAAAAGCCACATTACCGAGCACGGTCAAATGTGGCAATAACGCGAAGTGTTGGAACACCATCCCCATCTTGTGCCGGCGAATCTCGATAAGGTCTTTCTCCGGCATCTTGAGGAGATCCTGGCCCTCAAAGATGATCGCCCCTGCGGTGGGCTCTATCAGCCGGGACATACAACGTACAAGCGTCGATTTTCCCGATCCTGACAGGCCCATAATAACAAAGATCTCACCTTGCCCGACCTCAAGGGTGCAATCGCAGACTGCTCCGATAAGGCCGGCTGCGGTGAGTTCTTCATCGCTGGGTTTTGAACCATGCGCTGAAAGAAATCGTCCGGCATTATGACCGAACACCTTCCATACGTTCTTACATATGATTACTGGGTTCTCGACCGTAACGCCGGTGTCCATGCGTTTCTGTGGTAAAGCTGTCCTAACGGAAACCATTTATTTTTTACTGCATTCCGTCCATGGCTGCCAAGAGCCCTTGGTCCAGAGCCAATCTTCCACAACCCGGTCGACCGGGCGGCCCTCAAGGTCTACCTGCCCGATCATTTCACCTATCTCCTGGTTGCTGACCCTGAACTTGCGAACAGCCTCATAAGCACAGGGCCATTTTTTTTCGCCGTCCTTCCAACCGACCTTTTTAATCCACCCACGTGGCTTGCCACAATCATAGGCGGCCTTTTTGTTAAGCCCCCAGCTCTTGTCGTTGTAACACTCGTCGGTGTAACGCGGAAACTCGACCCACTCTCCTTTGAACTTGATCGGTGCCCAGTGGGGCGTGTAAACCCATCCCAGGAAGGGTGCTTTGCGCTCAAGGGCGGATTTAAGTTCAGCAAACAACGCCGCATCGGTACCGGCGTGCACGACCTCGTAATTGAGCCCGAGCGCCTCGACGCGCTCGTCGTCAAACCCAGCCCAGGTAACCGGTCCACCAAGATAACGGCCCTTCGGTGATGTCTCGGCTGTTGAGAACACCTTGGCACAATCGTTGAGTGCTTTCCAGTCTGGTAAGCCAGGGCACTTCTCCTTCATATAACTCGGATACCACCATTCTTCAATCGCCACCATGCCGGTCTCCCCCAGATCGACTGTTTTACCCGTTTTGAGACTCGCATCCAGGGCCTGTTTACCGGTGGTTTCCCACATCTCCATTGCGATATGAAGGTCCCCGGATTCAAGGCCTGCAAACTGGGCGATGTAGTCCGCCTGCACATACTCCACCTTGTAACCCATCCGCTCAAGCACCCGGCCCATGATGTGGGTGGTGATGTATTGACCGGTCCAGTCGTGAATGGTGAGCTTTATCGGGTCTTTCGATTCCGGGACTTCGGCGAGAGCCGTACTTGAAAATATAATGAAAATCCCGAGTGCGAGGGCGATTGTTATACCGCTGAGTGATGCGAATGTGGATACGCTTCGTAATTGTTTCATAAGTTCCCTCCTTTTAAATATCTTGGCCCCGTTTCTGAGTCTATGCCTGCTTTCAGAGATGAGTTACACTAAAAGCGACCGATACATGGGTGGTCTGCATCGGTTGATTTGTAGAGTTAATCAATCTTTTCTGAATTTAGATTGCTTCACCCCCTTTCCTCTTGGATTCCATCATACCACCCCCATACAATGTCATTGTCGTAACAGATTTGGCAAATTAGTCAAGAATTCTTTTCCTCTTCCGCGAGATGGTTAGAAACCGATTTCCACAGTCGTTAAGTGTCACGGTATTTTTAGTATGTTTAAAATCATAAAATTGACAATTATAGCATGTTATAAGCTGCTCATTGCGGTTTATTAGCAAAATTGAAAGGGCGTAAGGATAGAGAAAACAAGCTTTAAATTTGAATGAACCCGGAAGCAGATACCTGCAACACATGAGAAATTTAACAAAAGCCAAAAAACGGATGATATTCACATTTCTGCTCGAAAAGCTGAAATTCTGTTTATGATTATTTTGTCTTTCTGAAAGCGCCGGGGTGTTTTTTTGTGCCTTCCCGATCCTATCTTTTTCTTACCCGGCGAATTCTTTCCAGCCGATCCCATCCGTCGTGAGTTGTCCATTTTAGCCCATCCGGCGATGGATTGAACAATTATTTGCGCTCGATATCCTTTGCAATATTATGATAGAGGATATCGGGCACGGCTAAAATTAAACACACCCGGCATTGTCTTGTCTGCATTTAATCAAACCATATTGTAAACCTACTTTGCATGCTTCGAAACAAATTTCTCGATCGGTTTCGATCCGGCCTTTTCGGACTTTTTGACTTGTATGATCAAGTATGAAAAGAGTATGATCAATCTCTGCGCTGCTTACTATGTCAGGCATATTTTAAGTTTCTAAAATTTCAATGACAATGTAGTAAACTCCCCTTCAAGACCGCATGTTAATCAATTGCCACATGCCATCTCTAATTTCCCTGTTTCGATTCAAGGAAGTGGATTAGATAAGAAAAAAATATTTTCCATAATTTTTCTTGACAAAAAATATTTATTTCGATAAAGTGATGAGCCAGTGCACTTGTTTTCACCTGCCATACGTGAACAGCCTACCAATATGACTTGGATGTTGCGAATATAATATTCTGAGAAGTCTAATTTAAATCCTATTCATTGAAATCATTATATTTGCTGTTTTAGGGTGAGCAGAGTCAACAGGCAAAAAATAAATTACCCATAAGCGTAGGCCCAGCTTATTAATCATTAACCTATCTCAAGGAGGGTATTATGCGAAGATTCAGATTTGCTTTACGTTCGATTCCCATTTTGGCAGTTATTCTTATGATTTTAAGCCTATTCGTTTTTAGCGTTCACGATGTCAGTGCTGCTAAATTCCTTAGAATCAAATCGTCATCTCTTGGCGGCTCGTGGTACGCGGGTGGCGCGGCGTGGGCGAAACTAATAACCGACAACACTGACTATATTGCCATTAATGTCGCATCACCAGGATTAGACAATGAGAGCCTCAAACGGTTGGCCAGAAAAGAAGCGGATCTCGTTTTTTTAACTGGACCGGGTGCCTATAATGCATATAAGGGAGTCCCGCCGACCTGGAAAAAACCTCAAGATATTAGAGGATTATTCGGACTATGGCCCGGGGTTATGAACGCGATTGTACTTGGAAATTCAAAATTCAAAACACTGCAAGACCTTAAAGGCGCAAGCATCGCCACATATATCCCCGGTGATGTGAATGGTCAGCAGGTACTTTCCCTTTTAAAATACCATGGCGTTAACGAAGATAATACAAAAATATATCGCATCATGAAGTCGGACGCCACTCGCATGTTTATTGATAAACGGGTCGATGCAATTGTTTTCTATTTTGGTTATGGGCACGCCAACTTAAAAGAAATCTCCACTTCCAGAAAAATCCGATTTTTGCCACCTGATCCTGAAATGGTTAAAGGGTTTATGGAAGAAAATCCATTTTATTATATAGGAGATTTCGGGGATGAATTTGGCGTTCCAAATGCAAAACAACTTATCGGACCCTACTTAACGGCTGCTCGCGCGGATGCACCTGTAGATCTGATTTATAAAATCACCAAAGCGTGGTTCGAAAATTTGGATTGGCTTAAAAAAGTTCTTCCATCCAACATCCGTTATATGAATGTCAAGGATCCGACAGCAGGCGTCCCGCTCCCACTCCACCCGGGTGCTGTGAAATATTTCAAAGAAAAAGGTCTGTTAAAATAAACAGTTGAAGATAGGGTGCCAAACAAGGACGGTATTATGGAAGAGAGCAGATCGGTGAAGGAACCGGAGGTCGACCTAGTAAAAAAAGTAGAGAGTGCTTCCGAGTATCGCGTTGACATTTATGATGACGACTGCATTAGAGGCATTCCCCCTTTTAGGGGAGTTACCAAAATTGTTGTTTATTTGATTGGTATTTTGATCAGCGGCCTTTCAATTTATGAAGCCGTATTTGGAAATTTTGAACCGGCGTTGCAAAGACCGCTGCATCTTTTTTTAATTTGTACTCTTACCTTCATTCTGTATCCTTCTCGGTTCTTTAAACCCGCTGGTAAACTAGAAGGGATCATGAATATAGTCTTAATTGGTATGATTTTTATGACTACCTTCTGGGCTTTCATCAGTTGGACGCCACTGTATATGGATCCCTACCCAACTAAGCTGGGCGTTGTGATTGGGCTTCTGCTAATCGCTTTAGTCCTTGAAGCAACAAGACGATCGGTGGGATTGCCCATGGCAGTTATAGGTCTGGTGATACTTTTATACCCTTTTGTAGGGCCTTATATGCCGCGCTTTTTAGCGCACCCGGGATTCTCGTTAGAAAATGTGGTTGTGCATTCCGTAGTGGGCACCGAGGGGATTATGGGCCTCCTTCTGAGCATCAGCGTCAACCAGATTATCTTTTTTATGATGTTTGCCGCTTTTTTGGTGGTATCTAATTCAACAGACCTTTTTATGAATTTCGCCAAGGCAATCGCCGGAGCATATTCCGGCGGTCCTGCCAAGGTGGCGGTCGTGGCCAGTGGATTCATGGGTATGATCTCCGGAAGTGCCAGTGGCAACACAGCCACTACCGGATCAATAACGATACCCTTGATGATTTCAATGGGTTTTAAGCGCCACATCGCCGGTGCAATAGAAGCTGTATCCTCCACAGCCGGACAATTCATGCCGCCCATAATGGGAGCATCGGCATTTGTAATAGCCGAATATACCGGTGTCGGTTACTGGGGGGTCGCTAAAGCCGCCTTTGTCCCGGCACTCATCTATTTTATCGCGATGTTTGTGGTGGTTGACATTGAAGCACGCATGGCGGGACTTAGAGGTCTGCCAAAATCAGAACTACCGCCTTTGCTGACATCATTCAAAAAAATATTGCCGTTGATCCTCCCGTTGGGTTTTTTGGTATTCTTTCTATCAAAGCGATATAGCCCGCAATGGGCCATTTTGAATTCTTTGTTGGTTCTGTGCATTGTTTGTCTGCCGATAAGAGTCCAAAGAATGGGTTTCACAAAAATCGGCAGGGGATTATCACTAACGGCAAAGATATTAATTCCAATCGCTACCTCTTGTGCAACCGCCGGCTTGATCCTCGGGGTTTTATCATTGACAGGGTTGGGCAATCGTCTCTCCTATATGATTATTTCCATCGCTCAGGGGAATCTCCTCTACGGGTTGCTTTTCACCATGTTTATTTCCGTTTTTATCGGGATGGGGCTCCCAACGTTAGGTGCCTATGTGGTTCTAGCCACTTTAGGCGCGCCGGCTTTACATCAACTGGGAGCACCTCTATTGGGAGCACACCTTTTTATTTTCTATTTTGCAGCTATTTCTGCGATTACGCCCCCTGTATGCCTTGCTGCTTATGTCGCTGCCGGTATCGCGGGCGCTAACCCAATGAAGGTGGGATTCCATGCGGTTCGGATCGGTTTAATAAAATATATTATTCCCTTTATGTTCGTTTTTCGACCCGGCATTCTGCTTGATGGTTCATTGCAGACGATAGTCGTCAATATCATCGAAATATTAATGGTGATCATACCAATGTCGGTTCTGGTTCAGCGGCACTGGCTTCAAAAGCTCAGTTGGCTCGAAGGGGGTCTGTTTTTGGCTTCGTTGGTATTAATATTTCCCCTTTCGATTAATACTTTAATTTTATCGGCCATATGCCAAGTTGCTGCAATCGCGATTCATATGGCTCGCTTTCGAAAGGCAGTGCTAAAAACTCAAGCAATTGTATAAAACAATTTTAACGCATGATAAGGAGACTATAATGAAAAAAATTACGATAATGATGTTTGCCGCGCTTTTTGTTTTATCCTTTGTGACTCAGTCGATGGGTGAAGCGATTTCATACGATATATCAGGAAAGGCTGAGTTAAAGAAAGTTTCATTCTACAAGAAAAATATTCGAAAAAAATCTAAAGAAAAGGCGGTAGTATTCGAGGTGACAATTCAAAATACCGATTCATCTCCACAACTGTATAGTGTTACGGTGGTAATGCCCGGTGCCGGAGGGGCCGAGGGATTCATTCCCGCCAAAGGGGATAAAAAGCTTGAGCCGTCAAAAGAAGGCACCACTTCCATCGGGATTATCTGGCCGGAATTTCCAAAAGAAGGATTTACGATAATAATCAAACCGGTCGAAAGCCGGTAAGACATACTTGACGTGTAAGGGATTTCCCAGGGGCAAAATCGGTTGTCCCTGGAACCCTTTCAAAAAAGTTTAAATATGCCCGGATTTAAGAAGGACGCCCCGTTTGTTAAGGGATTAACCGTAGGGATTCAATAAAAATTATGGAAGATAAAATCCTTTCATCCATCGAGTCAAATAGCGATGAATTTGTCGCTTTATTGAGAAAGCTAATACAGATTCCAAGTTTAACCGGTGAAGAGGGAGAAGCTCAAAATTTCGTTGGTTGCTATTTAAGGAAACTTGGATTAGATGTAGAAATGTGGGAACCGGATATCGAACAGATTTTTCGCACCTTTCCTGAAGTTGCTCAATATCCCACACATTGGCAACATGATTTGATTCTGCCCTATGACGACCTGCCAACTTACAAAGAATTATTGGAATCAGGCAAATTAGACATCCTTAATTACAAAAACCGCCCTAACCTTGTCGCAACACTCAAGGGAAAGGGTGGAGGGAAATCTTTACTGCTGAATGGACATATTGATACTGTAACGGTTGAGCCTGAAAATTTGTGGACATATCCTCCATTTGGCGCAGATGTGGTTGATGGTCACATTTATGGTCGCGGCGCATCTGACATGAAGGGTGGACTGGTGGCGTCTTTATGTGCAATTCAGGCGCTAATCGGAGTGGGTGCACCATTGAAGGGAGATCTCTTATTTTCAAGTGTCGTCAACGAGGAACATTCCGGAAACGGAATTCTTTCGCTGATATGTAAAGGACTCAAGCCGGATGCTGCCATTGTAAACGAACCATCGAAAAAAAATATCTATATTGCCACACCGGGTGATGTATACTGGGAAGTAACTTTGGATGGTGTACCGAGATCACCTGGAGCTCGCTGGAACAATGATAGATTGATCGGCGTCAGCGCTATTGAGAAGCTCCCGGCAGTGATCGAAAGCCTTCTCAAACTGGAACGCGAATACAATCAGAAGGTGCCGGATTCTGTTTATGCGACACAAACCCCGTTTTCATGTGTAATGGGCGAAATCGAAGGTGGGACTTATTCAACGGTAACGGCCAACGCATGTTCGATTAAGGGCTGCGTTTATTTTAGTCATGGCCTCGGAAGCGTGAACCAGGTGATGCAAGACATCAAGAAGTATATTCACAAAGGGATTCAATCTGATCCCTGGTTTAAGGATCATCCCATAAAAATCGCATTTTTGCACCACCGAAATAGCTCCAAAAGTGATTCAAAGCACCCGATTGTTGATGTGCTCCGAAATGCGGAACGAACGGCTCATGGTAAATACCCTCAGGTGCTTGGCGCACCGTATGGTTCTGATATGGATATGCTGATCAACCAGGGTCGCATCCCGACGTTGATATACGGCCCCGGATCAATTGCATATGCCCATAAAGCGGATGAAAAAATATCAGTAAAAGAATTTATTTCAAGTGTAAAAACCTTGGCATTGTGTATCTACCGCTGGTGTAATCAAGAATAAATTAAGACCTGAAGTTTGTATGAAAATTACTGTTTAGTATATAATATGGAAACAAATGGTTAAAAAAATAACTCCGCAAAATGTGCTTCTCACCATCAGAAAAAGCCTGCCCTATCTAAACCCGGCTTTAAAAAAAATCGGGAAGTACATTCTGGATCAACCGTCTAAGGTAAAATTCCAAAAAATACAATCCCTTGCCAAAGCTTGCGAAGTTTCTGAATCAACAATTACCCGATTTGTTAAAGAAATCAACTTTAACAGTTTTCAGGAGCTAAAAATTGCAATTGCCGAAATTTCGATAAACGATTCGGAAGATCTCGTAATCGAGAAGAAATCGGTTTATGATGATATTACAAAAGATGATTCAATAGAAGAAATTATTAATAAAATCTCCGTTAGGAACATTGAGACCCTGAATGACACAAAAAATGTTATTTCAGCCACTGAAATTGAAAAAGCAGTTAGAGCAATCGAACGTGCTGATCAAATTGCAATTTACTGTGCAGGGTCCTCAGCAGTGGCTGGCCAGAGTGCCATGATGAGGTTTTATAGGACCGGGAAGCCATGCTGGTTGTATACTGATCCTGTTCAGCAGGCTGTGTCGGCATCCCTGTTAAAGCCCGGAAGTGTCGCGCTTGGCATTAGTAGTTCCGGCAGAACGAGATCAACAATAGACGCCCTCAAAAGATCGAGAGAATCCAAAGCGACGACCATGTGTATCACGGACTCTATTAGATCGCCAATTACAAAATACTCTGATTTAATTTTTTTTACCTCAAGCCAACATTCCTCTTTTCTTCAAGACTCGATGATATCCAGGCTGTCACAATTACTCATCATTGATATATTATACGCCAGTTATTCAGCTAGGCATTTCGACACTTCTTTAAGCTTGATTGAAAGATCGGCTTCAGCCGTAAAAAAAACGAAATACTTAACGAATGTTAAAGAGAGTTGATACAGGCGAGTAATCATAGTCAAAATAAATCCAAATTAGACTCAGCTGTGGTTGATAAACGGTTTACTTGACAATATTTCTCACTATATAGAGAAATATTTTAGGCGAACCCTAAGGTTAAATCAGCGACGGGTATTTCCCGCCGTGACGTGCCGTTTGCCCATGTAGGCCTCAATCACAGCAGGGTTTTTGCGTATTTCGTCAGGAGGGCCTTCGGCTAAGGTCTGCCCTTCGTTCAGCACGTGTACCCGGTCGCAAAGGCGCATGATCATGCCAAGATCATGTTCGACAATCAATATGCCGCATCCCAGATTTGAGGGTTCTCGAAATTCACGAATAAGATGTAGCAACTGCTCCGACTCATCTTCGTTCAAGCCGGCTGCAGGCTCATCAAGCATCAGGAATTCAGGTTTCGTTCCAAAGGCTCTGGCTATTTCCAATCGCCGCTGAAGCCCGTAAGCCAAAGTGCCGGCCCTGTGCGTTGCCCAGTGTGAAAGTCCGAATCGTTCCAGCAGTTCATCGACCTTGTTGTCGATATCGCGTTTGGATGCTGCCATTATGCCCAATTCGAGGTTTTCAATTACCGTTAAAGACCCAAACAAACGCGCCGTCTGAAACGTACGGGACAGACCGAGCCGTGCAACCCTGTCAGGGCTCCAACCCGTGACATCCGTCTCCCCGATCATAACGCGACCCTTCTCCGGATGAAGGACCCCACTGATTGAATTAATTAAGGTCGTCTTTCCCGAACCGTTCGGCCCAATCAGCCCCAGTATTTCACCTTTGGGCAGCCGGAAACTGACCGAATTGAGGGCCTGGAGTCCGGAAAATTGCTTGGATAGATTTTCTATCGTTAGGTATTTGTCCATTGTTAGTTATTTTCTTTATGGGTACGCCACCGAGAAACAAAATCTGCAAGTTCGTTCAAATCCATAAGTCCCTGTGGTCGCAGGATCAAGACGATAATGATCATTAATGCGATGGTCATCTGAGCAATGCCTGGAAGCTCGGGAAGGGTGAGCCACGAGCCGATAGACAACCCGTTCTCCAACCCACGCAACAGCTCACCCATAACCATTACCACCGCAGTGCCAACGAATGCGCCGGTTACTGAGCTGAGCCCGCCGATTACAAGCATCGACAAAAGTGCAAAGGTTTCTACATAGTAGAACTGATTAGGGCCGAACGCGAGGTTGTTCTGTGCCCACATCGCACCCCCGGCGCCCATTAGAATCGCGCTAAGGGTCCATCCGTATAGCCTTGCCCTGACAACACGCACGCCTAAAGCACTAGCTGCCAGAGGGTCGTCACGGGCTGCCTGAAGATTGAGACCCGCGGATGAGGCCTTGAAAAGCAGTGCAACAGCCGCCGCGCCCACTACCCATAGCCAAGCATTGAATATTGTGATATTGCGAGGAATCCCGTAAAGCCCCGTGGTACCGCGTGTCACGGATTCCCAATTGGCAAAAATAGAGTGCATCATCACCAGAAGTGCCAGAGTTGCCATGGCCATAGCGCCTTCCGACATACGGGTCAGAGCCAACCCCGTGACGAGCGAGATAAGAAATGCCACGGCCGCACCCATGAATATGGCCGGAGTAAAGTCCAGTTGCATCTGTTGAATTACCAGGGGTAAATCAGGCAGTGCGATTGCTTTGATCTTGGGGGAAATTGTGAGCAGTGCTGCCGTATATGAACCAATACCAAAAAAAGCAACATGTCCAAATGAGACAATACCGGAATTTCCCACAAAGGTTTGCAGCGCAATCACCATAACGCAGAGGATCATAAAATCAGTGACCAGTCGCATAATTGAAGGATCACCCCATATGGAAGTAGCAACCGCTATAAAGGTTAAAAAAAATACCATCATTATCCATGTGTGGAAAGCTGCTTTGATTCTTCGCCATGACCAGATGATTTTCATTATTGAATCTCCTTCTTTTCTCTGATCAGGCCTTCGGGTCTCACGTATAGAATAAAGACCACGATGAGGAGGGCAAACGCATCCGTGAAGGGTAACACATGGGTGGGTAGAAAAACCATCAAAGCGACCTCGATGAATGCGAGAACAAAACCACCCAGCACCGCACCTTTGAGGCTGCCAAGCCCACCGATCACCACCGCAATAAACGCTTTTAAAATTGGAATAAATCCCATAGCAGGTGAAACTGCCCCTCGCCGCGCCAGCCAAAGAACGCCGGCCACACCTGCCACAAAGCCCGAGAGCGCGAATGATAACGCAATAATACGGTTGGCCTTGGCACCCATCAGGCGCGTGACCTCGAAATCTTCGGCGGCAGCCCTTATCGCCAACCCCCAGCGGGTACGATGTAAAAAGGTGACCATGGCGGATAAAGTAACCAACCCAACCACCAGGGTAATCAACGGCAGCACGCCGATCTGGAGCGGGCCCAACACTACCACCTCATCTAAAATTTGAGGCACTGGAATCACTTTAGGGCGAGTTGAGATTAACTGCTTGATCAAATTCTGTATGATAACGGCGGCCGCAAAAGAGGCAAACAGTAAAGAGATAAACGATGCACCCCTCAAGGGGCGAAAGACGACCCGCTCGATGATGAGAGAAGCGACCAAAGCCATCACCAGGCCGGCCGCACCTGCCAGATAAAAGGGAACACCCCATAAAATCAACAGGTACATGGTGTAACCACAAATTGTAACCAGATCACCATATGCAAAATTTAACAAACCCAGAACGCTGAAAACCATGGCTAACCCGAGCGAAAGCAGGGCATAAAGGCTACCAAGACTGAGGGCATTGATAAGCTGCTGAACAATTACCGCAAAGCTCATACCTGGCCTCCCAGATAGGCCTTTTCCAAATCCAGACCCGTTTCCAACAGTTGAGCCGCGTCGCCCTGCAATTTGATGACACCGTTTGTCAGAACATACGCGCGATTAGATATTTCCAATGCCTGGTGGATGTTCTGCTCGACCAGAATGATTGTCAGCCCTTCTTTTCGAAGGCTGTCAATTAGATCGATGACCACTTCGACGAGTACCGGTGCCAGTCCCAGGCTCGGCTCATCCAGCAAAAGCAGTTTGGGACGGCTCATCAGCGCCCGGGCTATGGCCAGCATTTGCTGTTCACCTCCGGACAAGGTGCCCGCCAATTGCCTCCGGCGCTCTTTTAAACGAAAAAAGAGATTAAAGACATATTCGATGCGGCTCTTTGTACGTGCTGCATTATGTTCCAGATAGGCACCCATCCGAAGATTTTCCATTACTGTCAATCCTGCAAAAACGCGTCTGCCTTCAGGCACCAGTGCGATCCCCTTTGCCAGAAGACTCTCCGGTGTCGCGCGCTCTATCGGGCGGCCCTGAAATAGAATTGTGCCTTTCTGAGCGGATATCAGCCCGACGATCGTTTTTAAGAGGGTACTCTTTCCAGCCCCATTCGGACCGAGAATCGCTACAGTTTCCCCATCGTTCACATTTAACGAGAGGCTGTGTAAAACCACGACAGGCCCATAACCGGATGTTAGATCTAATATTTTTAGCATAAGTTTACGTTATCTGAATTAAAAATGAGATATCTGATTTCATATTCGGTCCGACCTCATTTTATTTACCAACCGGCAAATCGTTCCAGTTTGGCGTTGTCAAATCGCCCTGCCTCGAAGTCATTCAAGGCTCTATCCAAAATGTCGAGCCCCTCGTCAATTTGAGCCTCATCAATAATCAGCAGCAGCGTAATCTCGATAACGTTGCCCAACAGCCCCGTGTAGATTACCAGAAGACCCAATTCATAGCAGCGATAAACCAAAAAAGGGCCAAAACTTTGATGAAAGTTTTGGCCCAGATTAACTTTACAAGCTGAAAAAATTAGTTGCGGGATTATTTATAAAACGAGGATGTGCGAAGCGGGCAATTATTCCGGCACATAAATCGATAAATAGATAATAAAGTATTCGCATCCTCTTTTTCATAATATTTGCAATTTTTTAAATATCCGGCACATATGACGGATAAAACTGATCTACAAAAACAAAAGCACCATTCTCGACACCGATGATAGTTACCGGTTTCTTGTTGCGCCGGGTTTCGGAATCCATAGTATAGGTCCCCAGGACACCGTCGAATTCGGATATTTGACTCAACGCCTTTATGATGGCCTTGGGTTTGGCGGAACCGGCGGCTTCGATGGCTTTCTTAAGGAAGTAGATTTCGTCGTAGCCGACGGAAAAAGCGATACTGGCCGGATAGCTGCCGGTTTTTGTCTTGTATTTCTGCCAGAGCATATCCACTTTGTTTCCTTTGCTCGGGTAACCGTGGGTCGTGAAAATGAGTCCCTCAACAGCCTTTCCTGCTTTAATCAGCGATTCGTCATGGTTGCCATCGGTAGAAATGACGGGGAAGGTTATTCCTGCTGCTCTGAGCTGACGCATAAAAACCGGCGTGTCCGGTAAAAACATAGGGGTGAAGATGAAATCGGGTTTTTCGTCGAGGTTAGCCAGTTTAGTCACCTGGGCGGAGTAGTCACCCGCTTCTATGCGGTATAGCTCATAGCCCAACACTTTGCCACCCAGCTTTTCAAATGCTTTTTTAAAATAGGTGGGCAGGTTTTTGGTGTAGGGAATTTCGGTTGAGTAGACCATGTAGGCCTTTCGATATCCCTTTTTATAAGCGTATTCTGCGGCAATAGCCCCCTGGATGTTGTCCGACATGCAGATTTGAAATGCGCATTCACCCATGTCGCGCACGAGTGTTGGGGCGGTGCCATCTCCTGTTGAAATGGGAATTCCGGATGCACATGCGATCGAACCCTGAGCCAATATGGCATCACCCGTGGTGCCGATTATGTACGCTACGCCATCACGAATCATCTCTTCGGTCAGTCTGACAGCAAGCCCCTGCTCATTGCGACCGTCTTTGGCGATGTATTCGAGCTGCATCCCCAGGATGCCGCCTGATGCATTGATTTCATCGACGGCCAACTGTGCACCGTTGCGAACGGGTGAATCATAAAACGAGTAGGGGCCGCTGAAATCACCGGGATGACCAATCTTTATAACTTCTTTTGCTACAGCCGGATGGATGCCGATAAAAACGAGTCCCAAAACCAGAATTACAATTAAAAATCTTTTCATCTGCTTTTCCTTTCATTTCGTATTACGTATTAAAGGGTAAAATGAATATAGATACACTTCTATCATTGAATCCATTAAAAGCGCGCACCCCCGGGCGATGATCATACTTCTATGTTTATTTATCAGATCCCTGAAAACGCCATAATCGTTCCTGCCAGCAAACCAGCCCGCTCGGCAAATGAAGCAAGCTCCATGTACTCATCCGGCCCGTGATCCAGCCCACCGATGGGACCCAGCCCGTCTATGGTTGGTACTCCTTTATGCGAAAACCAGTTGCCGTCCGACATGCCGCCGGTCGAGACCGGAAATACCTTGCCCCCTACGTTGGTGCCGACAGTTTCATATATATTGATCAATGCTTCGTTGTCGCCCCTCTGCATGGCTGGCCATTTCAGATCCACGTTCAATGCAAGCGATACCCCTTCGTGCCTTTCAAAGTCTGAAATGCGTTCGATAATTTCTTCCAAGGCATCTTCATCAGCTGAACGGATGTCGAATCGGACGCTTGCTTTTTCAGGCACCACGTTCACTGCGGTACCGCCGGAAATTATGCCGACGACCATGGTCATGTCATCGCTCGGAAGCGCCAGTTCGGAAATCCGCAGAACTTCCCGGCATAGGGATAGAATCGCGTTTCTTCCTTTTTCAGGTTCGGTTCCGGCATGGGACGAATGCCCGGTTGCGGCGACCGTTATCCATAAACCACCTTTTCGGGACACCACAAATCCCCCGCCATTGAGCGGATCACCCGCCATAAAAGATTCTGCCAGGTAATCCAGGCAGGTTCCGTTGATGACCACGTGCGGTTTACCCACCGCATTGATCAGCGGCCTTCCGGCGGCATTCCCCATGACATAGACCTCCCCCCCTTTTGCACCATAGAGAAAAGTCTGACCCGTATCGCCGTAGATGACCAGCTTGCCTGATTTCATGATCT
>SDBV01007520.1_pt1 | contig 14883 bp, 12 predicted proteins | sample 2277081 | NCBI WGS metagenome assembly SDBV01 (sample SAMN10402039, study PRJNA504765) | marine sediment metagenome | isolation source: marine sediment core GS10_PC15, 223 cmbsf | place: Arctic Ocean: Southern Knipovich Ridge | collected 2010
CCCGCATCAAGGGAGGCTTTTACAAGTGCTCTCGCTTTGGTCTCCAGATCGGTATCGGCATTGAGCGTGGCATTGATGGCATTTTCAGAAATACTTTTATGAAGTCCGTCAGTGGTAAGCACCAGCAAGTCTCCGGGGAGAATTTTCAGGCTGCCCGTTTCCGGTTCAGTATAGCCGCACCCCACAAATTGATCCATTATATGGCGCGAGTAGTGCGTGGACACTTGTTCTGCCGTAATTTCACCTTCTTCCAAGAGAAAACGTGAAAGCATTTGATCTTCGGTCACCTGGGTCATCTTTTTATTTCGATGAAGGTACAGACGACTATCCCCAACATGTACCCAATGTGCAATCTTCTCGTGCAACAATACCCCCACCAGCGTACTGCCCATACCTTCCAAGCGATGATGGCTTTGACTTTCATTGTAAATGGTGCTGTCGATTTCTCTGACCAGCCGATCCAGTTCCTGTTTTTCTTTATTTTTTGCGATATCATTTAAGCCTGCCAGCTTTCCCCGCAGGATTTCAGCGGCATAATCTCCTGCCACTTCATCTCCCAGACCGTCGGCAACAGCGATCAAAACATTATTATTGTTTAGCCTTTTAATCAGATATCGATCGTCATTAGACTTTCTGGTTAGACCGATATGAGTCATGCCGAAAAAACGGCGGGCTCCATAGGTAAATTCGGTAATTCCTTCTTGGGCGTGAATTTTTTTATAGAAGTTGCAACTTTTGCACGAGTCCCGTTTTTCGGCAAACGAACCCTGTATTTTACCCTCACAAAAGGTTCCGGAAAGAAGCCAGCAGATGCGTCCGGCAAAGTCACCCTGATTAAATCCATCATAGGAGGGATCATTTGTCGCGGGACAAATGCCCTGTTTTTCAGCGTTCTCACCGCCGGGCGCTCTTCCGCATTTCATAAATTCCCAGCAATTGATTTTTTTTTGCATTTTTAAGTTTATCTACCACCAAATAGTTCACGCATTAGATGATCACTTACTGCCTCTCAACAAGGCAAAAAAGTCACCACCATCAAAGACGATCCGAAATCTCTGCTTCCGGACTACTTTTACTCATAATCACTATTGTTGATCATTTCCACATCTATCCCCAACTCCTTAAGCTCTTCCTGAAATTTTTTCGTTAGCCGAGTAACGGTCTGCTTATTTTCATTTTTATAGGTGATTAACAAAGAAGACCGTTTCCTTTGCTCAATCGTTAAACCCTTTTCTTGCCCCTTGAAATTATGTACAAGGGGGCTGAGTGCAGCCATGGCCTGCCCCATATCCGGATAGCGTTGATTCGGATCACGGCGCGTACAGGTTAAAATAAACTTTCTGAGCTCCTCGGGTATACCCGGCACAATATCCCTCGGATCCATCACCTCCTGGGTTAGGTGTAGATCGAGCAACGCTTTCGCATTTTTCTCCGGGAATGGGCGCTTGCCGGTTATCATTTCAAAAGCGGTAATGCCCAATGCATAAATATCGGTTCTTGGATCCACAGGCCTGCCGTCCATTAGCTCCGGGGCCATATAGTAAGCCGTTCCCAAGTTCGAGAAATCCTCTGTGCCGGTCGGGCATGCCAGACCGAAGTCAAGAATTTTAAGCCGATCGTTGGGCTGGATGATAATATTGGACGGGTTGATATCACGATGGATGATACCGCGCTGATGGGCGTAGGTGAGCGCAGAACAAATCTGGACCAAAAAATTAGCAGCCAGTTTGGACGGGATGGTTCTCAGATGAAAGATCATATCCTGAAGCGAGTCCCCTCTTAAGTACTCCATAATGATAAACAACGTTCGGTAGCGTTCCTCGAAGTCGTATACCTTTACGATATGATCATGTGACAGACTGGCGATCGTCTTGGCCTCGTTGTGGAAACTGTCTAAAAATTCCGGGTACATCGCCATGTCATGCCGCATCATCTTTATAACCACCGGCATGTTGAGTCCCTTATGCTTGCCTTTATAAACAATACTAAAAGCGCCGCGGCCAATAATGTCGGTCGTTACATATTTTCCAATGATTCGATAAGCGGTTGGCCGTCGACTATCCAATCGGTCAGCCACCAGTTCGGTGATAAAGTCTAACAAGGCAGGGTCTTTTTCCACAAATTCATCGAATTGGTTTCTGGTCATAATCCAGAGATCCATATCCGTTTCCGCTTCAACATGCGCGCGCCGGGGTTCTCCGGTCAGTATCCCCAACCCTCCGACAATATCCCCTTCGCCGTAATGGTCCACTGGGTGCAGTTCACCATCCTTTTCAACAATGATCAGACAAGAACCCCGCTGAATGATATACGCTTTGTCTTCTAACTCACCCTGAGTCACAAAGCGTTCACCCGCCTTAACATGTCGATAGGTCATTTTATCAAAAAAAGGACTGCGATTCTCCTGGACAATAAAATGAAGGAATTTTGTTTTCCGGTTTGACATTCCTTCTTCATTCTGAACCATTTGATAAAATTGGCATTCGAGACAAGAGGGCCTCTTTTCGGCAAATGATCCTTGTGGGCATCCCCCGCAAAATGTTCCGGCAACCGCCCAGCAGATTCTACCTCCGCATTTTCCGGAATTAATCCCGTCAAACGACCGGTCGGTTGCCGCCGGGCAGACGCCAAATTCAGTGGAATTTCTTCCGCCTTGCTCTCGCCCGCACCGCATGACTTCCCAGCAGTTAACCCGCCGTTTATCGCGCTTTACGTTATCCGGATCTCTTTCCATGGTTCTATCAACAGAGCCTTTTCTACTCCGGTTCATTAAACCTCCAATTGCGTGTAAGTAAAATTGGAAACCGTATTAAATGTCTTGTCGACTAAACATTTCTTGGATCGGAAACGATTTTAGCATTTCTTGCATAGATGAAACGAGACTTTTGAAAAATGTTCATTTAACGAATCTGTCCCGGACTCTGAGCGGGGAAAGGTGAAAACGTTAACCTCCCCGATGGAAACTCCATCGGGACAAGCATCCATACATTGAGTATTTCGAGGATTAACATTTACACCGGTAACTTCAATACACTCAAGAATAAATAAATCGCTTTGATTTAAGTCAATTCATTTGCCTGGTCCAAAGACTGGATCTGAAGGAAAAGATTTACTGAACCGAGTATGAAGAATAATGAGAAAGTTTAATATATAAACACTGCGCGTTAATGTCAAATTTTTTAACCATGCGCCTTACCCGAATAGTATATCCGGTACTAGTCCACCTAACAAAACCAAAAAGTAGATTGTGCCCATCCACAAACGGCATCTTTTGGCCCAGAGCGGCGTTTTCGCTCTTTTGAAATCCTCGACATAGCCCGCTATGCCTGCGGTTTCAAAATTGCTCAAGCCTTGCTCTGTACCAAAATCTACCATTTGTGGACGGACACTAGCTTGTAATTTTATCGAGACACAACCTTTGCTTTAATGCCTTCTGCCTCAAGTCGCATGGAATGCTCATTTGCTGTTTTAGCGCGAGCATATGCACCTACGATCAAGCGTTTCGATGAATCCCCATCCTTGCTGCCAGGCTTATAAAAAAAATACCCTTTGGCATTCAAAACAGCTTTTAGTCTTTTTCTTTCTTCCCGTGAATCCGGCTCCTCTATTTCTATCACATACGCTTGTTTCATCACGCGGACATATTGAAATGACTGTTTTTTTAGTTCCTTCGCCGCCCATATCGCTTTATTGTAATTTTCAAAAAAACCGATAAAGACGCGTTGCCAGAGGCCTTTTCCAGGAATATTTGTCAGAGTGACAAAGGCGGTATGTCCTTGCTTTCTTAATTTACGCACCCAATTAAGGGCATTTTTATGATTTTTAAAGGAACCCACATGAATCGTATAGGGTTGCTTGATCCGGGTTGCGATGAGGACCTGTTTTTGACGGACAGGTTGGGTCGCCGCTATCTGTTCTCGCGGCAGAACCTGATCCGGTCGCTTGGTAGCCACCACCGCTGGAGATGTCGTTATTTTTTTTGAATCCTTTAACCCAATACTCGACTCTAATCCGCGTAAATGTTGTTTGATCCCCATCGCCACAACTTGTTGATTGAATGGCAGCAGCAGAACAACACTCCCATCGGTGAAGGCCGTGACTCTTTCTCTATATATGATCGATTTCATTTGCTTCGATCGCATCCCGACATAACCCGGCTTTATTTCTCTGACTTTGGAGTAATCTTTAAATGCGTTTCGAGTATCGCCTTTTTTCTCCCATGAAGCAGCTCGTGTAAAGTAAGCCTGAAAAGACCACTTGTTGATCTTTAGCGCTTCATTACTATCAGAAATCGCCTGATCAAGATCTCCCTGAGTGAACCATACGGTTGCTCGATTGGAAAAGGCCGCGGCGAAATACGGATTGATTTTCAAAGCCTTATCAAAATTCTGAATGGCTTGACGTGCCCCGCCCTTTAGAAACCATGCGACTCCGCGATTATTATAGGCTTCATAATCATGGGGAATAATCTCAATGGCAAAAGAAAAGGCTTCGATCGAGTCGTTGTACTGTTGGGCCCTCAATAATGAGAGGCCACGCTCAAACCAGTTTACATTGTCAGATGATGCAATTGGAACATGAAAGATCAAAAAAGCAAACAATAGACAACTGAAGGATTTCCAATTCCACTTTTTTATCTGTTTGAACATTCTGTTTTCTTTAAAGGCGCGATTTTTCTCAACGAAGCGATTTTCCACCGCTTAACATAATCATCCGCTGGATTGTTTATGGGGCACCGGTGTTATAATTTTTATATGCGATCGCCGGCGCAGATCCCCCAGCCATATCTGAAATCTCTGATCAAAAAGCTCTCTTTTTAGGATACGCACAATCTCGGGAGTTGCCGCTTTAAGGGAATGGCCCTCCAATTGAACAATCTCCTGAACTAACAAAATCTGCAACCCTTGATCCGTATCCACCACCGACGTAAATTCCCCCGCGCGCTTCCCTTGGATCGCCGTTCTTATTTTTGGAGAAAGCTGATCTAAGGTAAAAAGCCCCAAATCTCCACCTTCAGCTGCAAATGGCGGTTCAGAATACTTTTTGGCGATCATTAAAAAAGGCGCACCGGTTTTTAGCTTTGCAACGATCTTTTCCATCTTTTGATAAAGAATTTTTTTTCCTTCAATGCTGATACCCGGGCGGACTTTCTTGATGATGCTGCGAAGATGGTACTGTATTTCCTTAGCATATATTTTCTGATGCTTTTCATAGTAGTTGACAATTTCTTTCGGGGTGACAACAATCTTCGAGATGACCTGAAGATCGATCATTTTTTCCCTGAGCATCTGAAACCTGATATGCTCACGATAATCCTCATGCGTCAAGCGCTGCTGCGTCAGGTATTCATTAAATTCCCTGTCTGTTAGCGCACGGGATCGTTTTTCCCATCTGATCGCCCTCTCGATATCCGTCTCGCTAATGAAAAGGTTTAATCGCCTCGCCTCTTGGTCCACAAGCATACTATCGATGAGATCCTTAAGGATAACCGCCCTTGCTTTATAGAGGACCTTTCGTTGTTTTTTTAATGAAAACCTGCGCGCTTTGGCCTGGGACAAAACCGGCTTGTAAACATTGTTTAAATCCGACAGGGTGATAATCTCTTGATTTACAATCGCCACGATCCGGTCAACGACATCCTCGCCAAAGCAACAGGTGTTTTTAATCGTGTCCCATCCGAAAAAAAACAGTAAAAAACCCAGACAAAACACATGAAATGAGCGTTTTGAAAAATGATATCTAAACCACTCATGAAGGTGTAAGAAAAACCAACCAAATAGATTTATGGGGAAATGAAGAATCATTTGTTTTTTTATGAACTCCCCCGCGGCAAAGCTGCGAGGAATTATTTTGATTAAAATCTGCAAAAAAGATGCGCACCGAAAAAAATCAAAGCATACATATACATAGGAACTACAGGGATCAGCTTGGGCCCCTATTTTTCTGTTTGATAAATAACTGTTACGTTTTCAATCAATTTACCCCAGCGTTACAAGAATTTAGGATGCAGCCTCCGATAAAATGCGCTTCGGTTTTCACTTTACGAATTTCATTGAGCCGGCGGATCCATGGCCCCAAGGGCTTACTTTTGTACTGCAACCCCTTGACACGCCTCAGGAGCAAAAAAGGAAAGAATATGCGGTATCATCTGGTTTTATGGAGGGTTAAAACATGACAACTTGTTTTTTTTAAATATCGTCGAGAGCCAGTTCAAAAAATAGACCGCCCTTAAGCCCTTGCTTGTACCTCCATCGAACGATAACACCCGTTGTCATGTTTTTTGGGCAACTATAGGGTTGAATTTGACTTTAATACCATCTGGAACCACACCAACAATTTTACCAATTCTTTTTCTCTCTGTTAAGTGCGAAGACCCATAGGCCAACGAGATGCTTTCTCCCACAAAAAATCGACCCATGGTATTGATAATAACTGAATCGTCACTTTTATTTTCGATGGAACCTCGATATATACGGCGTCCGACTGAAAAATCGACCAGTTTTGAATTGGAAGCGTCTTTTTTAATTTTATCCATCGTGTACCCCCCTAGTTCGAAATATTCTAAAAAACCGAGCCATCAACAATATAGAGTCAAGTGTCCTTGTCGGCAGATCATCGCCTTAAAAACCTGAAATAACCTTTAGATGATTTCCCGGCGGTATCTTTCGCCTAACCGAAAACTGTCTTTTTAGCCAATATTTGCGTTGGATATAAAATTGTATTCATTAAAATACAGGCATATGCCTGGGGTTAAAATTTTATTCCACCTTGATCTAAACGAAAAATCCAATCTTTTGTTCAGACACTATCTATTTTCAAAACTTTTCAATCCGGCCCTAAAAATTATTTCATCAAGAGCCTTATATTTTTTAAATTGCCTAAAAAAAATAGCTCATACACTTAGAAAATGTATGAGCCAAAAAGAGTTTTATTTGTCGTACGGGGTCAATTCGACCATTGATACATTTTAATTGTGTAATATTAATCATACAACTTACGTATCATCGCCCATTTTAAAACACTTATCAAGCATTATTTGGCGATCATTCACGGCTTTAGAATAAACACGGGTGGTACCCAATAAAAAAAATGAACCATTTTTACCCTGGTCACGACCACACAGGGGTTTGCCAAGATGCGTATCTGCTATGAGCCGCACCTGAAAATCTACGGAGAACGCCTTGCAGGGTAAAAAAGAACCCTTTATGGATAAACACCATTTAATATTGACAACCCTTTTCTTTTGATGCCGGATAAATTTAAATGACACCAAAATAAGAGAAAATCGAGGATGGCGCAGATCCATGGCGGAAAGGGCACAACTGTAGTAAAATACTGCAGATCCTTCACAATCCGCCAAAGCCATATAAACTCCGGAGATGAGGGGTCATCGGCTTTCCCGACGGAGAAACAAACAGGATTTTTTTAACAAATGAGCACCTTTTCCATACAGGTGCTCTGACCATGATATCGAATTCTCAAATTATTTTTCGGTTAAACAGCTTAAACTATCTTTTACTATCTGCTCACGCTCATTAGGAATCACATAGAAATAGCAGAGCAGAGCGGTTCCACAAACAACCGATTTTCAACCCGATATAAGAGCATCACGCAAAAAAGGCGGGATAAAAATGAAACGCGCGAAATTTGTTGAGCAGGGTGCAAGCCGCTATATTACCGGCAACATGGAACAATACAATCAGAAAAACGAAATGTTTAAACGTCCCTTTTGGGATCCGATGATGAGGGAACTGGGAGAGAAGTTTTATTTTACGCCGGTCATTCCAAAGGAAAAATCGGGGTATCGGTTGTCGGACATGTCACTGATCAATGCATCCTGGCGGTTGGAAAGGGAATTTGCCCAAGGTGTTCGGGGCGGTCGCACCGGGTTTTATGCCTGGGACTGGGATGGAATATTTGGATATCCCCATGTTCCCTCTGGAATTAAACTACCAATCGATGATCCCTCGCGCGTTACCCGGGCAGTTAAAACAGCCGCAACGTTTTTCGGAGCATCTTTGGTCGGTATTTGTAAGTTGGAACGGAGATGGGTATACTCCTCTTCCTATTTACTCGCCCCCGAGGGAGGTAAAACAGTCCAAAATGTTATTCCCGAGGAATTTAAATATGCCATCGCCATCGGGGTTGAAATGGACTATGACGCTATTCAATGCTCGCCATCGGGCCCGGCCGCCACTGCCACCGGGCTGGGTTACTCCAAAATGGCATTCACCGCTGGTTTGTTGGCCCATTATATTCGTGGATTAGGGTATCAGGCCTTGCCCTGCGGCAATGATACAGCTTGCAGTATCCCCATCGCCATTGATGCCGGGCTCGGGGAAATGGCTCGAAATGGATTGTTGATTACTCCTGAGTTCGGTCCAAGAGTCCGCCTGGCCAAAGTGTTGACGGATTTGCCTTTAATACCCGACAGACCCATTGAATTCGGGGTCTGGGATTTTTGTTTGATTTGTGAGAAATGTGCCAAGAAATGTCCCAGCAAAAGCATTATGTTTGGAGAACCATCCGATGAACCACACAATATTTCGAATCGAAATGGTGTAATGGCCTGGCATATCAACGCCGAGACTTGCCTTGCTTTTTGGGCGGATAATCATATAGACTGTTCGAACTGCATCCGCACCTGCCCCTTTAACAAGCCGGCCGGCCGGCTTCATGATTGGGTCCGCCGGGGAATCCGATATACACCCTGGCTGAATGAACTATTTCTTTGGGGAGATGACCTGCTCGGATATGGAAAAAAGCAGAACCCGGATGACTTTTATTAAAAATAAATGCACTGAACTAATTAAAATTCCTTGTGAATTGTATTTACAGCTTGATGAAATACCTATAAATACTAAAGATAAAATAAATCATAATCTCTCTTTCTAATCTCTGAAATCTGGTTTTCACACTGCCTCGTTGTAAAGAGCTGAAATAACGGTCCACAATAACGCCTTGGAGCAAATCAGGCCCAATGTATTATTTTGGTTCGTAAGCAGATAGGATCATAAAAACACAGGTTCATGCAATTGGATAATTCGAGGATCGATCCGGCAGCAGCGTCAACTGTTAAAAGCATTGCTGATACCCGCGATAAAATATTGCGGGCCGTCACCTACACGTTTAGTATCATTGTTCTCCCAGCCTTTTTCCTGTCCGTCAATGAAGCCCTTGATAAGCACCGACTAATCGAAGCGGTAGTTTATATTGTTGCCTATATCTCATGGATTTTCTTTGGCGTATTCTTATCTAGAAAGTTAACTTACAAAACGCGGTCATCCATCATATTGCTCCTGGTTTATCTTGTCGGGGTATTTATCCTTGTGCAGCGGGGATTGAGCGGCGGGGGTACTTTATTTCTGGTGACTTTTTGCATTATGTCTACTGCTTTGTTGGGATTAAAATACGGGCTGCTGGCCATTGCAGCGTCTGTATGCTCCATCATTTTTGTCGGAGTTGCGATGGTTGGCCATTTACTCCCATTTGATACGGAAATGGTTTGGAATTCTACTTCCATGCTCTCCTGGACGCTTGCCGGCGCTGTATTTTTGGTTTTATCTGTTTGCATGGTCTGGACTTCCGGAATACTGCAAACGCGGCTTTTAAACACTTTGTCTGAATTAAGGGATAGCCAGGAAAAAATTGCTTCACAAAATATCAGCCTTATTAAAGAAATAGAAGATCGAAAAGAACTCGAAAAACAGAAAAAGGAGATCGAAAAACAGCTTTTCCAATCACAAAAACTGGAATCGATCGGGACCCTCGCCGGAGGGATCGCTCATGACTTCAACAATATTTTAACACCCATTATCGGGTACACTGAACTTGTATTGTATGATACTGAAAAAGGGACGCTACTTGAAAATAATTTGCAAGAAATCTATATTGCCGCAAAGCGGGCAAAAGATCTTGTCAAACAAATATTGCTCTTCGCGCGACAGTCAGAGGAAGACCTCAAACCGGTTCAGGTGGACTTGATCGCTAAAGAGGCGATGAAATTGCTCAGATCATCAATACCAACCAGTGTTGAAATCCAGCAGCATATTAAAAGCAATGCTTTAATTATGGGTAACCCGACGCAGGTACACCAGATATTCATGAACTTATGTACCAACGCAGCCAATGCCATGGAAGATGACGGCGGTATAATGGAGGTCCGTTTAACAGATGTTAAGTTAGACACCGAATTCAACAAGCCACATTCCGATATTGAACCTGGAGATTATATCAAATTATCGGTATCCGACACCGGTACAGGCATTCCACCAGATGTCATAGAATCTATATTCGAACCCTACTTTACAACAAAAGCATCCGGTAAAGGCACAGGCATGGGACTTGCGACAATTCACGGTATTGTCAAGAGCTATGGCGGTGAAATATGGGCTGAAAGCGAGTTGGGTAAGGGCGCGGTCTTTACGATTTATCTGCCCATCACCAAGAAACGAACTGAAGATAAGCTGTATCAGCCAGAGGTACTTCCCACCGGGGTCGAAAGAATCCTCTTTGTCGATGATGAATTGCCCATAGTCACTATGAACAGCCAGGTGCTTGATCGGCTCGGATATCAAGTGACAGCTCAAACCAGCAGCATCAAAGCATTGGAATTGTTCTATTCAAAGCCTCACGCTTTTGATTTGGTCATAACAGACATGACCATGCCGAATATGACGGGCGATAAATTGGCGTCTGAACTAATAAAAATCAGACCGGACATCCCTATTATTTTATGTACCGGCTATAGCAAAAAAATCTCTGATACCCTAGCAGCAAAGATCGGCATCAAAGCCTTTGCATACAAGCCCGTTGTAACTGCTGATTTGGCAAAAATGGTCCGAACGGTATTGGATGAGGCAAAAAAACCGGCTCAAAGCTTGAATAGTGAATTAAGCTAAAGAAACTTTGCCTGCAACTTTCAATTTTTTATCAATTGGCATAGAGAATCTTTTAAATTCAGACTTACCATTGACACATTAGCCGGTATATTCTACGTTTTCTTTGTTTAAAAGTGGATTTATAAAAAATTAAAATAAGGAGATTATCATGACAAGGCTCACAGATGAAGCCAAAAAGGCAATCGGAGAAATAAGCCCGGCATTATTGGCTACTGCAAGCAGAACCGGCAAGCCGAACGTCTCTGCCAAGGGATCGCTGCGCGTTCTGGATGATGAACATGTTGTGTTTGCAGACATTGCCTCTCCCCGAACCGTCGCCAACATCAGGGAGAATCCCCAAGTGGCCGTTATCTGTTTGGATGCTGCAGCGCGAACAGGCTGCCGAGTTTGGGGGAAAGGCACCATCCTCAACACAGGTGAACTCTTCGATCAATTAACCGCTGAGTATAAAAAGAAAAACATGGAAGTGAAAAACGTGGTAAAAATAACTGTTGAGGAAATCGAGAGTTTCTAAGTAGTGCCTGAATAAAACCTGTCTTTTTTGCGCTTCGAGATATAGGCTCACCGCAACGAGCCGGAGGTCCGATTTTTGCGTCCCCGATAAAGAGGATTTTTCAACCGGCTCACATTTTTATCCTCGAACGATTCAATATATGGATGCTTGTCCCGATGGAATTTCCATCGGAATGGCTAAAATGTGAAGTTATTTTTTCGCGAACCCTTAGTTTATACCCGCGTAGGTTTTCTTCTGGAAACAGGTCCTTTGTGTCGCATCTCCCCACCGTTTTTTTTCTGCAAGCAACTGCAAAAATAACTCGCCGTTCTTTACGATCCTTCCCCCCACAACATCTACGCCACGGGCAAAAAGTGGGTCCGGGAAATATCCCGCTGTAGGCCCGATAATTGAGACAAATGCATCCGGTGGACAATGGGCAAGAATCTCATCCAGTGAATTATTCAATATGGTCGTACTGGTGCATAGAATCTTATTGCAATTGCTCAATTTAGTCGCATCCAGTGTAATTGGCAAATTGGGATATTGTTGAATCAACTGTTCATTTTTTTCAATGACAACCAGTTCCGCGTCGGCTCTCTTGATGGTCTTAATCAGCCCGAAGAATAACCCAACCATACCGACCCTATCTCCCGGGGAGACCGACAACAGCCCCAGTGAATCGGTAGCAGAATCACCCGCAAACCGGGTCTCCCTCATGACATGCTGACAAATGGCATTGATGGCCGCCAGGCTGATCATCTCTTTAAGTGGATCGTCATTGCCGAATTCAAGCGCCAATCCGTACGGATTTTTTCCGACAAAATCCGATCGCTGCAATGCAATGTATTCTTCCATTTTTTCATCCGGCAACAGAACATAGCTGACGCCGGCCGCCCCGCCTTCCAGACAGATGGCCATAAATTGGGCATCCTTTGGTTGGCCGCCTTGATAGAAAGGGGGGGAAAAAATATCTGAAATTCGCGGAAGTGTGAATTTTGTCGTTAAGCCCGTAATCATTTTTTTGAATTCGTCTTTTAGACTCATTGTACTCCCTTAAACTCATTTCTATAGGATGATATCTTTTTAAATTTTATCTCACCGCATCGTTGTTTCGGTTTATCTTCTTTTACGATGGTTCAGGATTAAAGGCCTACTCGAATTTTCCTGTGGCAATCTTCTGATGAACCTCGAGGTGGTCTTTTTCTGATGGTGCCGGCTGAACAACATGTAACAGACTAAGCTCCGTCAATGCCCTGATACCTCTTTTCGTGCCTTTTGGCACAACAATCAAGTCATTCTTTTTAGCAACGTATTTCTCATTGCCGGCGACAATTTCCGCCTCTCCTTCAAGAACACAAATGACCACATCTGCTCCCGGAGTATGAACCGGAATAAACTGTCCCGGTTTAAAATAAGCGGCTATCACCTTAAGGGTATCGGTTTGATATAACACTTTGGGATTAAATTTTTTCTCGTCAAAGGACTTTAATTCTTTTATATTCGCTTTGATTATCTCTGGCATCTTCTTTTACCTCACGCTTTGTGATAAACTTTCAAATTGTTGAAAACGGATATTCAATCTCCCCACTTGGGCGATGGAAAAGTTAATGCCCTTCCATGGATGAAACTATCCTTTTTAATTAATCCGTCCAACCGATACATTCCACCGGGCATGATTCTATTGCTTCCTCAATAAGTGCTTCCGGTCCGCCTTCCGGTTTAATAATCTCTGCAATATCGGTCTCTTCGTTGAGCTTAAAAACTTCAGGACAAATCTCCTCGCATAACCCGCATCCGATGCATTCATCTTCTTCGATATATACTTTCTTGCTCATTTTATTTTCCTCTTTGAATCTGTCTAACTTGATAAAATACGTTTAAGTCCTGAATTACTATAATCCATCGCATGGAAGTTGAATTGACTTATGTCAAAAGGGGGAAATCTACAAGGAGAATAAATATTAACTGAGCCTATAGAAATAAAAATATGGGGAAAATTGGAACAAATTATTCTGGTAAGGGCCCAAAAAAGTAATTTTTCAAAATATATCTACACAGGTACCCGATATTTACAGGCCACCTTTGATTAATTGGAAATATGATAATCTCGTCGATCGAGCGCTTTAGCAATCGCAAAAGGAGACACGTCCGAGGGGAAGCCTGCTTAAGAAAAGGGAAGGTCCCTTTGTTCAACTCCATGACATAATTGGATGATGAATAAAGGAAGTGGCGAAGGAGTTCAAGACAATAATAGGAAGAGAGACAATAGCGGGCAGGTCAAAAAAAATCTCAAACACATGGGTCTTTGATTGATAAAGCCCAAACCTAACCCTGCTGCATGGCCTATTCGTCGATGTTTATTCCTCAAACAACGGAGAGCCCGGCCCCGATGCAGACTACAACACGTATCCGCCTATAGGAGGATTATTGATCCGGATTACCCGATAAAGGTTTATTTTTAAACCCGTTCTTGGACATACCGTTTTTCGATGGCCAAAATTTCAGATTTTTTCCAATTTATCACAAAATCCCGCCTTGCCAATACAACCGGCGACCGGCGGTCGAATCCTATCATTGGCCTACGCAATATGATTGGCGTTTGATATTCATCCCCACCACATATTCGAATTCAACCGCTAATATGACACAGTTTTAAATTTTCCCTTCCTTCAATCTTAAAAAGAATTTTCTTATTCTAAAATAGTCTTTATAATTAATAGACTAATTTAACATTTTTTTTAGAAAACCATAATTTCCCTGCAAAAAGGTGTTGACAATGCCAATAAATAGTTTAGTTTATCTATAAACTATTATGAAAATCTTTTTATATTTATGAAACTTTCCCGTAAGTGCCTATATGCATTAAAAATTATATTGGATTTATCCAAATACTATCAGCATAAACGGGTGCATATCGCTGAACTGGCAAAAAGGCAAAATATTCCACCGAAATACTTGGAACAGATTCTGATTCAATTAAAAAAAGGAGGGTTGATCCAAAGCAAAAAAGGGCCAAGAGGAGGCTATTCCCTAACCAGATCTCCAAAAGAAATCATGGTGGGAGATGTTATCCGGCTCACTGAAAAGGCCCTCTTTACCTTTTCCGACTTTGAGATTCACCCAATAGAAGGAAACGATTTTTTTGGGGTTATCACGGAAGTTGCGACGGCTATATGCCGTGTTATTGACAAAATAAATTTTGCCGAAATCCAAAAAAGAGAGTTTGAAGCATTATTTGAGGCTAGCCAAGGTAATTCTTTTAACATTTAGGATTCACGCAGAAATAATTTCGCCGAATGGGTGTTTAGATTGGGTTCGGATTGGACTGATCCGAAAGAGCAAAACCAAAACAATAGCGAGCTATCTAGTGTCCGTCCACAAATGGTAGATTTTGGTTCAGAGCAAGGCTTGAGCAATTTTGAAACCGCAGGCATAGCGGGCTATGTCGAGGATTTCAAAAGAGCGAAAACGCCGCTCTGGGCCAAA
>SDBV01007521.1_pt1 | contig 14882 bp, 10 predicted proteins | sample 2277081 | NCBI WGS metagenome assembly SDBV01 (sample SAMN10402039, study PRJNA504765) | marine sediment metagenome | isolation source: marine sediment core GS10_PC15, 223 cmbsf | place: Arctic Ocean: Southern Knipovich Ridge | collected 2010
GACTCCCGCCTGGCCGGCCAGTCAGCCGGCGTTGCGGTTCGACGTCTCCTACTCGCCGGTGGCTACCGACAAGCTGTTGCTGGTGCCGTCGATGGTCCGCGATTCGGTCACGGCCTACGACATCGCCACAGGCAAGGAGCAATGGCGATTCTATACCGACGGGCCGGTCCGATTCGCGCCGATCGCTTATCGCGGCAAAGTCTACTTCGGTTCCGACGACGGATACCTGTATTGCCTTGACCAAGACAAGGGCAAGCTGCAGTGGCGATTTCGCGGCGGACCTAAGGAGCGAAACTTGCTGGGTAACGAACGATTGATCTCCACCTGGCCCGTTCGCGGCGGACCGGTTTTGTACAAGGGCAAGATCTACTTCACGGCCGGCATCTGGCCCTTCATGGGGATTTTCGTGCACGCGGTCGATGCCCAGACGGGTACGGCCGTCTGGAGCAACAGCGGCGCCGGCTCGACCTACACGGTCCAACCGCACAACAGCCCCGCCTTTGCCGGCCTGGCACCACGCGGACACTTGGCGGCCACCGACCGGGGGCTGGTGATTCCCGGCGGTCGAACGCGGCCCGGTTGCTACGACCTCGAGACGGGCGCGTTCCGCTACTTCCATTTCGGCGGCAAGGGATCCGGCCACCATCACGTCATGGCCGCCGACGATTGGTATATCGTCAACGGCACGTTGGTACAAATGGAAGCCGGGCAAGACCTGTTGCCCACGCCCGCAACGGTCCACGACGGCACGGCACTCTACTCGCGCGTCGGCCCGAATATCGTGGCCCACGCTTGGCCGCCGGTCTCCGAGGTGATCGAAACGAAAGGTGCCAGGGGCCAAACGGTCAAGAAAACTCAATGGCGCCTGGACGAGCAATGGCAACGTTCGGCGGCCGACTGCCCGGAACGGTTGTTCTTAAAAGCCGGCTCGCACCTGGTAGCCGGCTCAAAGGACACCGTGGCGTTGCTCGACGTGACCTCGCAGGACACGGCCCGGGTCGTGTGGAAGGGTACGTTCCAGGGCGAACCGTGGACCATGCTGGCCGCCGGCAAGAGACTGTTCGTCGTGACGGTCGAAGGGCGTATCTATTGCTTCGGGGCAAAAAAGAGCAGGGCCAAGCAGTACAAGTTACCCGAGCCCGAGGTTACCCCTTCACCCAAGCAACCGACGGCCCAAAAGCTGGTCGAGGCGACCGGCGCCCGAGCGGGTTACTGTGTGATGCTGGGGCTGGACGAAGCCTTGGCCGAGGCCTTGATCCAAGAGACCGATCTGCACCTGATTGCCGTCGATTCGGACGCGAAGAAAGTCGACGCGTTCCGCCGACGGATGGACCGTGCCGGACGGTACGGCACGCGGATTGTCGCCCACGTGGGTGATCCGGCCACGTTCTCCTTGCCGCCGTATCCGGCCTCGCTGGTGTTGGCGGACGACTTCGTTACGGCCGACGCCGATCGGAAGGCGTCGCTGCTGAAGGTCATTTTCGAAACGCTGCGTCCCTATGGCGGTGCCGCCTGTTTGCGGGTTTCGGCCGAAAAGTTGCGTGCCATGGTCAAACAAGTCAAGCTCGAGGGGGCCAAGGTGAAGCCGCTGGGGAAAACGGCTTCGCTGCTGATCCGCGACGGGGCCTTACCCGGGGCCGCCGATTGGACCCATAACTATGCCGACGCCGCCAACAGCGTCACCTCGACCGATCGCCGCGTAAAACTGCCGCTGGGGCTCCTCTGGTTTGGCGGCCCGCCGAACGACGAGGTCCTGCCACGCCATGGCCATGGGCCGGCTCCGCAAGTGGCCGCCGGGCGGTTGGTTATCGAAGGGCGACACATGCTCCGCGCCTTGGACATCTATACCGGGCGATTGCTCTGGCAGAAGCAGCTTGCCGACCTGGGTCGATTCTACGACATCATCGAGCATCAGCCCGGCGCCGGCGAGATCGGCAGCAACTATGTCTCGCTCGAAGACGCCGTCTATGTAGTCTACCGACAGGACATTTTGAAGTTGGATGCGGGCACGGGAGAAGAGATCGGGAAGTTCTCGCTGGACGCCACCGAGGAGGTCCCCAATCCACGTTGGGGTTACCTCGGCGCCCACGACGATCTATTGGTGGCCACCTCGACGCCGATCCTAGCCGAACCGGCCCCCGGCGCGGGCCCGGCCGATCCCGAGTCGGCCTACCTGATCAAACCAAACGAACCATGGCAATACCTGGCCGGGTCCGATCCCGTGGGCGAGTGGACTTCTGCTGATTTCGTGGCCGAAGGGTGGAAGACGGCCCCGGCCGGATTCGGGTACGGCGACGACGACGACCAGACCATGCTGGACGACATGAAGGACAACTACACGCGAGTCTATCTCCGCAAGGATTTTGACGCGAAGGCCGCCGGAGGTACTGCGGCGGCCACGCTGATGATCAACTACGACGATGCGTTCATCGCGTACCTTAACGGCCAAGAGATCGCTCGGGTCGGAGTGCAAAACGGCAGCGGCCCTCAGACCGGCACGATCGCCAGCCATGAAGCAGCCGGGCATGAGGCCTTCGCCATCGCGCAATTCGGCCAACTCTTGCGGCCGGGTAAGAACATCTTGGCCATCGAGGGACACAACATCTTGCCGACCAGCAGCGACTTCACGCTCGATCCGCATCTGACGATCAAGAAGGCCCAGTCGCCTGCCATAAAGAAAACAAGGAAACCGATTGCCCAGATCCTCAAGCCGACCGAGTATTCCTCGGCCAGCCGGCGGTTGGTCGTGTTCGATCGACACTCGGGCAAGCCCTTGTGGCAGCACGACGCCAGCTACGGGTTTCGCCACAACAGCATCGCCCTTGGGGCCGGAAAGCTGTTCTGCATCGACGGGATGTCGCAGAACAAGTTGCAGCAGTTGCAGCGTCGCGGCCGACAGATCCCCGACTATCGGCCGCGATTGTTGGCGCTGGATCTTCGCACCGGCAAGGAAGTTTGGAGCACGGATCAGAACGTTTTCGGCACGTTCCTGAGCTACTCGGCCGAGCACGACATCGTGTTGCAGGCCGGCAGCAAGGCTCGCGATCGGGCGGACGACGAGTCGGGCACCGGCATGGTCGCCTATCGGGGTGCCGACGGCAACCTGCTTTGGCAGGAGTTGGGCCGACAGTTCAACGGCCCTTGCGTGTTGCATCACGACACGATCATCTGCCAGGGAGAGACCGAGGGCCCCGCCTTCTCGCTGTTGACCGGCCAGCCGAAGATGCGAAAACATCCGCTGACCGGGCAGCCGATTCCTTGGCTATTTACGCGCAATTACGGTTGCAACACGGCCACCGCGTCCGAACACTTGCTGACGTTCCGCTCGGCGGCGGCCGGGTTCTACGATCTGGCTCGCGACGGCGGAACGGGGAACTTCGGCGGATTCAGGTCGAGCTGTACGTCGAACCTCGTCGTGGCCGGCGGATTGCTCAACGCGCCGGAATACACCAACACCTGCGGGTGCAGTTATCAAAACCAAACCTCCCTGGCCATGGTGCACGACCCGAGCGCCGAGGTCTGGACGTTCAATTCGCTGGCCTGGGACGGGCAGCCGGTGCGTCGCGTGGGGATCAACTTCGGGGCACCCGGCGATCGCCTGGCCGACGACGGGACCCTCTGGCTCGACTATCCCAGCACGGGCGGGCCGTCACCCGACCTGACGATCAACATGGCGCCGGACCACATCCAATACTTCCGCGTACACAGTGGGCAAATCGAAGCCGAGTCGGACATACCTCAACTTCCTTGGGTGGTGGCCTCGGGCGCCGAGAACGTGCAATCGGTCACGCTCAGACTGGCAACCGACGACGGCAACCCGCGCCGCTACACCGTGCGGCTGCACTTCGCCGAGCTGCGAGACCTCAAGCCGGGCCAGCGCGTGTTCGACGTCCTGCTGCAAGGTAAGAAGGTGCTCGAACGCTTCGATATCGCCAAGGAGTCCGGCGGCACGAATCGGGCCGTGGTCAAGGAGTTCCCGAACATCGCGGTCGAAAGCCGCTTGCAGGTCGAACTGAAACCGGTCGACCCGAACAGTTCGGCCCAACCCATCCTCTGCGGCCTCGAAGCGGTGATGAACACGGAATGATGAACGATCGCCAACGGACCACTAACCACATACCCTACAGCCTGCTGTTCCGCCTGTTGCATTGGCCGCTGGCGATTAGTCCGGTCGTGATGGTGCTGACCGGCTTGAGTCTTCACGGGTCTTCTTCGCCGCAGTGGTCGATCTTCTCGGGCGTGCTGCCAAGGTTCTTCTGGTCAGGCCAGGTTCACTTGGTCCATCTTTGCACGGCCGTCGTGTTTGCTTCGGCGTTGATCGGGGCCGCTTGTGCCTACGTTCGTCGGCGAAACGATCATCGGCCGATTCACTGGGCCTTGCTCGGTAGCGGGCTGGTGATGCTCGTCAGTGCCGCCGGGCTATTGGCGCCGGCCGGGCCGCCGGCCGTCTATTGGACGGCCCGAGCCGTGCACGCCGTCACGGGCCTGACCGTTTTGCCGCCCATCTTGGCCTGGCACACGTTTCACGCGTTGACACGCTATCGCCGTGCGTTGTGGCCGACGTTCGACCCGTGCGGCGGGATCTCCTGGATCTCGCTGGTGAGTTTCGCGCCCGTACCGCTGGTCGTGGGTTGTTTGATCCTCAACGGTTGGCCGGTGGCCCCGCCGTGGCGAAATCTGGAAGTGCGACGGATCGATCCGGTTGCCCAAAACACCGAAGATCTCTCGACCTTGCCGTGGGACGAAGCGAAACCGTTGCGGTTGCAGTTGGCCGGCGGATTGGGTTTCTCCGGCGGGCGGACCGAGGTCACGCTACGGGCCATGCACGACGGACGTGAGCTGTTCGTGTTGGCCCAGTGGAACGACCCGACCGAAGACCGCCGCTACATGCCCTGGAAGAAGACCGACGACGGCTGGGAACATCAAGTGACCAACCCGGACGACGAAAGCGTTTACTACGAAGACAAGTTTTCGCTGACCTTTCCCATCGAGTCCGACTGGCGGTTCGAGCGGTTCGGCTGCGCGGCCCATTGCCATCTGGGCGGCGGCCGAGCGTACGGCTATAAGGGCTCGGACCGCCCGGTCGACGTGTGGCATTGGAAGGCCACGCGGACCGATCCGGTCGATCAGGTCGATGACAAATACTGGTCGGTGGTCGACTTTTCGGGCAATGACGTCGGGCGTCATGGCGACCCGGCCGGGGGCGGCGGATACTCGAAGAATATCTCCGACGACAAGCGTCATCCGAAGTTCTTGCCCGCGGGACCCGGGGCGGTCAAGCAAGGCATTCTCCGGACCGAGCAGGCCGCGGCATACACGCCCGAAGCGGCCGCCGCGCTCCCCGCCGGTACGATCGTTCCCGGCATCGTGGCTTCGCCGGCAGTCGGTGATCGGGGGGACGTCGCTTGCCAGTCGAGCTACGAGTCGGGCCGGTGGCAAGTTTACATGCGCCGCAAGCTGGACACGGGTAGCCCGCACGACGTCCGCTTCGCTGCGCGAAGCATCCTGCCGTTCGATTGCGCGGCATTCGACCATTCGTCGAAGCGTCACGCGTATCGATTTGCGCCGTGCCGGATGGTGCTCGAAGAGTGAGAGACCACTAAACTACTTGTCGTCTTCTTTGGAGCTTTTCAAGCCGAGTTGTTCCAGCCAGCGTCCGCGAACCGGTTCGTTTCCCTCCCCGGCGGCGTCGATCGCGCCGCCATGTTCTTGTAGCAGGCGGATCTTCTCGTCCAGTTCGGTCCGTTCGCGGCCGATCTTGGCCCGCTCCATCGAGATATCGACTTCGGCCTGGCGAAGCTTCTCTTTCCACTCCTTCTGGACACTTTTGAGATTCTCTCGTTCTTCCTGGATGAGGGCGTCGGAATCGAGTATTTCACCCAAGGCGGCCGCGCCGATGGCCACGGAACCGACGTTGGTACTTTGGTCCTGCAAGAGCTGCTGCAGTTCTTCGATTTCTCGTTTCTTCTCGGCAAGTATCCTGTCGGTTCGCTCGGTGACTTGTTGGATTCTCAGGCGCTCTTCGGCTCGCTCTTCGTCGTCTTCGGCGCCCTCGCCGGACTCATCGGCCTCTAAGGCGGCCAGGATGCGTTCCTTTTCGGCTTCCCAGTCGAGCGATCCGCCGGATACGGCCGAAGCGGACGAAGCGGGGGCCTTATTGAGCTTCTCCTGCAGTTGCTCGTTCTTCTGGCGAAGTTCGCGGACGTCTTCCATGGCCGTCTCGTAGCGACGCTGGAGTTCCTCGTCGCCTATCGGTTCGCCCGGGGGTGCTTCGTCCAGACGTTGCTGGGTTTCGGCCAGGCGGTCTTCGGTGTCCTTCAGTTGAACACGCAGCATATCGCACTCGGCCTGTGTACGCCCGAGTTCCTCCGAATCACCTTGCCCGTCCGCAGGCCGCTCGGCCAGCTCGTGTTGAAGCTTTTCCCGCTCTTCTTCGAGGTGTTTCCGGTCGGCGGCCAGTTGCCGGGCTAGGGTTTCGTGCTCGCCTTGGGCAAGCTGCAGCACTTGGCGATCGTGTTGCAGTTGGGCATTGGCTTCGTCGATTTCGGCTTGCCGCCGGGTAAAGTCCTCGAAGCGGGAGTCGAGTTGCCCCTGCTGTTGCCGGATCTGCTCGGCGAAGGCCTCTTGCTGTTGAGCGGCCTGCTCGTGAAGCTGCTGGAAATCAGCCTGTCGGGCCGCCAGTTCATCCCGAAGGCTCTGCAGCGCTTGGGTCTCGCGAGCGATCTGTTCGGACTGTTGCTGCAGTTCGCCGCGGGTTCGCGAGGTCTCTTGGCGATCGGTGGTGAGTTGGTCGGTCAATTGGCGCAACTGGTCGGCCAACTCCCCCTCGGCCTTTTGCAGCCGCTGTTGTTGCGAGGTCAAAAACTCGCGCACTCGCCCCCGCTGCTCGTCGAGTGACTGACCAAGCTGCTCGATCCAGTTGTCGGTTTCGGAGGTTGCCATTTCGGATGTTGCCATCTCAGATGTTGTCAGGGGCGTAGCTTCCATGGTCGCCGATCTCAAAAGCATCACAATGTCATACTGGCGCACCGCACGCGCCATTCGAGCGCAAACGGCTGCCTGCCAACTGCCGCCTAGGGGACGGGAATGTCGCAACATATCCCTAAATATCTATAGGTTACGTCAGCAACCGGGTCAAGATTTCACGGTCGCATTGTAGCGAATGGCGCAATTCTGCGGGACGCTTCCCGTTTAGCCACCGCGGCTAAGCCGTGAAGTCGCCTGGAGAATCATCAGTCACGGGTGGGACCGGTCATTAGGAGTTGGCCGTCGGCGCGGTGGCCCAGTTGCTGGTAGACCGATTGCTCGATACCTTCGGTGACGAAGCGGACGCCGCCGTCGCCGAAGAGGAAGTTGGCCCCGCCGGTATGGTCGGAGCCGAACCCGCCCACGTACAGCGGCGGTTGCCCGTCCGCCTCCTCGCCTAACGGTTCCTCGACCGGCTCGGTCTCGTTGATCGGCGTGCCCGTGTTCCGCAGGGTAGCTCGCGTGCCCGACATCCAACCCAGATCCACCTCGCCGAGCTTCTCACCGATAAAGATAGTATGCGTGGTGCCGTCGGGAATGTCTTCGGCCGAGATGCGACTGTTCAGGAAGAACACGCCGTGGTTGTCGGCGTCGATCGGCGCCTCGACGTCGTGATGGCAGCCGGCGTAGTTGCTCAGAGCCAACCTGTCTTCTTCTCCCCATCCCCCTCCCCAGCGACTGGAAGGACAGGTGAAGCTGGAGATCGAGATCGTGCGGACCGAGGCGTTCTTCTCGTCGTACGCGCCGGCCTCGATATCGATGTTCTTGAAGATGGTTTCCTCTTCGATGTAAGGCAACAAGTGTACGATCCAGCCGATGTGGTTACCCTTGGGTTCATTGCGGATCGGGCCTTGAGGATTGGTCACCCCCGGCGGCAAGGTTCCATAGCCCGATTCGTAGTTCCGCACGGCCAGCCCCAACTGGGCCAGATTGTTTAGACACGACATGCGGCGGGCCGCCCCGCGGGCAGCTTGAATGGCCGGCAATAACAACGCAATCAAGATCCCGATGATGGCGATTACCACCAACAGTTCAACCAACGTAAAACCGTGACGCTTCTTCGCATTCATGGCGATTCTCCCTTAGGTGGGGTGATTTCGACGATCACTTGCCGGCGCTGCCGGACGCGGCGTCGAGAGTTTTTCGGATAGTCGGCCACGGCGCGAACCAAACGCTGGTCCGGCCGGTCGGTGACAGGTTCCACTTCGATGGTCACGACCGCCGAGTCGGGCGTGCCCAGTTGTTCGGCGCTTACATTCCACGTCTCACCCGAGTAGTCGGCCGCCCGGCCCAACTGCCATGCGGCCCGTTGCAATCCCGATTCGGCCAGCCAGTCGGCCTGCAACCGGCGTGCCTGGCGCTGCATGGCCTGGTGCCCGGACGCGGCCAGACGTACCGACGAAACCAGCAACACCATCAACACGGCGAGGCAGACCAGGACCACCACCAACACGGCCCCGCGACGATTCGGCTTCTGCATGGCTCTACTCATTGTTCTCCTCTTCGACGTTATCCTCTTCGATGGGCGGGCTCGACACCACGGCGCGACGGTCCTTGCCCGCGATGGCCTCAATTCGCAGCGCGGGGCCGGCAAGTCGCATCGGCGCCTCGGCGTCGGGTCCGATGACCAGACTGATCAACCCCCCCGAGCGGTCGGCGTCGACTTCGATCGACACCAGACTTCGCGGCGGCAGGGTGAACGATTCGCGTCGGACGACCGATTCCCCTTGGCTTTCGGTCCGGGCCACGTCGCCCGGCTGGAATTGGTAGACGACCGTCGTACCATCGCCCAGGTCGAGTCGATAGCCGTCCGACTCGGGCGTCCCTTCGGAGACGGCCGCATGCACGTCGCGGCGAAACTGATCGGCCAGCCGGTCGACCGAACCGCACCAGTGGACCCGGTTTCGGGTCGCGTCCCCGGTGCGCAACAGGGTGTGCATCAGCGCAACGGCCACGCCCAGCAGGATCGCGCCGACCGCCATGGTGGTTATCGCTTCGACCAGGGATACTCCACGTCGTTTAAGCATAGTTATGAGTTGTGAGTGGTAAGTTGTGAGTTATGTAGGTCAGGGCTTGCCCTGACGCAGCGGAGTGATGGCATGCGACGGGGCAAATGTCAGGGCAAGCCCTGACCTACGGTTATGATCCTTTGTATTTCCACATGGACAGGCGAGCTTTCTTGGGTGGTTTGGTATCGGTGCCTCCCCAGCTTATGGTTACGGTGATTTGTTTGACGTCGGGTTTCTCGGGTGGTGTTTCGAATTGGACTTGCAGGTTGCCGCCGGGCAGGGATTGCCGGAGTCGCTCGGGGAGTGCCAGTTGGTCGAGGTGCGTCTGGTCGACTTGGTCCCAGGGTATGGCGTCGATGCGTTCCATCAGGTTGGCTGCCTCTTGCCAGGCGGCCTGACGTTGCCAGGCGGCCCGATCGCCGGCGGCCGTGGCGGCGAGCATCCGTACGCTGACCACGATCAAGACGGCCAACATGACCGTGGCTGTTACGAGTTCAATCAGGCTAAAACCGCGTCGGGTCATGATCAGGAGAGACTATGAATTAAGGTAATCAACGGGAGGAACACCGCGACGACAATAAACATCACGATCCCGCCGACCGCGAGGATCAAGGGGGGAAAGGCCAATTGGGCCAGCGCGTGCAGCCGGTAGGAGGCCCGGCGCCGATTGCTGTCGGCCGCCTCGGCCAGTGCCCAGGCGAGGTTTCCCACCCTTTGGGCCGACTGCAGGACCACGACATCCGCCCGACCCAGCAGTCCGTGCGTTTGCAGACTTGGCCAACAATCGCGGCCTTGACTTACTTCGTCCACGACGCGTGCCAGTCTCCATCGTACGCCCGACTTGGGATACGACCGGGCCAGGCAGTCCAGCGCCTCGTGCATGGGACGCTGCCGCGCAGCCACCAGGGCCAAGGCGTCGAGGATCACGGCCGTATCGAAACGACGCATCAGCCGCCGGGTGCCGGGAAGGTCCCAAGTCACCAGTCCCACGTAGCGCAATAGCGTATAGAAAAACAGCAACACGGCAGCCATCATCAGCGGCACCGTCAAAGGGAAGAACTGCACAAGGACGTTCGAAATCGAGATCAACAGCACGGTTAGCACCGGCAAGTCCACCTCGAAATCTCTGAAGATCTCGACAAACGAGGGAATGATCCAGACCATGAAGCCACTCACGATCCCCGTTCCGAACAGAATCAGCAGGCAGAGATAGATCATTTTGCCGGTCAAGTCTATGCCGACCTGACCGTTTCGCTCACGAGCGGAGGCGGCCTGGCGAAGCGCCGGCGCGAGGACCCCCGACTGGTGTCCCACGTGGATCAACGGCAACGCCCCGGCGGGAACCAGCCCGCGCACTTGCTCCAGCGCCGCCGGCAGGGCCACGCCGCTGCGCAGCAGCGCGGCCAGGTAACGGGCCCGATACGCGAACAGTCCACCCCGTTCCCGGGCAAACGCTTCGATGACCGGGACCATCGGCATCAGCCGTTCGGCCGAAGTGGTCAACAACCACAACAGGGCATACTGCTGGTTCACCTTGCGCTTGACCAGAATCTCGACCAGAATGACGATCCCGATCAGCGGTACGAGAATCATCACCGGCGTCAACAGGAACGCGAATTGCGCGACCAGCCCGAAGACGATCAACACCCAACCGGCAATGATCAGCGTGATCCGCATCGAATCGCGCCGCCCAATCTCGCGCGGCATCGCGATCAGGTGCGTGGCCACCAGCACGGCGATGCCCAGCACCATCACGGTCAGACCAGCCAAAAGGATTTTGAAGGATTCGGGTTGCATGACTTAGCCGGACAATCCGGTAACCAACTGGAATAGTGGCATAAACAGGGCCGTCGTGAACAGCCCCACGACGAGGACAATAACAAAAAAAGTAATCGGCACCATGACCGCTTCCAGGAACACGCCGTGCGTCTGCACGCGACCCTCGAACATCTCGGCCACGGCACGAAACGAATCGTCCAGCGCCGGCGCCTGCTCTCCCCACTGGATCAAGGGGATCATGCTCGCGGGGAATTGGGATTGGTCGGTCAGGCTCTCCGAGAGCCGACGGCCCGACTCCACCTCGTCGGCCACCCGGCGGCAACCGGACGCCAGGTAAGCATCCGGGATGCCGGTCGCCGCCAATCGCAAGGCCTCGGGCAACGGAACCCGTTGGGACAACAGTACGCTAATCAATCGCGAGCATTGGGCCAGCCGGCTGAAACGCCATAACGGGCCGACCAGCGGGATCGTGTAGAGCAAGTAACACAACCCGGCCGGACCGGGGATCCGCGGCAAGAGGAACACGGCAACAATCAGGACCATGGCCCAAGCGGCCAGAATCAACGCACCCGGCCCGATCGTCTCCAGAGTGAGCTGTGTGATAAACGGCAAATCGACTTCGAAGTCGTCGTAGATCTCCCGGAATGAGCCGACCATCATCAACTCGAAGAAGAGGAACAGCACGGCGACCAGGCCCAGCAGCACGGTCGGATAGGCCAGGCTCAGCGAGATCCGCCGCCGCATCTCCAGGTCGTTGTTCCGGATGTCGACGAACTCCTCCAGCACCTCCGGGAGTTGCCCGCTACGAACCCCGGCCAACAGAAGTCCGCGGATATGGGCCGGAAACCGCGACTCCTGCGACTTCAGGGCCTCCTCCAACGTCGCGCCGGCCCGAAGCCGTTTGGCCAGCGCGCGGAGCGTGTGTCGCAAGCGAGGACCGGAGACCTCTTGGGCCAACGCTTCGAGACCCTCGGGCAACGGCAGACCGACCTTGGCCATCTGGGCCACCTGCGAGGCCAATTCCACGGCCTCGTCGGTCGTCAACCGCCGGCCGGACGCCAGGTCGGCTACCTCCGAAAGGCAGACGCTTCCCGGCTCGAAACCTTGCTCGGTCAGCTTCGCAAGCGCATCGTCCGTGCCGGCCGCTTCCAGTTCTCCGGAAACCGGCTTGCGATTCGAATCGACGGCGGTAAAGCGGTATTTCGGCATCAGTGTTTAAGGGAGTCCCAAGGCTCGAAGCATTCCCACGTAGGGTACAAACAGCAACAACGCATAAAGCAGGACCGCGGTCCCGCCGATCGTGATGGTCAACACCATGGGCAGAAAGGTCCTGGCCAACTTGGCTCGATGTTCGGCGCGTCGGCGATAGGTTTCGGCCGCATGTTTCAAGGCCGGCAACAACGCATCGTGTCGCTGCCCGGCGGAAATCAACCAACGCAGCAGCGGCGGCATACCCGTGGCCGTGAGGTGACGCTCGCTGGGCGTTTCGCCCCGTCGCAGTACGGCGGCCAGATCCTTTATGGCCGGCCGCCATTGCGGGTCGCCCGAGGCGTCGGCCGCCAACACCATGGCCTCGTCCAACGGCACCCGGTTTTCTAAGAGCAAGGTCAAAAGTTCGACAAACGTAGCGGTCCGCGACCATTGCAGCGCGCGACCCATCCAGGGCAGCCAGCCGATCAATCGTGCGGCCCGACGCGGCTCGGCCACGGCCGCCCTGGCCGAGCCATACCACCACAGACCGGCCAACAGGATCACACTCAGCGGCACCAACGGTCCCCAGTAGGCGGCCGAAGGACCCCAGCCGGCCAAGGCCTCGAACAGCTCGCGGCCCGGCACTTCCAATTCCCGAAACCCGCTCGCCAGGCTGGGGGCCAGCGTCTTGATGAACAGCGCGAAGAACGTCCAGGCGAGGATCAACACCAACAGCGGATAGATGGCCGCGGTGGCTACGGAGCGGCGCATGTCGGCCAGGCGCCGGATCGACCCGGCCAGTGATTCCAGGGCCGAGGAGAGCCGCCCGCTGCGGAGTCCCGCCTCGACTACCGCACGGTAGATCGGCGGCATCCCGCCGGCATGTTCGGCCAACACCTGCGGCAACGACTCGCCCCGCTGGGAACATTCGGCCAACATCGCGGTCAGTTTCCCCAACCGCCCGGGCAACTCCTTGCCCAACTCGGCCAAGGCCGGCTCCAGCGGGACCCCGGCGCGAACCAGGGCCGCGATCTCGTCGTTCAGCGCGATCAGCTCTTGCAGCGTGATCGAGCCGACTTGGGTAGGTTCATTCGAGGCCATGGTTTTGCTCCGAAAAACCCAAAACGCGTCGTACTTCCGCCGGACTGGTCAGCCCGGCTTGCACGGCATCCAGGGCACGTTGCCATCGCGTGACCATGCCCGAGGCGACGGCATGTTGCTCCAATACGGACGTATCCTTGCGATCGAGAATCGCCTGGGCCAACTCGGTCGGATCGCCGCCGGTTCGCAGCGAGAGCATCTCGACCAGCAACACCCGGCCCCGGTAGCCGGTGCGTCCACAATCATCGCATCCGACCGGTGCCATGACCCTTTCGACCGGCAGTCCCAATCGGGCGTCCGGCCGATCGGTCTCCTCGGCACAGGAACACAGCTTGCGGACCAAGCGTTGGCAAAGCACGGTCAACAGCCCGCTTCGCAATATGTAAGGTTCGATCCCCATGTCCAGCAACCGCCCGATCGTCTCGGCCGCACTGCCGGCATGGAACGTGGTTAACAGGAGTTGGCCCGTCAGCGCAGCCTGCAAGGCGGCCTCGGCCGTGGCCCGATCGCGAATCTCGCCGACCATGATCACCTCGGGATCCTGCCGCAACAGGAAGCGTATGCCCGTGGCCAAATCGAGCCCTGCCATTGAGTCGATCTGCGATTGGGCCACGCCGTCGACGGCCACTTCGATCGGATCCTCCAGCGAAACCAGATTCCTCGCGCCGTCGGTCCGATCGGTCAGCTCTCGAAGGCAAGCGTAAGCGGTCGTCGTCTTTCCCGCGCCGGCGGGCCCCGAGACCAGGATCGCGCCCGACGTTTCACCAAGCAATTGCCGCAAGGGATCGAGCACGTCGTCGTGCAAACCCAGGTCGTCGAGCTGTTGGAACTGCTGCGCACCGCCGAACAGCCGCACGACGGCCTTTTCGCCATGCAGCGTCGGGAACGTGCTGACTCGCATCTCGACGTTGCCGTCGAAGTTGCGAATGCGACCTTCCTGCGGGCTGTCGGTCTGATAGGTCAATAACCCGGCCAACACTTTCAGCCGGGCAATGATGTTGGGGGTCGTTTCGACCGGAAACGTAGTGATCGGCCACAAGACGCCGTCGATGCGAAACGTCAGGCGCAGCCCGTCAGCCGTCGGCAGAAGGTGTAGATCACTAGCTCGCGACGCGCGCCCGGCAGAGAGGATCTGATCAACAACCTGGGCGGCATATTGGGGATTGGTCGGGTCGAACTGCACAAGTTCCCCGACCAGACGATCCATGGTCGACTGTAGCATTGCCTCCCCCCCGCCCGAGAAGGGGTAGTAAAACTCCCGTCCACTCGGGCATGATTATACAGCAAAAAGAAGGAAACCACAAGCCCCCCCTAGCGGATTTTTTCGTAGATTTTTGACAAGTGTTTCATCCGTGGCTCCGCCTTATGACTCGGACTGGAAGGCTTCGTCCGTCACCACCGGGCTTGTCCCGGTGGAACGATGATTGGCCACTAACCTTGGACCCGAACAACACCGCCCGCCAATCTGGGCCGCCGCTGGAAGCGGCGGCCCAGATTGGCGGAAAATGCGGGGACAACGGATCTTGCTAGTGGTCAATCATCGCTCCACGGGGACAAGCCCCGTGGTGGCGTTTACACTCTACATCATTGCGGTGGAATCAGTCATCCAACCCCGAATCACCCATGCACCGCTCGTACTTCTCGTCGAACAGGGCCGTCTGCTGCTTGTCGAGCTCGCTTTGCCATTGGCCGGATTGGCCCGAGCGGATGAACGTGCCGGGGGTGAAGCCGTGTTCTAATAAGACCTCGGTGGCGAAGTCGAACTTCGCTTCGTGC
>SDBV01007522.1_pt1 | contig 14879 bp, 17 predicted proteins | sample 2277081 | NCBI WGS metagenome assembly SDBV01 (sample SAMN10402039, study PRJNA504765) | marine sediment metagenome | isolation source: marine sediment core GS10_PC15, 223 cmbsf | place: Arctic Ocean: Southern Knipovich Ridge | collected 2010
GCTGTAGAGCGATACGATCTTGTCCGCGGCCTTCCCGGCGTAGTAGAAGACGGCGCGCACGGCAAACCTTATGGGGCTACCGGAGACGCCCGGGTCGACGTCCGACTCTCCGAAACGAATCTCTTCGACCCTCGCCATCTGTCTGTCCTCCCCGGCGGCGGCAGCCGCCACCTCCGGACCGCCGTTGTGGAGCGCTTCTGCAGGCGGGATCTTGACATCGACCACCTCCGTGAGCCCTCCTTCTCGTGGCATCTTGCTGGTCACCTCTGTCCCTCCTTCCATGTGCTCATCCGGCGCCTCCCCGAGCCGGGGGCTCGGGTCAGTTAGCTGCCCGGAGCAAGAGCTCCGGGAGGGCGCCACGCGCAGCGCGACGGCCGCGCCGCGGCAAGGCCCGGCGTCATTGACCGCCGGACGCAGTCGGGCGCGATAACGCGCGCGGCACGTCTGTCTATCCGGCCCGACGCATCCGCGGCTTCGCGTGGTAGTAAACCACGACGTCCTCCACGTGCTTTGCCTTGCGCAGCACGTGTCCCCGCACCGTGTCCGCTATTCGGCTCGCCGTCTTGACGGAACATTTGGGGGAAACGAGAATGTCCAGATCGACCCACAGATTCTGGCCGACCTGTCGCGTTCGGATACGGCCCGTTCCTGCCACGCCCCCCACGGACATGGCCATGGCGCGGATCTTCTTCAGGGTGACGACCGGCGCTGCTCGGTCCATGAGGTTGTTGAAGTGATGCCACCACTCCCTGCTGGCGTTGACCACGATGAAGATGGCAACCACCACCCCGGCGAGCGGGTCGCAGAAGGAGAAACCGAACTGCGCCGCCATGATACCTACGGCCACCGGGATGGAGGAGAACAGGTCCGTCAGGTTCTCGAACCCGTTGGCGATAAGCGCCGGGCTGTTGAGCTTCTTGCCGGCGCAAAGGTTGAAGTTGTACATCACGTAGTTGGCGACGATGGACAACAGCGCCACCACGAACGCCAGCGGCTTCGGGATCTTCGCCAGGCCCAACATCAAGACAAGGCCCGATTCGACGAAGAAGATCAAGCCTATGCCGATGAGGACCGTGAAGATGGCAAGAGAAGCCATGAACTCTACTTTGCCGTGACCGTAGGGATGGGAGGCATCCCTCGGTCTTCCGGAGATCATGAGGCTGGCCAACACGAAGATCGACCCGACGCCGTCCGCCATCGAGTGGAAGCCGTCCACGGTCAGACCCACGCTTCCGCTCAGGACCCCGGCGATACATTTGATGGCTCCCAGACTGAGGTTGCACGAAAGTGTTATCAGGGGGACCTTCTGGCCGCACGCACGGCATTTCTCCGGTATCCCGCTCAATGAAGCCCCCCGGCTTTCGGTGCTGTGGGCGGACTGCGGGGACGCGACGGCTGCGCGTCGACGGAACCGTGCCGCAGGCCCAGTCGTCCTGTCCCACTATCTGCGCCGCCGGCGCCCGCTCGGTCGCTCCCGTCCTGTGCCACCAACCTCGCAATCGGGTTGCAGGAACGGGACGCGCGCCACGCTCACGAACACCTGTTTCTCTACGGTCCCTAATCATCATCCCAGCATTCACCGAAGATACTGGGGGTCGGGATTCTCGCGACCTGCACGAGCAGAAGAAGACAGCCCAGAATGATCACATAGGTGGGCCATTCTACACGTTCCCCCAGGCTCCCGACCCGTATTAGAAATCTGCAGACTGATACGGCTATCAGTAATGGCCCCACAACGACCGTGAGCTTGTCAATCCCGCCAACAACAAGGACGCTGGCTCCTGCCGCAACAAGCCCGACCGTCATGATCCAGTTGACCCCGGCAACTACATCCCAAGTGTCGAGCAACCATGAGATTCCAAGAAGCACCACACTTATTGGGACAACAAATTTCAGTCTTTCCTGGTGCATGGCCCGTGTTCCCTTCATCCGCGACCTGAAATACCTCTAGTCGGTAAGGCCGGGTTCCTACCCATACCTATAGATGATTCCCTTTCCAAAGACAGGGGGACTCCACTCAACGTTGTCTTCAGGGCACACGATCCGACAAGCCCCGCATTCAAGACAGTTGTCATGATTGAACAGGATGCTGCCGGCATCATCCAATTCATATGATCTTGCAGGACATACCCTGGTGCATATCTTCGTTTTGCACTTCTCGTTACATATGCGTACGTCCAGTTTGATATGGGAAACGCTGTGCCGCTTGTGCCGGGACAGAAACAGTAGATCTTCTATCGACATCTTCTTCATAGCACACCTTTGCTCCGCATCAAGTCGAGCATCATCCTTCTGACTGTAACGTCTGACGCCCGAGCCGCCCGGGACAAGAGACCGATGATCCCGCTGTCAGAGCAGATCCCCTCTCCGAACAGCATCTTCGAGAACTCGCCTATGAGCTTAGGGTACTCCCTGTAAAGTCTCGGATTCCCGAAGAACCTGTGGGCGCCAGCGAGTCTCGTCATGCGCTTGAACAGGTGATTGCCACGGATCATCACTTGATACTCGGACAGAGTCTTCGCGCTGTAGTCATTGAACTGAGCGGCCTTGATCACGGTCTCGGCCGCCAATCTGCCTGATTCGACCGCATAGTTCATTCCTTCAACGGTCCTCCCGTTCTTGAATGCGAAACCGGCGGCATCACCCACGACGAGAATCCCGTTGCCGTAGACTCTGGGAGTCGTCTTAGCATTCACTTCAGGCACCAGATGTGCCGAGTATTCAACTGTTTTCCCCGCTCTTATCAAATTCGCGACGTACGGGATGCTCTTGAACTGCTCCAGGATCTCATAGGGGGGACTGTTGTTCTCGCCGTAGGAGGAGAGGGCAAACACCAGGCCCAAAGAAACACTGTCCCTATTCGTATAGATGAAGCCTCCGCCCTCGATCCCTTGGGTGAGGGTCCCGAACAGCTCAATGGCCACTCCCTCCGCCGAATCCACGTTGAATCGTTCGTTGATGATCTCTTCATCAATACTGATTACCTGTTTCACTCCCAGTCCAGCCTGATGTGGCCGCAGTTTCTCGCGGAAGCCTATCTTCTCGGTCAGTGTGGCATTGGCGCCTTCAGACAATATCACTACGCTTGAATGCAGTTCTTCGCCATCGACCGACACTCCCCTGGCAACACCGCCATCAAGCACTATGTTGTCGACCGTTACGCCGTTGAGTATTTCGGCGCCCGCTTCGAGCGCTTGCTCGCCCAGCCATCTATCGAACGCTGCCCTGAGCACTGTGAACCCCAGACCATATCCTTCTTCGCCGCTGCAATAGTCGTAGGAAACAACCGAGCGACCGGAAACGCAGCTCAGCACTCTTCGCTTGATATGTCTTTCAATGGGGGCTTCCGCAGCGGCTTCACGGAAGACGCGCCGAAACGAATCCCCGCAGAACGCACCGCCGGAAACGTTCTTTTCGCCGCAGCTATTGCCCCTCTCCAGAACCATCACATCGAATCCGTTCCTGGCCAAGACATATGCCGCGGTCAATCCCGCCACTCCTGCCCCTACGACAATAACGTCGAACCTCTCGTTCATTCCGGTTCACCACACATCGCATGTGCGGGCCGCCACCGAACCGCGTCCTCCCAGGCCCCCACTTTGGCTCCTGTTCGCTCGCGTCACAGTTCCGTGTAGAACTCCAAGACCGCTCTGAGGCAGTCGGGCTCCACATGGTTTGCGCCGTTCCCCAGAAGGATATCCAGAAGGGCAAGCTCGACGGCCTCCACCTCCTCGACGTCCTTCACCAGGGCGGGGATCTTCCCGAGGCCGAGCCTCTTGCACCCCTCGTGTCTGGCATAACCACGCAAGAGCCGAAAGCTGCACCCCGCTTGTCTCACCACCAGAGGATTCAGCAGTCCGAATCTCGCGATAGAACACTGGTTCCTTCGGATCGCACGCTCACTGACCTTGCTGCCGTCCAGCCCGTCCATTGCCGCTATGTCGCCGACATGAATCCTTGCGTGCCTCCCCCGCGGTCCCGAAGCCAAGATGATCTGCCCGATTCCTCTCGCCTTCTCCAGCACGCCGTCGACATCTTCGGTGTATCCCATCTCCGGTTCACCCTCAATGCCGCCTGCATACAGCTTGAGCAGTGCCTTGAACATGCCTTCCCGCAGCCTCTTTGGGTCACTACCTTGTGAGCCGGACCCCGGGAGAACGCATCTGACTGTGCGCACGACCGAGCCGACGCAGCGACCGGTCATGAACGCCAGTCCCTTCCCTTCCTTTGCTGGTCTGGCAGACATTCCGGCTTGCCTCCTGTCGGCCACGGTCGCCGCCTCACCCAGTCGCCGGATAAGGCGACGGACATGCTGCTCTGCCGAAGTAGCCCGCTACGTAGCACGAGCGGGCGATATCCGCACGAATGTCTCGCTGTGATCGCACACTTGTGTCCTTATCGCCTGTTGAATGCCCTCGCGGAGCTTGTCCGCTTTGTGGACGACCGTGCACCCGCGGACTTCCACGTCTACCTGTGCGAGAAGGGTCTGCCCGGCCCACCTGACCGTCGCACGCCGCACGCGCGCCACGGCCTCCACCTCCCCGACAACGCGCTTCAGCCTCTCAACGAGATCCGGATCGGCCGCAGTATCCATGAGGCCGCTCACGGCGGACCCGAGCATCCGCCCGCTTACGAACACCACGTGGACGGCTTCAAACACCGCCACTATGTGGTCGAGGGCCGGGTACCCCAGCTTGGCGCCGATCACGCTCACCACGACCGCCACGGAGGCAATGTAGTCGCTGTGCATGTGCGCCGCGCAGCTCATGAGTGCGGGACTGTTCAGTTGCCGGCCGGCACATTCCTGGCGCTTGGAAAGGAGCCAGCAGGCTATTCCGCAGACGAGCGATATCCACAGCGCCATTATCGCCGGCGGCTCGGCGGTCGCCACGCTTCCCCAGAATCCGGCGAGCGATGTGATGGCCAGGGCAATGATCCCCAGGAGGATCATCAGGCTCATCGAAACCGCGACCATGTACTCGAACTTCCCGTGGCCGTAGGGGTGATCTTGATCGGCGGGCCTCGCGGAGATCCTCATCCCGATCGCCGCGACCAGCGAGGCGACAAGATCCTGTATGGAATAGAGGCTGGCGGCTACCAGGGCGCGGCTGCCGCAGGCCAGGCCGAGGCCCACCTTGAGCACCACGAACACGAGGGCCTCGGCGATGCCGACACAGATGACGATCTTGGCGCACCGAGTGCAGCGCGCCCGGGTCCTGAGGGATGAATCCGTGTCTGAGTTCGCCATGCGCTTCATTCGGAGAAGAAGTCCTCCTCTTCAGTCTTCTGTGCTACTTCTCCTTGTTTCTCGGATTTCGCGCCGAGATAGAGATTCATGAGCGTGGCCAGCAAGCATCCGACCAGGAAAGACGTCAGCAACAGGAAGAAGAGCCTCACGCTAACGGGACTGCCCAGGACAAGGCCCAGGTCCACGTGATGCATGTTGTCCATGGCGAAGGTGGAAGCCATGACGGTCAGCAGAATGACGAATGATACTTTCAGCATAATTCAGTCCCAGCCGTCCATGAGCCGATACTTCATACCCGCCTGCTCCGCCCGTCGAGAGCCTCGGGCTCGTTCAACAAGTCGAACGACTGTGGCAGGCCCGGCTGCGAAGGCCGGGATCACCACCTGATGACATGACAGATAGAGCACAGACCTCGATCGCCGTGCGAGGGCTTCGCCCCTTTCGCTATGGGAGGGGGATTCGGAGGCGCGCCCCTCACGTTCGTCATAACGGGCGACGTCGTCGGAGGCCTGCCCCCGGCGTTCCTCAACGGTTGGCCCACGCTCCGGACGATAGTGTGGCAGGTGGCGCACCGACCCCGGTTTCCATGGGGGGCCTTTGCGTTTCCCGCTATGGGCGGAGGATTCGGGAGTATGTCCCCGGCGTCGGTCGGCAGCTGGCCCCCGCTCCGCATGATGATGTGGCAGTCGGTGCACGCCCGCCCTCGCGAGCGATGAGGGCTTATGGAGCCGGGCCGAATCGGCTGGGCCGCTTCCATCTGCGCGAAGCCCATTTCCTTCGTGTTCCTGGCCTCGAAGACAAACGTCATCTTGCTTCCGCGACGGCTGATCCCGACTCTGGCCTGTCTCTCTTCCCGCACCCGCTGCGTGGCAAGGAAGAACGCCTTGAGGTCCGGCGTGGGGAAACCGCCAACGGTCTGGACCATATCCCCGGCCAGGATGCCCGACTCGGCGGCTTCGAGCGTGATCTCGTCGACCAGCACCCCGGTCTCCCCTGTCGGCACTCCGAACTCCTTCGCCAGTTCCGGTGCCAGCGCAATGACCTCGAGCCCGAGCCAGTGCCCCTCGATGAATTCCTTTCCCGCGGCATTCTGCTCGCGCGGCGAGGGTAGCGCCTTCAGGGGAGTCTTCGCCGCCGCCCGAGGAGCGCCGCGGCCCTCGATCACGGGCCCGGCCCGGGTCCTCCCGGCGCGCGTGCCCGTGTTCATCGCGGCGTTTAGCATGAGACGGCGCGGACACCACCCGCAGCGCGGGCAGGTACCGCTTCCCCATGCGACCTGCGAGCCGCATTGCGGACACGCGTAGCCCTTCAGCACCGTCGGGGCCCGGACTTCCAGATCGCCCGGCGCATTGTCGGGCACCGCACCAGCTCTCGGACGGCGTGCCAGCATCGGCCTGTCCTTGTCAGTGCCCTTCGATGCCGAAGTGCTGCCGCCAAAGACCGCCATCACAACGAGCGCCACACCGGCGGCGGCGATCAGGAATGTCCCAATCCTGTATCCTGACGACTGTTGCATTGCGTTCATCCATAGCGGACGGGCAAAGCCACCGCCTCCTCAAGCCAGATGAGGGCCGCCGCTGTTACATCCGCTGAATTGGAGTGAAGCCTTCCATTTCACCTTCGCCGACCATGATCGAGAGATCCCTGGTCCGGCCGTTCCTCAGGATATGGATCGATGCATTCGTCTCCGGGGCGGCCAGCGAAGCCAGCCGCTGGAACTGCAGAGCGCCCCGTACCTTCGATCCGTTGAATCCGATGATGATGTCACCGGCCCGGAGCCCGGCGTTCCATGCGGGCGAGCTCCCCATCACGCCGGTCACCTCCGCACCTGCGCCCGGAGGCTGTCGGATCTCGATCCCGAACTCCTTGATGAGGGGCGGCCGGGCATTGCCCGGGGTCGTCGCCCGCGCTGCCGCGTTGCGCCAAACGGGACTCGGGCACGGCCACACCTGCGCGGCCGCGGTCCACTGCGCCGGGCGGAAGGTCGGCGAGGGCGCGGCGGCGACGAGAGCGAACCCCGACAGAGGAACACCGGACTTGATAACGGTGTGGCAGTTGGTGCATACGCCCATGCCGCGGTGCGGGGACACAGCTCCGACCTGAATCGGAATGGGAGATGCGGTGCGCCACGTACCTGTTCCGCCTACGAGAGAAACCGCGCCCCCCTGGCGGGCCATCATGCGGCCACAGAACGGACACGCGGGACAGCCGAGCCGTGGCCCGGTCCAGCAGGAAGTCTGACACCTCCGGCAGACGAAACGGCACGTCCGCGCCGGCCTAAGGTCAGGCACCCTCAGGGGTACGGCCTGCCCTAACGGGCGTGGGGATGTGTTCCGACTCGGGCCGGCTGCCTGTGTCCACGGTCCGGCGAGCGGGAGGTTGCGGCCGAAGCTGTGCACGCGCCGTTCGATGGCGTCGCCCGGTTCGCGTGAGGGCCCGACCAGACGCCGCCTGCGCGAATACCGCGTCCACGTGGCCATCACACTTATGAGGACGGCGACCACGACAAGGCAGTAGGCGAGAACGCTCAGGTTCCTCCGTCGTTTTTGCCTTCGTTCGTTCGGTGCCACTCCGGGTAACCTTTCCGGACGATCCTTACGCCACGCGGGAGTTGTCATGCTCCTCTTACAGCCCCCGCACCATCAGCGTGCCGCACGACGGGCACGGTACCGAGTAGCCTGGCACGCCCCGAGGACGGGCCACCCTCGTCCCGCAGCCGGGGCATACCAGGGAACCGCCCGGCCCCAGTCCCCATCCACCCGTCCGACGGCTCGACTGAGCTCGCCGAAGTCCGCGCCCGCCCCACACGGGGGCAGCTGACCGCCCGGCGGCACGGGCCGTCGGGAAGCCGCCTACGAGTGCGCCCGACGCCGCGGACAGTGCGAAGGAGAACAACCGCCCGTCTCTGTATATGCCGAGTTCGACCGCATCGCCGCCGTTCAGACCCGCAAGGACACTCCAGAGGTCCGCGGCCGTGTCTATCCTCTGGCCGTTCAGTGACACAATGACGTCATTGGCGGCAAGACCCGCCTGCTCCGCCAGGCTGCCCCTGACCACGCCGTCGATGAGCACTCCCCCGACCCCCGCCGGGACGCCCAGCGCTCTGCCTTCCCCGACCGTGAATGTTTCGGCATCGATACCGAGCCATCGCCGGTCCATGACGACCGGGGCCCTGGCGGCGCCCTGCGGCACGACCGGGACCGGCAATCGGAGGGGCTCTCCGGGCGGCAAGACGAAGACGGGCATTCGTACTCCCCCGCGGATGATGTCGAGCTGTGCGCCTTGTTCGGGGAGGTTCGCTCTTCTGACAAGCTGCGTGAAATCAGCCATGCCCCTGACCGGTCCGCCGTTGATGCCCAGCACCACGTCCCCGTGGCGGACGCCCGCCTTCTCGGCTATGCCGTCCACTTCCCCCACCACGACACCGCCCATGTCACGCGGGATGCCAAGCGCGGCCGCTGTTTCGGCGTCCAGGGCCCTGGCCGTCATGCCGATCCATACTACTTCGTCATTCATCCCTACGGTCGCGAACATCGCGACGACCGCTACACCGACGAAGACCACCAGCAGGCACACGACAACGGACTGGCTCAGGATCCCGGAGAATTTACGTCCGGCCTTGGCTGCCATTCTTTCTCTCCCACGCCCGTTGTTAGGACCGCGATACTCGAAGGCCCTCCGGTCTCGCATCGCTAGCAGCGCGAGCGCGGAGCGCCTGTGAGCGATGCGGTCATAAACAACGGACCTCCGGCCGTCACCGGTTGAAGACCTGGCTGCACCGGGCTAGGAATGCCTTGGCCCGATCCACAGGAATGGCGAAGCCGGTCCCGCTGAAGACCGTGCCCGGTCCGTAGATGGCGGTGTTGATGCCGATAACCTCGGCGTTGAGATCCACCAGCGGCCCGCCGCTGGAGCCCCGGTTTATGGGTGCGTCCGTCTGCAGCATGTCGCCGTAGCAGATGCCTCCGACGACCAGCGATTGCCGTTTACTGGATATGATGCCCTGGGTGACCGTCTGTTCGAGCCCGAAGGGGCTGCCGAACGCGAGCACCCAGTCGCCCGCCTGGATGGTGTGCGAATCCCCCAATCGCGCCTCCGAGAGCACCTGCGCCCCGGATATCCTGATCAGCGCCAGGTCGGCGGCGGGGTCCACCGCAATGACTGTCGCCGGAAAGTCCCCCTTGATCCTGCCGGAGACGCTCACCAGGAGATCAGCTGTTTGGGAAATCACGTGGTGGTTCGTCAGAATGTACCCCCGGGAGTCGATGATGAAGCCCGACCCCACGCTCTCATACGCCCTGTTGCTTACGAACTTCTCCGGGACCCCGTCGAACGGCTCCGCGAAACGGACTCCGCCACCGGCCCGGCGCATTAGTGCGCCGGACGTGGAGTCGGGCGCGGTAACGCGCGCGGCCCCGAAGGGGCTGCTCGCCAGCTGATTCCGGGTCGCATGGATACTGACCACGGAGGGCAGGATCAGCGATGAGACCGTATTGAATGTATGGCGGTTCCGGAGCCCGGCCTCGAGAAGCTCCATGCGGGCGGGCCCCGCCCCCGTGCCGAGGCCGACGGAAGGTGAACCGGTTCCGGGTTGCGCGATCATCTTTATGCCCCCGTTCGGGGTGGCCATGGTTGCGGCATCGATCGGCAGGGCTGGACTCCCGGTGCCTTGCCGGTAACTGCTCCGGGGGGAGCCCGGAGAGGGCGTCTGCTTGGCGGACTTGTCGGGAGCTGTGGCAAGAGACGTTCCCCCGGCATGAACGGGCTTCTTCTGCGCGGCAACAATCGCCCATACGATGGTGGCTGCAATCAGCACCACCAGCAGAGCGAAAACTGGCTTCAGGTTCCGTTCGCAGAACCCGGTCTTCAAGTTCCAATCCTGTCCACCACGGCCCCACAGGCCCGGCACGTCCACACGGCCCTGTTGGCGGCACCCATGTAGGCGCCGATCACGACCATCGGTAGTCCGAGCAGGAGCGACAAGAACATCGAAAGCAAGATTCCCACGATGAGAATCGTTATTCCGTAGCCGCGACTGAATCTCGGCAGCACACTATGGGCCATTCCCTCGCCACAGTAGACGCATCTGGCCGGGGCGGCGAGTTCCTCTCCGCGCCAGTCTTCATTGTTACGCCCGAGACTCTCCTCCGTCATCACATCCAGCTGCTCTTCCATGGTTTCCCTCCTGGAGCAATGGGCCCTCTATTGCGATCGCGATGCTCGAAGGCCCTCCGGTCTCGCATCGCTAGCAGAGCGAGCGCGGAGCGTCCGCGAGCGATGCGGTCCTAACTGGGCTCTTCTGGATCTTCGCCTCCGAACCCGCCTATCGTCTTCCGAAAGCCTGCCCCGATCGCCGCCAGTCCTACTAGAACGAGCAGAATGGGGATCAGCCCCCTGAGGGCCTCGCCGAAATGACCCCACCACACGATGATTCCCCACCCGCCAAGGCAGAGGGTGACCAGTCCCACGACCAGATGTATCATTTCCCCATCACCTCCTCGTGAACACTGAGGCGAGCCCTGAGATTGCCCTGGTCGCCCTCCCGAGGGCGAGAAAGACGCGTTTGGGTCTGACGTACACCAGGGCCCTTCGAGAAAGGCCGACGGTCGCGCCCAACGCTCTTCCGCTGGCGAGGCAAACGGAACACAAGGCGGAACGTCTTGAGGCGCCCGACGGGCAGCTCGACCTGGACGAGGCGCGAGTCCCCGCAACCAACAGCAGGTCACTCACCTTCGACTTCAAATCGGCCAGATCGAACGGTTTCGCCAGGTAGTGGGCCACCCCCAGCTCCTTTGCTTCCTGCATGCTTTCGGCCGAACCGTAGGCGGTGATGATGACCATCTTGATTTCCGGGGCGATATTCCTCATGTTCCTCACAAGGGTCATGCCGTCCATCCCCGGCATGACGAGGTCCGTGATGACAAGGTCCACCCTCCTGTTCTTCAGCAGATCGATGGCAGCCTCGCCCGTTGCGGCGCTGAGCGTCCGGTAGTTGTCCTCGCTGAAGGATCTCGCGAGCGCCTTCCGCAGTCTTTCCTCGTCGTCCACGATCAGAATGGTGTGCGTTCCGCCGGCTTCGGACATCCAGTGCTCCGTCCCGTGGGCCTCTACAAAGCGCCCGAAGGTGACCCGCCCCGGGTGATCCCACATGTGAACGTGCCCGGCCGGGGAAATGCTCATGCGTACTATGCCGCGCGCCACGAGTGCGTTCTTCCCCGCGACTTGCCCTCCTCGAGGAGGCGGGAGCCGGCCAGGCATGCCTACGCCCGCTTCGGCTTCCGCCACGGCTCGGGCGCGCTCGGTTCGGATCGCACGACCCCCACCCGCTTGGCCGCCCGAGACGGCCGTTCGGACGCCGCATACGACCGCTGCGCCGTTCGACAGACGGACGTCCTGCAACAGACGCCGCCCCCCGGCCCCAACGGCGGGTCATGCCACGCGGGTAGGAGGGGGAGCATGACCCGGACGAGAGAACTCCACTGTCGGCCCGTGAAAGGGCCGGCCAGTGCTCAGGCGCACACGCCCGGAGAAACGACTTCTCCCTGCCCTGGAGACATCCACGCCCATACTTCCCGGCCCGGATGTCTCTGCCGCGGGGCCAAGGGGACGGCTCTCACACGGAAGCGGCGGGGCATCTAGCCGCCCCGGCGCAGCAGCTTCGGGGATGCGGCGCCGACCGCGAGTCGCCCTCGGTTCGGCTCGGGACCCGCCGACGAACGCCGCACGCATCGCAGGCCGAACCCGCGTGAAGCACAAGACGGCCGTGCGATCACAAGGAGCGGTGAACTGCCCTTCCCGTTCCGGATCTCCTGCTGTTCCTTCGCAACATGTATGCCGTTCGCCGAGAGGCGACCATGTTGGGCCGGAAGCGACACACGGTGCACCGGATGCGATCCTCAGTGAATCGCCAGCCGAGCGGTGGGAAGGCGCGCGGTGGCGCATTGCGCCAGAAGTGGCGGAAGATGGCGGACATGCCGATCCACTCCATGCGGGCGACCCAAGGGCCGCGCAGGCGGGTCCGCGTGTGGCTGATTTCAGCCATGTCTGGCTCACATCCGCCATCAGGTCCGCAATCGCTCGTCCCCGGCGATTTCGCATACTCCCAGGCTCTGATCCGTTCAGTTCGTGTTTTGGGATCAATGAGGGTTGCAGAGGGATTGGCGCGGCTCTTGCTACGGTACACAGTCACACAACGAAAGGCTTCACCGCAGAGGATGCGGAGGCGGGATAAACGACCGGCGCGGCAGGCAACGTCACGCCTCCGGCATCTGCGACTCTGCGGTGAAGGAGGTTGCATTGTGGTGATGGATGCCGCATAGAGCTTGTGTTCAAGGTGCAGAAGCCAGACTTCATGCTCCTGCAAATCGTGTAAGGCCCGGGCCTCCTTCGCCAAGGCTTAGGAGCCCACCGTCCGAAGCCTCAGCGAAGGGGGACGGATGCCGTGGCAGCGCTGAGTTCGCAGCGTCATCCGGGGCTTCGCAAGTGTACTGAACCCAGTGGCGGAGCTCCTGTTGACGTTCCGGACGGCCGTGGCGGTGACCGGCCGGCATCTCCGAACGGCTCGGACGCTCGTCGTGCATGGTTCCGTCCGAGGACTGAACAGGTCCCCGCGCGGGGCAGGAAGAAGGCGGGATTCTCCCTTGACAATAGCCACGGAGTCCGTGTATATTAGGAGGCGGAGAATGAGGGACTTCGCGGAGGAGATTCGTGCTGTACGTACCCGACTGGGCTACACCCAAAGCGAGTTCGCAGAGCGCTTGGGAGTAGCTTTCAGGACCGTCCAGGAGTGGGAGGGAAGGAGGAATCGCCCGCACCACGCGCATTTGATCCTTGTGGCGGCGAAGGCGCTGCCGAAGTCGAAGATGCCTCGGGCCGGTCGCCCTGGACGCAGGCCCGGGCCCAAGAGGAAGGGGAAGTAGCATTACTGTAGACGTTTGGCTCACGGGGATGCACATCCGGTTGGGGTAGGCCGCGGGGACAGGGGTGCTCACAGGAGTTGCACAGGGCCCGGGCGCATTGGTGCGTCCGACTTTCGGCAGGCGGTTGTCGCCGCCGGGAAAGGGGTACTTCATGTCCACAGGAAGAGTCCTCGGCATCGTCGAGCTGCTCTACGAGAACGTGTCGAGAGGCGTGAATACGTTCGAGGAGGCACGGAAGTGGGCGGTGAAACTCGACGACCTTACCGTTGACGAGCGCCTGGTTCTGGACGTGGCCTTGAGCGATCCGTCACAGTTGAGGGCATTCGGCGAACGCATAGTCGCCAGGGGGTCCCGTGTCTATCCCAGCTGGCAGTCCAGGGCTGCTCGGGTAGCGTCCCGGGAGGCGACGGAAGGTCTGCCGGAGCCGAAACACTGACAGGATGGTGCCGTGCGCGTTATCGCGCCCGACGCCACGTCCGGCTCACCAATGCGCCGGGATGTCTGTACATGAGCGTGATGCTCGGAGGCCCTCCTGCGTTACGAGCGCCTTCCCCGGAGCCTCCTCCCGGTCCCGGCCCGCTTCTAGTCGAGTAGAGCGTCCGCGAGCGATGTGGTCCTAACCGCCCTGCCTGTTCCGCTGGAGGAGCCTTTCGCACACAGGACGCCCAGGAATCCTCGCCCTGCCGCGCGAAGCCTCGCGGCCAGACTGCCCAGGCGGGCAATGTACTCGAGCGGCAGGAGGTACGCCCTGAGCCCCTCCTGTCGCTTTCCGCAGGCCAGGAGGCACAGCATCTGTTCCTTGCTCGCGCCTGAGGCGTCACGCCCCGAACGTTCCAGTCTCCCCGCGATATTCTCCACGGCGCGGAATCCTCCCGGCGGCTTGATCTTGAGAACCAGATGACTGTTCGCAATGGCGACCGGCTCGCCCTCACAGGCATCGAAGGCCATCTTGCCGATCGTCTTCAGCTTGTCGTAGTCCAGCATGATTCCGAGGATCAGCCCTCTTCCGCGGCGGCGCACCCTGGCCTTGGAGGACCGGGCCGGCTCGTCGATATAGACCAGCACATCGAAAGTGTCCACGTCCCGGGCCCTGAAGAGCCGGTGGTGCTCATAGATGGTGCGCTCCTGCGCAAGGTCCTCCGGAAGGCCGAGGTTCCTGAAGTCGAGCGATTTCCATTCCATGTCGAGCTTCCCGGCGAGCGCGCGGGCGAGCGTGCTCTTGCCGCTGCCGGGGATTCCGTCGATTCCGATCCTGCCGGGAGCAATATCCCTTTCGCGCAGGATCAGGGCTATCTCTTCCGCCTGTTCCCCGACAACGGCTTCGACCGACGGGGACGGCCGGCCAAGGCTCGACAGCATCTGCGCAAGGGCTCCAAGACAGACCTGCATCCCGGGAAAGATCAGAACCGCCCGCCTGCGTAAGACCGACGAGGCAGCCCCGCACAGCCGAGCTGCGCCCAGGGCGAGCAAGGCCATCGCATAGCTGGCACGGATAGTTCCGCGCGGCTCGACTGAGCTCGCCGAAGTCCGAACGCGTCCGGTCGCCTCGTCCTCGCTCTGCGCGGGGATATCGGGCTGCCCGGCAGCAACCACGCCCGTTAGGGCAGGCCGGACCTTCCAGGGAGCCTGACCTTCGGCCACGCCCGTTAGGGCAGGCCGGACCTTCCAGGGAGCCTGACCTTCGGCCACGCCCGTTAGGGCAGGCCGGACCT